>Ga0265314_10000193_pt1 | contig 90595 bp, 94 predicted proteins | sample 4126metaG_FD_203106 | JGI IMG/M metagenome (GOLD analysis project Ga0265314, IMG submission 203106) | Rhizosphere microbial communities from Carex aquatilis grown in University of Washington, Seatle, WA, United States - 4-1-26 metaG | ecosystem: Host-associated > Plants > Roots > Rhizosphere >...
TGCGAACATTAGCATGACCGACAAAATAACAGCCGGCGCCGACACGAGAGCGGCAAATCCCCATTTCATGTGCATGTACACAACCTCAATGTTGGCCAGCGAGCCCCAAGGACCGATTATGCCGCGTGGGACGAAAAATACTCACCAAAAGTTGGCCATAGTTAGGCGCTTAATCGTTAAGCCTATGCTTCATAAAGGAAAGGTTGAAGTTTGTCGCGGATTTCCGCAGGGATTCGCCGTGGCTTTCCAGCCAATGTCATGATGCAGGCCTCCACAAAGCCACGGGTCAGCACGTTGCCCCGGCAGGTGATGGTCTGTTCCGCAGTCATACGCACCCCGGTGAGGGTAATGGCTTTGGTATGAACTTCGACGAGATCACCGACCCGCGCCGGGCGAATATACTCGAGCTCCACCTTGCGTAGCGCCCAGGCCGTGGGCTCCGGATCGTCGAGACCCGCGACCTTGACGCCGAGCGCATAGAAATACTCCGAGCGGCCGCGTTCCATGAAACGCAAGTAGTTGGCGTGATAAACCACGCCTGAAAGATCTGTGTCCTCGTAATAGATGCGGATGGGCAGGATGTGGATCTTGCCCTCGAAACGGCCGAACGCTTCAGTCATCGTCGTCCTCTTCGGCAAACAAACCGATTTGCGCTGGATCGCAGGGCGGCACCGGGAGGCCCAGATGGGTGAAGGCATTACCCGTCAGGATGCGCCCGCGAGGCGAGCGCTGCACGAAGCCTTGCTGTAGCAAAAACGGCTCGACAATCTCCTCGATGGCGTCGCGCGCCTCGCCGAGGGCCGCCGCAATGGTCTCAATCCCCACCGGCCCGCCGCCGAAGCTTTCAGCAATCAGCTTCAGATAGCGCTTGTCGAAGGCATCCAGGCCGCGCGCATCGACTTCAAGACGTGTCAATGCGGCGTCGGCAATTTTGGCATCCACCCGTGCATTGCCGGCAACCGAGGCGAAATCGCGCACACGCTTGAGCAGCCGGCCCGCGATGCGCGGTGTACCGCGCGCCCGACCGGCGATTTCGCGCGCGCCGTCGGACGTCAGATCAACGCCCAGCACGCGCGCGCCGCGCTCCACGATCGAAACCAGTTCATCCGCGGAATAGAAGTTGAGGCGCACCGGGATGCCAAAACGGTCGCGGAGCGGTGTGGTGATGAGCCCGGAGCGAGTGGTCGCGCCGACCAGCGTGAACGGAGCCAGCGAGATCTTCACCGAACGCGCCGACGGTCCTTCGCCAATCACCAGATCGAGTTCGAAATCCTCCATCGCCGGGTAGAGAATTTCCTCCACCGACGGATTGAGGCGATGTATCTCGTCGATGAACAGCACATCGCGCGGTTCGAGATTGGTGAGGATGGCGGCAAGATCGCCGGCCTTGGCCAGAACCGGACCGGACGTCGAACGGAAACTCACCCCCAGCTCCCGCGCCACGATCTGCGCCAGTGTGGTCTTGCCCAGGCCCGGCGGCCCGGAGAACAGCACATGATCGAGCGCTTCGCCGCGCGCCTTGGCCGCCTTGATGAAGACCGACAGGTTTTCCCGTGCCTGCTGCTGGCCGACGAATTCGGATAGCGTCTTGGGGCGCAGGGTGGCTTCCAGCGTGTCGTCTTCGCCGCGCTCGGGCGCAACAAAACGGTCGGTGGGCTTTGGCTTCGCCATCTATCGTCCCATGCCCTTCAAGGCTTCGCGGATCAGGGCGTCAAGTGCCGTGCCCTCGCCAAGATCGCGTACCGCGCGTGCTACTGCTTCGGCCGCAGTGGATTGAGAATAACCGAGCTTGAACAGCGCCGCGACGGCGTCGGCTTCCGGCCCATGCGGCGCGAGGGTGGGGGCGCCTGCTTCGCCGGCATGGCCGCGCAGCATCATGGACGGCGCCTTGTCTTTCAATTCGGTGACGATGCGCAGCGCCAGCTTGGGACCAACGCCTTGTGCGCGGCCGATCATACCCTTGTCGCCCAGCGCCAGGGCCCGTTCCAACTCGCGCGGGCTGAGCGCGGATAGGACGTTGAGCGCCACGCGTGCGCCGACATTCTGCACCGTCTGCAAGAGGCGGAACCACTCGCGTTCCTCGGCGGTGAAGAAGCCATACAGCTTGATCGTCTCATCGGTCAGCCGCATCTCGGTCATCAACGTGGCGTGCGCGCCAACCGTCAGCTTCGACAAGGTCGAGGACGGACAATGCACCAGATAACCGACGCCCGAGACATCGATCAGCACGTGATCCTCGCCCAGGGAATCCACAAGGCCTGTGAGTTTTCCGATCATGCGAGGGCCGCCATAATGCGTGCGCGCGTTCCTGCCAGATGTGCATGGGCGATGGCACAAGCCAGCGCATCGGCGGCGTCGGCAGATTCTACGCCGCAGGCGGGAAGCAGGCGCCGAACCATCGCCTGGACCTGTTCCTTGCCGGCATGGCCTGCGCCGACCACCGACTTTTTGATGTGGTTGGGCGCGTATTCGGCGATCTCCAATCCTGCCTGCGCAGCTGCGAGCAGCGCGATTGCGCGGGCATGGCCAAGCTTGAGCGCCGCCGATGGGTCCTTGTGCACGAAGGCCTGTTCCACAGCGATGGCGCCGGGACGAAGCTCGGCGATGATGCGTGCGACCTCGCCGTGCAGTACCAGAAGGCGAAGGCCTAACCCGTCGGCCGCGCGCGTCACAATTACGCCGTGCGCGACATGAGAAAGCTTCGAGCCCGACACGTCGATGACGCCCCAGCCCATGCGGCTAAGGCCCGGATCGAGGCCCAGAATGCGGACGGTTTGCATTCGCGCACTTTCGAGAATCGCCACTGCCATTGTCGCGGATCGAGGGCCACCGGCGCAATCCCGGACTATCCGCCTCCCGCACCGGCATATTCGAGCATGGCATGAGCAAGTTCGCGCTCGCCCATCACCACGGCTGTCGCGCCGTGCTTCAAGAGGTGTTCGACCTGCGCATCGAAATGGGCGCGCGCCACGATGGTCAGCGTGGGGTTCTGCCGGCGTGCCTGCTCCACGATCTGATCGGCCTCGAACGCTTCAGGGATGGCCACGAAGAGGACACGCGCCGCTGGAAGGTTGGCGGCCGCCAGCACGGCGTCCTGCGCGGCGTTCCCAGAGATGAATTCGATCCCTGCGGTATGCAAGCGCTCGATCGCGTCGGGCGCCTCTTCGATGACCAGAAGTGGAATTCCGGCGGAACGCAATCCTTCGGCAACCAGCGAGCCGACCCGGCCATAGCCCACCAACACAACATGGTTCGTGAGTGTAGTCGGCTGCAACATCTCCTCCGCGATCTCGCGCGCCGCTTCGGGCGTAGGCTTTTGTTCGGGCACCAGATGCTTGCGCAACGCTTCCGCTGCCTGGAGCAAGAACGGATTGATGAAAATGGACAGGATCGAAGTGCCGAGGATCAGATCGCGCGCACGTTCCGGCAACAGGTTCAACCCGATGCCGAGATCGGCCAGGATGAACGAGAACTCGCCGATCTGCGCCAATCCCGCGCCCAACAGCAGTGCGGTTGCGAGCGGGTAACCGAACAGGCGCACGATGGCGAAGGCGGCGCCCGCGCTCAGCAGGACCACCGCCAGCGTCAGCATCAGCGCGACCGGTTCGCGCACCAGCACCATAGGATCGAACAACATGCCCACTGAGACGAAGAACAGTACGGCGAAGGCATCGCGCAGCGGCAGAGATTCCTCGGCGGCGCGCTGGCTGAGCGGGGATTCGCTGAGGATCATGCCGGCGAAGAAGGCGCCGAGCGCGATGGAGACGCCGAACAGCTCTGCCGCCACGAAGGCTACGCACAACGCCACGGAGAGTACCGCGAGGCGGAACAGCTCGCGTGAGCCGGTGTGGGCGATGTAGTGCAGGACGCTCGGAATGACGCGCCGGCCAACCAGCAACATCAGGGCGACGAAAGCGGCCAGCTTGCCGAAGGTGAGCGCCAGGGCGCGCGCGACCTCCAGCATGTTCACCGTGTGCGCCGGGTCGCCCTTGAGCAGGGCCGAGAGTGGCGGCAGGAGCACCAGCGTCAGCACCGTCAGCAGGTCCTGCACCACCAGCCAGCCGATGGCGATGTGGCCGCGGTCGGTGTCCATCAGGCGGCGGTCCTGCAACGCACGCATCATGACCACTGTGCTCGCCACCGAGAGAGACAGGCCGAACACCAGTCCCGTCGCGAGCGGCCAGCCGAGGAGATGCGCCGCGCCTGTTCCGAGGGCCGCGGCGACGGCGACCTGAAGGGCCGCACCCGGAATCACCAGCGCGCGGACCGATAGAAGATCCTTCAGCGAGAAGTGAAGGCCGACGCCGAACATCAGGAGGATCACGCCGATCTCGGCCAGCTGCAGCGTCAGGTGCTGATCGGCGACGAAGCCGGGCGTGAAGGGGCCGACCGCAACGCCGGCCAGCAGATAGCCCACCAGCGGCGAGATCTTCAGCCGGTTCGCCACCGTGCCGAGCACGAACGCCAGCCCAAGGCTGATGGCGACGATGGCTATAAGCGGAGATTCGCTGCTCATCGCCCTTTTATACCCGATCAAGCGTTGCGTGCCGCGGAAATGTGCGGCCTAATCGATCGACCATAAACACAGGATGAGACCATGAGGACGCGCAAGCTTGGCGCGGGCGGACCGGCTGTTTCGGCCATCGGGCTCGGCTGCATGGGCATGTCGGACTTCTACGGCCCGGCGGACGAAGGCGAGAGCATCGCCACGATCCACGCCGCGCTGGAGGCCGGCATCACGCTGCTCGACACCGGCGATTTCTACGGCATGGGCCACAACGAGATGCTGATCCGTGAGGCGTTGAAGGGCGGCAAGCGCCAGCGCGTCCTGCTGAGCGTCAAGTTCGGCGCCATGCGCGGACCAGACAATTCTTGGAACGGCATCGATCAGCGTCCCGAAGCCATCCGCAACTTCCTGGCCTATTCACTGAAGCGGCTCGGCACCGACTACGTCGACATCTATCGCCCGGCGCGGCTCGATCCGAACGTGCCGATCGAGCTGGTCGCCGACACGATCAAAGACCTGATCGCCAAAGGCTATGTGCGCCATTTGGGGCTGAGCGAAATGTCGGCAGACACCGTGCTGCGCGCCCATGCGATAACACCTGTCGCCGACCTGCAGATCGAATATGCCGTCGTGACCCGCAGCATCGAGGCGAACATTCTGCCCAGGCTGCGCGAGGCCGGCATCGGCATCACGGCTTACGGCGTGCTGTCGCGCGGGCTGATCAGCAACGGCGCTTTGGCAGGCAAGTCGCGCAGCGGCTATCGCGCGATGCTGCCGCGTTTCACCGGCGACAACCTCAAACACAATCTTGGACTGGTTGAAGCGCTGGCGAACATCGCCAAGCAACGCGGCATCACGGTGGCGCAGCTGGCGATCGCTTGGGTGCTGTCGCGCGGCGATGACATCGTGCCGCTGATCGGCGCGCGCAATCGCGAGCGGCTAAACGAAGCGCTCGGCGCGCTCGACATTTCGTTGACGAAAGAAGAACTGGCGGCGATCGAAGCCGCGGTGCCGAAGGGAGCCATCAAAGGCGACCGCTACATGGCGGATCAGATGGCGCACCTGGACAGCGAACACTAACCCGCCAGTTTTGCCATCAGCGCGTCGGAAAGCTCGTAATTTCCGGTGACGCGTTGGACGTCGTCGTGGTCGTCGAGCACGTCCACCAGCTTCATCAGCGTCTCGCCGACCTCGTCGCTCACCGGCACGGTATTCTGCGGCCGGAATACGATGCCGGACGACTCGGGCGCGCCAAGCTTGGCTTCCAGCGCATCGCGCACGGTGGCGAAATCTTCCGGGTTGGTCAGGAACTCGTGTCCGTCTTCGCCGGAGACACATTCCTCCGCACCGGCGTCGAGCGCCGCTTCCAGCATCGCGTCCTCGCTGCCCTTGTCCAAAGGATAGGAAACGACGCCGACGCGGTCGAACATGAACGCGACGGAGCCGGTCTCGCCCAGTGCCCCGCCGAATTTCGAGAAGGCGGCGCGGACATCGGCGACGGTACGGATGCGATTGTCGGTCAGACATTCCACGATCAGCGCCACGCCGCCCGGGCCATAGCCCTCATAGCGGATCTCGTCGTAGCTCTCCGCATCGCCGCCCTGGCCCTTCTTGATGGCGCGCTCGATGTTTTCCCTGGGCATGGACTGCGCCTTGGCGGCGTTGACCGCGGCGCGCAGGCGCGCGTTGTGGTCGGGGTCGGGCAAGCCCATCTTGGACGCAACGATGATTTCGCGGGCGAGCTTGGAGAAGAGCTTGGAACGCGCCACGTTCGACTTGCTCTTGCGGAACATGACGTTCTTGGCGTGGGAATGGCCGGCCATGGGCGAGTTCTCTGGATGCGGGATCACTGCGGGGCGGTGAGATAGCCGGGCGGCGCAGGCGGTGGCAAGAGCGCGACGGAGGCGGGCCATTCCCTGAGGTACCGTTCGGCCAATCGCGCAAGGGATCGATCATTGTTTTTCGTTTTACGCGTACCCCCCTCCCCCCCGGGGGGAGCGGGCGTATTCCCTCGATTCTCCAAAGTCGAATTCGAATAGGGATTTTTCGTTCCAACCCTTTGATGCATAATCCCAATCGCCTCCGTAGAATTTACACCTCAACCTCCATTCCCATCGCGCGGCCTTCCGACTTCGCTAAAGCTTCCTCCTTCGAGCTTCGGAGGACATGTCGCCGGACAGGTCGGCAAGATAATTGTCCCTTCCGGATTGGGGAGGGGGTACCCCCCTCGCGGAATTCAAATCGCCCTTTTCGGCGACAAGGCCATGAACCAACGGGAATTTCCGCCTGCTGGAAAGCCCGTCATTCGGACGCCAGTAGTTCCGCTCCTTTACCAAACCATCCGCTCCGCACCATTCGGCGCACAGCGCGCCTTAGTCCGCAGATAGGTATCGAATCCTGTACGTCAACCCGGTGCGGCGAAATGGAGCGGCGCAACCCTATCGCACGGCCAATTGAAATTTACTCTGACCCCGTTTCTTCAGGGGGTGCCCCCCGGCTATCCTCCCGCGCTGTCCACGCCTGACTCAGCAGGACCAGCCACCGCCATTATAACCCCGCCCGGCATATCGAGGATAAGGAACGAGACGCAGTAGTAATCAAACACAGGGGTGATGCCCCGAGAGAGGCAGAGGTTGATACACCTTGGGCCCATTTCTTCCGCATTTGTAAGGACGAGTATCCACCGCCATTTTTTCATTTTTGAGTCGCCGGGCTGTGCGGCTGTCCGAGCACTTGCACAAAAACAATTACGGCAAATCAATCCACTAACAACGGTCCGTCCGTTCATTTCGCGAATTTTGACGTAATCGCAAAAACTTCTATCGGGGATTGCGCGATGGACTTATCATGACGAGACTAATTGGGGGGCTTTGCCATGAAACTCAGACTCTTGATAGCCACTTTTCTGGCGTCGGGCATTACCGGCACCGTGGTATATGCCGACGAAATCTCGACCGCGTATTTTCTTCCGAAGGCAAAGATCGCGGCATCCATTTCTCAGCTTTTGAAGGCTTGTCCGGCCACCGGGTCCGACGAACCGCTGGTGGTTGACACGACAAGTGCAATTGTCGTCCGCTATGATCCCGATCCCGCCCGACCGATCAGACTGACCTTTCCCGCAAGCGGCATCTTTGTCGGTCGCAGTCTCGAATTAAAGCTGCGAGAGAACGGCACGCTTGAATCGGCTAACGCTGAAGTGCACGGCGCGGGCGGCGCGGCCCTGGCGGCGATATTCAAAGCGTCCGCTGCATTGCTGAATGCGGCACTGCCGCTGGCAATGGGTGCACAGGGACGGCCCCTTAGGAATCAAGAGCAGCTATGCGTTCCGGAAATTGCCACGGCAGTTCTTGAAGCGGCGGAGCTTCGCAAGACCATCGCCGTTGCCGATGCGAAAGCCAATGGCAAGGGAGTGGATGGCGCCGATACACGTGTGGAAATCGCGGACATGAAAGTGCGACTTTCGACTCTCGAAGAAAAACTGACGCTTTCAACGCAAGCCGCAGTCATTGTCCCGACAGCCATTGCCGGCGTCACGGCGGCTAACGCGACCGTGACAACCGGTATCGCTGGCGTCCAATCCGAGTGGCAAACCGAATTGGCGCCGATGGATTACACGCCTTGGTTCGGCACCAGAGCAACGGCAAACAAGCTCGATAAGATGAAACTGCCCGGCAGGACTGGCTATTTCTTGAAGGTTGCAGTCGCGCCAGAGCAGCTTGCAGCGATCAATTCGCTACCCACTTCGAGTGGCTCACAGGATCACCTTTCTTATGTCCGGTCTGTTCCAGCTTCCGTCGTTGTTTGCACGAAAGGAAACAAAGATTGCGACAGCACGTTGGCCACTGCGTCGGCGTTTCTCCCGCAAGTTTCCCCGATCTTCCAACTTCCTTTGACCGGCGGCGTATTTGCGAATCGCATCGTCAGCATAACGATGGCCGAGAGCGGCGCGCCCACATTGATCAGCTACAAAAGCCAAGCCGAGCTTGCCGAAATCGCGACCGCGGTCAGCGGCGCAGCAGAAGCGATCGAAGCCCGGCGAGGCGATCAAGAAGCCGAACGCAAACGCATGTTGGAAGAAACGCAAACAACGTTGGATATTCTCAAAGCCAAGAAGAGCCTTGGCGATTACCTGAACACGCAAAACTGAACTTCGGAGGATACAAATGCACGCGCCACTACGCATCCGAGCGCCAATGGGAGCACCGCCGGCGCCTCCATCTGACAATACCACCAAGGATTATATTGCGCGGTTGTTGAAGCTGATACCGAGCGAAGTCGTGGGACTTTATCTTGCCGGACGCAGCGCCATCGAGTCCAAATATCCGATGAAGGAAATCTCCGAGGGCGCCGGAACACTTAAAGCACCTGGCGCCTGGGTTTGGGTCGGTTGGACCGTATTCTGCTTTATCGGCGTCATTGCTATTCGCGCGTGGGCGACTTCTGACGTACAACAGAAGACACCCGTGGAATGGCCAGCTGTTGCAATTGCAGCAGCGTCCTTCTTGATATGGGTCTATTCCTTTGGCGACGTCTTTAGTGTGGCGACGCCATTCTGGTATTCCCTCATCGCGACCCTTGTTGTGCTGGCTTGGACCTTTGCCATTCCGTTGTTCTATCGCGAAAAATAGAACGCCCCATTCAAACGGGCATGATCCTTCAATGGCTGCGGCCAATGATGTGAGAGCCCGAGAGGAAAATTCGATGCTGGAACCGATTGTATGCACACCGAAGAGGCTACCAAGTGAGCAATGGATGGCCGCCGCTGTGAGGGCCATTCAGATTAATCCTATGAACCGCGCTCCGGTGGAGCGCCTTGTTCGCGTGGACCGAGGGTTCAAGCCCACAAAGGCGTACATCTCGGTTCTCACGACGAAATACTGGCATACGAACGGCGCCAAATTGACCGTTGGCTTTCTCGACAATCCGCCGCCTGACCTTCGCGCACGCATTATCCTGCACATGAATGCTTGGGATAAGACGGCAAATGTCGCCTTTACGGAAACCAACACCGATCCTCAGGTGCGGATCGCCCGCGCGGCGGGAGATGACGGCGGCTACTGGTCATTTCTCGGCACAGAAATCCTTGAAATCGAACCTGACAAGCCGACGATGAATCTTGAAAGCTTCACCATGCAAACGCCGGACTCCGAATTTCATCGCGTGGTGCGTCATGAGACCGGTCATACGCTGGGATTTCCGCACGAACATATGCGTAAGGAACTCGTCGATCAGATCGATCCCGACAAAGCGATCCAGTATTTTGAAGCGAACGAGGGCTGGTCCAAGGAGGAAGTTGAACAGCAGGTTCTGACGCCCATCGAGGATTCATCGCTATGGGGAACGGCCCACGCGGACCCAAATTCGATCATGTGCTATCAGATTCCCGGAGCGATAACGAAGAATCACAAGCCGATCACGGGTGGGCTAGATATTGACGATGAGGACTACAAATTCGCGGCGCTAGTTTATCCCAAGCCTGTCAGCGACAATTAGATTCGTTTGGCCACTGTCGGCCCCTCACTCGACCATCTTGTAGCTGACAAACGCGAATTGGCGGCTGTCGGGCGACCAGGACGGTACGTTGAGAGTCCCCTGCCCGCCGAACAGTTTGGCGAGCACGCGCGGCGCGCCGCCCGAGGTCCGCATGATGCGCAATGTGACATCCTTGTTCGGCGGATGATCGCCGACCGCCACGTCGGCGCCGAACGAGACGAAGACGAGCCATTTGCCGTCGGGTGAGGGATGGGGAAACCAGTCGCGCGTGTCGGCTTCGAATGTGAACTGCTCGGGATTGCTGCCGTCCGCGCCCATGCGCCAGATCTTCATGTTCCCGCTGCGCTCGGAATTGAAATAGAGGAAGCGGCCGTCGGGCGAATATTCCGGGCCGTCATCGAGGCCCGGCGTGTCGGTAAGCCGCCGTTCCGGTCCGCCGTTCGCGGAAACCGTGTAGATGTTGAGATTGCGGTCGCCGCGCGCCGCGACATAGGCGAGCGTCGATCCGTCCGGCGACCAGCTGTGCCAGTAAGATGGCCCCTCTGCGGTGACGAGGCGCGGCGCCCCGCCGCCCGCCGGCAGAACATGGATGCGCGATTTGCCGTCGGGCTCGGATTTGTCGCTGACCACGATCTGCGATCCGTTGGGCGAAATGCCGTGATCGTTGTTGAGGCGGTGAAGCGGTCCGGTGTCGATCCGCACCGCGGTGCCGCCGTCGCGCCCGATCCGGTAAAGCCGGCCATCGCCGTTGAACAGGAAATAGCTGCCGTCGGGCGACCAGTTGGGCGCCTCGATGTGGTCGCGCGTGCGATAGACGGTGCGCCGCCCATTCGTGACGATGTCCAAGGTTTCCAGGGTGCATTCGACTTTGGGCTTGTTCGGCATGCGACCCTCGCGGAGCGTCGGTTGAACTTCCGGGCGACATTCTAAATTGAAATTCGATTGGGTCCATCCGCGGCGCGGACGCGCTCATGAGAAGCGCCACCGTGGCACGCGCCGGAGGAAACTATTCGGCGATCCTCAGCAACGAACGGATCGCCTGATCCAACGATTCGACCAGCTTGGATTCGAAAAGATCGATCTTGACCTCGACCTGTTCCAGCTGCCGTGCGGCAAGATCCCATTGGTGTGCGTTGCGCAGAGAGTCGTCCATACCGATGGACGCGCCGGAAATGCAGACGGCCACCAAGGCACCGAGTGCAATCTGACCAATGCTGCGCATATGGCTTCCCCTTAGGCCGGCATTTGGCAATACCATCCGTGGATTATGGCTTTTTTTCGGAGATTTGCCATCGGACGAGGACGCACCCAATCGGAAATCGACGCCGGTCCGGATTCGAGCGGCGGTTTGCAGGGATTCCAGAGGCTTGCTGCGACAAGCTGGATAATTGACTCCTTGTTCAACTTCCTGCTACGTGATAATGAGAATACGTCGCAACACCAACGGACGCGAATTCGTGAGCCGAGACAGCCAGGTCGTAACAGTAAAAACGAGCTCCCCCCTGGGCCGGGCGCTGCCCGGATTCCGCGGCCGCATCGATGCGATCCAGGCTGCAGAGCATACGTCGGTTCTGTCGGCGGACGAACTCGAACGACGGTTGATCGAACTGGGCTTCGTCGAGGGCGCCATCGTAGAGATACTCCACGAAGGATTTTTCGGACGCGATCCCATTGCGGTGCGGGTGGACAATGCCACCGTTGCCCTGCGCCGCCGCGAGGCGATGGCCGTCCTCGTTACTTGATCGAGCACATCTCATGATTGCCACCACCGGCGCAGGCGCCTGTCACTTCGCCCTCGTCGGAACACCGAACAGCGGCAAGACGGCCCTGTTCAACGCTCTGACCGGAAATCGCCAGAAAGTCGCGAACTACCCCGGCGTCACCGTCGAGCGCAAAAGCGGCGCGCTGGTCACGCCGTCTGGACGCAAAGTCACCATCGTCGACCTGCCCGGCACCTATTCGCTCAGGGCGCGCAGTCCCGACGAAGAGATCACCCGCGACGTCGTGCTGGGAAGGCTGGCCGCCGAAGCACAACCCGACCTGCTGCTCTGCGTCGCCGATTCCACGAATCTCAGGCTGGCCATCCGGCTGGTCCTCGAACTCAAGCATGTCGGGCGCCCGCTGATGCTGGTGCTCAACATGATCGACATCGCCAACAAGCGCGGCGTCGAGATCGACGTCGAGAAGATGTCCGCCGCGCTCGGCGTGCCGGTGGTGACCGCCGTCGCCATCCGCCGCGGCGGCACGGACGCACTGCTGCGCCAGATCGACGAGCTGGTTGCAAACCGTCCGGAGAATGTGCCGCACAGCTGGCATTCGCCGACGGTCGGAGAACTGCGCGCCGCCCAGCGTGAGGCCGACGCCATCCTGCGCGCCACGGTCAGAAATCCGGCCAAGGCGGACAATCTGACGACACGCCTCGACGCCGTGCTGCTGCATCCCGTGGCAGGATTGGTGATCCTCTTCGTCCTGTTGTTCGTGATGTTCCAGGCGGTGTTCAGCTGGGCACAGCCGCTGATGAATTTGATTTCCTCGGGCTTCGATGCGCTGGGCGCGCTGGCGCACGACACGCTTCCCGGCGGAATCCTGCAGAGCTTCATCCAGAACGGCGTGATTTCCGGCGTCGGCAGCGTGATCGTTTTCCTGCCGCAGATCCTGACCCTGTTCCTGTTCATCCTGCTGCTGGAGGATCTGGGCTACATGGCCCGCGCCGCGTTCCTGATGGACCGCATCATGGGCGGCGCCGGGCTGCACGGCCGCGCCTTCATCCCGCTGCTGTCGAGTTTCGCCTGCGCCATTCCAGGCATCATGGCGACGCGGGTGATCGACAACAAGCGCGACCGGCTGACCACCATCCTGGTGGCGCCGCTGATGACCTGCTCGGCGCGCATCCCGGTCTACACGCTGATCATCTCGGCGTTCGTTCCGGCGACCAAGGTGTGGGGACTGTTCAGCCTGCAAGGGCTGGTGATGTTCGGCCTGTACGCCGGCGGTATCTTCAGCGCACTCGGGGTTTCCTTCGTCGCCAAATACGTCTTCTGGCGCGACCAGCCGAGCCCGCCCTTCATGCTCGAACTGCCCGATTACAAGCTGCCGCGCGTGAAGAGTGTGGCGCTGGGTCTTTACACACGCGCCAAGGCGTTCCTCCAGCGCGCCGGCACCACGATCTTCTCGATGATGGTGCTGATCTGGTTCCTGGCGTCGTTTCCCCAGGCGCCCGCGAACGCGACCGAGCCGCCGATCAACTACTCCGTTGCCGCCTGGATCGGTCACGCCATGCAGCCGGTGCTGGCGCCGGTCGGCTTCAACTGGCAGATTTCGGTGGCGCTGGTGCCCGGCATGGCAGCGCGCGAAGTCGCGGTGGCGGCGCTCGGCACGGTCTATTCGATCGAAGGCGGTAAGCAGGCCGCCTCCGCGATCGGCCATGTGCTGGCGGGCAAGTGGAGCCTGGCGACGGCGCTGGCGCTTCTGGTCTGGTACATCTTCGCGCCGCAATGCGCGTCTACTCTGGCCGTGATCCGGCGCGAGACCGGAAGCTGGAAATGGATGGCGATCACCTTCGCCTACATGCTGACGCTGGCGTACATCGCCGCCTTTGCGACCTTCCACATCGCCGTGGCGATGGGCGCGGGATAGCGGCGGCGTCCGGCCCTAATGGACCTTGCCGGCTTCGTTCTCGAGAACGACATCTGAGAGCACCGCCGTATCGGACGTGGTCGGCAGATGCGAGCAGAAACCGATGCCGACGTAGAACGGCGCATCGAAGTGCACAAGGATGGACGGGCCGATCTGGTGCATCGGTTCGCCGTCCAGGCTGGCAAAGAGCGCAATGGTGTCGCCGCGCTTCTCGATGCCGAGGCGCCTGGGTTTGACAATGCCAGGGTCGCCAGGGCCGCCCGGAAGGTCGCGGGGGGTGATGCGATACGCCTCTTTGATCTCGACGCCCTTCCCGGCACGCTGCGCCAAGTGGGACAAACCCGTGCCGTGCATGGCGACCATGGCCTCCGCGGAATCGTCATCAAGGTTCTGACGAATGATGAGCAGCGCCTTGCGATCTCCATAGCCGCTCAGATTCGGAAGTGCGACGTCGGCCGCGAGCGAAACGTCGCCGGACATCTTCTTCCAGAGATAGCGAAACTCGTCGCGCCCGTACCACACATTATAGCCGGCGGAGTCGATGGCGTACTGCTTCGTGGCGGCGTCGTAACTGGCGCTGCCCGGCACCAATGCGCTTCCTATGTCGGACTGCCCCTCGAAAACGCCGATCGGCAGATCGAAATTCGTGGTGGGTCTGTGAAAATCCAGCGGAGGCGCAACTTGCATGTGTGTTGCGGTACCCGGCTGCGCCCAATCCGGCACGACGGGTGCTGCCGGCGCATCGCCAGCCTGGGCGGCGAAAAGACACGGCGCGGCGCACGTGATTGCGGCCACCAGCAGGGTCCGCCAGTCGAGTTTCATGTCGATCCCTCCCTGGCGCCGTCGAGCCGTGCGGAGAAATTTCCAAGCCAGCACCGCCTGCGCGCGCCGCAGCGATCGTAGCCAGCGCTCCGTGAGCCGTATAGGACAAACACTTTCGGTTGCATCCCCTGGGTCTGCCTTCACGACATTCCATATCGCCGTAGCGATTGGGGCGGGGTAAGCACAAGCCCTTTTCCTCTCCGGAATCAAGACCTTGCTATTGTCGAAAGCGCGGCGCACACGCAGCTGTAGAAGTGCCGCATTGCATGCCCAAGTGGTTGTGCAATTCTGGACGCCGCGCGTTTCGGAGGGGGGCATCCGATGCGGAAATTGTGGAAGTGGGTTCGCTGGGGCGCCTTCGTCGTCGCCGTTGCGGTCGATTTGACACTTTTCTACGTCTCGGATCCGTTCAGTGCGCGAAGCTTCTTCGCCGCCGGATTCGCTTCGCTGATTATGTTTTACGTCCTCCTGTGGCTCGCCAACCGCTTTCGCGGCGGTTCGCGCATCCGCGGCATTCTCGAAGAGGGCGAGGATAAGGTCTACGAAACCTGCGTGCATTGGATCAGGCTGTTGCGCAACATCCGCGAAGACAAGTCAGCCTATCGCTGGGTGGGCATTCCCGTGCTGATCGCGGCGATTACTACGCTTTACCTTGTCGTGTGGGGCGTGTGCCTGATCTTCACCAAACTCGGTTTTCACGGCACCTGGTTCGTCGTATTGGGCGCGCCGTTTCGCGTGCTCCCGAACAATATCGCCATGTTCGGTTTCTACGTACCGTTGGTCGTCGCCATTCCGCTTGCGATATTGCACATGGCGGAATGGAGCACGCACCGCTTCGTCATCACCCCGCTGCGTATCATTATCCACCACGGCATTTTTGACTACCACATGCACGGCATCCTGCTATCGAGGGTGGTCGATGCGCAGCAGGATTACACGTTCTGGCAGCAATTCTGGCACTACGGTGACATCGTTTTCCGCGAAACTGCGGGTTCGAACGAAACGCTGGAATGCGTCTGGCGGCCAAAAAAGTTTGCCAAGATTGCTGTGCATTACAGTCACGCCGCAGCGGGTCAAAGCGGGCCCGCTCAGCAAGATATCAGAGATGAGTGACGCACAGGACTAGCCGGCGAACCCGTACGCATCCATCCGCAGCGAGCCGAAGGTGACACTGGTGTGCAGGCGTTCGACGTTTTCGCCGCCCGCGCCGTACGCCACGAACAACGGCATGAAATGCTCTTCCGTCGGATGCGCCTGCTCCGCGAACGGCGCGCGCCGGCGGTAATCGGCGAGCGCGGCTTCGTCGCGCGCGAGAAGTTTCTCGTGCGTCCACGCGGCGAAGGCGCGCGACCATTCCGGCTCCGGCCCGCTGTTCCAATCGATCAGGCGTAGATTGTGCACGAAGCCGCCCGAACCCAGGATCAGTACGCCCTCGTCGCGCAACGGCGCGAGCGCGCGGCCGAGCGCGATATGATGCGCAGCGCCGGCATGGCTCTGCACCGAAAGCTGAAGCACGGGAATATCCGCGCCGGGATACATCAGCATCAGCGGCACCCAAGCGCCGTGATCGAGGCCGCGCTCGGAGTCGATGTGGGTGTGCAAATTCGCGCCGGTCAGCAGCGACGCCGCACGTTCGGCCAGTGCGGGCGCTCCGGGTGCACCGTATCGCAACTCATAGAGCGGTTTCTGGAAGCCATAGAAATCGTGGATCGTTTCGTTGCGCGCGACCGCGTTCAGCGCCGGCGCCCGTGTCTCCCAATGGGCGGAAGCGACGAGGATGGCCTTGGGCCTTTCCAGCTTGGCGCCCAGGCCGCGCAGGAACTCCCGGGCTGGAACGTCGTCGAACGGGAGTGTCGGTGAACCGTGGGAGACAAAGATTGAGGGCAGCATCGCGGCATTCTCCTTCAGGACGGCTCAAGACGCAAAACAAAATGAATTCAATAAGTTAATCAACATTCTGGGACAAGGTGCCACAGGCGTCATCTTTGGCTTGACTTACATTAGAATTATTCTAATTATAATGCCAAACAAGCAAGGAACCCGAGATGCTGAGCGTTGGCGACAAATTTCCCGATTTTGCCGTGAAGGGCGTGGTTTCGACCGATCCGAAGACCGCCTTCAAGGATTTCACCCAGGCGTCCGATGCGTCCAAGTGGAAGATCGTCTTCTTCTGGCCCAAGGACTTCACCTTCGTCTGCCCCACCGAGATCGCCGGCTTCGGCCAACTCATGGGCGACTTCAAGGATCGCGACGCGGTGATCTACGGCGTGTCGATCGACAGCGAATTCGTACACCTGGCCTGGCGGCAGAACCATGCCGACCTGAAGAACCTGCCGTTCCCCATGCTGGCGGACGTCAAGCGCGAGCTATCCACCGCTCTCGGCGTGCTCGACGCGGAGTCCGGCGTGGCCAAGCGGGCCACCTTCATTGTCGATCCCGACAACGTCATCCGCTTCGTTTACGTGACTGACATGAGCGTCGGCCGCAATCCGCAGGAAGTGTTGCGTGTGCTCGACGCCCTGCAAACCGACGAACTGTGTCCCTGTAATTGGCAGAAGGGCGAAGAGGTTTTGAAGCCTGCCGCCTGAATGCCGTTCGAGTTGGCGCACGGCGTTTCGGCCCCCCCGAATTGTGCGCCTTGGCCCTGCCGGTGACGATCCCCCTCCCGCCGGCGGGGCCACCCCTTCTTTCCCGACGAGGATGAAATGTCGATCGAGTCGCTGAAGGAACGCCTGCCCGAGTACGCCAAGGATCTGAAGCTGAACCTATCGACGCTGGTCGCCGAACCGTCGCTGAACGAGCAGCAGCGCGCGGGAACCTTAATCGCCTGCGCTCTTGCCTCGCGCAACGAAGCCACGACCAAGGCGATCGTCGCCGAGTTCGCGCCCAGGCTTTCGCCCGAGGCGCAGACCGCCGCGCGCGCGGCCGCCGCCATCATGGCCATGAACAACATCTATTACCGCTTCACTCATCTGACGAGCACGGAAGACTACAAGACCATGCCTGCGCGGCTGCGCATGAACGTCATCGGCAAACCGGGCGTCGACAAAGCCGATTTCGAGCTGTGGTGTCTGGCGGTTTCCGCTATCAACGGCTGCGGCATGTGCATCGACAGCCACGAGAAAGTGCTGAAGGGCGCCGGTTTCACCTCCGAGCAAGTCCAGGCAGCCGTGCGCATCGCGTCGGTTGTGCACGCTATCGCGGCAACGCTCGACGGCGAAGCGCATACCTCGGATGCCGCGACGATCACGCTGGCGGCGTGATGCCAAGCGGCGTCAGGCGTCCGGCGGTCCCTTGAGTTCGACCGTGTTTCCGTCCGGGTCGAGGACATAGACCGAGGGGCCCTCGCCCTGCGCGCCATAGCGCTGACCCTGTTCGACGACCGCAACGCCGCAGGCGCTCAAATGTTCGAAAATCGCCTGCTTGTCGAACGGCTCGACCTGAATCGCGAAGTGATCGACATTGCGGCCTTCCCGCGCGGGGCCCGCGCCGCCTTTGCGCCCCAGCGCACCGTCCAGCGCAATCAGATCGATTAGCGATGCGCCAGCACGCACCTGTATGAGCCCGATGGATTCCTGGCGTTTGTCGATCGTGCAGCCCATAACATCGCAATAGAAATGCAGGCTGCGATCCACGTCGCGGACGCGCAGCACGATATGGTCGATCCGTCTGAGTTCGAACGGGATCATGGATTCCACGCTTTCTAGACCAACGGCGGATGGAGTTCGCGATAACCGCGCTGGTGCCAATAGGGATAGGCGGGCGCGATGGCGCTGGCCGCGTCGAGCCTTGCCACCTGCTCCGGCGTCAGATTCCAGCCGACCGCTCCGAGATTGTGGCGCAGCTGTTCTTCGGTACGCGCCCCGATGATGATCGTGGATACCGTTGGCCGCTGCAACAGCCAGTTGAGCGCGATCTGCGGCACGCTCTTGCCAGTCTCCTTCGCCACCGCATCGAGCGCATCGACGACCCCGAACAGATATTCGTCGGAAATCGGCGGGGAAATGTCCTTCTGCTTTTCGTCATTCCAGCGGCTGACCTTGGGCAGCGGCTGACCGCGGCGGATTCCCCCGGTGAGCCGCCCCCAACCGAGCGGGCTCCACACCACAGCGCCGACGCCCTGGTCGAGACCGAGCGGCAGCAGTTCCCATTCGTAATCGCGCCCGATCAGCGAATAATAGGTCTGGTTGGCCACATAGCGCGCATAACCGTAGCGGTCGGACACGGCGAGCGACTTCATCAGATGCCAGCCGGAAAAATTCGACACGCCGATGTAACCGATCTTCCCGGAACGGACGAGATCGTCGAGCGTGGAGAGGGTTTCTTCCACCGGCGTATGCGTGTCGAAGCCATGCATCTGGTAGAGGTGGATGTGATCGGTGCCGAGCCGCTTGAGCGCGGCGTCGACCGCACGCGTCAGATGGAACCGCGAGGAGCCGAAATCGTTGGGATCCTTGCTCATGCGGAACGTCGCCTTGGTGGATATCAGCACCTTGTCGTGCCGGCCCTTGATCGCCGCGCCGAGGTTTTCCTCCGCCGCGCCCGTCGAATAGAAATCGGCGGTGTCGAACATGGTGACGCCCGCATCGAGGCAGATATCCACCAGCCGTTTGGCTTCCTTCGCATCCGTCGCTCCCCAACTGTCGAAACCCGCGCCGCCGCCAAAGGTGCAGGTGCCAAAGCTGAGAACGGGAACCTTGAAGCCGGAGCGGCCCAGATAACGGTATTCCATGGGATCATTCCTCGTTCTGCAATGTCACAAAGAAGGCACGGTCTGTTTCAACCTGCCGCCCACGCGTACCGGCTCGACGCGCTCGGCAAAGCCCTTCGCGTTGGTTGCCACGAACACCGCGCACAGCGTGGCGGGACCCGTCGCCGGCGTGAAACGGCTGCCGTGCATTTTCTTGATGAACCGCTGCACCGGCTCATACTTATCCATGCCGATGACAGAATCGTAATCGGCGCAGGCGCCCGCATCGGTCTGATAGGCGGTGCCGCCCGGGAATATCTGCGCGTCCGCGGTGGGAACGTGCGAATGCGAGCCGACGACCAAACTGGTACGGCCGTCGCAGAAATGACCCATCGCCATCTTCTCGCTGGTGGCTTCGGCATGGATGTCGACCACGATGGCGTCGGCGCCTTCGCCAAGCGGACACGCCGCAAGCTCCGCCTCGACCGAAGCGAACGGATCGTCCAGCGCGTCCATGAAGACGCGGCCCATCGCGTTGACCACCAGCACGCGCGCGCCGCCGCGGGTCTCATAAAGCCCCGCGCCCTTGCCGGGCGTGCCGGGGGGATAATTGCGCGGACGCAGAATGCGGTCCTCGTGATCGATGAAGGAGAGGATTTCCTTCTGATCGGCCCAGTGGTTGCCGGTGGTGATGCAGTCGATGCCGGTATGAAACAGATCGTCGGCCACGGCACGCGTGATGCCGAAGCCGCCGGCCGCGTTCTCGCCGTTGGCGATGACGAAATCGAGCTTGAGCAGATCCCTGAGGCGCGGCAGTTCGGCCGCGACAACGTCGCGCCCCGGCCGGCCCATAATGTCGCCTATGAAAAGAACGTGCATGAGACTTCTTAGCATTCATGTTATGGCGCTTTGAACCCCCACGCGGGAAAGATCGACATGCTGGCGCAATTGACTATTCGCCTCGTCCTGTGGATTGCCTTCATGGCAGTCCTGCTGTTCTGGCCGGCCGGCACGTTCGACTGGTGGGGCGGCTGGGTTTTCCTGGTCGAAATGGCGGCTGGCGCCACAGTCGTCAGCCTTTGGCTGTTGCGGCACGATCCTGAGCTGTTGCGCGAACGCCTGAGTTCGCCGATCCAGAAGAAACAGGTGTTTTGGGACAAGCTGTTGATGGCGATCGTCTTCGTCGCCTTTTACGGCTGGATGGTGCTGATGGGGTTTGATGCCAAACGTTTGGGATGGTCGCACGTGCCGGCCTGGCTGAGCGCTTCGGGCGCGATCCTGATCGCGATCTGCTTCTTCGTCGCCTGGCTGACGTTTCGCGAAAATCCGTTTGCCGCGATCGTGGTGAAGACCCAAACGAAGCGCCAACAGACCATCATCACGACCGGGCCTTACGGCATTGTGCGCCATCCGATGTATGCCGGCGCCGTGCTCTACTTTATCGGCTTGCCGCTGCTGCTCGGCTCCTGGATGGGTTTGGCCTGCATCCCGCTGCTGGTGTGGGCGTTGATGCTTCGCATCCTGATCGAGGAACTGACATTGCGAAAACAGTTTCCGGAAAATTCGGAGTATGCGACGCGCGTGCGCTATCGGCTTGTACCCTTCATCTGGTGAGAGTGAGCATGAACACCATCGTCTTCGATTTTTTCGGCGTGATCTGTTCGGAGATCGCCCCCTTCGTTCTTCCGAAATATCTGTCGCAGGAGGCGGCGATCGAGATCAAGCGCACCATCGTCTACGACGCCGATCTTGGGCTGATCTCCCAGGATGTCATGTTCGAGAAACTGGCACAGATGGCCGGCGCGCCCGCCAAGCAGCTGGAAGAGGAATTCTGGACTTATGTGCGGATCGACAACAAGATGGTGAAACTGATCGAGGAACTGCGTGCCAAAAACCGCGTGGCGTTGCTGACCAATGCCATCGTACCCTTCTTCCGCCAGATCACGGCAAAATACGATCTGGAGCGGTTGTTCGAGACGATTTTGGTGTCATCCGAAGAAGGGCTCGCCAAACCGGACCCCGCTTTCTACAAGCGCATCGTCGAACGAATGGCCGTGCAACCGACGGACTGTCTGTTCATCGACGACAACCAGATCAATCTTGACGCGGCACGCAGCATCGGGATGAAGGCGCTGCTGTTCGAAGACGCCGGAAAACTCAGCCGCGATTTGGCAGCGATCGGTTAGCGATCGAACGAGAGCACCGTCACCGACGCGGGGGGAAGCGTGACCGACAGCGTGCCATCCTTCACAACCGCAGTAACGTCCTTCGGCTTCACCGTATTGGGCGCTGCGAACGTGTTTACGGAGTCGATCTTCGACGCCGCCAAGACCTGTCCGCGCGCCACCGTTGCCTTTACCCCCGGCACGCTGACGCTGAAGTTCGCGGACCGATCAGGATCGATGTTCGTCAGCGCGACGACGATCTTGCCGTCCTTCGTCTTGGCCGCCATCGCATCCACGCGCGGCAAGGCGATGTCGCCGAAGCTATAACTGCCCGCATCGAATGCGACGGGCAGAAACTCCGCATCCTGGAACGGCACATACATCTTGAAGACGTGGTAGGTCGGCGTCAGCACCATCTTGGGGCCGTCCGTCATGATCATCGCCTGCAACACGTTGACCATCTGGGCGATGTTCGTCATCCGCACGCGATCGGCATGCCGGGCAAAGATGTCGAGGTTGAGCGCCGCGAGGATGGCATCGCGCTGCGAATTCTGCTGTTCGAGAAAGGCCGGGTTCGAGCCCTTTGTCGCAGCAAGCCACGCGCCCCATTCGTCGACGACGAGGGAGATCTTCTTATCGGGGTCGTATTTGTCCATGACGGCGGTCTGCTGTTGCAGCAAGCCGTCCATCTTGAGCGTTTCCTTCAGGACTTGGGCGTATTCCTGCTCGCCGAAATCAGTCCCCGCCATGTGCGGTGGCCAGCCCCCGAAGACCGTGTAGGAGTGCAAGGACATGCCGTTGATGTCCCACGACCAGCCACGCCTTTCCTTCCAGGTTTTCATGACCGCTTCCGTGTATTCCGTGTCGGGGCTGCCCGGACCGACGGCGATCTTCTGCATCGGCGACGCCTTGTTGAAGGTGTTCACAAAGCGCCCATAGAGTTTGAGCTGTGTGACGTATTCGGCGGGCGTCATCAGGCCGCCGCAATCCCAGCTTTCGTTCCCGATGCCCATATAGGGCACTTTGTAAGGGGCACGATGACCGTTGGCGGCGCGCTCCTTGGCCAGAGCCGTGGGCTTGTCGGCCGTCATGTATTCGAGCCAGTCGGCCGCCTCCTTGACCGTGCCGGACCCGACATTGATGGAGATGTAGGGATCGGCACCAATCTGGCTGGCGAAGTCCATGAACTCGTCTGTGCCGAACGTATTCGGTTCCACGACGTCGCCCCAAGCGGCATTGACCCGCGCCTTACGCGCTTTGGCGGGCCCGACGCCGTCGCGCCAATGATACTGGTCGGCATAACAGCCGCCCGGCCAGCGCACGACCGGAACGTGCAGAGCCCGCAGCGCCGCAACGACGTCCTTACGAATGCCTCTGGTATTCGGAATCTTGGAATTGCGCCCCACCCAGATGCCGCCATTGAGCTGGCGGCCGAGGTCCTCGGCGAACTGGCCGAAAATGTGCCGGTCGATCTTCGGACCGGGCTGCGACGGATCCACTTTGACCGCGATCGCATCCTGTGCCGCGGCCGATGCGCAGGGCAGTACCAGCGCCAAAAGAATTCCAAGGGCAAATTTCCGCATGGCCAGCCTCATTGTATTGTCTGAGTATTTCATAACGGGCTTGCGGGGCGTCTACAACCCACCATGCGGCGCAAATTGTCTTATGCGAAGCGCCGCAATCCCGCAGACGATCGCGAACGGCTTGTTTGTCATTCATGGGAAATGAGCGGACAGGACCGCCACCGGCGTTGGATCCGGATCCTCACGGGCCTGCAGTTGCAGGTGGGCGCCATATATCCGAAGCCACGGCTCCGGTCAGGGACAGCTCCCGGTGAGTACTATAAGGCCCCTAGGCATCGCTCTCCTGGCGCGCGGGGCAGTACCTGTCCAAGGACCAGTCTAGGCGGCTGCCAACCCGGCGGCAATGTTCTCGATGCGTTTTGCGGCGGCTTCCAGCGTTTCGGCGGCAAAACCCTCGGATTTGTTTAACCGCGCGTCAAGTTCGTTGCGCACGCCCGACAGCGCGGCAAGTTCGTGCCGGCATTTCTCGAGTTGCGTTGCCACCGTGTAATGTTCGTCCGCAACCAGAAGCGCCGCCATCAGCATCAGGCGCACTTCGCCGACTTGTCCCACCGAACCGAGCAGCTCCTGTACCTTGGCGTCGACGTGCTCTGCGAGTTCCTTCAGATGCGCTCCTTCGCCGTCGTCGCAGGCGATGGTGTAGGCGCGCTGGTTCACCATGACGTTGACGAGGGGCATGTCTTTCTCCATTGCCTAAGGCGAGACGCAAATAAGGAACAAAAAGAAAACTACTTGCTACGCGCTATCGTCCCAGCGCCGTGCGGATTTCGGCAATGGCGCCATCGAGACGGTCTTCGACTTCTTCGGTTACGCCCGCCAGCGAATGCACTTCCTCTTCGAGTTCCGCCACCCGGGCCAGCAGCTTTTCGCGTTCCGCACTCAGTTGCTCGGCCTTTCGCGCGGACTCGGTTGCGGTATCCCGGACTTTGGCCAGTGGCGACGCCGCCGTTTCCAGCGCATCGAGAGCCTTGGCGAGGCGTTCTGCCGCTAGGTCGAGTCTGCTCATGGGCGCGCCTCCTTCCACCTGTCCGAGCAAGACCTTAGGCGCAGGTACGAAATGCGGTCAACGCGCAGGCGCATAAGTTCCTGGGGGGAAAGAGCTTGACGCCCATGCCTCAGGCTCGTTAAGGCCCACGCGTCCGTCAAAAGGCCAAAAAGACCATGGGTAACAACAATTCCGCTGCTTCGTCGTCTCAGCCTGCAAGCGGCGAGCAGGCCAAAATCCGCCGTCTCGCAAATGCGCTCAGGGCGCTGTCCATGGATGCGGTGGAAAACGCCAAATCCGGGCATCCGGGCCTGCCGCTGGGCATGGCCGACGCAGCGACGGTGCTGTTCTCACAATTCCTCAAATTCGATCCCCAAGACCCTGACTGGCCCGACCGCGACCGCTTCGTCCTGTCGGCCGGCCATGGCTCGATGCTGCTGTATTCGTTGCTCTATTTGACGGGCTACCCGGGCATCACGATCGAAGACATCAAGCATTTCCGCAAGGTGGGCAGCCCTTGTGCCGGCCATCCCGAGCACGGCCATATCCCGGGCATCGAGACCACGACGGGGCCTCTCGGCCAGGGCATCGCCAACGCCGTGGGCATGGCGCTGGCCGAACGCATCCTGAATGCACGGTTTGGCGACGGTTTGGTGGACCATAAAACGTACGTCATCGCCAGCGACGGCGATCTGATGGAAGGCATCAGCCACGAGGCGATCTCGCTCGCGGGACATCTCAAGCTGTCCAAGCTGATCGTGCTGTACGACGACAACGGAATCTCCATCGACGGATCGACCTCGATCAGCGATTCCACCGATGCGGTCGAACGATTCCAGGCCGCCGGGTGGAACACCTGCCGGGTGGACGGCCACGACGCCGCCGACGTGGCGCGCGCGCTCGCCTGGGCACAGGACAGTGACGCGCCGGTGCTGCTTGCCTGCAAGACGATTATCGGCTTTGGCTTCCCGACCCGCGCCGGCACGCAAAAGGCACACAGCGATGCACCCGGCGCCGAAGAGATTGCCGGCGCCAGGAAATTCCTCAACTGGCCATATGAGCCGTTCGTCATTCCGACCGACATCGCCGCGGATTGGCGCGCCATTGGCGCACGCGGCAGACGGGCGCGCGAGGATTGGGCAAGGCGCAAGCACGAGACGGACTCACAGCGCGTTGCAGCTCTTGAGGCGATGTTGTCCGGCTCGGTTCCCGCCGCCGTCGAAACAGGCCTGATCGAGCTGAAGAAGAAGGTCAGCGCCGAAAAGCCATCGGTCGCCACGCGCAAAGCCTCTGAGATGGCGCTGGAGGTCATCAACGCGAACTGGCCCGCCACCATCGGCGGCTCCGCGGACCTGACGCCGTCGAACAACACCAAGACGAAAGACCTCAAGGACATCGTGACGGGCGATTTTTCCGGACGCTATGTTCGCTACGGCATCCGCGAGCACGGCATGGCCGCGGCAATGAATGGTATGGCGCTGCACGGCGGCATCGTTCCCTACGGCGGAACCTTCCTGACGTTCTCCGATTATTGCCGCCCCTCGATTCGGCTGGCCGCTTTGATGGGCATTCGTGTCGTACTTGTGATGACGCACGATTCCATCGGCGTGGGCGAAGACGGCCCGACCCACGAGCCCGTCGAGCAGATCGCCTCGCTGCGTGCCATTCCGGGACTGAATGTGTTTCGCCCGGCGGATGGCGTGGAAACGGCAGAGTGCTGGGCGCTGGCCGCTACCGACAAAAAGCATCCCAGCCTTCTGGCGCTGTGCCGCCAGAACCTGGCAACGCTGCGCACCGTTCACACCGATGAGAATTTGTCGGCTCGCGGTGCCTACGAGCTTGTCGGTGCGCCCGACGCCAAGGTGACGTTGCTTGCCACCGGTTCGGAAGTGGAGCTGGCGCTCAAGGCGCGCGAGCTCTTGGCCGCCGAAAACATTGCGGCGCGTGTGGTCTCGATGCCCTGCTGGAATCTGTTCGAGCAACAAAGCGAAACATACCGTGAAACGGTTCTCGGTCCCGGCACTGTAAAAGTCGGAATCGAGGCCGCCATATCATTCGGCTGGGATCGCTATATCGGCGCCAATGGCGCGTTTGTAGGCATGCATGGCTTCGGCGCCAGCGGTCCATATAAGGATGTATACGTACACTTCGGCATTACGCCGGAAGCCGCAGCCGAAGCGGCAAAAAGGGCATTGAAAGCTTGAGTGCGGCGGACTAAGTCAGCCGTGACAAATCGAAGGATATAGAGGAGGCAAGTATGGCCATTCGTGTTGCAATCAACGGGTTCGGCCGCATCGGGCGGCTGATACTGAGGTCGATCGTCGAATCGGGACGGCGTGACGTCGAAATCGTGTCCGTCAACGATCTCGGCCCGGTGGCCACGAACGCGCACCTCTTGCGCTATGATTCCGTACACGGACGTTTCCCCGCCAACGTCACGGTCGATGGCGACATGATGATCGTTGCCGGTCACAAGATCAAAGTGACCGCGATCAAGGACCCCACCCAGCTGCCGCATAAGGAACTGGGCGTGGACATCGCCCTCGAGAGTACGGGCATTTTCACCGCGCGCGCCAAGGCAGCGCTACACCTGGAAGCCGGAGCCAAGCGCGTGATTGTCGCCTCTCCGTCGGACGGCGCGGATCTCACAGTTGTCTACGGCGTGAACCACGAGAAGCTGACGAAGGACCATATCGTCATCTCCAACGCCTCGTGCACGACGAACTGCCTGGCGCCAGTTGCATTCATCTTGAACAACGCTGTCGGCATTGAGAAGGGGATCATGACCACGATCCACTCCTACACCAACGACCAGCCGGTGCTCGATCAGCTCCACAAGGATCTCTATCGCGGCCGCGCCGCGGCGCTTTCGATGATCCCGACGACCACCGGCGCCGCCAAGGCCGTCGGCCTGGTGATTCCGGAACTGAAAGGCAAGCTGGATGGTTCGGCCGTGCGCGTGCCGACGCCGAACGTGTCGCTGGTCGATCTCAAGTTCATTTCCAAGAGGGCGACGACCAAGGAAGAAATCAACGACGCGATCAAGGCCGCCGCGGCCGGTCCGCTCAAGGGCATCCTCGACATCGTCGAGGCGCCGCTGGTGTCGACCGACTTCAATCACAATCCGGCCTCGTCGTCGTTCGCGCTCGACCAGACCAAGGTGATGGACGGCAACCTGTGCAGCGTCATGAGCTGGTACGACAACGAATGGGGCTTCTCCAACCGCATGGTCGACACGGCCGTGTGGATGGGCAAGCTGATCTAAGCGTTCCGGAGAGGGGCCAAGGCCCCTCTCCGTTTGCCTTCCTCCGGACCGCGTTCGGAGTCGACAAGGCCGCCATCCCGCAACGGGATCGCCAATCATAAGGACAAAATTCATGGCAACATTCCGCGCAATCGACGACCTCGACGTCACCGGCAAACGCGTGCTGGTGCGCGCAGACCTCAACGTGCCGATGAAAGACGGAATCGTCACCGATACGTCGCGCATCGATCGCCAGGCGCCGACCATTCGCGATCTCGCGGCGCGTGGCGCGCGCGTCATCGTCTGCTCGCATTTTGACCGCCCGAAGGGCAAGGTCGTGCCCTCCATGTCGCTTGGCCCCGTCGCCGCGCCTCTGGCAAAGGCCGTGGGCCGCCCCGTCGCTTTCGCGTCCGATTGCATCGGCAAGGTCGCCGAAGATGCGGTCGCCAAGCTAAAAGCCGGCGACGTGCTGCTGCTCGAAAACACGCGTTTCCATGCGGGCGAGGAAAAGAACGATCCGGAGATGGCGAAGGAACTTGCCAAGCTGGCGGACATCTATGTCAACGATGCGTTCTCCAGCGCCCACCGCGCCCACGCCTCCACCGAGGCCGTGGCCCATCTTCTACCCAGCGCGGCGGGACGCTCCATGCAGGCCGAGCTGACCCATCTGCAAAAGGCACTGGACGATCCCGAGCGCCCGGTGATGGCGGTGATCGGCGGCGCCAAAGTCTCGACCAAGATCGCGCTGCTGGAAAATCTGGTGAAGCGCGTCGAGACGCTGGTGATCGGCGGCGCGATGGCCAACACATTCCTCGCCGCCGAAGGCAAGGATGTCGGCAAGTCGCTCTATGAGAAGGACCATCTCGAGACGGCGCGCCGCGTGATCGCGCTGGCGAACGAGAGCGGCGCCGCGATCCTGCTGCCGACGGATGTCGTGGTTGCCAAGGAATTCAAGGCTGGCGCCGCGAGCCGTACGGTTGCGGTGGACAAGGTTGCGCCCGACGACATGATCCTCGACGTCGGGCCGGCTACGGTGGAAGAATTCGGCACGTTCCTCCACAACACCCGCACGCTGGTGTGGAACGGCCCGCTCGGCGCGTTCGAAACGCCACCGTTCGACAAAGGCACGGTGGCGGCCGCCAAACTGGTCGCGGCGCGCACCAAGGCGGGACAATTGCTGTCGGTGGCCGGCGGCGGCGATACCGTCTCGGCGCTCAACAAGGCGGGCGTGACGGGCGATTTCTCCTATGTCTCGACGGCGGGCGGCGCCTTCCTCGAATGGATGGAAGGCCTGGAACTACCGGGCGTGGAAGCCTTGATGGTGAAGCCGAGCTGAAGGACGCGAGCCATGACGGATGCCGTTCAGGAAATCCTCAGCTGGTACGAAAGCGACAATCCGGGCGTGAAGACCAATCTCGCCCGGATGCTCTATCACGGGCGCCTGGGCGGCACCGGCAAGCTGGTGATCCTGCCGGTGGATCAGGGCTACGAGCACGGTCCCGACCGTTGCTTCGTTCCCAATCCGCCGGCTTACGATCCGCATTACCACTTCCAGCTGGCGATCGACGCGGGGCTTTCGGCCTTCGCCTCGCCGCTCGGCATGCTGGAAGCGGGGGCCGCGACCTTTGCCGGCCGCATTCCGCTGATCCTGAAATGTAACAGCGCCAATCTGCTTTATCCCAAGAACGGACCGAAGACCCAGGCTGTCACCTCCACGGTGAGCGATGCGTTGCGGCTGGGCTGTTGCGCGGTGGGCCTCACGATCTATCCGGGCTCGCTGGTGTCGTATGACATGTTCGAAACGGCGCGCGAATTCGTCGGCGAAGCGAAAGAGGTCGGCCTGCCGACCGTGATCTGGTCCTATCCGCGCGGCGAGGACATATCCAAGGACGGCGAGACCGCGATGGACGTCGACGCCTATGCGACGCAGATCGCGGCGCTGCTCGGCGCCCATATCATCAAGGTCAAGTTGCCGACCGCATTCGTCGAAGCCAAGGACATCGCCGCGCTGTACCAGAAGGCGGGCGTCAAGATCGACACCCTGCCCGACCGCGTCAGGCTGATCAAAAAGGCCGCGTTCGCGGGGCGGCGCATCGTAATCTTCTCCGGCGGCAGCAAGAAGGGCGACGCGGAAATCCTCGACGAAGCCAGAGCGATCAAAGAAGGCGGCGGCGACGGCTCGATCATCGGCCGCAATGCCTTCCAGCGCGACAAGAAAAGCGCGATGGCGCTGCTCGATAAGGTGATCGAGGTTTACAGGAGCTAATCCCCCTGTCATCCCCGGCCGAGCGTTGCGCGAGCAACGCGAGGGGAAGGGGACCCAGGTGGCAAATCCATTCTGCATTCTCATCGCGCAAGCGCAGTGCGGAGACCGTACGTTCGACACAATTCCCGTTGCAGCACCTGGGTCCCCTTCCCTCGCATCGCGCTCTGCGCGATGCTCGCCGGGGATGACAGCAGAGTAAGCACCCACGATTATGACTGAACGCTGCCGCCTGTATTTGATCACCCCGCCCAAGCTTGAGCCACGCGCGTTTGTCGAGCCGTTGAGGCGCGCGCTGGGCGCGGGCGATGTCGCGTCGTTGCAGCTGCGCTTGAAGGATGTTTCCGACGACGAGATCGGGCAGGCTGTGAACGCGCTGATGCCCATTGCGCAGGCGGCGGACGTTGCCTTCATCCTCAACGACCGGCCGGACCTGGCGAAAAAATTCGGCTGCGACGGCGTGCATGTCGGCCAGGAGGACGCTTCCTACGCCGAAGCGCGCGCCGCGATGGGTTCGGGCATCGTCGGCGTCACCTGTCACGACTCCCGCCATCTGGCGATCGAGGCCGCCGAAGCGGGAGCGGATTACGTTGCCTTCGGGGCGTTCTTTCCAACATCAACCAAGGAGGCGAAAACCCACGCCGACCTGGACCTTCTGACATGGTGGGCCGAGGTGATGGTGGTGCCTTGCGTCGCCATCGGCGGCATCACGGTCGAGAACGCGGCGCCACTGGTTGCGGCGGGCGCCGATTTCCTGGCGGTCTCGAGCGGCATCTGGGGCCATCCCGCAGGACCGGACGCGGCGGTCAAGGCGTTCAATGCATTGTTTTGATTGAAGTATTTTTCTCCAAGAAATCTCGGCGCGGCCGAACGTCCGGACCGGACGGTTTGCCTTGGCATCGCCACAACGAACCGGTACGCATCGCACCAACTGCGTCGCGATCAGAAAAAGAGGACGAAATGACGAAAACCCTGCGCCCCGGTGTTGTGACCGGTGAGGAATATCGGTTGCTCCTGGCCGCCTGCAAAGACGGCGGCTATGCCTTGCCGGCGGTGAATGTGGTCAGCACCAACAGTCTGAACGCGGTGATGGAAACCGCCGCCAAGGCAAAGTCGGACGTCATCGTCCAGATGTCCAACGGCGGCGCGCGGTTCTTCGCCGGCGAAGGCGCCCCCGATGCGCATCGCGCACGGGTCCTGGGCGCGACCTCGGTGGCGCAGCACGTGCACCTTTTGGCCGAGGAATACGGCATCTGCGCCGTGCTCCACACCGATCATGCCAACCGCAAATTGGTGCCGTGGGTCGATGGCTTGATCGATCGCAGCGAGAAGCATTTCGAAAAGACCGGCAAGCCGCTGTTCTCCTCGCACATGCTCGATCTTTCCAGCGAACCGCTGGAGCAGAACCTGGAAGAATGCGCCCGCGTGCTGAAGCGCCTGACGCCGCTGGGCATGAGCCTCGAAATCGAGCTGGGCGTTACCGGCGGCGAAGAAGACGGCATCGGCCACGAGTTACAGGAAGGCGACGCCGACAACGCCAAGCTCTACACCCAGCCCAAGGACGTGCTTCAGGCCTATGACAAGTTGAGCCCGCTCGGCCATTTCACCGTCGCGGCCTCGTTCGGCAACGTGCACGGCGTCTATGCGCCCGGCAACGTTAAGCTGCGGCCGGAAATTCTAAAAAATTCGCAGAAGCTAGTTTCCGAAATGCGCGGCGGCGGCGACAAACCGTTAAGCCTGGTGTTCCATGGCGGCTCGGGAACGGCGACCAATCTGATCCGGGAAGCGGTGAGCTACGGCGTGTTCAAGATGAACATCGACACCGACCTGCAATTTGCCTTTGCACATGCGGTTGCGGCGCAAGTGGAGGCCAATCCGCGCGCCTTCAAGTACCAGGTCGATCCCGACAACCAGAAGCCCTACAAGAGCACCTACGACCCACGCAAATGGCTGCGCGCGGGCGAACTGGGCATCGTTGCGCGTCTGGAAGAGGCAATCGCCGATCTCGGTTCTGCGGGGAAGACGCTGGCGAAGGCCTGAGACCCCAAAACGCCTGAAAAAGCGCTGTTTTGACCCCGCGACGCGGGCCTGATAGAAGGCCCGCGCTCTTTCTCACGACCGAAACCCTTCCCCTCGCGCCAGGGAGCGCGCCCGCTATGTCCAAGATATCCGGAAACGAAATCCGCCCCGGAACGCTGATCGAACATCAGGGCGGGTTGTGGATCGCGGTGAAGACCCAGGCTGTGAAACCCGGCAAGGGCGGCGCCTACAACCAGGTCGAACTCAAGAACGTCATCACCGGCACCAAGCTGAACGAGCGCTTCCGCTCCGACGAAGGCGTGGACGAAGTTTATCTGGAGAAGAAGGATTACCAGTTCCTCTTCGCCACCGGCGACATGCTCACCTTCATGGACATCGACAACTACGAACAGATCGAGCTGCAGAAAGAATTCGTCGGCGAGCGGGCGCAGTTCCTCCAAGACGGCATGAAAGTGCTGGTGCAGACCTATGAGGGCAAGCCGATCGGCATCCAGCTTCCGCAGCAAGTCACGCTGACGGTGACGGAAGCCGATCCGGTGCTCAGGGGCGGCACGGCGGCGCCGTCCTACAAGGGCGCCGTGCTGGAGAACGGGCTGAAGATCCAGGTGCCGCCGTTCATCGAAGCGGGCACCAGGATCGTGGTTTCGACCGAAGACGGTTCCTACGTGCGCCGGGCGGAATAGCCATGCCCTACCTTTCTCCTGTTCTGAATGTGATGGTGCAGGCCGCACGCAAGGCGGGCCGCGCTTTGATCCGCGATTTCGGCGAGCTGGAGAATTTGCAGGTCTCACTCAAGGGGCCGGCGGATTTCGTCTCCACCGCCGATGAGCGTACGGAACGCATCCTGATCGAGGAACTGTCGCGGGCGCGGCCGGGCTACAGCTTCCTCGGCGAGGAAACGGGCACCCGCGAGGGTCCCGACAAATCCCATCGCTTCATCATCGATCCGATCGACGGCACCACGAACTTCCTGCACGGCATCCCGATCTTCGCCATATCCATCGCGCTCGAGCGCGAAGGCCAGCTGGTCTCGGCGGTGGTCTACAATCCGGTGGTGGACGAGATGTACGTCGCCGAAAAGGGCCATGGCTCCTATCTGAACGAGAAGCGCATGCGCGTCGCCGCGCGCAAGACGATGAAGGAGGCGCTGTTTGCCACCGGCGCACCGTTCCTGGGCCGGCCGGGCCACGAGCGTTTCCTGGCAGAGCTCAAGGCCGTGCTGGCACTGAGCCCCGGCATTCGCCGCTGCGGGGCGGCTTCGCTCGACCTCGCCGGCGTGGCGATGGGCCGCTATGACGGTTTCTGGGAGCGCGGTCTCAACCCGTGGGACGTCGCCGCAGGCATCTTGCTAGTACGCGAGGCCGGGGGCGTCGTCACGGATCTGGGCGGCGGTCAAAACGCGATGGAAGCAGGACAGATCCTGGCCGCCAACGAGACCCTGCACCCGCAGATTCTGAAGATTTTGAAAGATGCGAAAGCACCCGACGAGAGTTGAGGGCCGGGACCGAGGCGTTTATGGTGCGCCGCCAAACCGAACGGGCTGCTGCGATTCGATGCGATATTTTCTTGCCCTGACGGCCTTCCTCGCGATCGCCGCACTGTCTCCCGCCGCGGCCCAGATTTATCCGGGCCAGGACGTCACTGTGAACACGTCCGCCGCAGGCACGCAGGTGTTGCTCTATCCGGGCGGCCAATATGTGCGCATCGTCCCGGCGCTGCGCCAGCCCGGCCAGGACGACGGCCCGATCCACCTGCATATGCCGTATCGCCATCGTGTGGCACGCTCGGTCCCGCGTCCGCCAACCGCCGTGGCCGCGGTAGCGCCTCCCATAGTTACCCCGGAACAGACGGCAGCGCCGGCTCCCGTACGGACAGAGGCTCCTGTTCGCGTGCGGAAAGCGGCTCCCGCTCGTGTACGGGCTCCGGCGCCTGCCCCGGAGCCGCAAAGCACGCAGGCGGCCAACCTGTCCGATCTCAACGACGTGGGATCGCTGGCACCGGCCACGCCGGCGCCCGTAAAGCCGACACCCCCGAAGGCGGAACGCAAACCGGCACCGCAACGCGTCGCGAACATTGAGCCGCCCAGGCCGGCCGCCCCGCGCAATCCCGATGACTTCGGCACCAAGCGCACCGCTGTCCTTTTCGCAGCGGGTGCCAGCGATCCGTCGGCCTCCGCCGTCGGTTCCGTCAAGTCGCTGGCGGGCGAACTCAATTCGGCCATGGGGGATGGTTCCTCGCGCGTGCAGCTGGTGGCTTATGGCGGGCAGCGCGGCGAGAAATCGTCGGACACGCGACGGCTTTCCCTCAAGCGCGCGCTGGTCATTCGTCAGCTTTTGATCGACGACGGCGTGCCCTCCGAGCGCATCGACGTGCGCGCCATGGGCGGCGCGGACGACAGCGGACCGTTGGACAGAGTGGATGTTTTCCTGAAAGGCTAACCGCTCGGCAGAGCGCCGGTCGCCATGTCCACGCCTTTCGCCTCGCGCCCCAACCCGATCAAAAGCGCAATCGTCAACGACGCCGCAATCGCCACGCCGGCAAGCGCCAAAGCATAATTGTTTCCGTGGCTTTCGGCGAACCTCGCCTGCAACACCGCGTTCGACGAGGCGATCAGATTGCCGAGTTGATAGACAGTTCCGGGGAACGTACCGCGCCATTCTGGCGGCGACAATTCGTTGAGATGGGCGGGGATCACGCCCCAGGCGCCCTGCACGAAGAACTGCACCACAAAAGCACCGACGGCCAGCATCGTTGCTGTCGGCGAAAACGCCCATAGCCATACCGCTGGAATCGCCAACAAAGCGGCGACGACGATGGCCCGCCTGCGTCCGAACACCTGGCTGATCGAACCGAACGTCAACCCGCCCAGGATGGCGCCGATATTGTAGATCACGGCGATCGTGCCCACGGTTTCGTGCGAGAAATGGCGCTGCTTCTGCAAAAACGTCGGATAAAGATCTTGCGTGCCGTGACTGAAGAAATTGAACGCCGTCATCAGCAGGATCGCATAAAGCGCGAGTTTCCAATATTTGGCCACCATATCCATGCGCTTTACCGATGCGGCGCGCGGGCGATGGAAGGCGGGCGATTCCGGCACATTGCTGCGGATATAAAGGATCAACAGCGCAGGCACGATGCTGACCATGAACATGCCGCGCCAGCCGATGCTCGAATAGAGCAGGCCGTAAACCAAGGACGCGAGCAGATATCCGCTGGGGTAACCCGATTGCAGCACGCCCGAGACGAAGCCGCGCGATTCCGGCTTGATGTGCTCCATCGTCAAGGACGCGCCGATGCCCCACTCCCCGCCCATCGCCACGCCGAACAGCGCGCGGATCACCAGAAACACGACAAGATTCGGTGCGAACGCCGTAGAGAAGCCCAGCAGCGAATAGAGCGCCACGTCGGCCATCAGGATCGGGCGCCGCCCGAAACGGTCGGCGAGCCGCCCTAACACGTAGGCGCCGACCGGACGCAGCGCCAGTGTCAGCGTCACGGCCAGCGCCACAGAGGACAAAGGCGTGACGAACTCTGACGCAACGTCCTTCATGACGAAGACGAGCAGGAAGAAATCGAACGCATCCAGCGTCCAGCCGAGATAACTGGCGACGACGACATGCCTCTGCGTCGCCGTCCATCCGTTCAATGCAGGGAAAGTCACCGCGCCCTCATGCTTCGCCCTGTGTACATCATGCCCGAAAGCGGCGGCGATTGCGTGCATGAGAATTGCGGTTATAGTCTGAAGACCGTCAAAATCTTGGGGACATACCGGAATGGGCAGAAACGTTTGGTCGGCGTGCCTGTTCGCGCTTGTTCTTTCCCTAACGTCTTCCGCACAAGCCACACCGTCGGCCGCGAGCGGCGAGGCCGTCGCCTATGCCATGCCGGTGGTGGCAGCCGGGATCACAGTGTGGAAGAAGGATTGGACCGGCTTGGCGCAGCTTGTCGTTGTGACCGGCCTGACCGTCGGGACGGCTTATGGGATCAAGCAGATCGTGCGCGAATGCCGTCCATTTGCCCACCCATGCGCGCACGACAGCAACGACTGGGACTCATTCCCTTCCACGACGTCCGCATTGGCCTCGGCGCCGTCGTCGTTCGTCTGGCAACGTTATGGCTGGAAGTTGGGACTGCCGCTTTTCATCATCTCGAAATACACGGCCTACTCGCTGGACAGGTCCAAGAAGAACCGCATCTGGGATGGGCTGGCCAGCACCGTGATCGCGATTGGCTACAACGAACTCATCACCACGCGCTATCACCCGAGGAATTCGTACTATACGAGTTTCGATGCCGGCCCGGATGGGGTCTACGCATCGCTGCATTACAACTGGTGAGCCCCGTAACGGCTGAGGTGCACAGCCGTTGTGCGTGCGCCGGAGGCGCTATAGGCTGATGATTACGGTCAAAAAGGGATGGCGCTTCCGTGGAACGTAAGATCTTTGCTTGTGCGCTCGCCTGTTTCCTGTGCAGTGCGATTCCGGCCAGGGCCTCTTCGACCATGGAAACTGCCGGCACGGGCGTGGCTATCGCGCTGCCGCTGGTGGCCGGCGGGCTTACGGTGTGGAAAGACGACTGGCAGGGCAGCGCGCAATTGGCCGTCAGCACGATCCTGACGGTCGGCACGGTGTACGGTCTGAAACACGTTGTGCGCGAATGCCGTCCCTTTGCAGAACCATGCAGCCATAATAGCTCCAACTGGGATTCGTTCCCGTCCGATACCAGCGCGCTGGCGTTCGCGCCCGCGCAGTTCCTCTGGCAGCGTTACGGCTGGCGATACGGCATACCCGCTTATGCGGCAGCGGCCTTTGTCGGTTATTCGCGCGTCGACGCCAAAAAACATCATTGGTGGGATGTGGCCACCAGCGCCGCGATATCGTTGGGCTACAACGAGCTCTTCACGACGCGTTATCGCCCGAGGAATTCGTTCTACACCGATCTACAGGCCAGTCCGGACGGGGTCTTCGCTTCGCTCAATTACCGTTGGTGATCATTCCACGCGCACGTCGCTCAGCCGGTCTACGGTCCTGAGCGGCGGAAACAGCTTCATCCAGACCGCCACCACGGCGAGCGTGCCTAGCCCCCCTATCACCACCGCCGGAATCGTGCCGAACAGGGCGGCAGTGATACCGGACTCGAATTCTCCAAGCTCGTTCGAGGCGCCGATGAACAACATGCTGACCGCGCCGACGCGGCCGCGCATCCGGTCGGGCGTGGCGTAGTTGATCAGCGCAGCCCGCACAAAGACGCTGATCATGTCGGAAGCGCCCAGCACGTAGAGGGCGGCCAGCGACAAGAAGAAGTTGCGCGACAAGCCGAACACGACAGTGGCGACGCCGAACACGGCGACAGCCGCGAACATCTTCGCGCCGGTGCCTCGCTCGAGGGGCTTACGGGCCAGTGCGAACGCCACCGTCGCCGCGCCCAATGCCGGCGCGCTACGCAAGAGTCCGAGGCCGGCCGGCCCCACATCCAGGATGTCGCGCGCGAAGATCGGCAGCAGTGCCGTGGCTCCGCCAAGCAGCACGGCAAACAGATCGAGCGAGATCGCGCCCAGCACCACCGGGCGCGCACGCACGAAGCGTACGCCTTCGATGACACGTTCCAGTCGACTGGCTTCGCCAAGCGCCGCATGCACGATGCGGCGCCCACCGAGCGTCGCCATCAACGCGGCAGCTGCGAGAAAACCGGTCAGGCATACGCTGTAGGTCGCGACGGGGCCGTAAGCGTAGAGAAAACCGCCGAGCGCAGGACCCGCGATAACAGCAACCATGAAGACCGACGAACTAAGCGCAATGGAACGCGGCAAACGTTCCGGCGGCACGAGGAACGCAAGCAGCGATTGACCGGCCGGAGCAGAAAAACCACGCCCCGCACCAAATAGAACGAGAATCGCGTAAAACGCGATGGCGATTGTGATGTGCGCCATGCTGAGCGCCAGGAACAGCGCCGAGCATCCCCCCTGCACGACAAAAGCAGCAGCGAGCACCCTGCGCTGGTCGAAGCGGTCCGAGATTTCGCCCGCAGGCAAGATCAGAAGGAACATCGGCAGGAATTGGCACAATCCGACAAGTCCGAGCGCCAGCGGCGTGCGCTCCATCCCATAGATCTGCCAACCGATAGCGACCGACTGCACCTGCATGGCGACCGTCGAGAGAAATCGCCCGCTCAGAAAAAACGCAAAGTCACGGTTGCGATAAAGGGTCACGGAAGAAGCTTCGCTCATGCGCCCTGGGCACTCTGCCAATCGGCGCGCGCGATGCTCCAGATGTCGGCGGTAAAGGCCTTGCCGCCGATGACGATTTCCTGGCGCGGTCCCCTGGTCTCGCCAAGCTTTGCCGCCACCGCCTGCGAAGCTTTGTTGCCCGGGTCGATGCAAGAAATGAGGCGGTCCACCGGCTGGGTGAGGAACCCGTAACGCATCGACACCTTCGCGGCCTCGGTTGCATAACCTTGGCCCCAATAGGGTTTCCCCAGCGTCCAGCCGACTTCAAGCCCGGGCCAGCCTTCCGGATTGATTAGACCGACGCGGCCGATGAAGGCGCTGTCGGATTTGCGCTCCACGGCCCAGACGCCGTAGCCGCGCAAGTACCAATGCCCGATGATGCCGGCAAAATTCCGCCAAGCATCGGCTCGCGTCATCGGCGTGCCGTTCAGGTAGCGCACCACATCCGGGTCGGCCATGAACGAGGCAAAAGCATCGAAATCCTCCGGCTTATATTCGCGCAGGATCAGACGTTCGGTTTCGAGGCGCGGGATCATGCGTCTTCTCTACAGAATTCGCCCGCGTCCGACAATTCGCACGATGCATAGCTCTATTGCAGATGGATCGCGATGAGGTTGCCACCGTCCGACACCACGAATTTGGTTCTGGAAAAGCCCGGCGCGGACAAAAAGGGCCGTGCGTCGTTCGAGAAGCCGTAGCGTTCCAGCGGCAGGCCGATGAAATTCTGGTCGAATTTCTGGTTGCGGTTGGCGTCCTGATACGTCTTCACGCCATATGTCCCTGGCGCGACATCTTTGAAGATGACAATCGTCTCGGGGAAAACCACGGGCACGTTGGCGCTGACGATCGGTTCGGAAGCGTCGTTCGACCACGAGGCTTCGTCATACAATGACAGGCGCAGAATACCGCCCTTTTTGTCGATGTTCTCGACTTTGATCGTCAGCGTGGCGGCAGACGCTGCAAGCGGCATGAGCGCTAGCAGCGCGGCGAGAAGAATACGCAGCACGGGTGTTCTCTCCAGGCGGGTTGTTTCAGGCTAGCCTGGGATCGATCTTCTTGCACGCTTCAAGCAGCGCTTGCACCGAAGTGGCGGACTTGTTCAAAGCCGCCTTCTCCTCATCCGTCAGTTCCAACTCGATGATGCGCTCGATGCCTTTTTCGCCGATCACCACCGGCACGCCGACGTAAAGATCCTTGATGCCGTAAGGTCCGTTCACATAGGCGGCCACGGGCAATACCCGCTTCTCGTCCTTGAGGTAGCTTTCCGCCATGGCGATGGCCGAAGCGGCCGGAGCATAGAAGGCCGAACCCGTCTTCAGCAGGCTGACGATCTCGGCGCCGCCGTCGCGCGTGCGCTGCACGATCTTGTCGAGCCGCTCCTGTGTGATCCAGCCCATCTTAACCAGTTCGGGCAAAGGAATTCCCGCCACTGTCGAAAAGCGCGGCATTGGCACCATCGTGTCGCCGTGGCCGCCGAGCACGAAAGCCGACACTTCCTCGACGCTGACGCCCAACTCCTGGGAGAGGAAGTGGCGGAAGCGCGCGCTGTCGAGCACGCCGGCCATGCCGACGATCTTCTGGTGCGGATGCTGGGAGAACTGGCGCAGCGCCCACACCATGGCGTCGAGCGGATTGGTGATGCAGACCACGAACGCGTCCGGGGCATATGTTTTGATGCCCTCGCCCACCGCCGCCATGATCTTGAGGTTGATACCCAGAAGATCGTCGCGGCTCATGCCGGGCTTGCGCGGCACGCCGGCGGTGACGATCACCACATCGGCGCCGGCGATATCGGCATAGTCGTTGGTGCCTTTGAAGGCGCCGTTGTAGCTCTCCACCGCTCCGGCCTGGGCAATATCCAGTGCCTTACCCTGGGGCAGACCCTCGACGACATCGAACAAGACGACATCGCCAAGCTGCTTCAGACCGATCAAAAGGGCGAGCGTACCGCCGATCTGCCCGCCGCCGATCAGCGCGATCTTCCTGTGAGCCATTCTTAAATCCTTTCAAAACGCGGGGTGACGCTAACTAGCGCGCGAAAGGTCGCAGGGCAAGCGGACGATAATTACAAAAAAGCCGGACGGGCGCTTGCGCACCCGCCCGGCTCTTTATCTTGCACCGAAACGTAAAGCGATCAAATCGCCTGCTTCAGTTCCTTCGCGGCGCGGAAGGCGACCTTCTTGCTCGCCTTGATCTTGATCGCTTCGCCGGTCGCCGGGTTGCGGCCCATACGCGCGGCGCGCTTGCGGACAACCAGGATGCCAAGCCCGTTCAGACGGACGCGCACGCCCTTCTTCAGATGCTTGGTGATGAGAGCGATCGCATCGTCGATCAGCGCCAGCGACGCCTTGTTCGACAAATCGTGCTTGGCAGCAAGTTGCGCCGCCAATTGGCGCGTTGAGACCGTTTCGACTTTCGGCTTTGCGGCGGCGGGAGCGCCGGCAGCGACTGCGACTTTTGCCATAGGGGTTTCCTCTGCGAATCAAAAAGAAGTCTTATTCTAAGCCATTTCCTGCAAACGCAAGACAGCAAGTGCTACAAAAAGTGCGATAAATAGGGGTTTTTGGGGGATAAGATGGGCAATCCTCGCAAGCCTGGCTCGGAAAGTGGCCCATTCATGGGCTTTCGGTGCGCCGCCGGCTCGCCTTCTCAAGTTAGTGCGGTCTCACAAACTCCGGATAACGGTCTGCCAGTCGCGCATAAGCAGCGAGCACTGTCTCAGGTATAGCGACATGCTCGATGAACCCGCGGCCTCGTGGTCCGTACCCTGCTGCGTCATCCCGCAACCGGGGCACCTCGCCCATCACGAGAGACACAAAGCGTTCCATCGGCCAGCAGCCAGATGCTGGCTGGGTGAATTCGAGATTGCCGTTCCGTACCCGCACTTGCGGCACCCAAGCGGAATAGTTGGCGAACCTCGATTGCAAGCCAGCCTCGCGCCAGACTTTGCGAAAGCCCGCGTCGGTCCGCCGTTGCATGATGGGGTCCTGCACCAGGATCAAAGTCTCGGCCTGCACCCGGTGCGCCTGTAACGTGCGCAGCGCAAAGCGTGCATTCTCGCCGCAATTCGAAGAGGCCGTCTCCAGCATCATCCGGTCCGGCGTAATCTGCCAAAACCGTGTTGCCACTTCGCCCAGAAGCTCTGCCTCGCTTCGGCCAGCCGGTACGACCGCAGAATATCGGCGATCGTCGCGCAAACTCTGCTCCAGAAACGGCGTTGCATGTCCATGCCCACCTGCGATCAGAAGGCGGCGCGCAAAGCCTGCCTGTATCGCTGCAAAAGCCCGTTCTGCTGTGACCAGGACACTGTTCCCCAGCAGCACAAGGACATCCGCGACGTTGGTTCCGAACAAACGTTGCAGAGAAGGCGCATTCGGTGCCCCTTGCGAAAAATCGCAAAGCGCCAAAAACGATGCAAGATCGTTCAGATCAGCGACAAACTGTTCGAGCGGATATTGCGGAATTACGCGCATCTTTCCGACGCCACCAGCAAATCTGACGCCGGCCGCTGATGCGCGAACGCGTTACGCCTTGGACTTCTCGGTGCCCTCGGTGTCCTGGCGCTCGGCGATACGGGCGGACTTTCCGCGGCGGCCGCGCAGGTAATAGAGTTTGGCGCGGCGCACGCGGCCCTTGCGGATCACCGTCACGGAATCCACCAGCGGCGAATAGATCGGGAAGACGCGCTCGACGCCTTCGCCATAGGAAATCTTGCGGACTGTGAAGCTCTCGTTGATGCCCTGGCCCTGGCGCGCGATGCACACGCCTTCGAAGGCCTGCAGGCGCTCGCGCGTCTTGTTCTGCTTGGTCTTTTCGTCGAAGGAGACGTCCACCACCTTGACGTTGACTTTCAGCGTGTCGCCGGCGCGAAACGCAGGATGGGGGGTCGCACGCAGGGCCTTCATCTGCTCGGCTTCGAGCGTTTGCAGCAAGTTCATTGTCAGGTCTCCGTGCGCGGGCAAACAGTCAATTTGGTCGCGCTTTCAACGGCAAACCGGGTTCCACTTTGCCTGAAAGCGCTCGGGAAAGGAGGGGCCGTATAACCTAGCCTTTCCCCTTTTCATAGAGGGTCCAAAGATCGGGTCGCCGCAGACGGGTCAGGCGCTCCGCCTGAGCCTGCCGCCATTTGGCGATTTCCTTGTGATTTCCTTGGGTTAATACCTCAGGAATGAGGCGATCTTCGAAGCTCTGCGGCCGGGTATACTGGGGGTATTCCAGAAGGCCGGCACTGAAGCTTTCCTCGGCCGGCGAAGCCGCGTCTCCCAGCACGCCGGGGATCAGCCGCACGGCGGCTTCTACCAGCGCCATGGCTGCGATTTCTCCCCCCGCCAGCACGAAATCGCCGATGGAGATTTCCTCGATCCCTCGTGCTTCCACGGCCCGCTCGTCCAGACCCTCGAACCGGCCGCAGAGCAGGACCACCCCCGGCCCATTCACCAGCGCCTTTACGCGCGCCTGGGTCAGCGGCGCTCCGCGCGGCGTGAGATAGATCAGCGGACGGCCGGTACGTTCCACCGCATCGATGGCCGCGGCCGCTACGTCGGCGCGCATCACCATGCCCGGCCCGCCGCCCGCAGGCGTGTCGTCCACGGTGCGATGCTTGCCGATGCCGTGCTCGCGGATATCGCGGACCTCGAGTGACCAAAGACCTTTCTCGCGCGCTTTGCCGATCAGCGAATGATCGAGCGGCCCCGGAAACATCTCCGGGAACAAGGTCAGTACGGTCGCGCCCCAGATCACAGTTTCAGCCTGAAGCCGAAATGGCTCTGCACGAAGCCGAGCCGGCGATAGAAGAGATGTGCCCGCGCCCGGCGATTGTCCGATGTCAATTGGACGAGCCCGCAACCCGCCTTGCGCGCTTCTTCGATGGCGTAGTGCATGAGCGCCGTACCAATTCTCTGTCCGCGAAGATGCGAAGCCACGCGCACGGTCTCGACCAGCGCGCGCGTGGCGCCGCGATGGGAAAGGCCCGGCACATAGGTGAGCTGCAAGCAGCCGGCGAGCGCGCCGTCCCGTTCTGCCAGGATCATGCGATTGCCGGGCATTTTCGACATCGCGGCAAAAGCACGAACATATTCCTCAGGCAGGGCGTCCCGTTCGCGCGTCTGGCCAATTTCGTCATCGACGATCAGCGCCAAAATGGCCGGAAGATCGGCTTCCTGCGCATCGCGATAGGTGAGGTTCATTCGACGTTTCCCTCTTTGCCTGCTTCCACGTCCTCCGGCACCGCGACGACCAAGCGTCCGGACGTCACATTGATCTCCGGAACGTTTTCGCGCGTAAACGCGATGAGGATTTCGTCGCCGTCGTCGCGTGCGATGACGAGCACGTCGCTGGCGCCGTAATTGTGGATCGCCGCCACCTTGCCGATGTGATGGCCGAGCGCGTCTTCCGCCGCCAACCCCACCAGATCGGCGTGGTAGAATTCTTCGGCTTCCGGCTGCGGCAGCGCTTCGCGCGCGACGAACAGCTCGGTACCTTTCAGCATCTCCGCCGCGGAACGGTCGGCAATTTCCTTGAACGCCGCCACACACTCCCCGTCCCCCGCCGCACGCTGAGCGGCGAGCGTGAACAGGCGCCCGTCCTTGGCGTGCAGCGGCCCGTAGGCGCCGAGGTTCCCGGGCGTGGCGGTGAAGGTCTTCACCCGCACCTCGCCCTTCAGCCCGTGCGCGCCGACAATCGCGGCCAGGAGTATGTCGCTGGGCATCGCCCGAACTTACGACGCTTCGGCCGGCGCGGCGATCGCCTTTGCGGCCGCGGCGGCGCGTTCCTGCGCCTTCTTCTTCGGCTTGGCCTTCTGGGGATTGTTACGCACCAGCGGCTTGAGCACGCCGGCATTGGCGAGGAAACGGTGCACGCGGTCCGATGCCGTCGCACCCTTGGCGAGCCAGGCCTTCGCCTTATCGACGTCGAGCTTGATGCGGTCGGCGTGATCCTTGGGCAGCAGCGGATTGTAGAAACCGATCTTCTCGATGAAGCGGCCATCGCGCGGGCTGCGCGAATCCGCGATGACGATGGAGTAATGCGGGCGCTTCTTGGTGCCGCCGCGCGCCAGTCTGATTTTCAAAGCCATGTCGTTCGTTCCTTTTCGTTGAATCGTTGAACTATTTGCGTCCCGGGAAAAGTCCCGGAGGCAGGCCGCCGCCCATGCCGGGCATTCCGCCGAACGGATTGCGCCCGCCCTTGCCGATCTTTTTCATGACGTCGGACATCTGGCGGTGCATTTTCAGAAGCTTGTTGACGTCGCTGACTTCCATCCCGGAGCCCGCCGCGATGCGTTTGCGACGCGAGCCGTTGATGAGGTCGGGATCGGCGCGTTCCTTCTTGGTCATCGACGAGATGATGGCTTCCTGGCGGGTGAGGATCTTGTCGTCGAGACCCGCGGCATCGAGCTGATTCTTGATTTTGCCGACGCCGGGCAGCATGGCGAGCATGCCCTGCATGCCGCCGAGTTTCCTCATCTGGCGTAACTGTCCGGCGAGATCGTCCATGTCGAACGATCCCTTCTTCATCTTGGCCGCGAGCTTCTCGGCCTGCACTTTGTCGATGGACTCGGACGCCTTCTCGACCAGCGAAACCACGTCGCCCATGTCGAGGATGCGCGCCGCCACCCGTGCCGGATGGAACGCTTCCAGCGCCTCGAGCTTCTCGCCGAGGCCGAGGAACTTGATCGGTGCGCCGGTCACAGCGCGCATCGAAAGCGCCGCGCCGCCGCGCGCATCGCCGTCGGCGCGCGTCAGGATAATGCCGGAAAGCGGCACTCGGGCGTGGAAGCTCTTGGCGATGTTGACCGCGTCCTGGCCGGTCAAACTGTCGGCGACCAGCAGGGTTTCGTGCGGTTTGACCGCGTCGCGCACATTGGCGACCTCGGTCATCAACTGCTCGTCGATATGCTGACGGCCGGCGGTGTCGAGGATCACCACGTCGTAACCGCCGACGCGGGCCGCGGCCATCGCGCGCTTGGCGATGTCGAGCGGCGTCTGGTTCGCGACGATGGGCAGCGTGGCGACGCTCGCCTGCTCGCCGAGGATTTTCAATTGCTCCATGGCGGCGGGACGGCTGACGTCGAGCGAGGCCATCAGGACGCGTTTCTTCTCGCGCGTTTGCAGCATCAGGGCGAGCTTGGCCGAGGTGGTGGTCTTGCCAGAGCCTTGCAGGCCGACCATCAGGATCGGCGACGGCGCGCTGCCGAGGTTGAGCGCCGCGTTGTCGCTGCCGAGCGTTTCGACCAACTGGTCGTGAACGATCTTGATGACCTGCTGGCCGGGCTGGACCGAGCGGATGACGCTTTCGCCGATGGCGCGCGGGCGAACCTTGGCGATGAAATCGTCCACCACCGAGAGCGCGACGTCGGCTTCGACCAGCGCCGTGCGGACTTCGGCAAGGGCGGCGTCGACATCGCTCTCCGACAGCGCGCCGCGGCCGCGCAGCCTGTCGAACACACCGCCGAGGCGGGATTGCAGAGAGTCGAACATCAAACCACCCAGTCATGGCTGGGCTTGACCCGGCCACCCATCGCGCGCGCGTCCGCGCGCGAAGAAATTCCCAACGAGATGGATGGCCGCCTCAAGGGCGGCCATGACGAAAGAAATGAAGTCGTTGGCACCATCCAAACACCCAAAGCAGTGCGGCCCCAGGGGGCGCACCTGCGCTGCCTGGGGGCGATCCCAGGCGCAAGGCCCGGGACCGGAAAGGCCTAAGGTCTTTCCGGAAGCGGCCGGGTTTTAGGCGTGGCAGGGGGGCAAGTCAAATCGAGGCGGCTATTTGGCGTTTTTCACGGCCTCAAATTGGATCGTCTTGAACATCCGCTCGACGGTCGCGCGGTCCTGCGCGCTTGTGGCCGTGCCGTGGATTTCCAGGGCGGCCCAGCGTCCGGGATAGTCGGAATGGAAAACCGCTTCGCGGACATAGAGGCCGACGAAATAGTGCGGACCGGCCTCGGATTGGAGCGTCGCTCTGCGGACCAAGCCGTTGCGCCCATAGATGGAAACAGACTCTTCGGAATAATCCGGATTGTTCTTGGCGTCGCTGAGATCGTTCGAATAGAAGCCGAAATCGTACTGAAGCATGAACGTCGGGGAGGAGATTTCACCGACAAAGGAATCTTCCCTCTGAAGCGGCTGAAAATGCGTTCCCGGCGGCGCGTAGAAGCTGAAGCCCTGTTTGGTGTCGATCTTCTGCCAATCCGCGGGCGCTTCGATTGCCGCAATGGGGCTCCTGACCGCGGACAACGGCACTGCGACCCGCGGATGAACCAAGCCCCCAAGGGCCCAATAGGCGAAACCGCCCAGGACGAGCAGCGTCAGGACGGCGGCGGCGATGAGTGCAACGGATCGCGACATGGAGCCAGTATAGACCGATTCAGGCATCTTTTTCTCCCCCGAAAGCGGGGTAGGACAAAACCGCGCAAAACTCCAAAAAACTTGAATCAATTTGCCGATATGGATTTCACCTTGCGCCAAGAGATGGCCGGTACAATGTTCCCATGAGCAATGTCATCAATGTCGCGGCGGCGGGCGTTCAGTCCAGCGCCGTGCGCTTCAACGCCAATGCCGTCAAGGCCGTCAAAGCGGCGGTACCGGGACCGGCTCCCGGCGTGGATCGGGCGAAGGCAATGGTCGACATGACCAACTCACAGGTCGCATATACGGCAAGTCTCGAAACGCTCAGGACAACAAACAAGATGATGATGGGCTATCTGCTCAACATCAAAGTCTGAGCGCCCTTACAACCCTAACTCCCGCGCCAGGTAGACGAACGATAGCGCCCACATTTCGGCGGCCTGTTTATGGTTGGCCGCGGCGGCGTGGCCGCCATCGGTGTTCTCGTAGAGCAGAACGCTGTGGCCCTGCTCCATCATCCGCGCCGCCATCTTGCGCGCATGCACCGGGGTGACGCGGTCGTCGCTGGTGGCGGTGACGAACAGCACCGGCGGATATTTCTTCTTCGCGCTGACGTTCTGATAGGGGCTGTAGGTGCGGATATACTTCGCCATCTTGGGATCGGCGGGATCGCCATATTCGGCCTCCCAGGAGGCGCCCGCGCCGATCTTGGTATAACGGATCATGTCGATCAGCGGCACCTGGCAGACCACGGCGCCGAGCAGCTCGGGATGCTGGGTCATCACGGTGGAGACCAGCAGCCCGCCGTTCGAGCCGCCCATGATACCGAGCTGCGACGGCGTGGTGATCTTGCGCGTGACGATATCGGCGGCGACTGCCGCGAAATCGTCGAACGCGCGCTGGCGATGGGTCTTCAGCGCCGCCTCGTGCCAGCCCGGCCCGAACTCGCCGCCGCCGCGGATGTTGGCGAGCACATAGGTGCCGCCCTTGGTCAGCCACAGCATGCCCATGTTCGCCGAATAGGACGGGTTCATCGAAATCTCGAAGCCGCCATAACCGTAAAGAATGGTGGGGCGCGGCCCCTTTGCATCCCTCGCGCGCACGACGAAATAGGGGACTTTCGTGCCATCCTTCGAAGTCGCTTCGAATTGCTCGGTGACGAGGCCCGAGGCATCGAACCGCGCAGGCAGCGACTTGATTTCTTTAGGACTATCGCTGCCGTCATCAGCATAGAGCGTCGACGGTTTCAGGAAACTCTCGAAACCGAAATAGACCTCAGGCCCGTAATCGTTGGTGGAAATGATGCTCGCCGAGCCGCCGGAGGGAAGTTCAAGCTTTTTGTCGGTCCATTTGCCGTCGGCAAATCGGAACGCGTGAATCGACCCGACCACATTGTCATAGATCGACGCGTACACCGCATCGCGACCTGTCGCGATGGCGTCGATGGAGGAGCGCGGACCGGGCGCATAGAGCACCGTGACGGGCGGCAGCTTCCTCACGTCGGCGATAAGCGCAAAGCCGATCAACGCGCCCTTGGCGATCTTTGTACTGCCCGGAGGCGTCCAATCGTCGCGCAAGGTGAATAGAAGCTGTCCGTGATGCAGCCCCTGCAACTGGGCGGAGAGCGGCAGCGGAAGTTTCTGCAGAGAACTGTCCGCGCCGACGATGGAGTATTCCGATTCAAAGAAGCTCGGCGACCGTACCATAACCGGCACGCCGCGATCGCCGTCGTGCAGAATCACCGAGCCGACCGCCACGTCGGATGCCTTGCCTTCCATCACGGTCTTGGCGTTCGCGATGTTCTCGCCGCGATGCCAGATCTTGACGATACGCGGATAGCCGGACGTCGTCATGGAGTCGGGGCCGAAATCGGTGCCGAACATCACAGTGTTGTCGTCAACTACAGCGACGTCGGACTTCGCTTCGTTGAGATTGAACCCGTCCTTCACAAAGGATTTGGACGGCAGATTGAACTCGCGTACCACCACGGCGTCGCCGCCGCCGCGCGATAGGTTCACGAGGCACGTCTTGAGCGTGGTCGTGCACTGCGCGCCTTTCCACACCCAGTTCTCCTTCTCGTCGGCGGAGAGTTTGTCGATGTCGAGCAGGATTTCCCAATTCGGCGCAGCGTTCGCGTAGTCGGCGATGGTGGTGCGCCGCCAGATGCCTTTGGGATGCTCGGCGTCCTGCCAGAAATTGAAGACGTATTGGTGGTCGAGGCCGCCGTAGGGAATACGGTCCGTCGCGTCCATCACCTTGAGGATTGTGTCGTAGTTGTGCTGGTAGCGTGGATCGGATTTGAGCACGGCGCGCGAACGGGCATTTTGCTCGTTCACCCAGGCGAGCGGCTTTTCGCCGTGGACGTCTTCCAGCCAGATGTAAGGGTCTTGCACGGTCTTTCCTTTGTCGGCGGCATAAGCGGCGGTGGCGGCAACCAGTCCGATCAGCAATACGGCGAAACGGCGCATCCGATCCTCCCCAACCAATATTTCCCGTCATGCTGAGCCCGTCGAAGCATGCGGACAATGCCCCTCTCCCTTCGACAAGCTCAGGGTGAGGGTGAGGGGCTGAACCCTGAATCGTCAACCCGGCACTGGTCGGCGAAGACGTCACAGCCTATATAGGCCCGTGATGATCCCGTTTCTCAAAATGCACGGTCTGGGCAACGATTTCGCCGTCTTTGACGCGCGAAAGCGGCATATTGTGCTGGACTCAGCCAGTGCCCGCGCCATCGCCGACCGCCGCCGGGGCATCGGTTGCGATCAGGTGATTGTGATCGAACCGGCTGCCAACGGGGCCGACGCCGTCATGCGCATCCGCAACGCCGACGGGGGCGAGGTCGAATCCTGCGGCAACGCCGCGCGCTGTGTGGCGCGCCTGCTGATGGAAGAAACCGATCGCGATACGGTGCGGATCGACACGCCGGGCGGGCTTCTGGTCTGCAGCGACGCGGGCAGCGGCCTGGTGACGGTCGACATGGGCGCTCCCACTTTGATCTGGGACAAGGTGCCGCTCGCAAGCCCGGCCGACACCAATCGCTTTGCTCTGGACATCGACGGCGTTTCGCATGTGGCGGCCGCCGTCTCGGTCGGCAATCCGCACTGCGTGCTGTTCGTGGACGACGCCGAAGCGGCGCCGGTGGCAAGCCTCGGCCCGCGGATCGAATCCCATCCGATGTTTCCCAACCGCACGAATGTCGAATTCGCCGCGGTACGAGACCGCACCCATCTACGCATGCGGGTGTGGGAGCGCGGCGCGGGCATCACCCAGGCCTGCGGCACGGGTGCCTGCGCCACGGCAGTGGCGGCGCACCGGCGCGGATTGACCGATGCAAAGGTCGAGGTCGAACTGGATGGCGGCGTGCTGACCATCGAACTGCGCGAGAGTGATAGCCACATCCTGATGACCGGACCGGCGACGTTGTCGTTCCGCGGCGAAGTGGATCCGGCGAGGCTGACATCGTGAGCGGAGCAGACGTCATCACCTTCGGCTGCCGCCTGAACGCCTATGAATCCGAGGCGATCCGCGCGCGCGCCGCTGAGGCGGGTCTGAGCAACGCTGTCATCGTCAACACCTGCGCGGTGACGGCCGAAGCCGTACGCCAGTCGCGCCAGACCATCCGCAAACTGCGCCGCGAACGCCCCGCCGCACGCATCATCGTCACCGGCTGCGCGGCACAGACCGAACCGGATGTCTATGCCGCGATGCACGAGGTCGATCTGGTGCTCGGCAACCGCGAAAAACTCGACACGGAAAGCTACACGTTCGGCATCAACGAGCGCGTGCGCGTCAATGACATCATGAGCGTGACGGAGACCGCCTCGCAATTCGTGGAGAGTTTCGACGGGCGCAGCCGAGCCTTCCTGCAGGTACAGAACGGCTGCGACCATCGCTGCACCTTCTGCATCATCCCGTACGGGCGCGGCAATTCCCGCAGCGTCGGCGTGGGTGCGGTGGTCGAGGAAGCGCGCAAGTTGAGCGAAAAGGGCTTCGGCGAAATCGTACTAACAGGTGTCGATCTTACGTCGTACGGCGCCGATCTGCCCGGCAAGCCCACGCTTGGCGCGCTGGTGCGCAAGATCCTGAAACTGGTTCCCGAGTTGAAGCGACTGAGACTATCCTCGATCGATTCCATCGAGGCCGACACCGAATTGATGAAGACAATCGCCGAGGAAGAGCGGCTGATGCCGCATTTCCACCTCTCGGCGCAGTCAGGCGACGATATGATCCTCAAGCGCATGAAGCGCCGCCATGACCGGGGCCACACCATCGATTTCTGCGAGGAAGTTCGCCGTCTGCGTCCCGACGCCGCGTTAGGCGCGGACCTGATCGCCGGCTTCCCGACCGAGACCGAAGAGATGTTCGAGAACACGCTGAAACTCGTGGACGATGCGGGGCTTTCGATGCTGCACGTCTTTCCCTTCAGCCCGCGCAAGGGCACGCCCGCGGCACGCATGCCGCAAGTGCCGCGCGCCGTCGCCAAGGAACGCGCCGGACGGCTGCGCGCCAAAGGCGATGAGGCGTTGGCAAAACACCTTGCCGGGCTGGTGGGCAGCAATCAGACCGTGCTGATCGAAAAGCCCGGGCTGGGGCGCACACCCTGCTTCGCGCCGGTCCACTTTGCGGGAACAGTGTTGCCGGCTGCCTTCGCGCGCGTGCATATCTCGGGCGCGGCGCGCGACCATCTGATGGCGGAACCTCTGGCATGAGACAATTCGGCGAAGCGCCTCCGCCGCTTACGTTCTACGAGAAGCTGAAGGAGGGCTTGGCGAAAAGCGCGGGCTCGCTCGGCTTGGCGGACATCCTCGTCAAGAAGAAGCTCGATGCCGACACGGTGGCCGCGCTGGAAGAAGCACTGATCCGCGCCGACCTAGGCACAGCGGCCGCGCACGACGTGGCCCAGGCCGTCGCCAAGGGGCGCTACGACGAGGACATCTCAACCGCGGAGTTGCGCAAGGTTCTTGCCGACGAAATCGCCAGTGTCCTGCGCCCGGCCGAGAAGCCTCTGGTGATCGACCGCACAAAGAGGCCTTTTGTCATCCTGGTTGCCGGCGTCAACGGAACAGGTAAGACGACGACCATCGGCAAAATCGCCGCCAAGCTGGTGCGCGATGGGAACAAAGTCGTACTGGCCGCCGGCGACACCTTCCGCGCTGCGGCCATCGAACAGCTTCAGATCTGGGGCCAGCGCGCCGGCGCCGAGGTCTATGCCCGCGCGCCCGGCGCCGATGCGGCAGGGCTTGCCTTCGACGCGCTGGCCCGCGCTCACGCGATCGCGGCGGATGTCCTGCTGATCGACACCGCCGGGCGCCTGCAGAACAAGGCGGGGCTGATGGCCGAACTGGAAAAAATTGCGCGCGTCATAAAAAAACTCGACCCCGGCGCACCACATGCGGTGCTGCTGGTGCTCGATGCAACTACGGGACAGAACGCAGTTGCGCAGGTGCAGGCCTTTGCCGCCGCCGTTCCGGTGACCGGGCTCGTCATGACCAAGCTGGACGGTAGCGCAAAAGGCGGCATCCTGGTCGCGCTCGCCGCGAAATTCGCCCTGCCCGTCCATTTCATCGGCGTGGGCGAAGGCGAGGACGATCTTCAGCCTTTTGCGGCGGACGCTTTTGCCCGCGCACTTACGGGGGCGCCATGAATCCGCAACTGAAACGCTCCCTCCTCGACTTCGGACCTTTGCTGTCGTTCTTTGCGGCGTATAAACTCTTCGGTCTTTATGTCGCGACCGCGACCGTCATGGTCGCGGCCGTTGTCGCGTTGTGCGCCGGTTACTGGCTCGACCGTAAGCTCCACCCGATACCCCTGGTCACAGCCGTCATCGTAGTGGTGTTCGGCGGCCTAACGCTGTATTTTCAAAACGACATGTTCATCAAGATGAAGCCCACGCTGATCTACGCGCTTCTGGGCTCGATTTTACTGGGTAGCCTTCGCTTCAAGCAGCCAGCGGCGAAATACGTTCTTGGCATGGCGATGGTGCTGAGCGAGGCGGGCTGGCGCGGCCTCACCTTGCGTTTCGGTTTGTTCTTTTTTGGCATGGCGTTTATCAACGAATTGATCTGGCGAAACTTTTCCAACGACATATGGGTCAATTACCATGTGTTCGGTGCCATTGGTCTGACCTTCCTGTTTGCAATGAGTCAAGCGCCCTTCCTAATAAAACATCAGATCGAACCGGAAACGCCGCGCGCCGACTAGATGCAGCCGCAACACTGCGCTGCATTTTTCGAAATTCCCGCATTGCCATCACACACGCAAACGCGATAGAGATTGTTGTGGACGGCCGCGCATCCGATTATTCTTCCGCATGCGCACCATCCGCCGGATGCGCGTATGTCCCGTGTTTGAGGGAATTGTATTTCCAAAATCGAGCGGCCGCGTAAAGGTCGCCGGATTTGTTTCATACAAGCAGGGGTGTCTCATGAAGGGCCAGCGCAGAACGAACGGCAGCTTCGATCTTGCCGAAGCGCCGTCGCATCTGATCAAGCGTTGCCAGCAGTATTACGGCGATCTGTACGCGCGCGAGGCGGGTGCCTGCGAATTGACCAAGCAGCAATTCACTTTGCTCGCGGCGCTCGAAAACAACGAGGGCGTGAGCCAGACGGCGCTGGTCGAGATGACCGGTATCGACCGTTCGACGTTGGCCGAAATGGTCCGCCGTATGCTGGAGCGCGGACTTCTGTCGCGCGAACGCACCGAGACGGATGCCCGCGCCAATTCGGTCGCCATCACGGGCAACGGGCGCAAGTCGTTGCGCGCCGGGCGCTTGGCCGCCGACCGGGCCGAGAAGGCCTTGCTCGAGGTTCTACCGCCGTCCGAGCGCGCGAAGTTCATCAAGTCGCTGTCGACAATTGCTACGGCCGCCGAGGCCTTTGCGGCCAACGGCGCGGGAAAAGCGCGGCACAAGGCACGCCGCCGTCGGGGCTAAGCTCTTCTCTAAACTCGGATATCCACCTGCGAGCCCATGGGGGCAGCGGCCGTCGGCGCGGGCGCCGAAGACGGTTGCGACGACAGCTCGACCGCAGGCGCATTCTTGAAAGGCAGCGGCTCGAACGGCGTCGCTTCTTTGGCAAGGGCTGCGGCGAACGCGCTGCCGTCGGGGCGCGGCGCAGGAGAGGCCTTGGCGGCCTGCTGTGCGGCTATCAAAAGATTTGCGGCGCTGAGCTGCATCGGCGCCGAAGATTACAGATTATGGTTTCCGGAGTCTGAAGATCGCCGGCGTCAGGGCTTGTTTTCCAGCCGGGTCAGCGTGCGCTTGGCCTTGCGGTAGGCTCCCAGCGTGTACGCCACCATTAGCCCCAAGGCCACGATGCTGATGCCCGTCGCGGACCACACATAAAAGGCGTAGCCGCCTTCGTACAGAAAATCGCTCATGCGCCCCCCGACAACATCAATGTGCGTACCCGGCGGTTTAGGATTTCCGTCCGTATGCGAATTATCCACAAGTTTGCGAACAACAGCGTGTAGCCCAACCCCATCAGGAACAGCGGCCACAGGAACACCGGCGAGATCGACGGTCCGCCCTTGCGCAGAATGCTCTCGCCCTGGTGCAGTGTCGTCCACCAGTCGACCGAGAATTCGATGATCGGCAGGTTCACCGCGCCCACGATCGCCAGGATCGCACAGGCGCGCGCCGAGCGGGTTTCGTCCTCGATGGCGCTACCCAGCGCGATGTAACCGAGATAGAGAAGCAGGAGCAGCAGGAACGAGGTCAACCGCCCGTCCCACACCCACCAGGCGCCCCACATCGGTTTGCCCCACAAGGAGCCGGTGATCAGGCCGAGCGCGGTGAACACGGCGCCGAGCGGCGCCGCCGTCCTTGCCGCCACGTCGGCGAGCGGATGGCGATTGATCAGGCCGATGGCCGAAGCGAGTGCCATTAGCCCGTACGCCATCATCGCCGTCCAGGCAGCAGGCACGTGCAGGAACATGATCCGCACCGTGTCGCCCTGCTGGTAATCAGGCGGCGTGCTGAAGCCCAGCAATAGGCCCGCCAGCAGGCAGGCGCCGGCCGCCACGCCCAGCCAAGGCAGAAAGCGCGCGCTGAAATCCATAAAGCGCTTGGGGTTGGCGAGTTCGAATAGTCCTGCCATCGCCGTTCTCATCCTCCGAGATTGAGCCGCACAGACGCTGCCGCTGCGACTGGCGACAGGACCACCGAGGCGAGAGAAAACGCCGCCAACAAGTAAATCGCGCCGCTCGAAAGCCCGTCGAGTACGCCCAGCACCGCGCCGCTGCCGAAGATCACGACTGGAGCCAAGAGCGGCAACACGATCAGCGGAAGGATCAATCCACCACGGCGTATGGAAAGGGTCAGCGCTGCACCCACTGCGCCAATGGAACTCACCGCCGGCGTACCGACAATCAGGGAAAGTACTAGGGCACCGATTGCCGCTGGTGGCAGATCGAACAGGACCGCCAGCAACGCCGATAGGGCCGTCAGCGGCAGACCGGTTGCCAGCCAATGCGCGGCGATCTTGGCAAACGCCGCGACTTCCAGCGGCAAGGGCGACAGCGCGATCAAGTCAAGGCTGCCGTCCTCGAAATCGGCCTGGAACAAACGATCGAGCGACAGCAGCGCCGCAAGCACCGCGGCCACCCACAGAACGCCGCCAGCAATGCGCGTCAGCAGGTGCAGATCCGCGCCGACCCCTAACGGCACCAGGGTGACGACACACGCGAAGAAGGCGAGCGCCAGCGCCGCACCGCCCCCGGCACGCACGGCGAGGCGGATATCGCGGGAGAGCATCGCGAGGAATGGGGTCATCGCGCCAACCTCAATGTCTCGCATTCCAATCCTATCGCCTCGTGCGTCGAAGCCACGACGATGCCGCCGGATGCACAATGCGCTGCGACGGTATCCGCCACCAGTTTCTTGCCTGCCGTGTCGAGCGCCGCCAATGGTTCGTCGAGCAGCCATAAGGGGCGCGCGCACAATTTGAGGCGGGCGAGCGCCAGACGCCGCTTCTGTCCGGCGGAAAGATATTGGCCAGGCAGATCGGCGAGGTTCAAGATTCCGAAGGTTTCCATCGCCGTATCGGAGGGGCTGTCGCGGCCGTACAAGCGTACTGCAAAATCGAGCTGCTCGCGGACGGTCATCTGCGGCTTGACGGCATCCTGATGGCTGAGCCAGCCGATGAACTTGCCGCGCTCTTCGGTGTCAGCGATGTTGCCGCCGCCGGTCTTGAGGCGGATCGTTCCCGAGGCTGGCCTGAGAAACCCCGCAATGAGCCGCAGCAGCGAGGTCTTGCCCACCCCGTTCGGCCCTTCCACGCAAAGCAACTGGCCCGCCGCAACCGTCAAGCCAAGGCCGCGGAATAGTACCCGCTGCCCGCGGATGCAGGTCAGGTTTTCAATATCGAGGGAAAGGATCATCGGCGGCGTGTCATGATTACTCACCCTTCGACAAGCTCAGGGTGAGGGAGGATTGGCTATCCCTCATGCTGAGCTTGTCGAAGCATGAGGATACCCGCCTTGGAAGGAAATGTCCTCGCGACCTCTAATACATATGCTGGCCGCCATTGATCGACATGGTTGAGCCGGTGATGAACCCCGCGTCGTCGGCGACGAGAAACAGAACGCCGCGCGCGATCTCCTCGGCCTTGCCGAGCCGGCCGACGGGGATGCGCGCCTCGATCTTCTCTAGCACGTGCTTGGGGACCGCGGCCACCATGTCGGTATCGATATAGCCGGGCGCGATAGCGTTGACGGTGATGCCTTTGGGGGCGCCTTCCTGCGCCAAGGCTTTCGTGAAACCGTGGATGCCCGATTTGGCGGCGGCGTAGTTCACCTGCCCATACTGGCCGGCCTGCCCGTTGATCGAACCGATATTCACGATGCGACCGAAGCCACGCGCCAGCATGCCCTCCCACACGACTTTGCACATGTTGAAGCAGCCGCCGAGGTTGACGTTGAGCACGTCGTCCCAGCCTGAGCGCTCCATACGCCGCATGGTGCCGTCTTTCGTGATGCCGGCATTGTTGACGACTACATCCACAGGACCGAGATCTGCCGCGATCTTCGCGGCGCCAGCGGTGCATTGGTCGAAATCCGCCACGTCCCATTTATAGGCGGCAATGCTGGTGCGCGCGCTGAACTCTTGGGCGCGGCCGTCGTTGCCCGCATAGTTCGCGGCCACTTTGTAGCCGGCGGCCTTGAGCGCGACCGAGATTGCCTCTCCGATACCGCGCGTTCCTCCCGTGACGATCGCCACCCGTGACATGTTCCGCTCCCAGTGCGTTTTTTCTGCTTGCCTAACTGGTAGCGCGCAGACGCTGGACATGTCGAGATCGAAGGACGGAAGGCCTTTGCTGCACTGCATTAGCGAATGGCGGACCGTCAAACGCCATTATCATCGAGCTGAGTAGATTCCGAAGCATCGGAGCGGAACTTTATGGGGTAAGTGTCCGTTGTTCTTTTTTGGAGCACGTCATGTCGGCTTTTGTCCTTTACGTCGCCGGGTTCATCGTCTTGCTAGGCGGCCTGGTCTATGGGGCTTTTTTGCTCCACGTCCCGCATACCTGGATCATCGTCGGCGCACTCGTGTTGGTCGGTCTTGGGGTCATGTCTGCGGTATCACGCACCAAACAGCGCGACGCGCCGAGCGAACCTCCGAAGCCATAGATCAAGCAGTTGCCGCGCACGACTTCGTCGGTCCGAACTCCCTTCGTGCTGGCCATTGCTGCATGCGCTCCCAAAATGCCGCGCCTGCGAGTGTAGAACAGCGATCGTGAATTTCTGTGTATTTTCAGATTGTTAGATGATATCTTCGGCGCCAGTGCTTGTTGCAGGTGCGCAAATCCGCTGGACAGGGTAGAATTTGTATTGTTGTTGTTGGGCGCCAAGGCGCTCACGAGAGGCGCGTCCCAGTCAACCTTTCAACGGTAGTTCGCGTGGCGGAAGACACATCCAAAATCCAAAGCCCGGTCGTCATAAAGAAGTATGCCAACCGGCGGCTCTACAACACCCAGACTTCAAGCTACGTGACGCTCGATCATCTGTGCGAGATGGTCAAAGCAGGCACCGAGTTCGAAGTGCACGATGCGCGCTCGGGCGAAGACATTACCCGCTCGGTGCTGACCCAGATCATTTTCGAGGAAGAGGCCAAGGGACAGAGCCTTCTGCCGATCCACTTCCTGCGCCAGCTCATCCGGCTCTACGGCGACAGCATGCAGGCCTTCGTGCCGGGCTACCTCGACCTCTCGATGCAGAGCTTCACCAAGAACCAGGAAGCCATGCGCACGCGAATTGCCGAAGCGTTCGGCGGCGGCGGTCAGACGCTGGAGAATTTAACGCGCCAGAACTTCGCCATGTTCGAACGCGCCATGCAGATGTTCTCGCCGTTCGCGTCCGGACGCCGACCCGAAGAGAGCGAGCCCAAACCCAACGGTGCAAGCGAAGCCAAACCCTCGGATGAGATCAGCGAGCTGAAAGGCGAGATCGAGGCGATGCGCAAGCAACTCGCCGAGCTGAGCCAGCAGCGGAAGTAACCCGCTACTCCTTCATCCAATCCGGCTCCAGTACCGGCTCGCCGAAATGGAAGCCCTGGAAATAATCGACGCCGAAGCTTTCGAGCAGGGCGGCGTCTTCTTCGGTTCCGACCCATTCGGCAGTGGTCTTGAGGTTGAAGCTCTTCGCCAGGCCGACCAACGTGCGCACGAAGATCTGGTTCTCCGGCGAGTTCACCAATCCCTCTACAAAGGCGCCGTCGATCTTGACCAAATCGACACGCAGCATCTGCAGATTGCGGAATGAGGTATAGCCGGCGCCAAAATCGTCGATCGCGATGCGGCAGCCCATCTGGCGCAGTTGCGAGACGAACTGCGCGTTCTCCTCGAAATGGTTCAGCGCCGCGGTTTCGGTCAGTTCGACCACCAGCCGGTCCGCGATATCGGCATTCGCCTGCACATAATCGACGAAGGACTGCAGCCAGGCGATGTCGCACGACGTCGTGCCCGAGACGTTGACGCTCAAGTTGATGTCCTTGTGCGCGCGCAACTGGGCGACGGCCATTTCCAGCGCCAGGCGATCAACCAGGCGCACCAGACCCAATTGTTCCGCGGCGGGGATGAACTGGCCGGCCGCAACGACGCTGCCGTCCTCGCGGATCATGCGCAGCAGACACTCATATTCAGTGATTTTGCGCGTACGGGAATCGATGATGGGCTGATAGGCGAAGACCAAGCGCTTGTCTTTCAGCGCGGCGACGACTTCGTCGGCCACGGCCATCAGACGCAGCCGAGCGCCTTCGCGTTGCGGCGAGCGTTGATTCAGGTGGAACCCATCGCGGCCGCCGCTGCGGGCACGTTCCAGCGCCTCTTCGGCGCGCAACATCGCTTCCTGACTCGAGGAGGCGCCCGACGGCAGCCAAACCGCGCCCACCGACGAGGTGGCTGCAACTTGGCCGGCGCGGGTTTCGATCACGGTGCCGCGTACCGCCGCACGCAAGCGGTCCGCAACGATGACGATTTCGTGGTCGGTGCAATTCTTCAGGATAACGCCAAACTTGTTGCCCGCGGTGCGTCCGATCACGTCGCTGGACCGCAGCGAACGCGACAGCCGCTCGCCGACCGCCACAATCAGTTCGTCGGCGGCGTCAAACCCATAGGAATCGTTGATCATCGCCAGCCGGTCGATGGAAGCGACGAGGAATGCGCAGTGACGCTCCTCCTTCTTGGCAGCTTCGATCGCTTGGGTGAGTTCGGCGCGCAGCGAATTGCGGTTGAGATGGCCGGTCAGTTCGTCACGGGTGGCGAGATAGTTCAGTCTCTGGCTTTCGCGCTTACGCTCGGTGATTTCGCGCATTACGCCCGTTACGCGCTCGGTCGCGCCGTCGGCATCGGCGATGCGCTCGCCGACCATGGCGAACCACACCGAGCCAAGCGCGGTAGCGAGTTCGACGTCGATGTCGAAATGGACGTTCTGACGGGCGCGGCTTTCCAGGATTGCCGACAGCCTGTTGCGCCCCTCGGGACTCATCGAACTGAGCAGTGCCTGGCCGCGGCTGACGGCTCCGTCGGCGATCTGCTGGGGAAGTATATCGCAGGCGCCGTCCCACACGATCTTGTCGTCGCCGAGCGTCCAGCTGAACGTGACGATCCCAGCGCCGCCGATGGCGAGCTGCAAGCGCTTTGCATCCTGCGCGGCGCGCAACGGCGCCACGCGTTCTGCAGGCTTCGTATGAAGCGTAGGATTCAGCACCGTCCACCAACCCTGGGCCGTTTCTTCGCCCTTGTGTGACGATGATGACGATCTCGTCTTAAAAATCTCGTAACTCTTGGGGCAGAAATACCAGAAGCCGCGCGCGGCCCGCACTTTGCCTTAAGAACGGGTTATGACGGCGATCTCGGCTTGTCCTCTTCTTGTCGGTCCCTGCGCAAATCGCAGCGGAGAGGCCGTGCGCCGGGTCGAAAAGACCAGTACCCGTCAGCGTTTCCATGGTGAATGTCCGATGGGGCACGATGCTCCGCGCTCGGCGCCTTGCGCATCGCCGCAGCGTGCGCCGTGTCAATTTGGGACAGAATACGCTGCCTCTTTCTGGAACGGACCGCGGCTACGCCCCGCATTCGCAGCGCAGGTGCTTGGCCAGGCCACAAAGAAATCGGGCGCGCCGAGCGTTTCAGCGCTCGCGGCGTATCGCAAAGGAGCCGTTTGCACCACCACGCTCCTCGACCAAGATGTGTGAAGCGCGCGCCAGCGCATAGGCGACCCCCAACAATCCCGCGGCGGAAAACATCAACAACGCCAAACTTGCGCGCGCATCCAGCGTCAGCAGCGAACAGGAAGCGGCAACCAGCGCAATGCAGCCGAGCACGAGATACAGGCCCGGACCGCGCAGGTTCGCCGGCCCGCGTCTGGCAACGGCCAACACCGCGATCAGACACAGCAGCTGGGGTATCACCGCAAGTGCCCGAACGCCGGTCGCGGCGGACCAGATGCCCGTGAGGCACGCGACCGCGAGGATGATTGCGGCGATCGCGGCAACGGGTGCACGGCGAAAACCGATGAATGAAGCCATCGTCAGAAGCGCAACGGCCAGCGTGGCTGCAATCGGTGCCACGGCGTCCGGTGCAATGGAAAATGCCGCGCTTGCCGCCAGCGTTCCATAAAGCACACAAGCAAAGCGCAGATAGACTTGTGCGCTTCGCCCCACGCCGCCTGCGGCGATCCACCCTGCCGCCGCGCTAAGCGCCAAGACGGCCGCAAACGCGATCACCGGCGTTTCTTGTCGATAAATAAAAGCATGGCGGTCACCATTCGGCGTAGTAGTCGGTACGTCCGAGATAGGCGGCGCCGATCACGCGGCCGTAGCCACCCTGCTGCACGAGCACGACCACGCCGTCATCCGCCGGGCCGCCGGCGCGCGGAACATTGAGCGAGACGGGGTCTCCAGTCCACCGGCCGACGGATTTCATGTCCGCCACGACATTGCTATAGGTCGCCGTGCGGCCATTATTCTCGCCGCCTGCGATGTGGACCGTGACGCTTGAGCGTACGCGGTACATCCAGATCGTGGCGTTGGGCTTCGACTTCCTGATCCCGTTAGGTGCCGCCGCGACGGCGACGTGCAGATTTTTCGGCGTTTGCGAAAGACCGACATTGATCGACCAGGCGGTGTGCGCCACAGATGGGCTGCCGCGCTTTACCGCCTCGTCGGAGATATCGCGCGCTACGACAGCCGAGTCGATCGCCGCGTTGAGCTCTTCCTCGTGACTGCCGACCACGTCGCCCGTCCCGTCCACGATCATCTGGGGGGTATAGACGCCGCCACGTCCCAACGCAGCCGCATAGGCTTTTTGTCGGCGCGTGTTCGCATCGCTGGCCAGCGTGTCCTTCCAGCCCAGCATGTCCCAATAGGTGACCGGCAGGCTCAGGGCGATCAGCCCAGGGCGCTTGGCCAACTTGCCGAGAATGGCGTCGGCCGGCGGGCAGGAGCTGCAGCCCTGGCTGGTATAGAGCTCAACCACAATCGGGCGCGACCCGCCGGCGCCGGCACTCATGGTGGCGCCTGCAAGCACGGCAATGGCGAGGGCGGCTGCTCTGGAAGCCTGTTTCATGGCCTAAACCATAGGGCACGCCGCTCCCATCCTCCAGTCACTTCGGCTTGAGGCGTGTTGTCGTGTCCCAGGCGGATTCACGCCGGAATAGGCCGCAAACGCGCCCAACCGCGTTCGCCTCGGGCTTCGGCGGCCGCCGACCCCGCGTCGGCTGATCCGAGACGCCGATGCTCGCATCGACGCCTCGGAAGCCGCAATTCAAGTCACCCTGCGGAAACTGCATTTGCACCGCACGGCTGTCGACCGTGCAGAATAGAGTCTTACTTGTCGATATTGTTCGGTTTCCACGGCACCACGGTACCGGTGCAACCGCATACCGACATCTTGCCCCATTCGGTCGTGACCCAGTTGCCCGGGATCCATTTGACCGTTTTCAATGCGCTTGGGCATTTCGTCTTTGCGTCTTCGTTGTTCCAGATCGGGCCGGCCTCCAGGCCACCCGTGCCATCCATGATTGTGTACTCTTTGCCATCCGCAGCTTTGTTCTTGCCGGAGCAGATCGACATTTTGTTTTCGACCTTGGTCACCCACTGATCGTTCCACGTCAGTGTGCAAGCCGCGGCGCATTTTGCCGGCGCCTCGTTGTTGTTCCAGATCGGGCCGGCCTTCATTTTGAAATCTTGCGCTGCCGCCTGTTGCAGCGAGCCGAACGCGAGCGCCGCTCCAGCGAGTGCGATAATCGACAATATCTTTTTGGACATGGCTCTACCTTTCTCCATTGCTCACAATGAATTGGGCTCGCTCCGCCAGGCCGTAGCGCCCGACACGGCGCGAACTCAACCAGATAACAACTTATAATAGCATCATACCATTATGATGCAACCAATAGTATATATCGCGTTCAGTGTCTGTGGGTGGGTTCGCATGTAGCGGGGCCACCAGAATCGATCTTCACGGCGTCAGTGCTCATCGCTGCGCCCGCGCCACGGCAATGGCCAGGGCAGCCGCTGAGAAATTGCGGTCCGGCCCCCGGCAAAGCCGTTACTGCACCGCTACCAGGTTCCTCAGCACGTACGGCAGAATTCCGCCGTTGGTGAAATAGGCGACCTCGTCTTCCGTATCGATGCGCAGCACCAGCGGCAGGGGCGCCGTGCTTCCATCCGCATATCGGATCGCCGCCATGACCGGCATACGCGGCACCAGCGTTCCGGACAGGCCCGGGATGTCGATGATCTCCCGCCCCGTCAGCGCGTAGTCCTTGCGCGTCTTGTCGACTTGGAAAACCAGCGGCGCTATGCCCATGCCCACCAGGTTGGAGCGGTGAATGCGCTCGAAGCTCTCGGCGATCACCGCGCGCACGCCGAGCAGCTTGGGTCCCTTTGCCGCCCAGTCGCGCGACGAACCTGTTCCGTATTCCTTGCCGCCGATGACCACCACTGGAACGCCCTCAGCTTTGTATCTCTCGGCCGCGTCGAAGATCGCCATCTCTTCGCCCGACGGATAGTGGATCGTGTTGCCGCCTTCCTTGCCGCCCAGCATTTCGTTGCGGATGCGGATATTGGCGAAGGTGCCGCGCTCCATCACTTCGTGATTGCCGCGCCGCGAGCCGTAGGAGTTGAAGTCCCGCGGCGGAATCTGGTGTTCCTGCAGATAGACCCCCGCTGGCGCCGCCGGCTTGATCGATCCGGCGGGCGAGATGTGGTCCGTGGTGATGGAATCGCCGAACAGCGCCAGGATGCGTGCGCCCGGAATGTCGGTGAGCGGGGCGGGCGCGATCTTCATGCCGTCGAAATAAGGCGGATTCTTCACATAGGTCGAGCCGATGTCCCACTGATAAGTCTGGCCTTTTTTCACCGCGACTTTCTTCCAGTTCGCGTCACCCTCGAACACGTCGGCGTAGCGCGTGCGGAATGCCGACGCGGTGACGCTCTTGCGGATCGTATCGGCGATCTCCTTGGGCGACGGCCAAATGTCCTTGAGATAGACCGGCCGGTTCTTCTTGTCGGTGCCGATGGGCTCCTTGGTCAGATCGAGCGCGATCGATCCGGCCAGCGCATAGGCCACCACCAGCATCGGCGAGGCCAGATAGTTCGCGCGCACCTGCGCATGAACGCGCCCTTCGAAATTGCGATTGCCAGAAAGTACCGCGGCGGCAACCAGATCGTTGGCGGTGATCGCGTCGGCTACGTTCTGCGGCAGCGGACCGGAATTACCGATGCACGTCGTGCAGCCATAGCCAACCAACGTGAAACCGAGCTTGTCGAGATAGGTATTGAGGCCCGCCTTCAGCAGATAGTCCGTCACCACCTGACTGCCGGGCGCCAGCGAGGTCTTCACCCAAGGGCGCACCTTCAACCCGCGCTCCACAGCCTTCTTGGCCACCAAGCCCGCTCCGATCATCACGTTCGGATTGGAGGTGTTGGTGCAAGAGGTGATCGCGGCAATCACCACATCGCCGTGGCGCAGCGTGTGGTCTATGCCTTCGACCGGCGCGCGGCGATCCAGATCGTTTTCCTTCTTGTAGACGTTGACCAGCGCTTCGGAGAACGCGCGCGCGGCGTCCGTCAGCGGTACGCGATCCTGCGGCCGGGCGGGACCGGCAAGGCTCGGCACGACCGTGGAAAGATCGAGTTCCAACATAGAGGTGAATTCGGGTTCCGGACTTTTTGCCGTGCGATAGAGGCCCTGCGCCTTGGCGTATTTCTCCACCAACGCCACGCGGGCGGGCTTGCGCGCCGTGCCCTTCAGATAGCGCACGGTTTCGGCGTCGATCGGGAAGAAGCCGCAGGTCGCGCCATATTCCGGCGCCATGTTGGCGATGGTGGCGCGGTCCTCGAGCGCCATCTCATCCAGGCCTGGGCCGTAGAACTCCACGAACTTTCCGACTACGCCCTTCTGGCGCAGCATTTGGGTTACGGTAAGCACCAGATCGGTGGCGGTAACGCCTTCCCGGAGCTTTCCCGTCATCCGGAAACCGACCACTTCCGGAATCAGCATGGAGATCGGCTGGCCGAGCATCGCCGCTTCCGCCTCGATGCCGCCGACGCCCCAGCCGAGCACAGACAGCCCGTTGACCATCGTCGTATGGCTGTCGGTGCCGACCAGCGTGTCAGGGAAGGCGTAGGTGACGGTCTTGCCCTGCTTGTTCTTGCCTTTGCGCGTCCACACTGTCTGGGCGAGGTATTCCAAATTGACCTGGTGGCAAATGCCAGTGCCGGGCGGCACGACGCGGAAATTGGCGAAGGCCTGCTGGCCCCAGCGCAGAAAGGCATAACGCTCCTTGTTGCGCTCATATTCGATGGCGACGTTCTTCTTGAAGGAATCGCGCGCGCCGAAGTTGTCCACCATCACGGAATGGTCGATGACCAGATCGACTTCGGCCAGAGGATTGATCTTCGTGGGATCGCCGCCCAGCTTCTTCATCGCGTCGCGCATCGCCGCCAGATCGACGACGGCCGGTACGCCCGTAAGATCCTGCATCAGTACCCGCGCGGGGCGAAAGGCGATTTCGCGGTCGGAAGACCTCTTGGTGAGCCAGCCGGCAACCGCCTTGATATCCTCGGCCGTCACCGTCGAGCCGTCTTCGGTGCGCAATAGGTTTTCGAGCAGCACTTTGAGCGCATAAGGCAGCCGAGAGATGCCCTTGAGGCCGTTCTTTTCCGCAGCCGCCAGACTAAAATAGCTATAGGTTTTGCCGGCTACCGTCAGTGAGCGGCAGGATTTGAAGCTGTCAAGGCTGGTCACGAATGAGCCCTTCGATGGAGGTGGAAAGGACTGTGGTTTAGTGAAATTCTAAACGAAAGAAAAGCGCTAATGCCCGCTTCGCGCCGATCTTCCCCTGCGCAACCCAGTCCACCTGCGCGCGTCTTTGGCATGAGTGCATCCGCCAACCCGGATCGACGGAGCGTGCAGTATATATTCCGTGTACGAATAAATTTGTCCGACGCCCGGGCTGGCCTTCCTTGAAATGAATTCTCACAGGGAGCGGGCCCTGCGCCGCCTCGCGAGGCTTACGCTGGGGACTGCACCATTTGCCGCAGTCGAGAGCCACTCTCGATAAACTCGCCGGGCAGCAACGTCCTTTGTGGCGGATTTCGGCGGGCAGAGCGGCAACGGCCGCTTTGACCTTCCTTAACGCTCCCCTTATGTTCCGGGCATAAATTCGCCCTATTCCTATTGCCAAATCCGGAACCGGGGGGGAGCGCGTGGGCCGCCGGACACGCGCAGCGGCGGAACGAGAAAACGAAGCATAATGCCAACACGCACGTTCGCCATTCTTCTCTGCGTGGCATTTTGCTGCGCATTTGCGTCGCCGGCGCGCGCGGAAGTGTTCGATCGGCTGCAGCAGCAACATTTCGGCGATATCTCACCGGGCGCCTATCAGGCCGGCGACAATGTGCGATTTTCGCTTGATCGCTATCAGAGAGATTTCTTGATCCGCTTTGCGGGACAACCGGAAATCTACATGCTCTATGCCGATTACGGTTCGCTGGGCGGACGCGTGCTCAAATACGATTCCGGCGCCATTGCGATCCAGGTCGCCGGCTGGGGTGGCATGACGCTCTACACCGACGACCAACCCCAGGGATTGCCGGCCGTGCGCACCGGCGATTCGTCCTTCCCCAATTTAGGACAAGTCTCGCTTTCGCAGGTGCAGAGCGCCGCCGACGATGAAGCCGCCCATCTCGCCTATGTGCGCGGCGTACATGTGACGTTTTCGGCGGATTGGAATGCCCTGGCCGGCGATCCCGGCATGCGGGCCTTGACCTTCGACGCCATGGAAAACGCAGCCCGCGGTATCGACCGCTTCACGGCCAATCCGGCGGCGCGCACCGTCTTCACGCAAAGGGTGACTGCCATACATATGGCAACCAGTCCCAAGCCGATAATCCAGATATCGGGTAAGACGCTGATCGTGACGTTCACCCCCGGGCAAGGTTATGCCGGCCGCGCCTCGTCGCGCGCCATCGCCTACGCGCTGGGCAGGCTGTTCGGCGTGCCCATTCCGAATTAGGCGCACCTTCCCGAAAACATCTCAGTATTTGTAGGCCGCCTGCAACCACACGACCTTTTTGCCGGCAAATCCGCCCGCGCCGATGCCGGCGCCGTCATAAGCGGCAGTGCCGAGCAGAAACGACAGTTTCTGATCGACGGCCAATTCCAGTGACGCATCCCATTCACTGCCGATGCCCACACCGGTCCGGTCCGCTTTGAAATCGTGATAGGCGAGTGTCGCCGTCAAGCTCTTCATGTTGAAGAAGCCCGGAACCGCATAGCTGCCTTTGACATAGAGATCATCCAAGCCATCGACGGGCGTGGTGAGGAACAAATTTGCCAATCCATCGAAGGGATGAAGCGATGCCAGCGGCGTGGAAAAGCCGATCGTGCCGTTCCCACCCATGGCCTCGTAGCCGACCAGACCGGTGAAACCGTGGGTGCTCAGGCCGCCCTCGGCGAGCCAATAATCAAGGCTTATCGAAAGCGGATTGCCCGCGTAATTGGTTTGATGCGCGAAAGCGCCGTTGATCTGACCGTTTAGTCCCTCGGTCAGCGCGGCGCGGTATTCCGCACGCGCGCCGTACGTCGCCGTGGACAGCTTGGAGGTTGCCAGAACCGCTGAGGGTGGGCCCTTCTGACTGAGATCCAGCAGATACGCATATCCTTCGAGCCTGAAGCCCGGCGCGCCCGCATAGAGCGCATTGAATAGATGGCTGTTGCTATCGAAGTGGCCCGCCGGGCCGGCCGCGGGCGTGGGATTGTTGGGGCCGTACACGCGGTTGACGCGATCGACATAGGAATAGGTCAGCGTCAAATCCTGGACCGAGTTGTTCACCAAGGTCAGCGCATCGAAGGTTTGTTCGTGCTGGCGCCAGCCCGAATTGCCGACGAAGCGCTGGTCGCCAAACTGCAACCGCTGCCGCCCGACAACGATCTTGGTGTCGAAGCCGGTTGCATAGGTGAGCTGCAGGCGATTCAGCGCCGTCAGGGAAGGATCGCCGACCGTGGGATACGCCGTCTTGCCGTTGCGCGTGCTGTTGTAGTCGGTCGCACCGATGGCGAAGACCTCGTCGAAATCGAAGGCCAGGCTGAGACCGTTCCAGGCGGCGGTTTCAAACCCGAGCCGCGCCCTCAGCGTCGCCGCATTGGCGTACAAGGCCTTGCTCTGGTCGTCGACGCCCTCGTAACGGACGCGCGTGTCGACCACGAGCTTTCCCTGCTCCAGCCAATCGGACAGCGACTGTCCGGCGTGGGCGCCGCCGCTCGCCGCGAACAAACCGATCGTCACGACAAGACAAAAGGCGGCATGCCCGCCAATTCGATTTTGCATTATTTCCCCCGGTTACTTTCTATGAATGCGTTAGCGTGTTGCGGCGGCAAATCCCGCTGTGCGCCGCTGAGTCCATTGAGCCATGCTGAGCAGCGGACCGGTCATGAAGGTCGTGACCAGCGCCATCAGCGACGCCATAGATCGCCAAAACCCGCTAAACGACACAAATCTCCCGTCAAGCTTCCACACCTACTGGAATGACATAACCCGCGCGCGGCAGCAGCAGGCGCAGCAGGGGACCGGTCATCACCGTCGTCGCCACCGCCATGATGACCAGCATAGTGAAAACGTTCTGTGGAATGAAGCCCATGTCGAAGCCGATATTCAGCACGATCAGCTCCATCAGTGCACGCGTGTTCATCAGCGAGCCGAGGATGGTCGCCTCCTTGTGATTGAACCCGGAAAACCGGCTGGCAATATAAACGGGAACGATCTTCCCAAGGATCGCCGCGGCGAGAATGATCGCCAGCCATTGCCAGTCGGTCGCCGTCGCCAAGCCGAGCACGTTGGTGCGCAGCCCGGTATAGGTGAAAAATACCGGCAGGAAGAACACCAGAACGAACTTTCCGACCTGTGCGCGCCACGCCTCGACGAAAGCCTTGTTGTGATGGAACAGCAGGCCCGTCAGGAACCCGCCAAAGATCGTGAAGATACCCAGGTAGTAGGTGCAGATGCCCATCACGAAGATGAGGCAGAGGATGATCGTCATTAAGTTCGGTGGAAGCTGTCCGTTCTCTATCGGCAATTTGGCCAGCATCCAGTCGATCAGCGGCCGTACCACGAACCACGCGACACCCGCTAAGGCGAGAATCCCGCCAACCTGAAGGCCGATAGCTTGCGCGGAAAAATGGGCGGACGCATAAGCCGAAATGCCCGCCAACAACACCCAACCGGTGACGTCGTTAACCGCAGCCGCCGAGATCGCGACCACTCCGATCTCTTTTTGCGTCAGATCGAACTCGCGCAGGATGCGGCCCAGGATCGGGACCGCGGTAATGGCAAGACCGACGCCGCAGAACAGGCTGTAGGTCAGCGCGTTGATGTGCGGCGCCAGAATCGGCGACGAAATCTGTCCGATGATAAAGCCGAGCGAGAACGGTATCGCGACGGAGGCCGCGGCAATGCCGAACACGCCGTTTCTGTTACGGGCGCGCGCGAGATGACCGAACTCGAAGTCCATGCCGATCTGGAACATCAGCAGCACGAGACCGATCTGGCTTATGATCGTGATGGGCGCCGACGCCTTGGCGCCGAACAGAAAGATCGAGGCCTCGGGGAAGAAATGACCGAACAGCGACGGCCCCAGGATGAGGCCGGCGACGATTTCGCCGATCACGCCGGGTTGGCCGAACCGGCGCATGATCTGATTCCCCGCGCGCGCCGCGGCGATCATCACGATCAACTGCAGCAGCGTGATAAAAAGCAGGTTTTCCGTTGCGTGAACCGACGAATGCATAGTGTCCCCCTCCGCGCATCGCTGGTGCGATGTTCGTGACGAATTGTTGGATCGACGCGCACGGCCCTAAGGCACGCGTGCATGGTTTGGCTTTTTGGATTGGTGCGCCGCGGCCCTCGAGCGCGCGTTCGCAACTCTGTATAACCTGATCTTTGGAATTAATGCAATTCTAAAATTGCCCGTCGGGGAACGCGTCGGCCTTTAATGATTAATGTGCTGCTCTTAGCCGACCGCGAGCCAGGACTATCGCGCCATGTCGAATACACGCTGAAAACCGGTTTAGAGGACTGGACGCACTGACTACCCTGCGACCGGGCGCTGGCGGTGCCCAGCGAATACGCCGTGCCGCCGCATCAGCAGTTCATCGACAAATACCGTTCGGTCGAAAATCCCGCGGGGCCAAATCAAAATGGGAAAATTCGAAGCCTGGCGCTACCGTGCAGCCGACCAGCGTATAGGCTCCCAGGGATCGTGCGCTCTGCCAAGCCCCGGCGGGGACCATTAGCTGGGGGAGTTCGCCGCTTTCCACGTCAGGCCCCAGCATCCATCGCGCCGGCGGCTTGCTGTCCTCGGCGACAGAGAGCTCCAGCGGTGCACCGCGATAGAAATGCCAGATCTCGACAGCATCGATCCTATGCCAGTGCGAGGCCTCTCCCTCACGCAAGAGAAAATAGATTGCCGTCGAGTGGGCGCGCCCGGAAGGTCCCACCGCATCGCGGAACATCTCGCGGTAATGACCGCCCTCGGGATGCAGCAACAGCCCCAACGCGGCAATAATGCGATCGGTTTCGCTCATGGGATCAGAGGCGAGCGGGCGCCGCGTGCCATCAGAGCGCGTATGCCGGACGCAACCGATAACGCATCGTCGACGGCATTGTGCTTATGTCCGCCGAACGGCACGCCAGCCGCCGGACCGGCATCGCAAGCGTGCAACCCGCGCATCTCGATCCCCTGTTCTGCCATCCACGGGATGATGTTGAGATAAGGCGGCAAGGGCGGAAAATCGGTCAAGCCGTAAAGCCGGAGGTTGTTGGCGAACACCAGATCGTCGCGGCCGAAGGCAATAATGGGCAAGCTGCCTGCAAAGGCGGCAAATTCACAATAGGCCTGCACAAAATCGACACCCCGTGCGCGCACGTCTTCGTTGGTGATGCCGGTCAATCTTTCGAGATAGGACGAGAGCACCGGGTTTAGCCGCGGGCGCACCAGCACATCGAGTGTTTCGCCCGCTGCAAACTCGGCATCGACCTTCAGCGCCCCGATCTGCACGACTTCCTGGAACTCGCCTGGCCTCAGCCAGTGATTCGCCATCGAGCCTTCCCAGGCCGTGAACTCGAGGTCGTAGACCACCGCAACCGGCGGACGAATCTGTTGAAAACCAGTCATGTGTGCCAAACCGAATCGGAACCTTGCATGACATTAAGACATTCTTAACTGCCCCCACGCAGGGTGGCTGTGAAATATTCCCCGGATGGAGAGCCAAAATGGCTGCCTTCGCGCGCTCGACCCCGCAGATCGATGTACCCGAGCGAGTGTCCGAAGAGATCGCAAGTGGCGGTGCTATTGCTCGATTGGCCGCTCTGCACGCCGAAGCCGAAGAAACGGCGCGCCTCGCCAATCTCCTCGGACGCAGTCTTTATGCCGCAGTCACGCTGCCCGTCCTGGCGTTGTTGATCGTGGGATTCTCCGACGGCACAAGCGTGTCGCGCACGTTCGTCTGGTGCGCCTTCGTGGTGGCGGCATCGCTCGCCATGCTGCGGAGCTATGCGCGCACCATTGGCCAGCCCTTCGAGCGCGTCGCGCTGAAATCCTTCGCCGAGGACATGAGCCCCATCCTTCTATTTGCAGGCTTCGCCTGGGGGGCTGGCGGTTTCCTGGTCCTTCCGGCTGGCACCGGTATGCTCGCCGCGCTTCTGTTCGTTGCAGTCCCGGCGATCATCGTTGCCGCATTGTTGCGCGAGCGCGAGGCCGTATTTCTCTTTGTTGCGCCGATCACGGTACTTGTTTCTTTCGCCAGTGTGCTGATGCCGTTTGCCGGGGGCGCGCTCGACGCCGGCTTGATCTTGATCGCGAGCGCCGGAATCGCTGGCGCCACCGTGCTGGCGGAACGCCGCAGGGCCGGCGCTATCGTCAGGCCTGCGATGTTGCCCCTAGCGTAATTCCCACACTTCGCAGGGTTTTCCGCGCGCTCACGGAAGCCTATATCTGCTGCGGCTGGGCTTGGCCCGGCGTCGCATCAGGGTCACCATGATTCACGCCGCACCGACCAGCAGTCATACCGATCTCGACAAGGCACGGAAGCTGCTTGCACAAGGCGCAGACCCTGCACTGCTTGCCTTCTTCGAGGCGCTCACCAGGAATGCTGCACCGGAAGACCTGACACGGTACGCACCGCAGGAGCTTGCCGCGCTGGCGCGCCTGGCGTTCGCGCGCGTCACGTCACGCGAACCGGACACCACGCTTGTTGCATTGTTCGATCCGGCTCGGGAAACGCCAGAATATGCCCGCCACGAAACCGTTTTGGTCGCGGTCAACGACGATATGCCGTTCCTCTTCGACTCGCTGATGGGAGAGGTCACGGTCCAGGGCGTACAAATGCGCGCCGTGTTCCATCCCATCGTCGCGGTAGCGGGGCGGCCCACCAGCGTCATTGTGCTGGTGATGGATACCATCGTCGGCGAGGAGCGCCGCGAGACTTTGGTGCGCGGCGCCGAGGCCGCATTCGCGCAAGTTCGCGTCGCGGTGCGCGATTGGCGAGCGATGCAGGATCGCCTGAAAGACGCCATCGCCGAACTCAAAGCACATCCTCCGCGCGTGCCCGCTGAAGAACTGGCCGAAAGCGTCGCGTTCCTTGAATGGCTGGGCGACAATCATTTTACCTTGCTGGGCTGCCGCGATTACAGGTTCGGGGCCGACGATGGAGGAAGACTCGATCCGGTGGAGGGCAGCGGCCTGGGCGTGCTCGCCGACCGCGACGCGCGCGTGCTGCGCCGCAGCCCGGACGATACGAAGCTGACAAAACAGGTGCGCGACTTCCTCATCCAGCCGACCCCGCTCATCATCACCAAATCGAACGAAAAGAGCCTGGTCCATCGCCGCGTGCACATGGACTATATCGGCGTGAAATTCTTCGGCGCGGACGGCGCGCTCCGCGGCGAACGGCGCTTCGTCGGATTGTTCACGTCGGGCGCCTACAGCCGCAGGCCGACCGACATTCCGCTGCTGCGGCTGAAGGCGACGACGGTGTTGACGCGCGCCGGCCTTTCCCCGTCAAGCCACGACGCCAAGACGCTGGCCCACATCATCGACACCTTCCCGCGCGACGAGTTGTTCCAGATTTCCGATGACGAGCTTTACCCCACCGCGCTCGGCATCCTTAGGCTCAGCGAACGCCCTAAGGTGCGCGTGTTCGCGCGCTTCGACCGCTTCGACCGCTTCGTCTCGGCGCTGGTTTATGTGCCGCGCGAGCGCTACGACGGCGCGGTCGGCGAAAAAATCCATGCCATCCTGGCGCGCGCCTTCAATGGCCGCATGTCGGCTTCCACGCCGACCATCGACGAATCTCCGCTGGCGCGCATCCATTACATTGTCGGGCGCAACGAAGGCCCGCGGCCGGCGGTGAACATCGCAGACCTCGAAGAAGAAATCCGCGCAGCCATCCGTACCTGGGATGACGGCTTCTGCGATGCGCTGCGCGCGCGTTATGGCGAGATCGAAGGACGGCGGTTGTTTCAGGATCAGGCCCGCGGATTTCCGGCGCGCTACCGCGACGTCTTTTCGCCGCTCGAAGCGTTGGAAGACCTGAGCGCTCTTAAGGCCCTGGCGCAGTGTGGCCGCATTCCGGCGATCGAGGCCTGCGCCATGCGCAAGCCAAACGACGCGCACAGCGTGCTCCGGCTCAAATTGTACGGACTCGGCACAGCCTTGCCGCTTTCAGTATCTCTGCCGATCTTCGAGAATCTTGGCCTTAAAGTCATCGCCGAGGACGCCTATCCAGTGGAACATAACGCCGGTGACGGCCGGGCGCAGGAAGCCTTCGTGCTCGATTTCCTGATGGAACGCGCCGACCAAGGCCCGGCGGACATGACGGCGATCAAGCAACCGCTCGAAGCGGCGTTCCGCGCCGTCGTGGGCGGCGAAGCGGAGAGCGACGGCTTCAACCGGTTGGTGATCGGGGCGGGTCTCGGTTGGCGCGACGTGACCATATTGCGTGCAGCCGCGAAGTTCCTGCGGCAGGCCGCCATAGCGTTCAGCCAGGACTATATGGAGCATGCGCTGGGGCGGAACCCCGACATCGCGAGGCTGCTCGTGGCCTTGTTCCATGCCGTCTCGGCACCCGGTACGGCACGCGATGACGACGTGAAGACGATTTATGAGCGCATCGAGACCGCACTTAAAGACGTCCAGAGCCTGGACGACGACCGCATCATCCGCCGCCTGCGCAACGTGATCGCGAACGTGCTGCGCACGAATTTCTATCAGCCGGACGAGAACGGACGACCCAAGCCCTATATCTCTTTCAAACTCGATTCCGAGAAGTTGGACGAGCTGCCTGCGCCGCGCCCGCATGTGGAGATCTTCGTCTATTCGCCGCAGGTAGAAGGCGTCCATCTGCGCTTCGGCAAGGTGGCGCGCGGCGGCATCCGCTGGTCGGACCGGCGCGAGGATTTCCGCACCGAGGTGCTCGGCCTGGTCAAGGCACAGCAGGTGAAGAACGCCGTCATCGTGCCGGTGGGTGCCAAAGGAGGCTTCTTCCCCAAGCAGCAGCCGGCGAACGCCACCCGCGACGTGGTCATGGCAGAGGGCATCGCCGCCTACAAAATTTTCATCAACGCCCTGCTCGATGTCACCGACAATTTGCATCACGACGGCAGCGTTGTGCCGCCGGAGCATGTCGTGCGCCGCGACGATGACGATCCCTATCTGGTCGTCGCCGCCGACAAGGGCACCGCCACCTTCTCCGACATCGCCAATGCGATTGCTGAGGCGCGCGGTTTTTGGCTGGGCGATGCCTTCGCGTCGGGCGGCAGCCACGGCTACGACCACAAGAAGATGGGTATCACGGCGAAAGGCACGTGGGAGGCCGTGAAACGTCACTTCCGCGAACTGGGCCGCGATATCCAGCGCGAGCCGTTCACCTGCATCGGCGTCGGCGACATGTCGGGCGACGTATTCGGCAACGGTATGCTGCTGTCGAAGACGACGCGGCTGCTGGCGGCGTTCGATCACCGCCACATTTTCGTCGATCCGAATCCCGAACCCGCGGCAAGCTGGGCCGAGCGCAAGCGGCTGTTCGATCTGCCGCGCTCCTCTTGGGCCGATTACGACAAGACGCTGATTTCAAAGGGCGGCGGCGTCTTCGCGCGGACGCTGAAGGAAATTCCGCTGTCCCCCGAGATGAAGGCGCTCGCCGGACTGGACGTAAAGAAGACGACACCAGCCGAATTCATCAAGACGCTCTTGAAGGCGGATGTCGATCTACTTTTCTTCGGCGGCATCGGCACGTTCATCAAGGCGGGCACGCAGACCAATCTGGATGCCGGTGACCGCGCCAACGACGCCGTGAGGGTGAACGGTTCGGAGGTGCGCGCCAAGGTGATCGGCGAAGGCGCCAATCTGGGCCTCACACAGCTCGGTCGCATCGAAGTTGCGCAGAGCGGCGGCCGGCTCAACACCGACGCCATCGACAATTCCGCAGGCGTGGACACCTCCGACCACGAAGTGAATCTGAAAATCCTGACGGGCGGGCCGCTGCGCCGTAAGGAAATCTCCCCCGCCGAGCGCGACACTGTTTTGGCCGAGATGACAGACGATGTTGCGTCTCTGGTGCTGAGGGACAATTACGACCAGACGCTGGCGCTGTCGGTTGCGCTGTTGAACGCCGCCAGGGACCTCGACGCCCATGGCCGCTTCATGCGCGATCTGGAAGCGCGCGGGCGGCTCGATCGCGCGGTGGAGTTCCTGCCCGACGACGGCGAGTTGCGACGGCGCGCGCAGACCGGCAAGGGCTTGACGCGCCCCGAGCTGTCGGTGCTGCTCGCCTATGCCAAGCTCGACCTCAAGGCGGAGTTGATTGCCGGCGATCTGCCGGACGATCCGCATTTTCGCTCCGAGTTGGCCGCCTATTTTCCGCCTCTCGCGGCCGCCAAATTCCACGGCGAATTGGAGCGGCACCGTCTGAAGCGCGAAATCGTCACCGACGCGATCGCCAATGATGTGGTCAATCTGGCCGGACCGCTGTTCGTGGCGCGCATGAAGGAGATGTCGGGCGCGACGGCGGCACGTATCGTCCGCGCCTTTGCCGTCGCCGATGGCGCGTTCGGTCTTCGCGCGCTGAAAGAGCGCATCGACACGTTGGACGGACGCATGGAGACGGCCGCGCAGACCGGCATGGTCGCAGACATTGCGGAAATCCTGCGCCGCCTCGGGCTGTGGTTCATTACCAACGTTCCCGCAGACGCCGATCTCGGTGAGACCGTTGCGCTCTACCGTAGAGGCGTAGACAATTTGCGCGGCACGTTCTCGACGCTCATTTCGCCCTACGAGGCACACGACACCGAGGCGCGCATCGCGGCCCTGGTAGCCGCGGGTGCGCCGGCAGATATCGCCGAGGACGTGGGCGCCTTGCCGCTGATGGCGGCCGCGCCGGAAGTCACGCTCCTGGCGCACAAACTGTCGCTTGGCCCGGACGTTGTGGTCGGCGCCTATTTCGCCATGGGTGCGGAAGTGGGCATCGACAGGCTGCGCGGACTGGCACAGCGAATCTCCGGCGGCGAACATTGGGATCGCCTCGCCATCCGGCGCATCAGCGACGATCTGTTCGCTGGCCAGCGCGCGCTGACAGAAGCGGCGCTGGCGATGCTGCCGGACGATAAGATGACGGGCGGACGCGGCGACGGCGTGGCGGTTGTGAAACTCTGGGCCGCGGCGAAGGCCGATGCGCTGGCGCGCGCCAAAGCCTTCTTCGACGCGTTGGAGCGCACGGGCGAATTGTCGGTGGCGAAACTTACGCTGGCCAACAGCCAAATCCACGAGCTGGCGGAACGCTAGGCATTTTTCTGCGCCGCCCGTCGCGGAATCTCCACGGCGAACACCCAAGCGTTGCCGATTGAGAGATAGAGACCGGCGATCTCGGCGGGAATGAGCAGATAAAGCGACCACGGCATGTCCGCGATCAGGCCGATCCCCGCCACTGCGGGCAACAGCGTGCCGATGCCCACCAGCACCACACGCAGGCGATGCGGCCAGGTGGAACCCAGGACCGAACTGCGATCTTCGCGAAAATTGCTCGCGAAGACCATGATGCCGGCGAGAATTGCAAGGCCCGTCGCAATCAACTCTACACCAAGGAGCCAAACCGGCTGACCCGGAACGAGCCCGAACAGGCCGACCAGCAGCGTTTCGAATTGCAGGAACAAGGCGGCGAAGGCGCGGCTCAAATAGCCCATGCCAGACAAAACGTGTTGAAGGCTGATCGTCAAGGCGATGAACAAGAGCCCTGCCAGCGTGGCCCCGACCGTCGCGACACATAGGAAGTAATCGTGCCAGGAGAGGATCGCGTCGGACGTCATCGCGGGGCCATCCGGATCGCGCCGTCGAGCCGGACGCATTCGCCGTTGAAATAACCGTTCTCGATCATCGCCAGCGCCAGCGCCGCATATTCCTGCGGACGGCCGAGCCGCGGCGGGAAAGGCACCTGCGCGCCGAGTGCCTGTTTGATGTGATCGGGCATGGCCGCCAGCAACGGTGTTTCAAAGATGCCGGGCAGGATCGTGTTGACGCGGATGCCTTCCTGCGAAAGATCGCGCGCGATAGTGATCGTCATGCCGGCGACACCGGCCTTCGACGCCGAATAGGCTGCTTGGCCGATCTGCCCGTCCTCGGCTGCGACCGAGGCGGTGTTGACGATGACCCCACGCTCGCCGCTGGCCAACAGCTCGAGCGTCAGCATGCCCGCCGCGCTTTGCGCGATGCAGCGAAACGTGCCTATCAGATTGATCTGCACGACGCGGTCGAACTCCTTCGCGGGGAAGGATCTAATCTCGCCGGTCTTCTTGTCGCGGCCGGCGGTCTTGATCGCATTGGCGATACCGGCGCAATTGACCAGGATGCGCTCCTGGCCGTGTGCCGCGCGTGCCTTCTTGAATCCTTCCACGACGCTGTCGTCGCTGGTGACGTCGACCTCGCAGAACTGGCCCTTGATGTCTGCGGCGACCCGTTCGCCCTTTTCCTTCTGCCTGTCGAAGATCGCGACTTTGACACCGTGGTCCGCCAGGGCACGCGCCGTCGCTTCACCAAGGCCCGAAGCGCCGCCCGTTACAACGGCGCTTACGGATGAGCCGAGTTCCATGAAGAATCCTCCCTAACAGGTGGGATTCTTAGACTGCGGCTCGCGGTCGGGCAAAGTACCCTTTAGGGAAACTATGCCTTTGCCCCGCCGCAATCCGGAGCGATGATGCCAAAATGCATGGCGAATTCCCCGATCCCGTGGCCATCCAGCTTCCGGCCGTGATCGCCCGCAACCGGCGCACGGTCGAGCGCGGCTTTTGGAAGAAGCTGCTTGCGGTGGCGGGGCATATCCCGTTTGCCGAAGACCTGGCGGCCGCCTATTTTTGCGCCACCGATCCGCTGACGCCAACCCGTGTACGAGGCGTGCTGCTTGCGGCGCTCGCCTATTTCGTGATCCCCGTGGACGTCATTCCGGATTTCATCGCCGGCTTCGGTTTCACCGACGATGCGGCGGTGCTGGCGACCGCGATCGGCCTGGTCTCCCGCCACATCAAGCCGCGCCACCGCCAACGCGCGCGCGCCGCACTCGATCTGCCTGAATTGCCGGACCAGGACTGATGCGCCACGCCGAGATCGAGAAATTCTGCCTGTCGCTGCCCGGCGCGACGATTTCCATTCAATGGGGCGACGCACGCGTGTTCAAGGTCGGCGGCAAGATATTCGCTGTGCTGGGACCGCAAGACAGCAAGCCGCACAATCTCTCCTTCAAGGCCGGCGAACCCAGCTTCCATATTCTCACGCACATGCGCCATATCATCCCGGCGCCGTACCTGGCGCGGGCTGAGTGGGTGTATCTGGAGCGGCTCGACGCGTTGGGGACAAAAGACCTGAAAGCCTATCTCAAGCGCGCTCACGCGCTCGTGGCGGCTGGTCTGTCAAAGAAGAAGAGGGCGGCACTCGGAATTTCTGTGTTGGACGGCATTTGACCGCGGCTCAGCGCGCCAGAACCAGTTGCGCGCGCAAACGTTCGGTGGAGCCGTTCGGCGCGCCGACAAATTCGATGCCGATGCCTTCGCCATGATGGCGCGCGATGCGCCCGGCCATCGTTCCGATAAGCACGAATTCGCCGATCGGCGGGCGCAGATCCGTCTTTAGCGAAATTCCGCTCATCGAAAGGTCGAGCACTTCGCACGGCACAAGCTGGCCGTCAGCGCGGGTGAAGCGGGTGAGCCCTTTGGTCGGCGTGCGATCGTGGCGACGCAGATCGGCTTCGTCCACCAATGTGCGATTGAGGAACAAGGTGAGCTGCTCCGCCGTACGCTCGCGCTTCAGGGCCGTACAGATGAAGCGTATGCCGAATCCGTAGCCGTCGCGGCGCACGATGGTCGCTTCGTAGCGGCCGAAGCCGTTTATGTAGAGGACGATGGGCGCGTCCTGTTCGATCGCCATATGGCAGTCAATCTGGGCGCCGCCGGGTGACATTTCGACGACCCTGCACTCGCCTTCCTGACCGTCGCCGGGGACAAACAGTTTGCCGGGCAAATCGACAGGCACGCGTCGGAATCGGCGCCGCTCGGCGCGCGACTTCGCAATCACTGGCTCGATATTTCTCATGTCTAGAGCTAGGGCGGGCACGCGCCTCTCCTGCCTTCCTGCCGAAACCGGAGTGTGCGATGGATAACATCAACGGAAGGTTTACGACATGCCAATATTCCACTGCCGTAAACGCCTCCTTAACCTTGGCGTTGCAAAGCGTTATAGGGAACCCCGTGGCACAGCCCCTACTTCCCCTCGGTTTTTTCGGAGATCCTTCATGGCAATGAACAGAACCTCGCGGCCGTTCCCGAAATTGGTCAAAAGGGGCGCCGTGGCCGCGGCCGGGCTGATGGTCGCAGGTTGCGTAAACTTCAGCGCCCTGGACGACCTGAAGCTTGCGACGCCACCGGCCGGGCCGTTCGAGCGGGCGCTGTTCACGGACTATGCGTTTCTGGCACGGACCTTCGGCGATGTCGGCCAAGCGAGCTATACGGCGTTCGACCAAGAAGGCTCTATCCCGCTCGCTAAAACGGATGCCGCCGTTGCCGAGTTGGCCAACGCCTATGCGGCCAAGGCCCTCCTGCTCTCGCACGGCAGCCAGGTGGACCCGGAAGCAAGCAAGGATCTGGTCTCGCACGATCTGCGCGACCGGTTGGTGCGCGCGCTGACGCAGGGGCACGACATATTCCCCAGGGATGCCGCCCGGGCGCAAGCCGATTACGACTGCTGGTTACTGAACGCGACGGTGCCCTCGCAGGGGCACGCAGCCGCACAATGCCGCAGCTCGCTCAACGCGTCGCTGCCGCGGCTTGAAAGTGAAGTCCGTGCCGCGACACCTGCGCCAGCGGCATCGCCCTCGCCGGCACAAACCCCCGCACAACCGCCAGACTCCGGCGCCGAACAGTAAGCTTCGACATCGCTCTCGCCGCGGACGCTCGCTATCTGACGCGACGGAACGTTCGCGTCCCGCGACAGGGCGAACGCGATTGGCTATCGTGTGCGCGGGAAACGATGGGACGCGCACGAGCATGAAAGCCTATGACTATGTCATCATTGGTGCGGGCAGCGCAGGCTGCGTGCTCGCCAACCGGCTGTCCGCCGACCCGGCGTGCGAAGTGCTGTTGATCGAAGCGGGCGGACGCGACAAGTCGCTGATGATCCACATGCCGGCGGGCATTCCGGCACTGCTCGGCAAACCCAATCCGTTCAACTGGTATTACGAAACCGAAGGCCAGAACCACTTGAACGGCCGCCGGCTTTATTGGCCGCGCGGCAAGGGCTGGGGCGGATCGTCGTCGATCAACGGTATGATCTACATCCGCGGCCATGCGCGCGATTACGATCATTGGCGGCAGATGGGCTGCGAAGGCTGGTCCTTCGCCGAGGTACTGCCCTATTTCAAGCGCTCCGAATGCAACGAACAGGGCAGCGACGCCTTTCACGGCCATGACGGGCCGCTCCACGTGTCGAGCGGAAAATCCACCAACCCGCTGTTCCGCAGCTTCGTGCAGGCGGGCGTGGAAGCTGGCTTCCCGGAGACGCGCGATTTCAACGGCTTTTCTCAGGAGGGCTTTGGCCCCTATCAACTCACCATCCACAACGGCAAGCGCTGGAGCGCAGCGAGCGCTTATCTTAGGCCAGCGCTGGAGCGCAAGAACCTGACAGTCGAATCCTTCGCGCATGTCGCGCGTATCCTGTTCGAGGGAAAGCGCGCCGTCGGCGTCGAATTCGTGCAGAAAAAACAACGCGTGGCGGTGCGGGCCACTCGCGAAGTGATCCTGTCAGGCGGCGCGGTGAACACACCGCAGGTTTTGCTCCTGTCGGGCATCGGCGATCCCGAGACACTTGGCCGCTTCGACATTTCGGTGGTTGCCTCGCTCAAGGGCGTCGGGCGCAACCTGCAGGACCATCTGGATTGCTCGATCCAGTACGAATGTACCCAGCCGATCACCCTGCACAGCCAGAACCAGCCGTTGACCAAGACCAAAACGGGACTGCAGTACTTGTTGTTTGGGACAGGCGTTGCGACCGGGCAAGGTCTGGAATCGGGCGCCTTCCTGAAAAGCCGTCCGGACGTGGAAAATCCCGACCTGCAGTATCACTTCATCGCCGGGCTGATGTTCGATCATACGCGGCGCCTGGCGGACCGCCACGGCTTCATGGCACATGTCTGCCACCTCCGGCCGCAATCGCGCGGGTTCATCTCGCTCAAATCGCCCGATCCGCTGGCGACACCGCTGATCCAGCCCAATTATCTGGAGGCCGAAGAGGATTTGCGGGCGCTGCGCGAGGGCGTGAAAATCGCCCGAGACATCTTTGCGCAATCGGCCTTCGACCCCTATCGCGGGCCCGAGCTGATGCCGGGCGCGCATGTGCGCAGCGACAGCGAGGTCGACAGCTTCATCCGCAAGACCGCGGAAACCATCTATCACCCGGTTGGCACCGCCAAGATGGGCAAGGACGCAGATAGTGTCGTCGATCCGCAGTTGCGGGTGTATGGCGTGGAGGGCCTCAGGGTGGTTGACGCCTCGATCATCCCGGCGCTGATTTCCGGCAATACCAATGCGCCGACCATCATGATTGCCGAAAAGACTGCTGATATGATGCTGGGGCGCGCGTGCCTGTCTCCGGAGCGGATCAAAGTGGCCGAGGACGGCGTGCTGGCCGCGGAATAGCGCACACTTTTTCCTCACCGCAACTATCGCGACGGCAGCTTCGGGCGTATGCTGCTGGCATGAAACGGGTGAATCTCACGGTCCTTTGCGCAGCCTTGCTCGCTGCAGCGGCGCTGCCCGCTGACGCCCAGCAAACGCGCTATCCCGTCAAGACCATGGATTTCGACCTCTGGTGTACGGAACAGGCGCATCTTTCGCCCGACCGCTGCGACCAGCGCCTGCCGGACGACGTGCAGAAATTCGAGGCCTACCGCAAGATTATCGAAAAGTACGAAATTCCGTATCTGCAGGACAGGGATCAGAAGCTGCGGTTCGACCGCGACATCATGCACAACGATCCGATCGACAAGCCGAACAGCGATCCGTCGCAATCGCCGCCCGTGACCGGCAACTAGCTTCTAGCCGGCGGTCAGGCCGCTGCCGAACACCTCAAACACTTTTTCCAGAACGTTGCTGCCGTCGAACAGCATGGCAGCTGGCTTGTCTTGCGAAATCACAAGCCTGAGATGCGGGGCCTTAGGGTGGCTGCGCAGCATCGCCGGCGGCGGCGGCGGCGGAAGGGTGTCGATAGAGGGAAGCGGTTCGTCCTCGTTGATCAGCTGCGAGGCGACAAGCCGCTGGAAGGCGATGGGACGGCCAAGAAGCTGGCTTGCGTCGCTCAGGATCTGGATCATGCCGACAAAGCGAGTGGCTCTTCCCGGTCCGAACGACACGGGGGCCAGGACGGTTTCGAGTTCCACCATGCCGCAATCGGCGCTGGCGCCGATCGAAGACAGGCATACCGGCTGCTTCAGTTTGAGAGCCTGCTGCAGCAGCGAGGCTAACGCCGTGCTCGATTGCGCTTCCCAATGGGCCAGGAAGCCCGTGCCTTTCAACTCGAAGCCGAACCGCTCGCACAAGGCGGTGCCCGCCAGCCGATAGACAGGCCGCGCCGGATTCTCGGCTTCCACGATGAAAACGTAAGGCAACATGCGCTTTATCGCGCGCGGATCGATATCTGTCTGATCGGGTACGTCACGTCCCTTGCGAAGCCTGCTCCAGTACCCCACCAGCAAATGACTATTCTTGTGCTTCATAATCCACGCGCCCCGGTTGCTCTGTCGGGCGACTGTTCCGTCTTGAACCAGATCGAAACGATGTCGCGTTCTCAGCGGGACTGGTGAGCGAAACCCGTGCCAGGGCCTTTTTATCAATTCCAAGGTCCGCGCCTGAAGCGCGGTCCGAAGAAGGGTATATGCGAGGATTTCAGGAACGGCGTGAGGACCATACCCGCCGCAAAACCGCCGACATGCGCCCACCAGGCGACGCCCGGGCTGTCGGGTGTGGAGAGCGTGGCGTTGATTAACTGCATCGCAAACCAGACGCCGACGACCCAGACGGCGCTCAGACGCAGCGGATAGAGGATGATGAGTACCGGTACGACGACCGTGATCCGTGCCCTGGGATAGAGCAGCATATAAGCCCCCAGAACGCCCGAAATCGCTCCCGAGGCTCCCACCATCGGCAAAGCCGAGGCGGGGTCCATGAAGGCCATGGTTAGCGCCGCCGCAATCCCGCTCAGAAAATAGAACAGGATGAAGCGGGCATGGCCCATCGCATCTTCGATATTGTTCCCGAAAATCCAGAGATAAAGCATGTTTCCCGCGAGATGCCAGAAACTGCCATGCACGAACATGGAGCTGAAGATCGTGGACCACGCCGGCAGGCTGGTTTGGTCAGACGGGTTGAGCTGCGGCGACAGCAACGATCTGGGCATAAAGCCATATTGAATGAAGGCCGTGCCCATTTCCGGCCCCAGCTGCACCTCCCAGACATAAACCAGCACGCAGGACAGGATGATCGCCAAGGTAACGAGAGGCGTCAGGCGTACCTGGGTGTCGTCCGAGATCGGGATCATGGCCTTCCCCCCGCCCGGCCGAAACCGGGAGCTGTCCCAATTTGAACCTGAGATAAGGGCAAACCCAAGGCGAGGGCTGGCATAGTTCGTGAAGCGAGGCGGTCAGTCATTCAGGCCTGTTCCATGTCTCCGGTGCGATTCCGGGGGTGGAGCAAGCAACCCGACCGGAGCTAAGGAGCTATAGCATGTCGCAGAGGACTTTCACCTTCATCACCGCCGCGCTCACCAGCGCCGCCTTGGTGGCGACCCCCTTTGCCAGCGCTGAGGCCTGGACCAAAAACAGCTCCCATATCAGCGGCTTGGGCCAAGGCTATCATGGCAATACCGGAGGTATTTCGGGCGGCTGCAAGAACGGCGGCGGCGGGGGCGTGACGATCAACAAACCGGTCACGATCAATAAGAATATCAGCATCTACAAGCCGACCACGATCACCAAGAACATCAACGTCTACAAGCCCGTCACCATCACCAAGGACGTGAACATCTACAAGCCGATCACCATCAACAAGAATATCGACATCACAAAGAACATCGACAATTCCAAGAACATAACGATCAACAAGAACATCAACATCAACAAGTCGATCGTCATCAACAAGGGCGGCGGCAGCGGCTCGGCCGAAGCTTCGGCCTTTGCCCTGGCAATGGCGCAGGCCAGCGCCAGCGCCAACGCGAGCGCCAGCGCGAACAACAACGTCACCTTCTACGGCGGCGGCAGCTATGAATATGTCACGGTCAACAACCACAGCAGCACGCTTTCCGGCGTCCAGACCAGCGAGCAATGCCAGATGCAGGAAGCCAATGTGGTCAAGGCAGTTCACGCCGTCTGCCTGTCGGCGGACGGGCGCGAATTCCCCGCCTCGCACATGACAGGCGACACCTGGATCGATTCCTCCAGCGAAAACGAAATCCTGCGCTGCATCCCCGGTTCGCATCTGAAGGTAGTGATCGGCGACGTGCTGCAGACCGACCAAGGCATGGCCGGAACCTATTCGAGCGGCCAGGTCCTGGAATGCGGCGATCGCGAAGCGCTGCGTCACTACAAGGACGGCATGCTCAAATGCGCGCCGGCCGTGCCGGTGCCCGACTGCACCGAGCGCACCAATCTGCGCCGCTACGGTACGGGCGACATGTTCTTCGCCTATCGCGCCTCAGTCTGCGTGACCGCCAGTGCGAGTTCGCACGAGACTCACGAACTCGACGTCTCCGGCATGACGCTCGAAGGCGGCGTCGGCGAAGGCAATTAGATTTCCTCTTGGGGTGCCAAAGAGAACGGGGCGTGACGGCAGAAGCCGCTACGCCCCGATCCATTTCCACGCCGAATTCGAAAGTATTCGTTAAAGCCCTGGGACCATGATGCGGCCACGATGCCGAATTCGGGCCCGACCTTGAGCAATTTCTTGTCATCGCTGCGTGACGGCGACTTTTTGACCCGCGAACGGGTGCGGATCTGGACGGTCGCGCTGCTGATCAGTTTTGTCGCGGCAATCCTGTTCCTGGCGGTGACCGCGCACGGACTGAACGACTACAAGAACCGTCCGCTGGGCACCGATTTTTCCGACGTCTATGCGGCCGGTACGCTGACACTCGACGGTGACCCCAAAGCTGCTTTCGATCCGGCCCGGCACTATCAACAGGAACGGGCGACCTTCGGCCCGGATACGCCGTTCTACGGTTGGCACTACCCGCCCTTCTTCTTGGCCGTCGCGGGCGCGTTGGCGTCCCTTCCCTATCTGCCGGCTCTGCTTTTGTGGCAGGCGGCGACCTTAGCGCTTTACCTGCTCGCGCTACGATTTCTGCTGCAGAGCGGAGCCTCGCCCGAGACGGTGCGCGATCCCGCCTGGTTGTTGTGTGTGCTTGCCTTCCCTGCCGTGTTCGTGAACCTCACCCATGGGCAAAATGGCTTCCTCACCGCCGCGCTGTTCGCGAGCGCTCTGGCGCTGCTCGACAAGCGTCCCATTGTGGCGGGGATTCTGTTCGGTCTCATCGCCTACAAGCCGCAATTCGGCGTTATGATTCCCTTCGTACTGGTCGCGAGCGCACGCTGGAAAACCTTTGCCGCCGCCGCCGCGGCGGTTGTGGCGCTGGTACTCGTCGCCGCGCTGGCGTTCGGCGCCGACATCTGGAGTGCGTTCCTGGCTTCTACCCATTTCAGCCGCACGGCCGTACTCGAACAGGGCGGCACCGGCTTTGAGAAGATTCAAAGCGTCTTCGCCGCCATGCGGATGTGGGGCGGAACGGTGGATGCCGCTTATGCAGCGCAAATCGTTGCGGCTCTCGGCGTGGCCGCGGCACTTACCTTGTTGTGGCGAACGCAAGCCAGCATGGCATGCAAGGGCGCGGGCCTGTGCATCGGCGCATTGCTGGCGACGCCCTATTGTCTCGATTACGACATGATGCTGCTGGCGCCCGCCATCGTGCTCATGACGGTTGAAGGAAAATCGCGCGGCTTTCTCCCTTACGAACAGACGGCACTGGTGGCGTTGTGGCTGGTTCCGCTCGTCGCGCGTGGCGCAGCGGGCGCCACCCACATTCCGCTGGGTCTTGCAGCCATGGCGATTTGCTTTGCATTCATCGTCCGGCGCGGGCTGGCAAGCCGGCCTATTCTCGCGGCAGCCTGATACTTGACCTTGCGACGCTGCCGAGAACCGCTTGCGCGGCAAAGGTCGGCTGTTATTGTGCCTTTCTCGCCATCTTTGCGTCTTGCCGGCCCCAGCAAGGGAATTCCATGAACATCCACGAATATCAGGCCAAAGAGATTCTGCGCAGCTTCGGCGCGCCGGTGCCGCGCGGCAGGGCCGTGTTCAGCGTCGAGGACGCGGTCGCCGCCGCCAAGGAATTGGGCGGACCCGTCTGGGTGGTGAAAGCGCAAATCCATGCCGGCGGGCGCGGCAAGGGCGGCGGCGTGAAGGTCGTGAAATCCATCGAGGACGTGGAAAAGGAAGCCTGGCGCATGCTGGGCATGACGCTGGTCACCCACCAGACCGGCCCGCAAGGACGCGTGGTCAAGCGTCTATATATCGAGGACGGTTCGGCGATCGAGCGCGAACTGTATCTTTCCGCCCTGGTTGACCGGGCGACCTCCCGCATCGCCTTCATTGCGTCCACGGAAGGCGGCATGGACATCGAAGAGGTGGCGCACAAGACGCCGGAAAAAATCGCCACCTTCCAGGTCGAGCAGGCCTCAGGCTATTCCGCCTATGTCGGCAATCAGATCGCGACAGCGCTGAAGCTGAAGGGCGATCAGATCAAGCAGTGCGGCGCGCTAGTGAAAAGCCTGTACGACGCCTTCGTCGCCAAGGACATGAGCCTTCTGGAAATCAATCCCCTGGTGGTGACCAAGGACGGCAAGGTCATCTGCCTCGACGCAAAGATCAATTTCGACGACAATGCGCTTTACCGCCACAAGGACGTGCAGGAGCTTCGCGATCTCGGCGAAGAAGACCCCACCGAAGTGGAGGCCTCGAAACACGACCTTTCCTACATCAAGCTCGACGGCACGATCGGCTGCATGGTCAACGGTGCGGGCCTTGCCATGGCGACGATGGACATCATCAAGCTGTATGGCGGAGAGCCCGCGAACTTCCTCGACGTCGGCGGCGGCGCTTCGAAGGAAAAGGTAACCGAGGCGTTCAAGCTGATCCTCTCGGACAAAAACGTGAAAGGCATCCTGGTCAACATCTTCGGCGGCATCATGAAGTGCGACATCATTGCGGAAGGCATCATCGCCGCCGCAAAGGAAGTCCATCTCGATGTCCCGTTGGTGGTCCGTCTGGAAGGCACCAATGTCGAGAAGGGCAAGGACATTCTCGCCAAATCCGGCTTGCCTATCGTCTCCGGCAACGACCTCGCCGACGCGGCGCAAAAGATCGTCAAAGCCGTGAAGGAAGCAGCATAGATGTCCATCCTCGTCGACAAGAATACCAAGGTCATTTGCCAGGGCTTCACCGGCAATCAGGGCACGTTCCATTCCGAACAGGCCATCGCCTATGGCACAAAAATGGTCGGCGGCACCTCGCCCGGCAAAGGCGGCTCGATACATCTGGACCTGCCGGTGTTCGACACGGTGCGTGCCGCGAAGGAAGCAACCGGCTGCGACGCCACGGTTATCTATGTGCCGCCGCCGTTCGCGGCCGACGCCATCCTGGAAGCCATCGACGCGGAAATTCCGCTGGTCGTCTGCATCACCGAAGGCATTCCGGTGCTCGACATGGTCAAGGTCAAGCGCGTGCTGACCGGATCGAAGTCGCGTCTGGTCGGGCCCAACTGCCCCGGAGTCATCACGCCGGGCGAATGCAAGATCGGCATCATGCCGGGCCATATTCACCGTCGCGGCACGGTCGGCATCGTCTCGCGGTCGGGAACGCTGACCTATGAAGCGGTGTGGCAAACGACGGCAGTAGGATTGGGCCAGACCTCCTGTGTCGGCATCGGCGGCGATCCGGTGAAAGGCACCGAGCACATCGATGTGCTGGAGATGTTCCTCGCCGACCCCGAAACGCAAAGCATCGTGATGATCGGCGAGATCGGCGGCACGGCGGAAGAAGATGCGGCCGACTTCATCAAACATTCCAAGGTGAAAAAGCCGATGGTCGGGTTCATCGCGGGCGTCACCGCCCCACCGGGACGGCGCATGGGGCACGCTGGCGCGATCATCTCCGGCGGCAAGGGCGACGCGGCCTCGAAGATCGAGGCGATGCGCTCGGCTGGCATCCGCGTATCGCCGAACCCAGCGGCGCTCGGCACCACGATGGTGGAGCTGCTGAAGGGAAACTGACCTCGTTCAGCCCTGTGCGCGTTTATCCGCCCACCGCTCCGGCAGCCCGCGGATCAGCGATTGCATCGGCTTTTCCCAGAAGAAATACGACAGCGAGCCCAGCCCGATCAGCACGGCATAGAACGCGATCATGGATATCCCGTGCATGAACACGGCCGGGGCAAGGCCGAACGCGAGAGCGCCGAGCGCGCAGGCGATCTGCAGCGGGAAATGCAGCATGTAGGTCGAATAGGAGATGTCCCCGAGATAGGACAGCCGCTTGTACGACAGGCCCAGCATTTCCTCTTGCAGCGCCAGCGCCACGATGGTGAGGGGAATGACCGTGTAGATATAGACGACGTGGAAAATGCTGTCGGTGTTGTCGCTGTAATAGTCCCAGTCATCCGGCAATCGATCGAAAAGCCAAGAGCAGACCGCGTGCAGCGGGCCGTACAGGATTTCCACGACCACCACGCCCCACAGGGCAAGCGCCAACACTCCGAGCAGTTTCGAGATCGGTCGTGCGTGTTGATGTGTCTTGAGCTTCGCAAACACGAAATAGGCGACACCGCCCAGGAAGAAACCCATCAGCCCGCGCGCGATGAACCAGTTCCAGTCGAAAAGGAATATGCCACCTAGCGAGACTACCAGCGCGGTCTTCCAGCCGTTCAACCCCACGCGGCACAGAAGGAAGAACAGAACATAAAGGACTGCCTCGATCGACACCGTCCAGGCCGGGCCGTTGAAATATTGATCCGTATTTGGTGGCACCCACTGCTGCACCACGAAGAGGTTGGCCACGAAGCGTCCCCAATCGCCCACCGGAAAAATGAAGACCTTGCCGGTGACGTGGTTGAACGTCGTCTGCAGCACCAGTGCCAGGATCAGGGTCAGGAAAAACAGCGGATAAAGCCGCGAGAAGCGCAGCAGCGCGAATTTGCCCGCCCGGGCCTTGCCCTCGCGGATCGCCCCTGCGTAAAGCCAGAAGAACACGAATCCCGACAGCGCGAAGAACAGATCGACCGCAGCCCAGCCTTCGAGATACAGCGGCTTCATCAACCAATAGAACGGTTGGTCTTCGCGGTGCCACACCGCCTGCCACGTGCCGGTGATGTCGTAGAAATGTTGCCAGTGCCAGAACACGACCGACAGCGCGGCCACCCCCCGCAGGGCATCCAACGAATACAATCTCTTCACGCCTGTCCCCTGGTTTCGGCTTCGCCAATCGGGTGGCGAACATGCTGTAGTTTGCGAATCTGAGCCACACCCCCAGTCGCAATTCAGTCTCATTGACCCCATATTAAGGCCAATGGCGGTTCCATGGTGAGCTTGGGCATGGCCTTTGACCCAGGGATGCGTTAAACGCCTCTCCTTTTTCGAATTCTAAAGTTTCAGGATGGGTCTGGAGCCCAACAAGCACCAACCCCTAAAGCTTTGAAATGACAAGTCAATCTTCGGACCGGCTGAACCGGGCGTCCAATGAAATCCTCGAGGCGACGTCGTTTCTGTTCGGCGCCAATGCGCCCTTCATCGAGGCGCTCTACGCCAGATACCTGGAGAATCCGGATGCGGTCGACCCTTCGTGGGCGGCCTATTTCGCCGAACTGGGCCAATCGAGGCTGACGCCTGCGCAAATCGGCCGCGGCCCGAGCTGGGCTCGCGATCTAAAGCCCGAGTTGGCAAACGGCGAACTCGTGAGCGCGCTCACCGGCCAGTGGGAAGCGGCCCCGGCGACCAGCGAAAAGGATTTGCGAGTAGCGGCGCAGGAGTCCATTCGCGCCATCCAGTTGGTGCGCGCCTATCGCGTGATCGGCCATCTCGAAGCGGACCTCGATCCGCTGAAGCTCTCGCCCAAGACGCCCCATCCCCAGCTCGATCCGGCCTTCTACGGTTATCACGAGCGGGACCTCGACCGCCCGATCTTCATCGACGGCGTGATGGGCATGGAAAGCGCCACGGCGCGGCGCATGACAGAGATTCTGAAGCGCACCTATTGCGGGCGCATCGGCTACGAGTTCATGCACATCAATGACGCGGAGCAGAAGGACTGGCTGCAGCGGCGCATCGAAGGCCCCGACAAGGAAATCGTCTTCACGCCCGAAGGCAAGAAAGCGATCCTCAACAAGCTGATCGAAGCGGAAGGTTTCGAGAAATTCGCGGCGCTGCGATTCCTGGGCACCAAGCGGTTCGGGTTGGACGGCGGCGAAGCCATGATCCCGGCGCTCGAACAGATCATCAAGCGCGGCGGACATCTGGGCGTGAAGGAGATCGTGCTCGGCATGTCGCATCGCGGCCGGTTGAACGTACTGGTCAATGTCATGGCCAAGCCCTATCGCCAGATCTTCCACGAATTCCAGGGCGGCAGCGCCAACCCCAGCGAAGTGCAAGGTTCGGGCGACGTCAAATACCATCTGGGCGCTTCGTCAGACCGCGAGTTCGACGGCAATCACGTGCATTTGTCGCTGACACCGAATCCGTCGCATCTGGAAGCCGCCGATCCCGTCGTGCTCGGCAAAGCGCGCGCCAAGCAGACCCAGCTCGGCGACAAGACCACACGTGCCAGCGTATTGCCGCTGCTCCTGCACGGCGACGCGGCGTTCGCGGGCCAGGGCGTGGTGGCGGAATGCTTTGCCATGTCGGGAACCAAGGGCTTTCGAACCGGCGGCACGATCCACTTCGTCGTCAACAACCAGATCGGCTTCACCACCGCGCCGATGCACTCG
>Ga0265314_10000195_pt1 | contig 90391 bp, 78 predicted proteins | sample 4126metaG_FD_203106 | JGI IMG/M metagenome (GOLD analysis project Ga0265314, IMG submission 203106) | Rhizosphere microbial communities from Carex aquatilis grown in University of Washington, Seatle, WA, United States - 4-1-26 metaG | ecosystem: Host-associated > Plants > Roots > Rhizosphere >...
ACGCTCGGTGGAAGCAAATACGCCTGATCCGGGATGTACTGCTTGAATCGCGACATACCTCCTTGTCGCCCAACTCCCATGAGGATTACAAGTGCCTCGTCAAGTTCTCACGCAGACACTAAAGCCCGTACCATTCAATGCGGAGGCTGCGGACGGCTGAAGCCGTACCCTTCAATGCAGAACTTAGGGGGCCCGGCTGACGCCGAGCCCCCTTATTAAATAAATCCAAGTGCACTATTTCGCGGCAGGGTTTGTGCCCGTTCTAATAGGATCTGACGCGCCCTTCAGCATCTCCGGGTCCATTTCGTTGATATCTACCCGAGAGTGAACAGTGGTCGCAGTCGGAAAGTCAGCGGGGGCTTTCTGCGTTACGCGACCCGTTGCCGCCCACTCGGTTCCGCGCTGATAGGTAACAATGAAACCGGTGCAGCTGAGCGCGAATACATCGTGGCCCATCACGGTGTGGAAGATGCGGCCCTTGCCATAACGCAACACCAACAGCATCGGCTCATCGAATCCGGTGCCGCGGTTCTTGCTGTCGGAATGCGCTGTCGCCAACACCGTCATGTTCTTTCCCGGCCCGCGAAGCTTGCCATAAAGTTCATCCGGTAAGTGCATCCACACCGGCGGCAACCCTTTCATGATGGGGTGTTCCGGCACGCGCGTTTCCACCTGGAAAGGAAGCCTCGCTCCGTGCATCCCAGCAGGTCCGGGCGAAGTGTCGCTGACCAGTTTACCGTCTTTGAAATACCAATACGGTCCGGCGTTCTCATTGCGATTGCGCCAGCCGCCGATGCCCGTCATTTCGTTATAGGCCGGCCAGCTTGGGAAGGCGTTGTTTGCAGCGTGCACAATCACCACGCCGCCACCGCCGCTTACATATTTCTCGAAACTCGCGCGCAACTGATCCGGCCAGGTTGGGCCGTCGTAGTTCATCACGATGACCTGGTACTTGCTCCAATCGGGATTGAAGCTGCTGAAGTCTCCGTCAGAGGCAGGCGCTGTAACCACTTCAACATCGAATAGTCCTGTCTCTTCAAGCTCCTTTTTGAGCACCGGCGTGGTGAGCCGCCAGTTGTGATATGTTCCGGCACTTTGACCGTCGAGAAGCATCACCTTGATGGTATGTTTCGCGGAATTGTGCTCGGCATGTGTAGTCGGTAACTTTTTGACTTCCGCTTGGGCATTGGTTTGTGCCACGCCCATTGGCAACAGGAGCGCGCAAGCGATGCCGCCCAACAGAAACATGGATGCTTTTCGAATCATCTCTACCCTCATCAGCAAATTTTATTTGTGTTCCTGCGCGGCCTGATTTGTGCGCAGATGAAGCATACTCCCTTGGCTATGTGCGGGGAAACCACTGCGCGTTGCATGTACCGAGATTCCTTGGCGGCGCAAGGAGGGGGCGGGCCTCCCATAAATTTATTTTTGCGGTATCTTTCTGTTCCACTACTGCCGCCACACGATGTCCGGCAAGATCGAACGAACAGAATCGCCAGCCGCCAGGGTCGTCGTCAACCTCGGGATCAACCTCCAGACGAATTCCTTCTGTACCGCCGTAAAGAAATGAAATCTTCTTGAGCGGCAAGGCCAGGCCCATGCCGCGAACCTTGATGTAGGCTTCTTTGAGCGTCCACAGTGAGAGTGCTCGGTCCTGCTTTGCGGCGCCTTCGAGTTCTTCGAGCTGCGCCAGCTCCGCGCTGGAAAAAACTGCCTTGACGACTTCCATAATCTGGGGGGAACGCGCGGGAGACTCGACATCAACGCCAACCTCGCCCCCCTCTGCGACGAGGCAAACTACCAGACCGATGGAATTCGACAGGTTGAAATGCAAGCCACAATCGGGATCGAGGAATGGCTTGCCATGCTCGTTCTCTTTGAAACGCCACGCCGCCGGAAGTACCGCACACCCATGCGAGAGCGCCGATCGGACCAGCACGCGGGTAGCCAGCGATTCGCGGCGATGCTTTTCAAACTTATAGCGCCGGCAACGCTCCTGCTCCTGCGCGGTAAGCAGCGCGGCACAGGCCTGCGCCGTGGGCGAATCAAGCAAATCATCGGGGTAGGCATACCAGAGATGGAGCGGTTTTGAACTCATGCCGTCACTCTAAAAGCCATTGCCGTTGAACACCGATCGATATTTACCGTCTCTGCTCGGGCCTGCTGGTCATTGTTCACTACCCTAATCTGGCGGGGGATAGAAGGGGAGTTTGCCGTTTTTCTCGTTAGCGCGGCGGATGGTGGCGTCGTCAAATAGCAGCGCAGGCGCCAAGACAGTTTGCGGAATGTCGCCAAAGTAGTTGCCAACGAACAAATCTTTGCCTGCGGCAGAGATGCTGGAGCGGAGTGCGCGCTGGTCAACGTCGACGAGGGCCGCACCGCGCACCAGCTCGCGTTTGCCGCTGCCGTCGGTGCTGATACGGTACAAGAGCCGCGGCGTCGCAAGGCCGCCGAGTGTTTGCACGTAATAGACATTCTTGAGCCCGCGGTCTTTGGCCATGGATAGTAGTTTGCTGTTCAGATCCGCACTTGAAAGGCCGTTGGAAGCCGTGACTTTGAAAACGCTGATTGTCGGCTGCGGTGGGCCGGTGATGCCAGCGCGACCATGCCCGTTGGAAGCGGGAAAATCGCGGACCGGCGTGCGGCCGAGCAAATAATTTTCAAGCCGACCGGCGGTGACAAGCTTGACGGTCTGCGCGGGAATGCCTTCCTCGTCCACGTCATATGCGCCGACAAGTCCCTTGCCGTTGTAGCTCTTCATGGAAGGATCGTCGACCACGTCCATAAACTCCGGCAAGATGGGCGCGTGATAGCTGGAAGCAAACGGGCCGTTGGTGCGGGCCTCGGTTCCGAGCCGGGGACGAGTGGCCGCCAAGCCGCCTGCAAGCAAGCCGCGCAAGGTGTCGGCACCGGCGTCAGCGCTGAGCAGGACGGGACCGTGATATTCCTCTTCGACGAGCGGCGCTTTGCGCAGTTCAGCAAGCGAAGCGAGGAGCTCTAGCGCGTGCTTGTTGAAGACATCGGGGGCGTCGAGATCTTTAAGGGATGTTCCTGCGGATGAGTAGGAGCGATCGAGCCGCATACCGTCGGGTGCCTGAGTGCCAACGGCATATACCTCTAAATACTCCGGAGTGGATTTGCGCACGATTGCGCCTTCGCTGGTGACCAGCCAGGTATTGACGACGCGCGCCTGGAATTGCGCGTTTGAGTATTGTGCCGCGGCGTCTCCACTTTTGGCTTGCGGATCGTCTTTGTAAAGTCCACTTGCACGCGCTACACGATCTGTCCATGCAGCTTCGTCGAGCTTCAGAGTGGAGGTATCGGCGAGCGAGATGATGGACTTTTCATGGCTGAAGTCGTCGGCCTGGGGCAGTGTTTGCACCTGTTTGAGCGCCGCTTGCTTTTGCGCGTAGGCGGAGAGCGCGGCTTTATACGCCTGATCTGTGCCCGCCCAGAGTGCCGTGCGCAGCGCAACCGGATCGTCTTCAAGCGCGGCGAGCTGCAACGCGCCATCGCCGCGTCCGCCTGAGCTGTCGGCCTTGTAGTCGCCCACTCGAACGGTGATGCGCGCAATACGCTGATGCGCACGCTGGGAGCCTTCAGTTGCGCCAAACTCCGCCTTGATAACCACGTCTTCCACGTCTTCAAGCCGGTACTGGATGAAGAACGGCTTGGCGAAGCCCTTCAACTGGAGCTCGGTCATGCTGCGATCCATTTCGGTGAGCATGGCCTTGAGTACGGGATCTTTCTCAGCGTCGGCGCGCGTTTGCTGCGCCGAGGTGGGTGCGGGCACAAAGAGCGCGGCGGCAAATAATCCCACTGCGGCGAGAGAGGAGATCAGTCGAGTGGAGTTCATTGCGCCTCCTTGTTTGGAGCGGCCTGCGATTCGAAGCCAGGCTTGGGCAGGATGGGTGGCCGCGCCGTGCCTTGCGGCTGGCGCTGCGTTTCCATCTCGCTGACAAGCATGGCGGGCGCCACTGCGCTGACGGGAACTGTGCCCGACTCGGCACCGCACTCTCCATTGAATACTTCGCTCTTGTCGCCGGTGGCCAGGATGCGCTTCATGGCGGCGAGCGGCGTACCTACGATACCGACGCCGCGTACCAGCTCGTCTGGGCGGCCATCGACATACACGCGATAGACGACGAGCGGAATAACCTGGAATGCCTGCGGAGAACTGCGTTGCGTGACAGCGAAGCCGGAGGAAATATCTTCAAAATAGAGGCCATAGGGCTTGCCCTGTTTTTTTGCTTCTTCAATGAGCTGCTTGCGCAGGTCCGCTTCAGGCACGCTCCTGGTCGAACTCACAATGAGGTTGCCCTGTCGGCCCGTGGGTACGCGGCCAGTCTCGCCGCGGCCGTGGCCATTGGAGCTACTGAAGCTGGCAATGGGCAGGCGCGACATGAGAAATGTCTTGAGCACGCCGCTGCTGATGAGATCGACGCGGCGCGCTTTCTCGCCTTCGTCGTCGTACTCATAGCTGCCACTAAGCCAGGTGTTGCCGAACTTTGTGACGGTGGGATCGTCGGAGACGGAGAGGAAATCGGGCAGAACGGGCTTGCCAACTTCCTTGGTGAAGGTCTGGCCTTCTTCATCTCCGCGCTGGCGCTGGCCCTCAAGCCGGTGGCCGAGCACTTCATGGAAGAAGACGGCTGAAGCGCGTCCCGATAGAATCGCCGGCCCGTTGAACGGCTCGGTGATGGGCGCCTTGCGCAGCGCTTCAAGACTCTTGCCGAGCTCACGCAAGGCCGTTTCAAGCTGCGCCTGCGAGGGCAGACCGTCGACGGTTTCCGCTTCGAATGTCTGATCGCGGAAAAGATCCATGCCGTCGTCCGCGCGCGTTGCTGCAAGCACGACGAGGCGCGCTCTCATATGCGGCGTAACAAGCTGCGAGCCTTCAGAAGACGCGAAGTAATCCGTTTCGTTCTGCAGGGTAAGCATCACAACGTTTTGATACACGTCGGGAAATTCGCCAAAGATCTTAGACAGGTCGCGAACACGGCGTTCCCATGCCGCGCGATCGACAGTGACTGGCGGTGCAGGCTTGCCTATGTGAGTTTGCGGCGATTCCTGGCTGAAGTCGGGCGAAGTGTCTTCTTCCTTGGCGCGGACCTGGGCTTCAGTTTTGACGCGGAGGTAGTTGTCGAGCGCGGTGATGTAACCGGTGTTGGTGGCCAGCCACAGGGAACGCGAAAGCGCGGCGCGATCGTCGACCAGCGGAAGCTGCAAGCTGTTCACGGCTGTGCCGCGATGGTCGCCGTGTGTGTTGTCGAGGCTGGGACTTCCGAGTCGAATTTGCACATCGGCAACGCGCACATGGCTTGAAGAGCTGTCGACCACTGCGCCGAATTGTGCGCGGATGGACACACTGGTGGCGTCGGCTACCGAGTAACTGAGAAAATATGGCGGCAACTGCTTTTCGGCATCAGAACTGGAAACGCTCTGCTTGCCGAGCATGTTGAACGCTCGGTGTAACTCCGCCGTCATAGCATCAAGCAACAGTGGTGCGGACGTTTGTGCGCTGGCTGCGAGCGGAAACACAAAGAAATAAGCAGCTAGCACGGAGACAACGAGTGGCCTGATTTGGAGGGCCTTGGCAGGAGACGAAGTTTTTAGTGGCATGGGTCGGGCAGAATCCGGTAAAAGCATGTTTACTCACGATTGTCTCAAAGTCAGCTAATGGCAAGGAGGAACTTGATGACTTTTCTGCGTCGCCCGCTTTTCACGTTCGGTATGGGGATTGTGCTGCTGATGGCCGCTCCGCGCTTAGTGAACGCGCAAAACCAGGCACCCGCACCCCAGACAGCGACGGCTCAGAACGCGCAGACAGGCCCGCAGCAGGCGTATCAACTGCCGCCGGACAAGCTTGCCAAGGCTATCGCTATCAGCCGCATCCGCAACACGATGGACATTGTGACCGGGCTGTGGGGAATGGTCTTTCTCTGGTTGCTGCTGGCAACGGGCTTATCCGCGCGCATAGAGAATTGGGCGAAAGAGACGGTGCAGCGGCGCTGGACGCAGGGGGCGATCTTCTTTGCCGTGTTCATTCTGATTACGTGGCTGGCGAGCCTGCCGTTGGAGTGGTTCAGCCAGTCAAAGGAAAAGGACTACGCGGTCAGCGTGCAGGGCTGGGGTAGCTGGATGGGCGATCAGGCGAAGTCGCTGGGGCTTACGCTGCTGATCGCGGTGCCAATTCTGCTGCTTTTCAACTGGATTGTGCGGCGCTGGCCGCGTCGTTACTGGCTGGGCATCTGGGTGGCGACGGTGCCGATTCTGATCTTTCTTATCTTTGTTTCGCCGCTGCTGGAGCCCATTTTTAACAAGTTCGAGCCGCTTGAAAATCATCACGCGGCGCTGGTGGGCAAGTTGGAATTGGTAGTGGCCCGAACCGGCATCAACATTCCGCCAAACCGCATGTTCCTGATGAAAGCCAGCGAGAAGTACAACGGGATCAATGCATATGTAACCGGCGTGGGTGCTACCAAGCGCTACGTGATGTGGGATACCGCGACAGATCGGCTCCCCGACGATGAGGTGATGTTTGTGTTTGGTCACGAGAGCGGGCATTACGTGCTCAAGCACATTCCTAAGCTGATCGCGGGGATGTGCGCTGGATTGTTCTTCATATATTGGGCGTGCGCTGCGTTTGCCGCAGGGCTTGCGAAGCGGTATGGCGGGCGCTGGAGGTTGGAGGGGGACAATCCGCTGGCTAGCCGTACCGGGTTCGTGGTTCTTCTGTTTGCGGTTTCGGTTGCCGGCTTTTTCATGGAGCCGGTTTCGAACACTTTCAGCCGCCACTTTGAACACGAGGCGGACGTATATGGGCAGGAAGCTATTCACGGACTCGTGGCTGATCCGCAGCGGACAGCCGTGTCGGCCTTTAATCACCTGGGCGAGGCGTGGCTTGAGGATCCCAGCCCAAGCCCGTTCATTGAGTTCTGGGAGTTCAGCCACCCGTCCGTGCAAACACGGGCGAATTTTGCCGAGCACTATGATCCGTGGGCAAATGGTGGGCACGGGGAGTTTTTTGAGCATTGAACTTTGTGACAAGGGGACAAGTTGACAAGTTGACAAGTTGACAAGTTTACGAGTTGACGAAGTTGGCGCTGTGCGGTTCGAGGTTATTTCCTGATGCCTTTTGTCAAACCCAATAGCATGCGGCTGACGTCAGCGGACAGACGGGCAGCGGGTTCATAGGCTGTTTTCGCGCCGAATCCAAGTGCCTCCGCAATAGCGAGTTGCGTCTGCAATTCGCAGTTGGAGCCCCTGGCATGACCCAGAAACTGGATAAACTCTCCCTTTGACGCTCTACCGCTGCCCTCGGCAATGTTGCTCGCAATTGATACAGAAGCCCGTCGCATCTGGCTTGTTAATCCATATTGCTCGGTTGAAGGGAAAGCAGCCGTCAACTTGTAGATCTCAAGACTGAGCTCAATTGCGCGTTGCCACACTACCAGATCCTTAAACGAAGCCCCCACAGACCGCTCCAAACTAATTTAAATTTGAACCAATCACATAGTACCGGGGGCGCGTCGTGGCCAGTAGTGATTATGGGCACACCGCTGATCCGACAACGGGTCGACTCGTAAACTTGTAAACTCGTCAACTTATAACCTGTTTCACCGTCCCTGTTTTCCTCAGCGGTGGACTGGAACCGTCTCCATATAAACTGGTGTTTCGCTGGTTTCCTTTAAAGGAGCAGACATACCATGCCTTATCCCGCGAATTACCGCTATACCCGCGAACATGAATGGATTGAGCTGAATGGCTCGGTAGGCACCGTTGGCATAACCGATTATGCGCAGAACTCGCTGGGCGACATTGTGTATGTGGACGTGCCCAAAGTTGGCGATACGGTGACGGCGAACGCCACCTTCGGATCGGTGGAGAGTGTTAAGGCGGTTAGCGATCTCTATTCGCCTGTGTCAGGCACCGTGACGGCCACCAATGAAGAGCTAAAGACCGCGCCCGACAAGATCAATGAGAATGCGCATGGCACCTGGATCATCAAGGTAGAACTGTCGAATCCAGCGGAGTTTAATGCGCTGCTGGACTCCGCCGCCTATGAGTCGTTTATCTCAGAAGAAACCAACAGCTAAGGGCAGCATCTATTACTTAAGTTGCGCCAGGCGAATCGATTTGTGGTAGCACTGACAAGTGGATCGCCGTGTTGTTTTACTGGATAGGCCGGTTCTGCTGGACAAGTAATTGACGACAGGCTGGAAGCGAGGAGCTGGCAGCTACATGCGTTATCTTCCCAAATCGCCCGACGAACGTAAAAAGATGCTCGCCGAGATCGGCGCCAAGTCGATCGACGATCTTTTTGCGATTATTCCTGAAGAGTATCGACTGACCGGCGACCTGAACGTGCCGCGACAGCACGCGGAAAGTGAAATTATTGACTACTTCCGCGCCGCGGGCGACATGAACGCGACGGGATACGCGAGCTTTCTGGGTGCGGGAGCTTACCGCCACTATCGTCCCGTGGTGATCGACGCGCTTGTGCAGCGCGGCGAGTTTCTAACCAGCTACACGCCCTACCAGGCGGAGATCACGCAGGGAACGCTGCAGGCGATCTTCGAGTTCCAAAGCATGATCGCCGAATTGACCGGCATGGACGTGGCGAATGCCAGCATGTATGACGGATCGACCGGCGCGGCTGAGGCTGTAATGATGGCGGTTCGGGTGACGGGCCGGCACAAGGCAGTGGTGGCGAAAACCGTTCATCCCGAATATCGCGAAGTGCTGGCGACGTATGCGAAGCATCAAGGCATCGAGAAGACTCCTGTCGGCTACGATCGCGAGACCGGGCGCGTTGATCTGGCGGCGCTGGACGCTGCGATAACGAGCGAGACGGCGGCCGTGCTGGTGCAGAGTCCGAACTTCTTTGGAGTTGTCGAAGACGTTCCGGCGATTGCTGCGATTGCACACGCAAAGGGTGCGCTGCTGATTGTTTCAATAGCCGAAGCTGTTTCTCTGGGTGCGGTTCGGCCACCGGTTGAGGCAGACATTGTGACGATGGAAGCGCAGTCGTTCGGCGTGGCGCTGAGCTACGGCGGGCCGTTCTGCGGAGTAATCGCCGCCAAGGAACAGTATCTGCGCCAGATGCCGGGCCGCCTGGTGGGTCAGACGGTGGACGGCAATGGATATCGCGGGTTTGTACTCACGCTGGCTACGCGCGAGCAGCATATTCGACGCGAGAAAGCGACATCGAACATCTGCACCAACCAGGCTCTGGTAGCGCTGATGGCTACCATCTTTCTGACTGTTTACGGCAAGGAAGGAATTCGCGAACTGGCGGAGCATAACATGGCTAAGGCCAGCTATGCCGCCAAAACGTTGAGCGCAGCACCCGGAGCAAAACTCTTGTTTGAGAAGGCGCCGCGATTCCACGAATTCGTGTTGAAGACCGACGAAGCTCCGGCGGTTTGGAATAAGCGTCTGATGAATTCGAAGATAGTGGGCGGTATCGATTTGAGCCGCTGGTATCCGGAAATGGAACACGCCACGCTGTGGTGCGCGACAGAAGTGATGACGCGCGAGAACATCGACAAAGCAGCCCGTGTGCTGACTGCCGCACCGGTGGAGGCATAGATGATGAGCGACGCGAGTAGTTCAATCAACGGCGCGGCACGAGTGACAACGGGCAAGGTGCGACCGCATCAGACGCAGAATGAGTCGCTGGTGTTTGAAAAATCTTCGCCGGGCAAGCGCGGGTACAAGTTGCCGCCGCTGGATGTACCGGCCATCGACACTAAGGCGTTGCTTGGGTCTGCTGCGCGCGAAGTGCCGGCTGCTCTGCCCGAGCTAAGCGAGATTGAAATCATTCGCCACTTCACGCGGCTCTCCACCTGGAACTACGCGATCGATTTGGGCATGTATCCGCTGGGCTCGTGCACCATGAAGTACAACCCGCGTGTGAATGAATATGTTGCGCGCATTGAGGGGTTGGCGGACGCGCATCCTTACCGACCGGACTCGCTGGCCCAGGGCGCGCTTGAAGTGATCGATCTGCTGCAGCGCTGCTTGATTGAGATTACCGGGATGGATGCCATCACGCTGCAACCGGCAGCGGGCGCTCACGGCGAGTTCACCGGCATTCTGCTGGTGCGCGCATGGCACGAGTCCAATGGAAATGCTCGCCGCAAGATTCTCATTCCTGACTCCGCGCATGGCACTAATCCGGCAACGGCAGCCATCTGCGGCTACACGGTTGAGAATCTCAAGTCGAATGCGGACGGTGGCATCGACCTGGACGCGCTTGAGCGCCAGGTTGACGACGAGACCGCGGCCTTGATGCTGACGAACCCGTCGACGCTGGGCGTGTTTGAAAACCAGATTCACAAGATCGCCGATATTCTGCACGCCAAGGGCGCGCTGCTCTACATGGACGGCGCCAACATGAATGCGCTGGTTGGCAAAGTGCGGCCGGGCGATTTTGGCGTGGACGTAATGCACCTGAATCTGCACAAGACCTTTTCGACTCCGCACGGTGGCGGAGGCCCCGGCTCCGGTCCGGTTGCGTGCAAGGCATTTCTTGAGCCGTTTTTGCCCACACCGGTGCTGGTGCGCCGCGAGATTGAGGTGAATTCTCCTGCTCCGGAGTCGTGGGAGACTGTCGGTGACGATCAGCCCGCGCCACTATTTCGCGCACCGGTGGCCGAGCCTAACTCCGCCGAAGACCCGCGCAAGGAGCATGTGACGTTGTGCTGGGATTATGACCGGCCGAAATCCGTGGGCCGCGTGCGCGCGTTCTACGGCAACACCGGTATGTTCATCCGCGCGCTGGCCTACATCCTGGCCAACGGGCCGGACGGCCTGCGCCAGACAACCGAAGACGCGGTGCTGAACGCCAACTACATCCGAGCCAAGCTCGAAGACCTGTATGAGCTTCCTTACAAGACTCCGTCAATGCACGAGGTAGTTTTCAGCGACAAGCGGCAGGCTGCGCTCGGTGTTAAGACCGGCGACATTGCCAAGCGCCTGATTGATTACGGATTCCATCCATACACGGTGAGCTTTCCGCTGATTGTGCACGGCGCACTAATGATTGAGCCTACCGAGAGTGAGTCGCTTGAGGAACTAGACCTGTTTATCGCAGCCATGCGGTCGATTGCGAAGGAAGTGGAAGACTCGCCGGAGCTGGTGAAGAGCGCGCCGCACTCAACGCGTGTTTCTCGCCTGGATGAAGTGCAGGCGGCCCGCAAACCAGTTCTTCGCTGGCGAGGATAGTCCTCGTACTCAAATATCCCGCTCCATCAACAAGTTGCAGGGTGGCAGTCGAGCCGTTCTGGTAGCATTCGTCTTGATAGGGGGCTTTGGCCCATGTTTGCCAATTAGTAAATGGCCCATAAGTAATAACACCAAAGTTAGCCGGTGTGGGTACTTAGGGATTGCAATCTTCTTTGCGCAAACGCGATAATCTGGCCAAGAATACAGTAATGAGGAACGGTTGCACGTCCCCTCTGAACCGGTTGCGGCGCTGAATACAGCATCTTTCTCGATCCAGGGGGTATGCTGCCAGCCGTGATTCCGGCGGCCCCGGAGTGCGAGCTATAAGGCACTCGAATTGACAGAGGCAAGCAGGGAAAGTCAGCGCCGGTACGGACCCGGCCTAGATACCTGTCGTTGGAGGCGCTATGAGATTTCGAAGAGATGAAGGCGGACAGATTATCGTTTTGGCCGCGCTTGGCATGACGGTAATATTCGGGTTTTTGGCGCTGGCAATTGATGTGGGCCTGTTATTTAACGCAAAGAGGAAACTGCAGAATTGCGCGGACGCCGCGGCAACAAGCGCAGCCATCGACTACATGTTTAATGCCTCACAGACAACCGCGAGGGCCGCGGCCACGGCTGCAGTTGCGGGTAACCAGATGTCCAACGTAACGCCGACCGTTAATTTCAATCCCAACATTACGTCGGCATACCATAATTCCGCGGCATATGTTGAGGTGATTCTTACGCAGCCGGCGCCCACTTTCTTTATGGGAATGTTCGGCAAGAAGTATATGACCATTTCGACACGGGCAGTGGCCGGGATGCCGGGAGGGGGCAACGCATGCATTATTGTTCTGGACCCCCATGCGTCGGCTGCGATGCAGTTGCAGGGTTCATTTGACGTCTCTGCAAGTAATTGCGGCGTTGTCGTTGATTCGGACTCGCCGAGTGCGCTGCAGTTTACCGGGGGTGGAGGCACTCTGACCGCAGGCTACGTATCGGTGGTGGGGGGAGACAGCGGCCAGACTAGCGACAGCCACCCTGCTCCGGTTACAGGGGCAGCGGCGGTCACTAATCCGTTTCCCACCCTTACTGGACCCAACCCGGCCACTGACTGTACCGCCGCGAATAGTAACTCGATGTCTTCAGTGACTTCATCGACTACGCTCAAGACGTCCAACAATATCACCTGCTTTACCAATTCAAGTGCTGTTTCAATTACTGGAGTAACTCTCCCTTCCGGTGTCATTGTGTTTGAACACGGAGTCAATTTCAGCGGCACTATTACTTCAGGAGCCAACGGCACCACGTTGGACAATTACAGCGGTTCGTTCAACATTGGTACCGGAGCGACAATGAACGTTTCCGCACCAACAACGGCCCCTGTTACGTCGCCTGCGGCTTCCGCGGTACCATCTGGAATTGCCTTGATGCAGCCTGCATCGAACACCGCCCAGATACAAATTCAGAAGGGGAATGCGTTCGGGACTTTCAGTGGAATTATCTATGCGCCAACCGCCCAGTTATATCTGCAGGATAGTGGCGGCGACAAGAGCGGCGGCTGGACGTTGAACACGGATCTGATTGTCGGCACGCTCTTTGACAAGACGGCTACACTCACGATCAACAGTTACACCAAGCAATTTGGCAGCACTTCACCGCTTACTGCAGTCGCGCTGGTTGAATAACCGAGGAGACTCCTGATGAACATGAAACAGAATAGTGGGAGATCGAAATCGACCCGCAGAGTGCGTGAGTCGGGGCAGGCACTCGTAGAACTCGGCCTGGTCGCGGTGTTTATTTTGATCCCAATACTGATCGGGGCGGGCGAGTTTGCGCGTGCAGCATATGCCTACATCGAAGTGTCAAACGCGGCAAGGGCAGCAGTACAGTACGGCGCCCAGAATGGAGCCACTGCCCTGGATACTCAGGGTATGTTGACAGCGGCAAAGAATGACTATGCGTTTGACGCCAACAATCTAACGCTGTTGACTTCTTCTTACGTGTGCAATTGTTCAGATACTGGCTCGAGCGTGACATGCACGGATGCAACGGCGTGCACTGGCGCGCATATTGAAAAGACGCTAACCGTACAAACGCATGCGACTTTCGATCCCGGATTCTATGAGCCCTTTCTGGCCCATACATTCACCATCAATGGAATTGCGGTGCAGAAGGTGTTGCAATGACGCGTGCGATGACTGGGCGAAAGAAAAGTGGCGGAGGTATTTTCAGGAGCCGCGGAATTCTGGCTCGGTGTTTCCGGGGGCTGCGCGGCGAGGAAGGTGCAACGCTCGTTGAGTTCGGAATATCCGCCGCAGTATTGTTTAGTTTACTTTTTGGAGTGCTGGAAACGTGTCTTGCAGTCTATAGCTATGATTTCACTTCAGAAATGGCCCGAGATGGCGCTCGCTACATGATCGTGCGCGGGGCCAAATGCACAGGTGGCACGGCTTTCGGATGCGGGGCAAGCAACTCCGATGTCCAGGCCCACCTTCGTGCGGAAAACTTTCCAGCCATCAACATGAACAACCTGACCACGCATACCTACTGGTATACGGCGGCAGCTGCTCCGCCCAATATGACCTGGAGTACCCTCTGTGCGACTGACACTTACAGTGCCGCCTGCGGCGTACAGGGCAATGCAGTGCAAGTAGTTGTAACCTATGCCTTCTCGTGGAACATGCCGTATATGAAACCGTTCACAATCAATATGACCAACTCGTCGCAGATGGTGATATCGCAGTAGATTTTTCCTTGCAGGAAACGGCCCCAATCAATTGCGCTATAAGATTCGCACTCGATATCAAAGGCACGAATTCAGGCCGCTTCGGCCAGGGTTCGTGCCATAATTTTTTGCGCGGCATTGTCGTTCGTGCGGGGTGGTGGCAACGATGAAGATCAGTATCTTCGACGATCTACCCATGATGGCGAAGGCTGCAGCGGATCATGCTGCCGAGGTAATACAGCAGGCGCTGGGGGATCGAGGACAGGCTCGGATCATTGCCGCTACGGGCATTTCTCAAATCGAATTTCTGCGCGAGCTTACCGCGCGGCGCGATATCGACTGGGCGGCCGTTGAGATGTTTCATCTGGACGAATATATTGGGCTGCCGGTGGATCATCCTGCAAGTTTTCGCAGGTTTTTGCGCGATCGCCTGATTGCGAAGACGGGCATTAAGAAGTTTCATCTACTTGAGACTGAGTCCGGACCTGAGGAAGTGATTTCGACGGTGGGCTCAGCGCTGAAATCGGCCCCGATCGACGTAGCGTTTGTGGGGATTGGCGAAAATTGTCACCTGGCGTTCAACGATCCGCCGGCGGATTTTGAAACCGAGGAGCCCTATCTCGTTGTGAATCTTGATTTCGCCTGCCGAATGCAGCAAGTGGAAGAGGGCTGGTTTACTGACGTCGGGCAGGTGCCCATGCAGGCCATCTCCATGTCAGTGCGGCAGATACTGAAATCAAAGGAGATTATGGCGCTGGTTCCGGGCGGCCGCAAGGCCCTGGCTGTGAAGGTGTGCCTGGAGCATGGCATTTCGCCGACAGCCCCGGCTTCGATCCTGCGTACGCACGGGAATGCGACGATGTACCTTGATCGCGACTCCGCGGCGCAGTTGTCTCCGGAGACTTGCCAGCGGGCAAGCTAGCTATACGAAGATATAGTCGCCAAATCCGGTCGGCAGGGATTAACATCTGTACGAGAAGCTATGGGATTTCCAATTGCAGTTTGGATGATTCGTTTTGTCGAAGGGGCATTCTTTACAGGCCTTGTCGGCTGCATACTGGTGGTTGCCATCAGCTGGGTGTCGGTCATCCGGACCGGATTCGGCCGTGAAAAATAGTCCAATTTAAGCTCATCGGACCGGCGAAAGCGCAGATCTTTGCCCTTTCCCATTTCATTCAAAATCCTGCCTCATTACGGCGCGTTAGGATGGCGTGTCGAGATCGCGTTTCAGGCGGAGCTGCGCTAACTGTGGCGAACATCGCGGTTCGATTTGCGGAATACGACGTTTAATTCTCTGCGCCAATGTTCACCCACCGCTATCAGGTCCCACTCGACATTGGGCGAAAGAAAACGCAAGACCGTTTCGTTAGCGGGATGAATACGCAGCGATGGCGCAATCAGAAGTAGTCGCGGTTCAAGCGGAGAAACCTCGGCTCCTTCAAAGTATCCTTCGCGCTCAAAGGCTGAAACTGGGCGGCTGCCACCCGTAATGGGTTGCCGGTCTGCATTGAGTGCGCGCACCCTGATCCAGTAATCCAGTGCCTGCAGGGGCAAGTGAAGGTCTTCATCGGCCTTGAGCTCCATGACAACCAGTCGTCCGTTGCGATCCAGTGTGAGCAGGTCAAGCATGCCGCGATCTCCACCCGAGAGCGCGGGCACCTGCGAATACATCAAGTCGCCGCGAAGGCCGGGCAAAAGCTCGGCGGTCTCGCTGCGGACGCGCGACTCAAGCCAGCGCTCCGGCTGCAGACGGAACAGCGGATCGACATGCGCACCATCTGCGTAACGGCTTTGGAACAATCGCAGAAACAGTTCGCGAGCGAAATCTTCGTTCTCTTCAGTAAGCGGCGTTTCGTTGGCGCCCGCGCCGAAGGTGATTTCGTTTTCGCGGGCGAACGAATTTGCCGCAACGCCATGATTTACTCGTGCGAATTCCAGACCGTACAGCAACAACCCAACATGCGTGGGCGACCTCGGAAACACTTCGACGCGCTCACGCGCGCCGTGCGGTAACAACTTCATAAGTCGATCGATACCGGATTGGCAGCGCTCAATCGCCGCCGCGCGGGAGAAGGCGCGGACCAGGCGCGATTCCAGGTTTCCGGTATCACGAAAGTCCACCACATCAAGCTCTTCGCTGCGTTCGTCGAGCGAATAGAGCTGGAAGTCGGCTGCCGCATGATTGAGCCACGCCATTCGCTCGGCGACGGTGCGCCAGTTCCCTGCCGGCACAATGACTTTGAGGCCGCCAAAATGCCGCCGTGCATTGGTATGTTGCCGGCAGTAGTCGAGCCACAGAATTCCGATGGTAAGAACGCCATCGATCATTGCCGATGACTCCGCCGCGCTGACGCCGATGACCGCTGCCGCGCTGGTTCCCTTGAGCAATCGGCCGCGGGCGTAGGCGGGGCCAAAACTGTGCTCCAAATCCATTGCGGAGCGAAACCCGTCTACTTTCATGTCGACGAAATAGCGGGATAGCACGCGCTCAAGCATGCGCTGATAATTGCGCCGTGCAGAGTCGCGGGCTGTGGGTGTGCGTCGATCGCTTGTGGCCACCAGTTCCAGCGCCTGCAATCGCGTCACGCCCATGCGGCGCGTCATCAGCCGCAGGCTTTGCGCGCGCTGCTGCACTTCGACAACAGTGCGCAGCAGGTTGCGTTCTTCGCTCCAGAACTGCAGCAGGCAGCGGCCATGCGACTCGGCGACGGAGTAGCGCGCGCTACGCATGTCGAAGACCACGCGGCCATCCTCAAGCAGCGCGGCCGCTGGATGATCGGCGAGATATTTTTCGATTGCCTGGGCCAGTTGGCCGGCGGAGGCAGCGCTTTCTTGGCCCACGTGCTTCTTCTACCAGTTGTTGCGTGCGCGCAGAGCAGTGATGTGCGCGGTGTGGTGGCGCCCATGCCACGCGTAGATTGCCAGGGCGGTCGCGAGAGTCTGGCGACCCCGTTCAGGATGAACGAAGCCGCGCTCAAAATCAGCTTCGCTCATGCTCTCAAGCAGTGCAACCCAGCGCTCATGCATGGCGCTGATGAAAGTGAGCGAGCAATCGATGGGCAGCGATTTGCTGTCAGACAGCTGGGCCCACGCATTCTCGTCGTACGGCTTGATGGTTGGCCAATCCTCAGTAAGCGCAAGCTTAAAACGGATGACGGAGTTGGCGTGGCTGTCTGCCAGATGATGCACAACCTGGCGCACCGTCCATCCGCCTTCACGATAAGGCGTGTCCAGTTGCGAGTCGTTCAACCCTGCAACCGCGGCACACAACCGCTTGGGCAACTGGCCAATGGCGCTCATGCATTCTGTTCGCGCGTTGGCGGTATTTTCGACAGGCAGGAAACGGCCAACGGGATAACGCAGATTATCTAGTTCGGTCATGACAGTGAAACCTTAACATGCAAGACCCCGGCGAGGCGCTCTTGCTGCCTCATAGCCGAGATCGCTTGCTTATGCAGCGCGGTGGTGATGGTGACGATGAGGGTGGCGGTGATGCCTGACGCGGGCAAACGCCGGAGCAGCCATCACCAGGAGGAGAAGCACAGCAGCAATTTTCTTCATGCCAGAAATTTAGCACGAATTGTGACCGGCGCGGAGTGCCCACTAAGGCCCATTCGGAAACCGCGTATAAGCCCAGTAGACTCAACTGCGCTGCGACCGGGGCGCGCAATTGATCATCCAATCCATAAGGGCAAATTGATTGAAAGCGTACACTGAAATTACGATGACGAATCTGGCCGCTTCCCCAATTTCAAGCCATAAGCGATATTTTTTTGAAAAGTTCGGCATCACCGAGCGGCTGCTTGAGCGCTGTCTCGGCGAGGCTCTTTCAGCAGGCGGCGACTACGCCGATCTCTACTTTGAATCGGTCACGGCGACGGCGCTTGGCGTGGACGAGCAGATCGTAAAATCGGCCAGTCAGGGCACCAGCGCGGGGTGCGGCGTGCGCGTGATTTCCGGCGAGCGGACCGGCTATGCCTACACGGACAACTTGAGCCCGGAGCGGCTGCTGCATGCGGCGCGCACGGCGGCGCTGATTGCATCAGGCCCGGCCAAGCAGCCGGTGCAGGGATTTACAGAAGCTCCGAATGCAAATCTCTATCCGGTTCCATTGGGTGGATACGATCTTGATTTAGCGGCGAGGCTGGAGCTGATATTGCGCGCCGATCGCGCGGCCCGTGCTTTTGACAATCGCGTGATGCAGGTGCGGGCGAGCTACTCAGAAGAACTGCGGCGCGTGTTGATTGCCGGTTCAGATGGCGCCTACGCAAGCGACACGCAACCGCTATGCAGGTTGAATGTATTTGTGATTGCAAAGGATGGCGCGATCACGACGAAGGGCAGCGCCGGCGGCGGTGGTCGCGCGGGGCTGGAGCAGTTCACCGGCTCAAAGAGTCCGGAGGGGTTGGCACGCGAAGCGGCGCGAGGAGCAATTCTGCAATTGGGCGCTGTGGCCGCGCCAGCAGGCGAAATGGAAGTAGTGCTGGGACCGGGATGGCCGGGAATCCTGCTGCACGAAGCCGTGGGACATGGACTGGAAGCCGACTTCAATCGCAAGAAGACTTCGGCATTTGCAGGATTGATCGGCCAGTCAGTTGCCAGTTCCAAGGTGACAGTTGTGGACAACGGGACGATCGCCGGACGTCGCGGGTCGCTCAATGTGGACGACGAGGGTTCGCCGACTCAGGAGACTGTGCTGATTGAGGGCGGCGTATTGAAGGGGTATTTGTCGGACAAGCTTTCATCGCGGCTGATGGGTTGCGCGAATACGGGCTCAGGCCGTCGCGAGAGCTATCAGTCGATTCCCATGCCACGCATGACCAACACCTACATGCTGGCGGGCGACGATGCGCCGGAAGATATTTTGCGCTCGGTAAAGCGCGGGCTGTACGCGGTGAACTTTGGCGGCGGGCAGGTGGACATTACCAACGGCAAATTTGTTTTTTCCGCGTCGGAAGCTTACCTGATTGAGGACGGCAAGATCACCGCGCCTGTTCGCGATGCCACGCTAATCGGCAACGGGCCTGAAGCGCTGAAGTATGTGTCGATGGTGGGCAATGACCTGAGACTTGATGAAGGCATTGGCACCTGCGGCAAAGATGGACAGAGCGTGCCGGTTGGCGTAGGCATGCCCACCATCAAGCTGGACAAGATGACGGTGGGTGGGACAGGGCGATAACGCCGAAAGGAACTATTGATGCTAATTGTGGATGTGAAGCAGTTTTTCTCGTTGGCTGGCGGAACACGGCAATATGGGTGGGCCACAATCTCTGCCGATGATGCTCTTAAAATAGCCGAGCCGCGCCTTCGTTGCCCTGAGTGTAAGGGAGCGATTGGTCTCTACAGGCGATCTGAAGATGGAACGACGCCGAATCGGGGAGAGCATAAGGCGAGAAATCCAGGATGCTCCCTGGGGGATCGCTTCGACGGCGTTCACCGGATGGCAGCGAATCCAATTGAGCCAAATGAGGAAAGCGTGCTTGCCCAATCCTGATAACCGTTGTTCTCAAATGAACTTTTAAGCCAGTCGCAAGGCCCACTTCGTCTGCTGCTTTTGTTACTGTTGACCCATGGTCCAAGCCGTAGATCCATCCTCCGAATCTATTCTTGACATGGAATCATTAACCGCCGACGTTGTGGCCCGTGCTGTAAAAGCGGGCGCCACCGACGCCGAAGCCGTTGTCCGCGAAGGCGATGAGTTCAGCGTGAACGTGCGCATGGGCGAGGTGGAAACGCTGAAGGAATCGGGCTCGCGAGGGCTGGGCCTGCGCGTTTTCAATGGCAAGCGATCCGCTACCGCGTCGACGAGCGACCTGACCGCTGACGGCATTCGTCAGTTGGTAGAGGGCGCGATGGCGCTGGTGAAGGTGACGGAAGAAGATCCCTTCACTGGTTTGCCTGATCGCGAAGAGTTCGGCGCGGTCGCCGACGATCTGCACCTTTATTACGACGACGTTTATTCTCTCGACGGCAAGCAGCGCATTGAATGGGCTCGCCGCGCCGAGGCAGCCGCGCTCGAGGCCGATCCGCGCATTACCAACTCCGACGGCGGAAGTTTTGACGCGGCCACCGGACGCATGGTGCTGGCCAACTCGCGCGGTTTTGTGGGCGGGTACCGGACCAGCTACGCAGGCGTGAGCGCTGCGCCGCTGGCGATGGACGCGAACGGGCAGATGCAGCGCGATGGATGGTGGTCGAGCGCGCGCAGCTTTGCGCATTTGGATTCGCCTGAAGATGTGGGCAAGGAAGCCGCGCGCAGAACATTGCGCCGCCTGGGCGCCAGGCGCGTAGCAACGCAGCGGGTTCCGATTGTTTTCTCAGCGGAAGTGGCTCGGTCGCTTGTGGGCTCAGTTTTTGAGGCGGCGTCGGGAGATGCGATCTGGCGCAGCGCTTCGTTCCTGGCGGGCAAGCTTGGCGAGTCAATTGCTGCCGCAAGTATCAACATTGTGGACGACCACACTATGCTGCTTGGAACCGGCGCAGGCGGTTATGGCACGTCTCCGTTTGACGGTGAAGGATTGCCATCACGCCGTAACGTTGTGGTTGAGAATGGCGTGTTGCAGACCTACCTGCTGAACACCTACACGGCGCGCAAACTGGGCATGAAATCGACACACAACGCCTCTCGCGGGCTGGCCGGAACGCCGGGCGTGGGTTGCGGCAACCTGTACCTTGAGCCGGGCACGCTGACGCCGGAAGAGATCATCGCGCAGATTCCAGTGGGATTTTACGTGACGGGTCTGATGGGCTTCGGCACCAACACTGTTACGGGTGACTACTCGCGCGGCGCGACGGGGTTGTGGATTGAGAACGGTCAACTGACACATGCGGTCGAAGAGGTGACGGTCGCCGGCAATCTTGGAGAGATGCTCAAAAACGTAACGGCCATCGGCAACGATCTTGTTTTCCGCAGTTCAATTGCTTCGCCGACGCTGCGGATTGATGGGATGACGGTGGCGGGGGCTTAAAAGCAGTTTACGAGTTTACAAGTTTTCGAGTTGACGAGTTTTCAAAGTGGCGAGTTTATTGGTCTGACAGCGGGATGAGTGGGATGGGACAGGAACCGAAAAACGAATCCGTACGTGCTGGTGCTGATTTGTTTCAGGAGATCCCGTTTGATCCTGCTGATGCAGCGACCGCACTCAAACAACTACCGCAAAGCTCGGCGGTGTTTGCTCTTCACGGAGCCGATACCCACGCGGAGCCTTACATTGGGCGCACTCCCAACCTGCGGGCGCGGCTGGCGCGCCTGCTGCAACCATCTGAGAAGCATCCGCGGCGACTGCAACTAGCCGGGCGCGTGCGTCGCATTGTGTGGCGGCTAACTGGGTCGGAGTTTGAGTCGCTGCTGGTCCAGTTTGATCTGCTGCAAAATCAATACGGGCCGAAGGCCCTGGAGCGCATGCATTTGCGCATGCCAGCGTTTGTACGGTTTCTGGGCGGCAATCCTTACCCACGCATTACTGTCACCAACCGGCCAAGTACGCGCGAGGCTGACTGGTCGTATGGGCCGTTTCCGTCTCGCGCCGCGGCGGAACACTATGCAGAAGAGGCGTTGAAGTTGTTTCTGCTGCGCCGCTGCACAGACGATCTGAATCCTGACCCGAACCACCCTGGTTGCGTTTACTCCGAAATGAAGATGTGCCTGGCGCCGTGCTACAAGGGCTGCACAGATGAACGCTACGCGGAAGAGTCAGTGGCAGTCGAAAATTTCCTTGCCACCCGCGGCGAGAGCCGATTGGTAACGCTAAGAGCAGAGCGCGAAGAAGCCTCCGCGCAACTGGAGTTCGAGAAGGCGGCGGCAATGCACGCGCAGGTGCAGAAAGTGGAGCAGGTACGCGCGCTGGCATCGGAACTGGTGCGGCCGCTTAACCAGCTGCGCGCCGTGGTTCTGCAGGCGGCAGCCAAGGCGGATGAGGTGGCGGTTTTCCTCTTTGAGAATGGCCGACTACATGGCCCGATGGCTTTTTCAACTTTGGGCATGAGGATTCAGAATGAGCAGTCGGGCTCCAGTTCCCTGTTTGCGCAGCCGCTTGCGCTGGAGCCGGTGCCGGAAAGACAGGGATCAGGGGGCAGGGATCAGGAATCACAAGACGGCGTCAATGCGAGTGCGGAGATTGACACCGGAAAGCCCATGCTTGCTCGTGGGATGCTGGAGGCTCGCATGGAGGCTGCACTGAGAGGGTTGGCAGATTCTGGCGCTGCGCCTTCATCAACGGTAAGGCAGGGACATTTGGCGCTGTTGAAGCGCTGGTATTATCGGCCTGAAGTCAAGCGCGCAGGTGAAATCTTCTTTCCAGATGATGAAGGACATTGGCCGGTCAAATCCCTTTTGCGCGGCGCGGGGCGCGTGGCAGCGAAGGCAATTGCCTCCGTTGGCCCTTAACGAAACGCGCAGTATGACTGATAGACTGTCGTTGCAAGGAAATAGAGCGTAAGAACATGGTTGAGCTACTGCCATCAATACTTTCGGCGGATTTTGCGCATCTGGCGAATGAGGTTGCTGCTGCCGAACGCGGTGGCGGAACTACGATCCATGTGGATGTGATGGACGGGCATTTTGTCCCCAACATTACACTGGGGCCTCCAGTGGTGAAAAAGCTGCGCAAGGCGACAAACCTGCCGCTTGACTGCCATCTGATGATCGAGAACCCTAACGACTTCATTGCCGCGTTTGCCGACGCGGGCGCGGACTGGGTAAGCGTCCACTACGAGGCCTGCCCCCACCTGCACCGCACGTTGGAACTGATTCTTCACCACGGCATGAAGCCGGGGGTGGTGCTGAATCCCGCAACCCGGGTGGACCTGATCAGTGAGATTCTGCCGATGGTGCACCATGTGCTCATCATGAGTGTGAACCCGGGGTTCGGCGGGCAGGAGTTTATTCCGTTCTCGCTGGACAAGATTCGCCAACTTGCCGAGATGAGGCGCGCAAAAGGGTTGGCATTTAAGATTGAAGTAGACGGCGGCATAGCTCACGACACAGTGGTGCAGGTCGTCAAAGCAGGAGCGGAGCTTTTGGTGGCTGGGAACGCCGTTTTCGGCTCCGGGGCCGCTGAAAAGGACGCGCGGTCGCTGCTGATGGCAGCGCGACAGGCAGCAGGTCTGGAAGAGTAGAATTCTCAAAGTAACGAGCTTTCGAAGCGGCAAATGGGCAGTGGCACGGCCGGTGCCGCAATGAGGTGGTATGAAGCGGTTTTCAAGCAGAGTGGCGGCGATTGCGCTGGCGGTTCTTGCTCTTGGCGCGGTCACGGGCCAAGCCAGGGAGAAACAGCCCAAGTCTAAGAAAAACAGGGATTTGGGTGCAAATCCGTTGGCGAATGTGCAGTCCAAGCAGCCTGACAAGGAACTCTACGACAAAGCCATGGTGGCTTTGAAAAAAGGCCGCTATGACGTGGCCCGTCTTGACCTGCAGACGCTGCTGAATACCTATCCCGATTCTGAGTACCGCATGCGCGCCAAGCTTTCAGTGGGCGACAGCTGGTTCAAGGAAGGCGGCACGGCTGCCCTGACGCAGGCTGAAGCCGAATATAACGACTTTATTACCTTCTTCCCAGACGCTCCTGAAGCCGCGGAAGCAAAGATGAAGGTGGGCGACATCTACTACCAGCAGATGGAAAAGCCCGACCGCGACTACACAAATGCGCAGGAGGCTGAAAAGGCATATCGGGAAATGATCAACATGTTCCCGGATTCTGCGCTGATTCCGCGCGCCAAGCAGAAACTGCGTGATGTGCAGGAGGTTCTGGCCGAACGCGAAACCGGGATCGGCATGTACTACGGCAGCCGCGAGAACTTTGTGGCCGCTATCGCTCGTTTGCGCACCGTGGTGGATACCTATCCGCTCTACTCGAAGAGCGATCAGGCGTTGCTGGCAATTGGCGATGCCTATGCCGGCGAAGCACGCGCCATCCGGGTTGCGCCGAATCTTCCCGGAGCTGCTCGCGAGCGCCTGGTGACGATTTACAACGATCGCGCGGCTGAAGCTTACAGCAAGGTGATTACCCGCTACCCAATGGCCCCGCACGTTGAAGATGCGCGCGACCGGCTGGTGGCGATGAACCGCACTGTTCCCGAGCCAACCCAGGCGGCGGTGGCCGAGAGCGATGCAGAAGAACGCAGCCGGCAGGCCCTGCACTTTACCGACAAGACTCTGGGACTCATCAAGCGCGGTCCGACAGTGGTTGAAGCGGTCCATGTAGGCGAACCCAGCCTTCAGGATCCGAAACGGACGCTTGCACCGGATGTAAGCGCTGAGAACAACACAACCTTCCGTGCGGCGATGAACAACGGCAAGCCCGAAACGGTAAGTGCGCCCACACCGACCGGCCCCAATGAGCCTCCACGCACCGATCGACCATCGGATGCGCCAATACAAATGTCGGCGCCTGCGGGTGGAACCGGAGTTGGCGCGGAAATCGTGAGCGCGCCTGCGAGCGATCCAAACGCGCTGGTAAAGTCGGTGCAGCCAACCAACACGGTATTGCCTGCTCCTGATAAACCGGCAGAAGCGCCGCTCCAGACGAACGAAATCAAGCCTGGAACAACGCCTACGGCTCCCACAGTTGGCCCGGGCACCAAAGCAAAGAAGCCCAAGGCCGACCTGAGTGAAGAGTCTTCGAGCAAGAAGAAAAAGAAGAAGGGCATCGGCAAGCTGAACCCGTTTTAGAGCCGATACGCCGAAGCATTGAGGGCCGCACTCAACTGGGTGCGGCCCTTCTGTTTGGCGCAGATGCGAGGCACTTTCTGAGCATCGGAAACCGCGGTGCCTCATCTGCTAAAGTGAGGGGTGGTCCCCTTGCACAAAACCCCTTCTGTGCGGGGTTTAACGCCATTTTCCAGAGAATAGAAGCGACCTGAATGCCTCACGACCTGCCAAAAGCTTACGACCCGACCGCGATTGAAGATCACTGGGCCGAATACTGGGTAAAAGAGAAGCTGTTTGCCCAGCCCACGCCGTCCGCTGCCGAACCCGACTCGCCCGCTGGTGGGAAACCTTTCACCATCCTGCTGCCGCCGCCGAATGTTACCGGCCGTCTGCATATGGGCCACATGCTCAACCAGACGGAGATGGATATCCTGACCCGCTGGCGGCGCATGAACGGACGCCGCGCGCTTTGGTTACCAGGTACGGATCATGCCGGAATCGCGACACAGATGATGGTGGAGCGGCAACTGGCCGAGGAAGGCTCGTCGCGCCAGAAGCTGGGCCGCGAAGCGTTTGTCGATCGAGTTTGGGAGTGGAAGCGCCATTACGGTGGCGCCATCCTCGACCAGATGAAGCGACTGGGTGCGTCCGTAGACTGGCAGCGCGAATACTTCACCATGGATGAACGGCTTTCCGTGGCGGTGCGCGAGGCTTTTGTGCGGCTGCACGAGCAGGGCCTGATCTATCGCGGCGCCTACATTGTGAACTGGTGCCCGCGCTGCCAGACGGCCATCAGCGATCTTGAAGTGGTTTACGACGAGCACAAAGGGCACTTGTGGGAAATTCGCTATCCCGTGATCGGCCCTGACGGCAAGGACACTGGGGAGTTCTTGACTGTCGCCACTACGCGCCCTGAAACGATGCTGGGCGACGTAGCGGTAGCCATACATCCTGAAGACGAGCGCTACCTGCAACTGCACGGCAAAAAGTTGCGGCTGCCGCTGATGAATCGCGAGATTCCGATCATTCTGGACGATTGGGTGAGCCGCGATTTCGGCACGGGCGCGGTGAAGGTGACACCGGCACACGATCCCAATGACTTTGCGCTGGGCGAGCGGCACCACCTGCCCTCTATCAACGTGATGGACGATACCGCGCACATCAACGCGGAGGGCGGCCCATATACGGGCCTTGATCGCTACGTTGCGCGCAAGAAGATTGTTCAGGACCTCGAAGAGCAGGGATTGCTTGGAGCTATCAGGGATTACACCAACAACGTGGGTCACTGCGACCGCTGCAAGACAGTTGTTGAGCCGCGGCTTTCAACGCAGTGGTTCATCAAGATTCAGCCGCTGGCCGACAAGGCGATTGCGGCGGTAAAGCCGGACGCCAACGGCAAAAAGGCAATCAATTTTACGCCGGAGATGTACGAGAAGACCTATCTGAATTGGATGGAGAACATCCACGACTGGTGCATCTCGCGCCAGCTTTGGTGGGGTCATCGCATTCCCGCATGGCATTGCGGAACCTGCCACAAGATCACGGTGGCACGCGTAGATCCGACGGCCTGCGCTCATTGCGGGTCAGACAAGATCACGCAGGAAACTGATGTGCTTGACACCTGGTTCTCATCGGGCCTGCTGCCGGTTTCGGTGTTCGGCTGGCCAAATATTACAGCCGAGAGTAGAGCCGATTTTGACGCGTTTTATCCGACCAGCCTTTTGGTGACTGGGTTCGACATCCTGTTCTTCTGGGTGGCGCGCATGATCATGATGGGTTGCTGGTTTGCGGGGGATGTTCCATTGCCCGATGGCAGCCCGCGTCCGCTGTCGGAATCAGTCCCCTTTCGCGAGGTCTACATTCACGCGCTGGTGCGCGATGCCAACCGCGAGAAGATGTCGAAGACCAAGGGTAACGTGATCGATCCGATCGAGATTGTGAAGCAGCTCGGGACGGATGCGGTGCGCTTCACTCTTGCCTCAATGGCATCACCGGGAACGGATATCGCGTTCAACGTGGCGCGGACTGAAGGTTACCGCGCGTTCGCCAACAAGATATGGAATGCGGCGCGGTTTCTGTTTATGAATGTCGACCGCGCGGCTGAAGTTGGCATCGTGGTTGATCCATCGGTGCTGGGCGGTATGCCTGAAGCACGCACCGATGCGCCGCTTGAAGCGCGGTGGATTGCGGCTGAACTGCATGCGACAGCCGCCAAGGTAAATCAGGCGCTGGAGAACTACCGCTACGACGATGCGGCGAATACGATTTACCAGTTTTTCTGGGGCAGCTTCTGCGACTGGTACCTGGAGATTGTAAAGTTGCGGCTGGATTTTTCAGAGACTGCCGACAAAGCCGCGACGAAAGCGGCTCTGACTACGCTGGTGAGCGTGTTTGAAGCTGCGCTGCGATTGCTGTCGCCATTTATGCCGTTCCTGACAGAAGAGCTGTGGCACGCCGTCTACGATGGAACCCCTCCGGCGAAATCGATTGCGCTGACGCGCTATCCAGTAGCTGCCGAAGGCGAAATCGACGTGGCTTCGCTGGCCAATATGGAACTCTTGCAGGGTCTCATCGTCGAAGTGCGCGCGCTGCGCAAGGAAATCGGCGTAGAGGAGAAAGCTTCGACGCCCATTGAGTTGCGCATCGGAGCTGGAACTCAAGCAATGGTGCGGCAGAACCTCGCATTGGTCGAACGCCTTGCACGAGTGAGCGAAGTGCGCTTTGTCGAGCAGATTTCCGCGGGTCTTTCGAAACATAACACTGCCGCCTTTGAAGTGGGCGTAGTGTATGAGCGCACAATTGATGTGCCTGCTGAGCGTCAACGCTTGGCGAAAGATATCGCGAAGCACGAACTTATGATTTCGAATGCCGAACGTCAGTTGAATAACCCGGGCTTCATTTCAAAGGCCCCTTCACATGTAATTGAGGGGCTGAAGAAGCAGCAAGTGACGGCGAAACAGTTGCTCGAAAAGGCGCGTGAGGATCTCGATTCCCTTCCCGGATAAAGGTACGGAATGCCCTGCGTGTGTGCGAAATGTCTGCGTCATCTCCGGACCCTTGGGCTTGAGCAAGAGCCGGACTCGAAGGCCGTTCTTCATAAGGCATACCGAATGGCGGCCAAGACCTGGCATCCCGACCGATTTGAACGGGAACCCGGCAAGCAGCGAGAAGCTGAAGAATTCTTCAAGCAGATTCAGGTGGCCTACAGCGAGTTGTTGGAGCACCTGAAGGCCCCGGTCGAGTGGCCAACGATTCCGGAGCCGTTCGCAGTACACAGGCAACCTGTAAATATGCCTGAAATATCGTTCGGAGGGGCGCCCGGTTGCTTCGTTTTCCCGAACTTCTCCATGAGAGCGTTCGAGACCATTATGAGCCTGGGGCAAGAAGAGAATCAGGCAGTTGCTATCGTCGATTTATCGGGCTCAGTTTCGTCAACGGGCAGTTTTTCTCAGTACCTTCTTTTGACCGTACATGGAATCTTCGTTCGTGACAGGCGCAACATTGTTTCGTTGCTGTGGTACAAGGACCTGGGCGACGTGAAGCTTGTAGACCGGCTCAGGGGCCGATGGTCTTCGATTTTGGGGAAGTTGACCGCAACTATCTATGGGAACCAGCCAAGGTTGCGGCTGGAAATTCATCGGCGCATTGGAGGCAAGTTTTTTGCGATTGCCAGCGAGGCCGATGACAATGTAAAGAGAGTTATTTGGAGCTTTCTCAAACAGAGAACATCTCAGTTGCAGCGATAAGACGGGAAACGAACGCATGGATTGGAAGAGCCACCGCATTGAAGCGTTGCTGGAGCAGGCCCTGGTTGAAGACCAGGCCGTTGCCGACGCGACTACGAACCTGACCATCGATCCGAACCTGCGTGCCTCGGGCGCCATCATCGCGCGACAGGATATGGTGGTCGCCGGTCTGGGCGCGGTGCCGCGCTTATTTGAGATCTTTGCCCGGCTCGACCCGCGGCCCCCGGCACATACACGCTTTGAGGTCATCAGCCATCCGGAAATTTTTGATGGTGTGCGGGTTCATGCCGGCCAGGTGCTGGCGGTGATTCGCCATAACGCCCGCGCGCTGCTGAGTTGCGAGCGCGTAATACTGAACCTGATGCAGCACCTCAGCGGCATTGCCACGCTGACGCGGCAATATGCCGACGCCATCCAGGGAACGCATGCGCATGTGCTGGACACGCGCAAGACGGTGCCCGGAATGCGCGCATTGGACAAGTATGCGGTGCTCTGCGGCGGCGGCACCAATCATCGCATCGATCTCGCCTCCGGAATCCTGATCAAGAACAATCACATTTCGCTTGGCGGCGGGCTGCCTGCAGTGTTGAAGCGTGCCCTTGAAAAGCGCAAGCCCGGCCAGCGCGTGCAGGTGGAAGTGCGCAGTATGCGCGAGCTTGAAGAAGCGCTCGCCGATGGTGCCGAGGCGATTCTGCTGGACAACATGTCTCCGCTGCAGGTGAAGCAATCTGTAGAGCGCATTCGCCAGCAGACACAGGGGCAGGCAGGCCGCTGGATTCCAACTGAGGCCAGCGGCGGCATTCAGCTCGACAACATCCGCGCTTTTGCTGAAACAGGTGTGGACTTTATCAGCGTGGGCGCCCTGACACACTCGGCGAAGGCTGCCGACATTTCCATGTCGATTACGGCCGAGTGATCCGCGATGTTTGATCTGGCGGCGCTTGAATCATCGGGAGAAGACGGGCTTGCGGAAACAGTGTTTGCAGGCAAGCTGCACTACTCTGCCGTTACCGGTTCAACCAACAGCGACGCACTTTCTGCCGCGCGCAACGGCGCTCCGCACGGGTCTGTTTACTTTGCTGATGAGCAGAATGCAGGCCGTGGGCGTGGGGATCACGGCTGGCACTCGGCTGCAGGCGAAGGGCTCTATGTGAGTGTGCTGCTGCGGCCACGCATTGCTGCTGCCCGACTGCCGCTGATTCCACTTGCTGCAGGCTTGGCGGCTTCTGAGGCGATTAGCACAGCCGCAAAATTGACCGTGGATTTGCGATGGCCGAATGATCTTCTGATTGGTCCGCGCAAGACAGGCGGTATTCTGGTGGAAGCTCACAGCGAGGGCAGATCCGTTTCCTACGCCGTGGTTGGGATTGGGATCAATGTGCATCAGCGGAGTTTCGCACCCGACTTGAGCACCCCGGCAACCTCGCTGGATATTGAAACGGGGCGCAGGGTTTCGCGACAGGCGCTGCTTGTAGCCCTGCTAAAATCTCTTGAGCGAGAGATACTTGCGCTCGCTGAAGGATCGCCGGCCGAGCGAATTCCAACGCGTGTAGAGCAAGTTTCAACTTGGGTTCGCGGCAAAAGCGTTGAGGTACACGGACCGCAGGCTTGCCATGGCGTAACAGCAGGCCTGGATGAGCACGGATTTCTGCTGGTGCGCACGGATACTGGAACAGTGACGGTACAAACGGGCGGGATCCGAGTCAAAGACTAGCTGCCGTCTTTTAGCCCGCTGAGCGGCGAGGGGCCACAGATTTATTGCCGGCGAGGAACGTAGGAGCCAAGGTTCGATGCTGCTTGCTCTGGATGTAGGAAATACCAATACAGTGCTCGGCCTTTACCGGCTCGACGGCGAAAAGCCTGATCTTGCCGCGCATTGGCGCGTGGCCACGCACCGCTCGCAAACGGTTGACGAGTACGGCGTGCTCTTTGTGAATCTGTTTGAAATGCACGGGCTGGCTCCGACCCAGGTGACGCACATCATCATCGCGTCCGTTGTGCCGCCGGTCGACTCCATGCTGCGCAGAGTTTGCGAAACGTATTTTCACGTTGATCCCATGTTTGTGGAGCCGGGAATCAAGACCGGCATGAAGATGCTGATCGACAATCCTACCGAATTAGGCGCAGACAGAATTGCGGACTGCATTGCCGCCTACGAGCGCTATGGCGGTCCATGTATTGTGGTTGATTTTGGCACAGCAACCAAGTTTGAAGTGATCTCGGCAAAGGGCGAGTACCTGGGAGGCGCAATCGCTCCGGGGCTGGGCCTGAGTGCCGATGCGCTGTTTTCTCGTGCAGCACGACTGAGCCGCGTGGATATCAAGAAGCCGGCAAAAGTCATCGGCACCAACACAGTGGGCCACCTGCAAAGCGGTCTTTTCTTCGGCTACATCGGACTGGTGGACGGGATCATTGCGCGCATACTCAAGGAACTCGGCGGGGACCGGAAACCACGCATTATTGCGACCGGAGGGCTGGCGCGGATGGTTTCAGAAGATTCGGAATACATCAGCGATATCGACGAACTGCTCACGATTGACGGCTTGCGCATTCTGTTTGAGCGCAACCGGAGTGTCAAGCCGCGCCTGCGCCCACATTGAGCATGCTACGTCTAAGCGGCGCAGAGCAATCTGGCCGTCAGATGGAAGTGGCTTCGCCGCTGGGTGGCTGAGACGGACGGTTTTTGGGTTTGGGCGGCAGCGAAATGGCGATTGGTTCAAAATCGGTGATGACGTCGTTAAGCGTCCGGTGAAAACTAATTGCCACAGGTTTTCGCTGCTGATAAGAAAGGCTCGCTTCAACTTGCGAACGTAGCCGGTGGAGTGTTCTCCAGATGCGCGCTGCTCTTTCGCCGTCCACGGGGCCCTCCGCGAAACCTCAGATCGATGGTTTGATGCTGGGGTCAAGTTCGTGGTTGCATAGACGAAATTCGGGCTCCACAGATTACATACTGACCGTGCCAAATCAAATACGGCCTGGAATTTATGATTGCAACATGTGTACGCAAGGCATTTTTTCGGGACACCAAATGGATGCCGACAGATCCAGGAAGTCGCCATTGATCACTCGGCGACGGGTGACCTTTTGACATCCAAGAATAACTATTTCAACTACTTCACCGAGATCGAAGAGCGCTTCCAGCAGCGACGCGGATCGATCCTTCTGCTGTCGACGCTGGACTGGGCCCTGATCGACATGTGGCGCGAGGCGGGCATTCCCCTGGAGGCCGCTTTGCGGGGAATCGATAACGCGTTTGATAAATACGAATCAAGGCAAAAGCGTGGGCGCATGAGGCGCATCAATGGGCTGGCATGGTGCGCGCAGGCGGTCATGGAAGCAGCTCAGGAATTGAGCGAGGCTGCCGCGGGAAGCGCCGGAACGACGACTGCTGAAAGCGATTCCGGATTTGAACACGAGCGCGTGGCTGCGCATCTTGATTCGGCAGCATCGGCATTGGACGCTGCAGAGGTTGCTTCCGAGCCGTGCAAAGCCACCGCGACGCGTTTGCGAGAGCTGGCGGCGGAAGTGCGTGCCTCGTCTGCCGGCAATGCGCACGTTGATTTGGAATCGCTGGAACGCTCGTTGACTGTACTCGAGGAAAAACTGTTTGCGGCACTCACTGCAGCGGCACCCGAAGAATTGCTGGTTGGACTCAAGGAACACGCGGCGCGGGAACTCGCGCCGTATCGAAGCCGCATGGGAGTAGTGCAACTGCGCCAGGTGGAACATCAGTTTGTGCAGAAGCAATTGCTGGTGCATTACAATCTGCCGCGCCTCAGCCTGTTCTACATGAGCCAGCAATGAAAAATCAGCGGCGGCGGCAACCAGAAAAGCGCAGGCACGCGGAGCATAAGTCTGCGCGGTCAGAAGCGGGCCCGCCACAATTAATTCAAATTGAGAAAGCGATTTACGGCGGGTCATTTTTATCGCACTTGGAAGGCAAAGCCGTGTTTGTGCCGCTGACGCTGCCGGGCGAAGCGGTATCGGTTCGCATCACAGAGGAGAAGCGGGGCTACGCAACTGGCGAAGTGGCGGAGATTGTCACGCCAGCCCCGGAACGCGTTACGCCCGCGTGCCGTCACTTTGGAGTCTGCGGGGGGTGCCAGTACCAGCACACGGATTACGCGACGCAACTGGCGCTCAAGCAGGCGATCTTGCGCGAGACACTAGAGCGAGGCGGCGTCCACGCACCGTCTGAAATCGACGTGCTTGCCGGGACAGAGACCGAAGCGTGGGGCTATCGCAATCGAATTCGCGTGGCCTTCGACGCGCAGGGCAACCCCGGTTATCGCGGCCGGCGTTCGAATGCCGTAGTACCAATTGCTGAATGCCCGATTGCCGCGCCGTTGCTGGTTCGCGCTGTGCTTACGTTTGGCGAAGTGGCGCGCCTGGTTGCGCCACAAATGCGTGTGGAAGAACTCTCGCTGTTTTGCGACACGACCGAGACGGCACTGCTGGCCACCGTTTTTGTCAAAAGCGCTCCGAGGGATATTCTCGAATCGTTGGCGAATGCATTGGCCGCTCGCACTCCTGAACTCAGCGGAATGGAGCTTGCTGTGGCTGTGGGAGAGCAGAGCGCCGAGCAAGCTCCGCGCACAATTGCGCGGTGGGGCGAAGCGCACCTGGCGTATCGCGCCGCTGGGTTCGACTATCGCGTTGATCACGGCGCTTTCTTTCAGGTGAATCGCCATCTTGTGGACGCACTGGTAGACCGCGTGACTGCGAACCGTAAAGGCTCACTGGCATGGGACCTTTTTGCCGGCGTCGGACTGTTTGCGCAAAAGTTGGCCGGGACCTTTGACCATGCAATTGCAGTTGAATCCGCGCCAGCCGCGATGCCCGGGCTTGAGGCGAATTTGCGCGGCACCAACGGCTCCGCTGTTCAGGCATGGACGCTGAGTTTTCTGCGTGGCAAAGCCAGAAACGAGCAACCGGACCTGATCGTCATTGACCCGCCGCGCGCCGGGCTTGGCGCGGAGATCACGACGGCACTGGCGGAGATCGGTGCGCCGGTAATGACCTATGTTTCATGCGATCCAGCGACGCTTGCTCGAGATCTTCGCGAGCTGCTGGTTTCGGGCTACGCGATTGAAAGCGTGACGCTTGCCGACCTGTTTCCCCAGACCTTCCACCTGGAGACAGTGGTCCATTTGTGCCGCGCCTGATAGGCTTGACGGCATAGATCCTTTAATTCTTTAGAGTCCTATGCGCGTAGAACCCTCCAGTTCCGGCGCGACCGCTTCGCGTCCGGATGCCGTGCCCTTATTCCATGCTGCGTGGCTGTTTGCGGTGGGGATCGCCGTTACACATTGGTTGTGGCTGCGGCCCGGCCTGGTGCTGGCGGCGTTGGCGCCGGTGGCGATAATGTGCGGCATAGCTGCTTTCAGAACGCAGCGAATTCTGCTGGTTCCGCTGGCAGCGCTCTGGTGCCTGCTGGGCGCATGGTGCGGACTTATGGAGCCGCATCCCGCTCCCGCCGCTGACATCGCTTCCCTCTCCGACGGACTGGCGCGCACACTTGAAGGCACGGTAATCGACGCCGCACCGGTACGCAATGAGGCCGAGCAGAATCTGAACGACGACGAAGCCCGAGAGGCGTCAACTCCGGCCGAGCCAGCACAGAGGATTGACGTACAGCTCGGCAGCCTGGAGAAAGTGACCGACACCGAAGACAGGCAGGAGCCCTTGACCGGCCAAGTGCGACTGACGGTTCGTTGGCCAGCGGGAACTACAACGGAGATGGCCGGACAGACATTCCGCTGCGGTGACCGAATTCAAGCCGATGCGCGATTGTTGCAGCCCGCGGTCTATCACGATCCCGGAGTGTGGAGCCGCGCGGACTACTTGCTCGATCAGGGCATCACGTCGACGGGCGGCGTAAGTATCGATCGCATCGTGGTGGCCGGACACAATGCGGATGCCGGGTTGCAGCTTCGTTGCAGGCTAAGCCAGATGCAACACGCCATGACCGCCCGGCTATTGAGTCTGCCGGCAGCAATGCGAAGCTGGCCCGGGCCCTTGCGCATTACGCAGGAAGACGCAGTCATGCTGGCGGCGATGGTGGCAGGCGATCGCACGTTCCTCACTCATTCACTCCGCGTTGGATTTGAGCGTACCGGCTCCTTCCACATGCTGGTGGTTTCGGGTTTTCATCTGGCGATTGTGGCCGCATGCATCTTCTGGTTTGCGCGCCGACTGCGCATGCCGCGCGTTCCAGCCACGCTGGTCACCATTGCAGCGTCAATTGGCTACGCGCTGTTTACCGGCTTTGCCACTCCCGTGCAGCGCTCATTGTGGATGGTGACTCTCTACCTGGTGGGGCGACTCTACTATCGCGAACGCAGTGCGCTAAACACGATTGGATTTGCGTCTCTTTGCCTGCTGGCGGTGAGCCCGCGCAGCCTGTTCGATTCCGGTTTGCAGATGACATTGCTTGCTGTTGTGTCAATTGCCGGCGTGGCCATGCCGCTGTTGGAAGGCACCGTACATCCATACCTGAAGGCGACGCGTGATCTGCGTCTGGTCGCCATCGATGTCAAAGCCGTGCCGCGCATTGCGCAGTTCCGAACAATGCTGCGCATGATCGCCGAGCGAATCCAGCGGATTGCGAACAAGCGAGTTGCATGGACCTGGTTTCCTTGGACGGTGCGCTTTGTAATGCGCGTGGCTGAGCTGGTGGTTGTATCGTGCGTTGTTGAACTCGCCATGACGCTGCCCATGGCGATCTACTTCCATCGCATTACCATTTTCGCGCTACCGGTGAATCTGTTTATTCTGCCCTTGCTTGCAGTGCTCATGCCGGTGGCTCTGCTCACGCTGGTTGAGCTGGTCATCTGGCCAGGTATGGCAGCGTTTCCTGCTGCGGCGGTTGCGGTTGTACTGCATACGGGCGTGGGCCTGGTGCGCATTTTCGGCTCATTCGCGTATGGCGACTTCAGGATCGCTTCGCCGCAACTGTGGCAGTCGGCGGCATTTTACGCAATGATGGGCGCGGCAATTCTGATGGCGCACAGAGGCATGGGGCGTGACGGCTGGTGGTTGCGAAGATCAGCCTGGGCATGCCTGTTGATGGGCGCGATCGCGGCGGTTGTGCCGCGCGCAATCGATCACCCGAAGAATGCGCTGCTGGCTGAAGCAATTGATGTCGGGCAGGGCGATTCGATGCTGCTTATTACGCCGGACGGCAAGACTCTCCTCATAGATGCGGGCGGGTTCGGCGGTGGTCCCCGCCAGGCAATGCAGGATTATGATTTTGGCGAAGAGGTGATTTCGCCAGTCCTATGGGATCTCGGCATTCGGCATTTGGATGCAGTTGCGCTGAGTCATGCGCACTCCGACCACATGGGTGGACTGCCTACGGTTCTTCGTAACTTCACGCCCGATGAGCTGTGGATCGGCAACAATCCACCGAGCGAGGCTTACGATGCGCTGCTGAACGAGGCCCGCGCTCTGCACGTTCAGGCACGCGCACTGCGCGCCGACGATGCCTTCGCATTCGGAGGTACAAGGGTAAATGTGCTGGCTCCCACGCTGGAATACAGACCGGGCGCAGAGGCGGCGAATAATGACTCACTGGTTCTGCACATTGCGTATGGTGGCACTTCCGTCTTGCTTGAAGGGGACGCGGAGGTTGCAGTAGAACAAGCGATGCTCAGGGAAAAGGGCCTCGAAAGCACACTGCTGAAAGTGGGCCATCATGGCAGCACCACTTCAACAACGCCGGAATTCCTCGCACGCGTTGCGCCGCAATGGGCCGTAATCTCGTGTGGATTGCGCAACCGCTACGGGCATCCGCGTCAGGAGATTCTTGCAGAACTGCAGGCCGCACATGTGCGCACTCTGAGGACCGACATAAACGGTATTTCTTGCTTTGCGCTCGACGGCAAAACCGTTGCGGCCAAGCCCGAGTGCGGCTGGCGTTGATCCGATACCGGCGTCTTGATTGCCTCTTAGCTTGCTGCTTGATGAATGGCGAGCAATTTTTCGAGCAGCGGCTTAAGCAGATCGAGGTGGAGCGCGTTGGCTCCGTCGGATTTCGCATGCGCTGGATCGTCATGCACTTCTAGGAACAGGCCGTCGATTCCAGCTGCTACGGCGGCGCGCGCCAGCAGCGGAATAAACTCCGGTTGCCCGCCACTTACGCCGTTGCCTGCAGAGGGCTGCTGCACGGAATGCGTTCCGTCAAAAACTACAGGCGTCATTTCGCGCATGATAGCGAGCGAGCGATAGTCCACCACCAGCGTGTTGTATCCAAAGCTGGCGCCGCGCTCAGTAAGGAACACGCGATCGTTACCGGTAGAACGCACTTTCTCAACCGGGTGCAGCATATCCCACGGTGAAACAAACTGGCCTTTTTTTATATTTATGGCTCGGCCGGTTCTTCCTGCGGCCACCAGCAGGTCTGTCTGGCGGCACAGGAACGCTGGAATCTGCAACACGTCTACCGATGCCGCGGCAACTTCGCAGTGGGCGGGTTCGTGCACATCAGTCAGAACGGGCAGGCCGGTTTCGCGCGCCAGGCGGCCGAGAATGCGCGTGCCCTCAAGCAGACCGGGGCCACGATAGCTCTTTACGCTGGTTCGGTTGGCTTTGTCGTAACTGGCTTTAAAGATGAAGGGGACAGCAAGGTCCGACGTGATGCGCTGCAGCGCATCGGCCATGGTTCGCACGTGGTGTTCACTTTCAATAACGCACGGGCCGGCGATGAGAAACAGCCGGCCCGCACCCACGTGCACTGGACCAATTTCGAACGATTGACTCACACAGGGATTCTACGGCAAAAGCCGCATCATCCGCTGTGGTACTACTTGGTTAAAACAGCCTCAGACTGGCCTTGCAGCTCCTCGGAATGCGTCCGTGACCATTGCCAGAGCGCACGTTCAAGAGCATGCAGCGGTGTTGGAGCAGGCAGGTCACCCTGTGGCGTGACAATGCCGCATTCGGCCAGATGTTTCAACGCATTGTTGTACTCAGTGTAGAAATGGACGTCGTGGCGCGCATGACCGAGCGCCTCAAGAGCGCGAAAGTCGAGAACGGCATAGCGTTCAGGGTAGATAGCCGACATGACAGCCGAAGCAATAGCAATGTCGACGCCGCGCAGCGACACGAGAGCGTTGACGGCGTCTTCTGTTGAGGCATTGGGCGAGGCTGCAACTGCCAATGCACTGCGAATGCTCTCATTGCTGTTGCCGATCAGGTAGTGAACCATCCTTTCCGATTTCCAACGGACAATAGTTTCGAGATTGCCGAGCGTATGTTCCCCGGCACGGATAGAAGCTCCTGCATCATAAGCCGCTGCCTCAAGCTGACGTTCACGTTCACCGGCTTCTTGCCAGTAACTGTCGGCCAGCTCCTGAAGCTCCATTTCCGCGGGCTGAAGCTGAAAGTACGACATGATTTTCTATTCCTCCATACAATACAAAACTCCCAAACTCTAGGCCGGACGTGGGGCGTTGTCAATAGCGTGCGGGGCAATTGGAATACCACTTTGCGGGAAGGCAAAATAACGGGTCAAATCTTGTCAATTCGCGGTTGCAGTCTAGGCGATGCCGCCGGAATACCAGACTGGAATGATCGTATTCTCCTCAGTCAGAATGGAGCCCCCGCTGAAGCTCGAAATGGGCTCAGAGAATGCGCAGAATTTGCCAGTCCGGAGCCTTTTTGGGGGATGAATCAATCAAAGCTTCCTATATTCATAATCTTGCGGTCCCTGTGAAGCTAATCGGCGCGAATCCGGAAAGTGAGGTGTTGCGGACTCTATTTCCTGCCGACTTCTACCCTTCGCGTTCCACTCCCGCCGACAAAAGGTGTGCAATTGGCACCGTGGACTGCACAGAGGTCCAACTGCATCTCGATGGGTTCTCCAGCCGCAGAAATTGATCAGGTGAAACCTGCAATTGCATCCGATCAGCATTTCCGGGGGCGGCGCGGGTCTATTCCGCCGCTTCAGGTGGACTCAGGCAAGATTGGCCTTTTGCTCCGTGATCGCCCGCCGCTCCCGCACAGCCGTTAATCCATTCTGTAAGCTACTGGATGACTTTCTCGGAAACCCGAGATTCTGATTGCAGCCGCACGTTTCGGTTTTTGTAACTGGCGACGATGAACTCGCGGAAGAGCGGGTGCGGCTCCAGAGGTTTGGACTTGAATTCGGGATGGAACTGGCAGCCGAGGAAGTAGGGGTGGCTCGGGATCTCCACAATCTCTACATATGTTGAGTCGGGCGTGGTGCCGCTGAGTCTTAAACCGCCGCCCGTCAGCAGTGCTTCATACTCGCGATTGAATTCGTAACGATGGCGGTGGCGCTCGCTGATCTCCGTGGCTCCGCCATAGGCTTTCGCGGCCAGCGAATCCTCCTGCAGGATGCAGGTCCACGCGCCCAAGCGCATGGTTCCGCCCATTTCTTCAACGCCCAGCAGCTCACGGAGTTTATAAATAACGCGGTGCTGCGTGGCCGGATCGAACTCACTGGAATTTGCGTCTTTAAGGCCGCACACATTACGCGCAAACTCAATGCAGGCCGTCTGCATGCCGAGGCAGATGCCGAAGTAGGGTACATTCTTTTCGCGCGCGTAACGGATGGCGTTCAGCATTCCCTCAATGCCGCGCTTGCCAAATCCGCCAGGAACCAGGATGCCATCGAAGCCTTCAAGTTGCGCTTCGTAGCTGCGATCTTCGGGCGTCTTCGATTCAAGACCCTCGGCCTCAATCCAGGTGACCTTGATTTTGAGGTTTTGCGAAACGGCGCCGTGGGTGAGCGCTTCATTGAGCGACTTGTAGCTGTCTTCGTATTCCACGTACTTGCCTACGATGGCGATGGAGACTTCGTCCTTGGGGTGGTAGCAGCGATCGACGAGATCTTTCCAACGGCTGAGGTCGGCTTCGGGTGCGTCCCTGTGAAGGTACTTGAGGATGAGAGCATCGAGACCTTCTTCGGCGAAACGCAATGGAACTTCGTAGATGGATGGTACGGTGGTAGCGCCAATGACGGCGCGCTCTTCAACGTTGCAGAAGGCGGCAATTTTCTGCTTCATTTCGCGGCCCAGCGGGCGATCGGAACGGCATAGCAGGATATCGGCCTGGATGCCGATGGAGAGCAATTCCTTGACCGAGTGCTGAGTGGGCTTGGTCTTCAGCTCTTTTGCGGCGGCGATGTACGGCACCAGCGTGAGATGCACAAAAAGCGTGTTCTCGCGGCCCAGTTCCTGGCGCATCTGGCGGATGGCTTCAAGGAACGGCAGCGATTCAATGTCGCCAACCGTGCCGCCGATTTCGACGATGGTGACATCTGCACCATTGGCCGAAACCTTGCGCATGGCATTTTTAATTTCATTGGTGACGTGCGGGATAACCTGTACGGTCTTGCCAAGATAGTCACCACGACGCTCTTTGAGGATGATTTGTTCGTAGATGCGGCCGGTGGTGAGATTGTTGTCGCGCGAGAGCGGCGCGTGAGTAAAGCGCTCGTAGTGGCCAAGGTCAAGATCGGTTTCCGCGCCGTCGTCAGTGACGAAAACTTCACCATGTTGGAACGGAGACATGGTGCCGGGGTCAACGTTCAGATACGGGTCAAACTTCATCATGTTGACTCGTAACCCGCGGCTCTCAAGCAGGCATCCGATGGATGCTGCCGCAAGTCCCTTGCCTAAACTGGACACAACTCCGCCCGTCACAAAGACGTACTTTGCCGACATCGATGCAACCTCACTTTTTAGTTGTTGTGGTTGGACGTACCTGGTGGGCACAATCAAGTATGTCAGAGTTTGAGGCGCGAAGAAACCGGAAAATGGTATGGCTTGAGGAAAAGCCCGCCATTTTCCTCATCTAACCGTCTGTTTTTGTTGCCGTTGGACCAGCATCCAACCGGAATGGATGTAGACTGCGTGTGACAGGATTGAGGCGGCAGTGACGGATCGAATTCTGGTTCAGAAGACAGACATTACCACCCTGGCGGTGGATGCTATTGTGAACGCGGCCAATTCGACTCTGCTTGGCGGCGGGGGCGTGGACGGGGCGATTCACCGGGCGGCCGGACCGGAACTGTACGACGAATGCGCAAAGCTGAATGGCTGCGCAACGGGTAAGGCAAAGCTGACCCGAGGCTACAAGCTACCGGCAAAGTACATCATCCATACCGTTGGGCCGGTGTGGAGCGGCGGAGAACGGGGTGAGCCGGAGCAACTGGCCAGTTGTTACCGGTCTGTATTTAAAGTTGCGCGCGAGCATGGGGTACGCAGCATCGCCATTCCTGCGATCAGCTGCGGCGTATATCGCTTTCCAATCGATCGGGCTGTGGAGATTGCGGTGCGCGAGACGCGTGCCGAGCTTGAGCAGAACAAGTGGATCGAGCGAGTAATCTTCGCGTGCTTTGGCGACGAGGTGTATGCGAGCTATCGGCAGGCGCTGAACGCGGCTGCGAAGTAGCAAACCAGTCTGATCACCTGCTCCGGCGACAAACCTCCTTAGCGCCAATTCGTCTAAACTGGGTGCGATGAACCCTACCATTCAAATGCGACGGGTGTTGGTTGCGGTCGGTTTGGCGTTCGCGGTGACTTTTGCGGCTTTGCCGGCGGCAAACGCGCAAAAATCAGCGACCAATGCGCCTCGCGAAGGGCAAAAGCCGCTGCCGATGAAGCCTGACGCTCCGGGGCAGCCACGGAATCATCGGCTGATTCTGAAAGACGGCACCTATCAGATGGTTCGGCAATACACGCTTGCCGGCGACCGTGTGCGTTATCTGTCGCTGGAACGTGGCGAATGGGAAGAGATGCCGGCCGACCTTGTGGACTGGGCTGCCACGGAGAAATGGGAACGCGATCACGCTTCGCCAACCGGAGTAGAGCCATCGCCCGGAATGAAAGAGGCCGAAGCGGTGGATAAGGAGGCCGCCGACGAGCGTGCGCTGATGAAAGCTCGCATGCCGGAGATCGCTCCGGGACTGGAGTTGCCGGATCAGGACAGTGTGTTCGCGTTTGACACCTATGAAGGCACGCCTGCACTGGTGGAACTGTTGCCCACCGATCTGGATATTGATAACAAGGCGCACAAGGGACTGAGGACGCTTAATCCGCTGGCCATGTCGAAAATGAACATGCAACTGCTGGGCGCTCATGCCAAGGTGCATCTGCATATCAACGATCCCGTAATTTTTGTTTCGCTCGGCGTGGTCGACGACAAGGAGTCAGTTCTCTCACACGCCATGACAATCGACACAAAGCGGGCCAATGCGGTGGACGGCAAACGTGGCGCGCATTCTGACAAGTCCGGCTTTGCGCTCATCCGGCTGGACGAGCGCAGAGCACTGCGTATTGTCGGCGCGATCAATGTGAGCGTAACGGGCAATGTAACCCAGGACGAAAATGTAATTCCTACCAAGATTGAAGTAATGCCCGGCAAGCACTGGCTTCGCATTCAGCCGCAGCAACAGCTCACGATTGGCGAATATGCCCTGATCGAGATTATTTCTCCGTCGGAGATCAATCAGTCTGTATGGGACTTTCGTGTCAATCCGGCCACGCCCGACAATCCTGGGTCAATTGGACCGTTGCTGAAACAGACAAGCGCACACTGACGCGATCAGTTGTTTTCGAGTTGCGCGATTTTGAGCTGCTTTCTACGGCGGCTCACGACAAAATGCGTTAGCAGCAGTGTGGCCCCGATGGCGCTCAAGACAGCGTCTGCGCCGGGCATGGCACGCGGTCCCCAGTGAGCGTAACTGCGGCCGTCGAGAAACGCCATGTAGGCCACGGGCAGGTTACCGAACGAGTTGATGATCGCGTATCGCGAGCTTCCGCTCTTGCCGGAGCCACCAAGAAACTCCAGCGCGACGGCAGTAAACATCGCATAGCTGACCCCGATGCTGAACAGGTACAGCACCGTCCCGGTGAAGTAGACGGCAGGACGCAATGGACCAAAGGCCAGAACGGCGAGTGTGGCTGCGTTGACCAGACCTGAAATCAAGTAAGCGATGGGCGCGCGAATGCGAACTGGGATGAGTGATGCCGCCATTGCGCCTGCAGCCGTAAGCAGCGCCCCGGCGAGTCCGTTCATCCAAGCCACCTGATTGCCGCTGACACCGTAATCCGCAGCCAGGCCGGGAAGAAGGCCGATCATGGCGCCGCTGCACATGGGGAACGTTATGAGCAGCGTGTAGGGGATGGCTTCCCATCGCAAAAATGTGGCACGAAATTCGAACCAGATGCGTACAGCGGCGTCACGCGCTGTGTGGGTATCAAACTCGAACTGGCGAGGCACAGCAAAGTCAAACAGCGCGGGCAAAACGATCATGGCCGCAACAATCCATCCAAGCGAGCGAAGCGGCACCCGCGCGGCAAGCGAAACCAGAAGAAAGACAGCCACACCGCCGAATGCGAGCGAGCCACTCTGGTAGAAGCTGCCGGCCAGGCGTCGGCTCTTCGGACTGCGCAGCTCTCCCATGATGCCGCCGCAGGCAGCCACCACCAGCCCGCCAAAGCACATACTGAGAAATAAGAGTCCGACGGATAACGTTGAGCTCAGTCGAGCTTGATGAAAGGCGGCCAGTTCCGCTACGGCTGCGGCTGCCGCTGCCAGCATGAGCCAGTTGCGCCGGCTCATCCAAAAATCGCTGACCGGGCCCCAGAGAAAATAAATCGTATGGGGCAGCGTGACGAAGGCAACAATGCTGGCGCCGCGCGCTGGATCGACACCCTCGCGACGCAGCAGATAGGAAAGCGCTCCGCCTACTAACCCGATGGACATCACGGCCATGGGTGCAATCAGAAAGTTGAACAGCCACGGTCGTTCCTGCGCCGTTAAAGCGGGATCGCGCTCGGCATCCTCACTTGAGGCCGGTTGCATGTCGGTTAGCGTAACATGCACGTCCTTAATTCCATTCAACTTCGGCTGGTTGTGCATCCAATGGGGGATTCCATTCCTTTTTCGGGTGAGTCTAGAATTCGGATGACTCTATTAAGGACGCAGGATACAAATGGTCGACTGTTACGAGCTCTTACAAATTAGCCCCAACGCCGACAATGACACAATCCATCGTGTCTACAAGTACCTGGCGGCGCGCTTACACCCCGACAATCTTCAAACCGGAGATGCCGCGAAATTTCAGCGCGTCAAGACTGCATATGATGTCCTGTCCAATGCGCAGCGGCGCAGGGAATACGATGCGAAACGGCGAGAGCTAATCTCAGCCAGTCCGCTATCAACCACAATCGACTTTATGGACCACCTTGACGGCGAGACCAATCGACGCATGGCGATCCTGGCGGTGCTCTATTACCGGCGGCGAACCAGTCCCAATTTCCCGGATGTGCCACTCGCAGAGATCGAAGAGCGCATGGGATTTCCCAGGGATTATCTCGACTTTGCCATGTGGTACCTGGTGAAGAAGAAATATGTCTTACGGTCCGATAACGCTTGTTTTGCGCTCACTGCCGAGGGGGTCGACTTTGTTGAGCACGAACGAGCGGTTCTTCCCGTTCTGAATGGATTGCTGACGAGCACAACCGAAACTGTCTCGGAAGTAGACGTAGAAATCACCACCCACAAAACAGAAGCGGTGCCGATTCGGCGCGATTGGGTCAGTGGCCCCGCGCAAGGTGCTTCCGCGCCAACTTCGGGTTCGCAGATAGGTCGCCGTACCGCCAGAACCGATCGGCGTTTGGGAATTGATCGACGTATGGGAGCGCCCGACGAGCGCATCATCAAAATTGAGCGACGCCAGAACACGACAGACAGACGTATAAACATGAAAGACCGGCGTGCTCCCAAATAGGGTGGGCGTTTCCGGCAATTCTTAGTACTCCGGTTTACCCAGTGCTACAATTCCCCCGTGAATCCGTGGGTGCGGGGCGCACGAAAACGGCATTCACCCGGAGTACGTATGGCATCTGGATCTGGATTTCGCAGTGGATTGGGACTTCTGCTGCTGCGCGTGATGGTTGGCGGAGTTTTTCTTTCTGAAGGCCTGCAGAAATTTATTTTTCCGGGCGCACTCGGCGCCGGCAGGTTTGCAAAGATCGGGATTCCGCTGCCCTACTTCACCGCTCCCTTTGTAGGCGCAGTTGAAATCATCTGCGGTGCAATGCTGATTCTCGGTATTGCCACGCTGTATGCGATGATTCCTCTGCTCATCGACATTGGTGTCGCCATCGTAACGACCAAGTGGCCCATGGTGCGCCACGATGGTTGGTGGGCGACACTGCATGAATCGCGCACGGATGTGTGCATGTTGTTGGGTCTGATTGCGATTGCCTGCCTGGGCGCGGGGCGCTGGTCGTTCGATCGGCGGTAGCTATTCGCGCACGCCGATGCCGAGCGCCTTCATCTTGCGATAAAGGTGGCTGCGTTCGAGACCGAGCAATTCCGCCGCGTGGCTTACGTTGTTGCGAGCCTCTTCAATCTTCTTCAATATGTATTCGCGCTCATAGGCATCGCGAGCCTGTTGCAGGCTCGAAAATTCTTCCTTCGAGCGCGAGCCTGCTTTGTGCGTCAGCGGAGGCAGATGCTTGCGCTCAATGCGCAGCACGCGCGGATTGAGGATCATCACCCGCTCGATCACATTCTTGAGTTCGCGTACGTTGCCTGGCCAGTGATATTGCGAAAGCGCGTCCAGCGCGTCGGCTGCAATTTCCATGCGCGGCCGGCCATACTGGCGGCCAAAATCAGCAAGAAACTCGCGTGCCAGAAATGGAATATCTTCCTTGCGAGTGCGCAGCGGCGGAACGTAAAACGGAACCACGTTGAGACGATAGAAGAGATCTTCGCGGAAGTTGCCCTTGCCGATCTCTTCTTCGAGATCCTTGTTTGTGGAAGCAATCAGCCGCACATCCACATGCAGCGGCTGCGTACCACCCACGGGCGTAAACAACTGGTCGTCGAGAGCGCAGAGCACTTTGGCCTGCGTCTTCAGGCTCATGTCGCCGACTTCGTCCAGAAACAGCGTTCCGCCGTCGGCGCGCTCGAGCGTTCCACGCTGCTCCGGCGGTCCACCGGGGTGAACGCCATGGCGGTAGCCGAAGAGTTCCGCCTCAATATGCGCTTCAGGAATTGCGGCGCAGTTTAGTTCAACAAAGACGCGATCGCGGCGAAGGCTCTCTGCGTGTATGGAGCGCGCAATCAGCTCCTTGCCGGTGCCCGATTCACCGTAGATGAGCACGCGTCCGTTCGTCGGCGCCATCAGGCGAATCTGCTGGCGCAGCGCCTTGAGCGGAACGCTTTCGCCGGTAAGAACAGACGATGCACTGAACTGCCGCTTGAACTCTTCATTCTCCGACCGTAAGCGGCGCGCTTCAACCGCGTTCTTGACAACAATCAATGTGCGATCGAGCGAAAGTGGCTTTTCGAGAAAATCGTATGCGCCCAGCTTGGTAGCTTTGACTGCGGTTTCAATGGTGCCATGGCCGCTGATGATAACGACTTCGGGACGCGTCTCTACCGCCTGTTGGCGCACTTCGGACAGCACTTCAAGGCCGTCGCGATCGGGGAGCCAGATGTCGAGTAACAGGACGTCGTATGGAGCATCCTGCAAGAGCGTCATGGCCTCTGCAGCCGTTGCCGCGCCACGAACGCCATAGCCCTCTTCGCGCAGGATCTCTTCAAGCGAGGTTCGTATCTCCGCTTCGTCGTCCACTACCAGAATTTGATTCATGAAGGCGATCCCTTTGCCGTTGACTCGGCTGCACCTTCAAGCATAGCGGGTTCCATCAGCGGAAGATGAAGTACGAAGCGCGCGCCCTTGGGACTGTTCGACTCAGCGCGAATCGAGCCGCCGTGTTCCTGCACGATTTTGGCGGCGATCGACAAGCCCAGGCCAGTACCGCGATGCTTGGTGGAATAGAACGGCAGAAAGAGCCGCTCGCGAATTTCGTCAGTCAAGCCGTGCCCGGTGTCGCTGACCGTAACTTCCAAAGCGCCGCCGTCTTCACTCATGCAGGTGTGAATTTTAAGCACGCGCAGAAGGCTGCCCTGCATGGCTTCCGCCGCATTGTCGATAAGATTGGCGAGAGCGCGCCGCAGGGCCTCAGGGTCGGCAAGTACCGTTGGCAATCCAGGTTCGAGGTCGCGCTGCACAGTGATGCCTTCAAGCCTACCGGCGAAAAGCGCTAACGCTTCTTCGACCACTTTGTTCATATCAGAGGCACGCGGTTGCGGTGCTGGAAACTGCGCCAGCGCAGAAAACTGATCGACCAGCGAACGCAGCGATGCAACGCAGGAGAGAATGACCTCACTGCATTTGCGAATGACGTTGGGCGAGTCGGGCTGCATACGATCCAGATGCTTGCCGATGCGTTCGGCAGAAAGCGCGATTGGCGTAAGCGGATTCTTGATTTCGTGTGCTACGCGCTGCGCCACTTCTTTCCAGGCTAATTGGCGTTGCGCGCGCAGCAGTTCGCTGGTGTCTTCAACAACGATCACGCTGCCGGGTTTCCCGCGCGTGAGCTCTAGTCGCGCGCTGGTGATGGCCAGGTGAATGTTGCGGCCCTTCGAGCGGAACTCAATCTCAGAAGATGCAGCGCCCATGCGCTGGCCGCGGCGGATCAGGCCGGCAACATCAGACGCAATCTCCGGCGGCAAAAAGCTCTCCATCTTCTGACCGGTCAGTGAAGCACTGTCATCGAGGCCCATGAGCGCGGCAAAGGCGCGATTCGACTGCAGCACTGTTCCTGCGCCGTCAAGCGTGACGACGCCGCTGGGAATGGTCTCGACGATGGTTTCGAGTTCGCGACGGCGTTCTTCGATTGCCTGGTTGGCCGCCGTCAATTTGGCCGAAGAGCTCTCAGCCAAATGGCGGCTGGTCTCAAGGTCCGCAGCCATGTGGTTGAAGGCCCTGACTAGGTCGCCCATTTCACCGGTAGCGATGGCAGAAACGCGTTGGTCATATTTGCCGGCAGCAATCTCGTCCATGGCAACGCCAAGCGCTTCAACCGGGCGCGTGATCTGTTTTGAAAGGAACATAGCCAACCACAGACTGGAGAAGAAAATGAACACCGTGATGAGCAACTGCAGCATGAAGAAGATGGTACGAATGCTGTTGCGGGCGCGGAACAATTGCCAGTAAGCCTGCGCGCCGGTGCGAATGCGCGCGGTAGTCTGGCTGAGCCCCTGCGGCAGCGGCAAGGCCGCGATGACCAGCTTGCCGGAGGTAGTGGGCGCCATGCCGAGCGCATACTCCTGCCCCGCCACTCTGAGCACCGGCAAGTCACTACGACGCGCAGCGGAAAGTAAGATCGATTGCAGCGCTCCGTGGACGGCCTCGTTAGGATGACTCGCCGCATCCTGCCAGGGAATCACTGAGGCGTCCGCCGTGGACGGTGGAGCGCTAAAGCCGGCCACCATATGCTGATCGCGATCAAAGATGGTGACAAAGCCGCCGTCGAGCGTAACGCGATGCGAAGCAAGAACGGCCTGCAGCGATTGAGGGTCTCCATCGGCCGCGCCCGTAGCAGCAATGGAGGCTGCTTCTCCGCGCGCGTTGCTGGTGACATATTGCGCCAACTCAATGACCACGCGAGTCGAGTCCTCGCGCAGTTCCGTCGTTGGCGATGAAAACCAGCGATCGATGGAGCGGTTCATCAGCAAAAAGCTGAAAAGGAACATGAAGACCGCAGGCGTGAGTGCAATGAGCGTGGCGCCAAGCACCATCCGCGTGCGCAGGCGAGCGCCGAGCGCGCTGCTGCTCTGGTCCGCATAAAGCTTGAGGATGTTCCTGAGCAGCAGCATCAGCAACACCATCAGCAGCAGGAAGACCAGGACGATCAACCCGGTGAACAGGATGGTTTCACCGGGAGTTTCAGGGTTGAGAATGCGGATATTGAACGCCTGCAGCGTGCCCAGCAGCGCGATAAGCAACACCACGCCCAGTCCGAACAGGACGATGGAACGGCGCCGTGGGTCGCCCAGGAATGCCATGCAGTGGATTATAGAAGCAAATCAGGGGTCAGGGATCAGGAGTCAGAGTTCGGCAGCTATCGTCAGCCAATAGGATCCACGGGAATTGGCGGAGGATTGGATTTGCCGGCCCCTGCAGGAACTTGTCCATAGGTAACAATGCAGCCTCTGTACGATCGATCCCTGATCCCTGACACCTGTTCCCTGTTTTTAAACCTGCGAGCAGCTGAGCGGACTCAGCACGATGTTGGTGATGTTGGACACGATGCTGTCGAAGGCGAAGCGTTGGTCGGCAGTCAGCTTCTTCCAGTCCGGGTCATTGCGGAACTTGTCCCAGTTGGCCTCAAGCTCGGCCGTGTTGGCAAAGCTCAGCATGTAGGTGAGCGAGGGCATCCGCGGGCCGATCAGCACGTCGCTGAAGAAGACGGGATTACAGCCAGTTTTCTGAAAGATGTCGAACTCGCCGGAGTGGAACATCTCCACCTTGCGAATGTGCTCGAAATTGCTTGGGCTCTCATACGTGCGCAACTGGAAAATACGCTTGGATTTAGCTACTGACATGGGAGGCAGCTTGAGCTTTGGCCAACCTTCAAACGCTCCCAGCAATGAGATTTCGACACGCTCAAAAGCAGGCGCGGCAGCGGTGGCGTTCCAGTACGGAGCGGCTGACTTGAGGAAGTCTTCATCTTTAGCCAAGTGCCAATCGAGGGTCGCCAGCCCATCAGCCGTTGGGCCGGGAATGAGCAGGTAAATTTGCGGCGTTTCCTGGCCATACTCGAGCCTGAACGCACCCACTGGTCCCATGCCCATGCGGCTAAGCGCCGGAATGAGCGCATCGGCAAAATAGTGTTCAATCATGCGCCCTTGCGGACCGCTCACCAGCGTGTAGCGCCGCAGTTGATAGAACTCACGATCACTCGCGGACTTCGGACTGGCTGCAGTCTGCGGACTGGCTGTGGTCTGAGCTTCGGCTGCGGCGTTGCCAATAAGTGCGGCGGCAGAAGTGGCAAGTGATGCGGCGAGAAATTGACGGCGTTGCATGATGGGCCTCCGGATGAAGGACCATTTTACGGTATTGCCAGCGCGCCAGGGTCTGCCTGTATGACAAGTTCAACGCGATGCCTGGAAACACAACGGCCGCGGCCAGCAGTTGCGCTGAACGCGGCCCGTTGTTCACTGGCCTACGAATTAGAGCACTTCGGCTGCGGCTGTCCATGGGCGCTGCTGACTGTCTGCAACGCCTCGATAGGTAAGTTTGCCGTGCCATGTATTCAGGCCTTCTGCAAATCCCGTGTCCTGCTTGAGGGCCTCGCGCACTCCGCGATTGGCCATGCGCAACACGTACGGGAATGTGGAGTTGGTGAGTGCGAGCGTGGAGGTGTGTGGAACCGCGCCGGGCATGTTGGTTACGCAATAGTGCACTACGCCATCCACCGTGTAGCTGGGATTGGAATGCGAAGTGGGTTTGGCCGTTTCAATGCAGCCGCCCTGGTCGATGGCTACATCCACGATCACCGCGCCCTTCTTCATTTTTGAAACCATGGCGCGCGTCACAATCTTCGGTGCGGTTGCTCCGGGAATGAGCACGCCGCCGATAACGAGATCCGCTTCGCGAGTTGCGTGTTCAATGTTGTAGCTGTTGGACGCCAGCGTGTAGAGGCGTCCGTTGAAAATGTCGTCGAGTTCGCGGAGCCTATTGAGATTGACATCGATGAGCGTGGTCTTGGCGCCGAATCCGAGTGCGATGCGCGCCGCATTGGTGCCGACGACTCCGCCGCCCAGAATGCATACGTGAGCGGGAGGCACACCCGGCACACCGCCGAGCAAGATGCCGCGGCCGCCGCGCTCGCGCTCAAGATAGCTTGCGCCCACCTGCACGCTCATGCGACCCGCAACTTCGCTCATGGGCATCAGCAGCGGCAGCGTTCCCTGGCGATCACGCACCGTTTCATAGGCGATGCCAATAACTTTGGACTCAAGCAATTTGCTGGTCAGGTCAGGCAGCGGAGCCAGGTGCAGATAGGTGAACAGGACCAGGCCTTCGCGGAAGTAGGGATACTCCGACTCGACGGGCTCCTTAACCTTGACTACCATTTCCGATTTGCCCCACACGTAGCCTGCATCGCCCACGATCTCGGCGCCTGCATTCTGATATTCGTCGTCGGGGAAACCGGACTGCGCGCCGGCTTGCGTTTGAACCAGAACCTTGTGTCCCGCCGCAGTAAGCTCTTTTACGCCTGCGGGGGTAATGCCTACCCGCGATTCGTTGTCTTTAATTTCTTTGGGAACGCCGATGATCATGAGCTTCTCCCCGGGCGGTTTGCCCACCTGAGGTTTTCGATGCCCGAAGGGAGCCGCCGGTCGGTGCAGCAGGTGGTTGCTGCGGCCCGGCGCCTATGAAGCATCTCGGAGGAGGGCTGGTTTGGCGCCGGGCACGCATTCGTGTGTGCAACGAATTGAATCCTACTGTGTAATTTGATGCCGGTGTGTGCGAATTTCGTGATAAAACCATAGAATGAGCATGAAAAATGCAATGCACAGGCAATCTGTGCACAAATCTACCTCAATGCGGCCGGAGCCGCGCGAAGAGCCCGCAAATTCGGCACTAGACGATTTTGATTTCGCAATCATTGGTGTTTTGGAACACAATGGGCGCGCTACAAACGCCGAAGTGGGCGAGGCGGTGGGACTGTCGGCCTCGGCGGCGTCGCGGCGGATTCAGGCGCTCGAAGCTTCAGGAGCCATTCGCGGCTATCGGGCGGTTGTCGACGATCGCCTGCTGGGCAAGTCGAAAACCGTGTATATCCGCGTGACGCTGGAACGCGAGACGGCCGATGTGCTGAGCAAGTTTGAGGCAGCGGTGCGGCACTGCCACGATGTGGTGACCTGCCATTTGATGGCCGGCCAGTACGATTACATGCTGGTGGCACGCGTTTCCGGCATTGACGATTATGGACGCCTGCACCAGAAAGAGCTCTCGCGCCTGCCCGGCGTTACACGGCTTGAGACCAGCTTCGCCCTGCGCGATGTATTGGAAGGGGTGAAGGACAGGGAGTAGGGAACAGCTTCTAGCTTCTAGCTTCTAGCTGCTAGCTGCTGGCCACCTGGTCTCGGCTCTCTGTTCCCTCATCCCTATTCCCTGTCTTTACTAGCTCATGGTTTCGCGTGCATTGCGCCAGCGGTCGATGTCGGAATCGATGGCATAGCGGTCGATTTCTTTCAGCTCATCTTCAGAGAATGTACGGTTCTTAAGCGCGTCCAGCGAATTGTCTAACTGCTCCACGTTGCGTGCTCCGATGAGTGCCGATGTCACGCGCTTGTCGCGGAGCACCCAGGCAATCGCCATCTGCGCCAGCGTCTGGCCGCGTTGTTTGGCGATGTCACTCAAGGAGCGCACGCGGCTGAGGTTGGTGTCGCTCAGAAACTCCTTCAGAAAGGAACCTTCCGCTTTGGCGCGCGACTCCGCCGGAACGCCTTTCAGATATTTGTCGGTCAGCAGGCCCTGTGCCAGCGGCGAAAAGGCGATGCAGCCCACGCTGAGTTCTTCCAAAGTGTCGAGCAATCCCTGCTCAACCCATCGATTCAGCATGGAGTACGACGGCTGATGAATGAGCAGCGGAACACCCATCGATTTCAGAATTGCGGCGGCTTCGCGAGTCCGTTCGGGGCTATAGCTTGAGATGCCGACGTAGAGGGCTTTGCCCTGGAAGACGGCAGTGGCTAGCGCACCCATAGTTTCTTCCAGAGGGCAGTTGGACCAGGGGCGGTGCGCATAAAAAATATCGACATATTCCAGGCCCATGCGCTTCAGGCTGTCATCGAGCGAGGACAGCAGGTACTTGCGCGAACCACCAATGCCGTAGGGGCCCGGCCACATGTCCCAGCCGGCCTTGGTGGAGATGACCAGCTCATTGCGCAGGCCGCCGAAATCCTTGCGCAGGATGTGGCCCAAATTTTCCTCCGCCGAGCCGTAGGGCGGCCCGTAGTTATTTGCCAAATCAAAATGCGTTACGCCTCGATCAAAGGCGCGGCGCAAAACTGCCCTTCCGGTCTCGAAAACATCTGTTCCACCAAAGTTTTGCCAGAGGCCCAGGGAAATGGGTGGCAGCACCAGCCCGAAGCGGCCGCAGCGACGAAACTCAGCGGATTCATACCGATTGGGGTCCGGCATATAACTCATAAGCGTTATTCTCCTTTGCCCGAATAGGGGGCATACTTCGATTCTCGGGTGAAATGCGCCGAGCGCACGAAGAAGTATGTCACACCCGGCTGGTTGCGGAAATCAAGCCGGGCGGAATCGCTCTAACATCATATTTCCGAATTATTTGCGGTAATGCGCAACAGATTGCTCTCTAGATTCACGATTAGATCCCAGGCGCGGAGACATTTGAGGGCCAAGAGCATGGCTGTTGATACAGTGGACCCGAAGAACGAAGCAAGCGAGTTCCAAGGTCCGGTTTCCAGTTACCAGGTGGTCGAAGCCAAACCAATCGCTTCAGACCAGCGATTTGTCGCGTCTGAACTGGACGAAGAAGAAGACCAGACCGTGCGCGTAACCGCTGCGCCACAGCCGGTTGTAAAGGCGAAGGCGCCAAAGCGAATTGCGCAGCAGGCGGCAACTGCCGTTCGTACTGTGAGATATGAAGCGGAGCAAGTTGAGCGCTCGTCAACCAAGATGTACGTGGCGTTGGCCGCTGGACTTGGCATTCTTACATCGCTCGCAATCGTCGCATTTGTTCTAATGCCGGGCAAATCGGTAGACTCGACCTATGACATGGGCTCTGTGACCTCGACCAGCAATGGTTTGAAAGGCCATCTGATCACGAATTGGGGAAATCAGCTGAGTTACAAACTCAGTATTGAGCCCAGCGATGCCAGCCAGTTGGATGCGTTTGTGACCGCAATCAATAACCCGCCGCAGCCAATCTCAGTCAGTCTGCAGTTGAAAGACGTGTCCGGCAGTGTCCTGTGCGATACGCCGATTCTGTTGAAGTACGATCCGCTCAAAAAGATTCCCAACGTTGTTACGCGCGACGGCTCTGCGAGTGCTGGAAACGCGAAGAGCGCAAAAATCGACGAGTCCGTGCAGACACAGGCCGAGGTAGATCGCGCCTTGAATAATGCTCGTCTGGTGGGCCAGGAGCTGAGCCGAGAGCACGGCAAAGATATTTTCCAGCCAGTGAACGGCGAGGACGGTCAGATTTCTTCGATTGCGGCACAAGGAACGCTTCCCTGCAGCAAAAAACAGTATCAGAGCGCGGCTTCGTGGGCGTTTGTGACCAATTTCCCAAGTGTGCTTCAGAACGCTGGCCCGCAGAACTCCGATACAAATGACAATCTTGATGCTTTCGGCGTTGCACCCAAAGACAGTGGTAGTACCGCGACAGGGCGAAAGGTAACGCGGAGAGTTCCGCTGCCTAATTCGCACTTCTCAGTGGAAATGGACGACGCGCTTGTCGGTTATCAGACTGCAACCGGCATTGTGGAGACGCGCGCCGGAAAATCGTTCCTGGTGGAAAAGCGCGACCTTGTCGCCAGTTCGCTCAAGGGTGTGGAGCTTCCAATCCCGATCCACTACCGCTGCGATCAGCTCGGCGCCTGCTCGCTCGCCGGACTTAACACAGGCATCCAGCGGGCATGGCTAGAGCGGTAAGAGACCGTTTACAAGTTCACAAGTTTACGAGTTCACTGGTGATGCGGTACGAAGTCGTCCTGGCTGAATCACAATCGTGCGATCACAGGTCAGAAGCTCGTTAACTTGCAAACTCGTCAACTTGTTAACTGTCCTTAGTCGATTTGCGCGCGCTGCAGCTTGTCTGAGTAGTCGACGTACACCGCTTTCCAAGTGGTGAAGAAGTCGAGAGCGCCGTTCCCTTCCCTGTGCCCATTGCCCGTGTGCTTTACGCCGCCAAACGGCAGATGCACCTCAGCACCGATGGTTGGAGCGTTGATATACGCAATGCCTGCCTCAAGATCGCGAATCGCTGTGAAGGCGCGGTTTACATCCCTGATGTAGAGCGAGACGGACAGACCGTACTCGATGGAATTCGCAATCTCAATGGCTTCATCGAAAGTGTTGAACTCAATCAGGCTCACGACTGGACCAAAAACCTCTTCGCGCGCAATGCGCATCGTGGGCGTCACCTGATCCAGCACGGTCGGTTCGAAGTAGGTTCCGTCGCCATATTCACCTGAGGTAAGAGCGCGGCCACCGGTGAGCAGGCGGGCGCCTTCATCCAGCGCGACGACGACGTACTTCGCGGATGTCTCAAGCTGGTTGGGGTTTATCTGCGGACCCACTTCAACCGTTTCATCAAGACCATTGCCGATCTTCAGTTTCTTTGTCCGCTCGACAAATCTTTCAGTGAACTCAGCGGCAATTTCCTTTTGCAGCAGGATGCGGCTGGTTGCAGTGCAACGCTGACCGGTGGTGCCGAATGCTCCCCACAGGGCGCCATCCAGCGCCAGATCCAGGTTGGCGTCGCTCATCACGATCTGAGCGTTCTTGCCGCCCATTTCAAGTGAGACCTGTTTGAAGCCGGCCGCGGCGCGCTGCGCCACCTGCGAGCCCACGGCACTGGAGCCGGTAAAACTGATGGCGCGCACGTCAGGATGTTCGACCAGCGCAGCGCCCACCGCCGAACCCGATCCGCCCACGATGTTGACCACGCCAGGAGGCAATCCCGCTTCAATCAGGGTCTTGACCAGGTTGTGGGTAGATAACGGAGAGTCAGTGGCGGGTTTGATCACGCAGGTATTGCCGGCAATCAGCGCTGGGAACAGCTTCCAACTGGGAATGGCCATGGGGAAATTCCATGGCGTGATGAGCCCGACTACGCCCAGCGGCACGCGGATGCTCATGGCGAACTTGTTCGGCAACTCGCTTGGAGTTGTTTGCCCAAACAGGCGGCGGCCTTCGCCGGCAACGTAGAAGGCTTCGTCAATTGCTTCCTGCACGTCGCCGCGCGTTTCCACCAGGACTTTGCCCATCTCGCGTGTCATGTCGCGCGCAAACGCTTCTTTCTTGATAGAGAGCAGGTAGGCGGTCCGGTACAGGATTTCGGCACGCTTGGGAGCGGGCACAAGCCGCCACTCGGCAAAGGCTTTTTTGGCGGCCTCGACTGCCAGGTCTACATCTTCGGCATGGGAGGACGGAAAGGCACCGATGACGTCGGATTGGTCGGCGGGGTTCAGGTTCAGAATGGTTTTACCGCTGATTGCGGGCAGCCATTGGCCGCCGATGAGGTTGTGAAACACGGGATAGGACATAAGAAACCTCGAAAGAAGAGAGATCGGGAGCAGGCGGTCAAAAACTCGTGCCTTTCAACCCGGAACCCGGCTGAAATAGTACTCCATTTCAGCAGGGTATCGGCTGAAGACTCAATCGTCGCAGCTGCGGATGGCCGACGGGTTTAAGGGGAGGCCGGTGTCAAACCTGGTGCTACGTTACGTTTTTCTCAAGGTTTGGAAACCCGCGGTGCGGCACCGCCCAGTTAGCCGTACAATAATGCTGAGGTAGATCCAGCTTTCCAATGTCATTGAACGGTTATCCTTCGCGCTCAACGCGATCGCACGGTCTGCGTTCGCTCTTCAGCATGTTTTCCAGCGACCTGGCCATTGATCTAGGCACGGCGAACACGCTGGTTTTCGCGGCCGGCAAAGGTATCGTTGTCAACGAGCCATCCATTGTCGCCATTAACAAGAACACCGGCGAGGTTGAAGCCGTGGGCAAGGAAGCCAAGGATATGCTTGGCCGCACGCCCGGCAACATCGTGGCTATCAAGCCCATGAAAGACGGCGTCATCGCTGACTTTAAAGTCACCGAGAAGATGCTGAACTATTTCATCCAGAAGGCCCACAACCGCAAGATGCTGGTGCATCCGCGCATTGTTATCGGCGTACCGTCTGAGATTACGCAGGTTGAAAAGCGCGCGGTTGAAGACTCCGCCTATCGCGCCAAAGCCAGCGAAGTGTACCTGGTGGAACAGGCAATGGTTGCCGCCATCGGCGCGGGCCTGCCAATTACCGAGCCTTCAGGCAACATGGTCGTCGATATTGGCGGCGGCACCACAGACATTGCCGTCATCTCGCTTTCCGGCATTGTCTACTCGCGTTCCGTGCGCATGGCCGGCAACCAGATGGACGAGGCCATTACCAACTACCTCAAGCGCAAGTACAACCTGCTCATCGGCGAGCGCACTGCCGAGCATATAAAGATCGAAATCGGTTCGGCATTCCCGCTCGACAAGCCGCTCTCAATGGAGATCAAGGGCCGCAACCTTATCGAAGGCGTGCCCAAGACCATCACGATCGACGACAGCGAAATTCGCGAAGCTCTGGGCGAGTGCATTGCCGTAATCATGAACGCCATTCGCGTTGCGCTGGAGCGTACGCCGCCCGAGTTGTCGGCTGATATTTCCGATCGCGGCATTGTGCTGACCGGCGGCGGAGCGCTGATCAAGAACCTCGATAAGCGCATTCGCGAAGAAACCGGATTGCCGGTCTCAGTGGCCGACGACCCGCTTGCCTCAGTGGTGCTCGGCACCGGAAAGATGCTTTCCGATTTCCGGCTCCTGCGCAAAATCAAAATCGACTAAAACAGTTGTCAGAGGTCAGAGGTCAGGGATCAGCGTGCAAACGGCCCACAAATGGGTTCAGACGCCGCAACTGTTGTTGGTTTTTCTAACCCCTGAAACCTGACCCCTGATCCCTGGCCATTATGGAATCATTCTTCACCCGCTACCGGAACCTCATCGTACTGCTGACCATTCTGATGGTGCAGATCATCGGGCTGGCCGTACAAGTGCGCCGCACTAATGAGGGCCGCAGCACGATAGATGCCCGCGACCCCGCGAGTGTGCGGTTGATCCGGCTTTGGGCTGAAGGTCTGGTAGCGCCTCCTGAAAAAATCGCACACTCCTCAAAGATGGGACTGGGCTGGATGTGGCAGAACTATGTAGATCTGCGCCACGTCCGGGAGCAGAACGCGCAATTGCAGGAGCAGGTGGATCGTCTTCGTCTTGCGCAGGCCTCGCTGCTTGAAGACGCGCGCCAGGGGCAGCGGCTGCAGGCCATGCTTGACTTCCAGCATCGCTACATTTACAGCACGCTGGCCGCGCAGGCTATCGGCTCCAGCGGCAATCTGCAATCGCATGTTTTTTATCTGGACAAAGGCTCGAACGCAGGCCTTAAGCCGGACATGGCCGTGATCACAGCCGATGGAATTGTGGGCAAGGTGCGCGACGTTTTTCCCAGCACCGCCCAGGTGTTGATGATCAACGACCAGACCAGCGGCGCCGGCGTAATTCTTGAAACCACGCGCATCCGCGGCATCCTTACCGGCAATGCCTCGGGACAGTTGGAAATTGTGGGCATTCTGGCGGACGAACGCATCAAGCCCGGCGAAAAAGTGCTGACAGCCGGCGGCGACCTGGTGTATCCACGCGGACTTCCGGTAGGCGTGGTCGACAAGGTCGTGCGCGATCCGGATCGCGACGCGTTTATCGACGTGATGGTCAAGCCTTTTGCGCGTCTCGACAGGCTCGACGAAGTTCTGGTCATCACCAACATGCAGACGCGACTATCTCCGCAGGATCAGCAGGACATCGCCACCAGTGAAGCGGTGAAGGGTGAGGAAGCGGAGGCGATCAAGGATCAGTTGAAAGCTTCAGAGATTATGGCGGAGCATTTGCCCGGCCTGATTGATCCGACACTGCCTCCAGATCAGCAGCCAATGCTGGATAATTCCAATCCGACTCCAGTCGCGCATCCGCCCCAGGCACTGCATCCTGATCGGTTTACTCCGGGAGTCAACGCCGCGGCGACTTTGGGAACTTCGCCGACGCAGAGCGAGCCCCAGCCCGATGCAAGCAAGCCGGCCGCTCCGCCCGCTGCCAAGCCTCCGGCAAAAACGCGGCCAAACCCAGGTGCTGCTTCGTCACCTGCCGGTACGCAGAGGGATCAATAGACATGCCCGTGCTCGGTTCGACAACCTACCTGGAGCAGCGCCGCTATCCAAAGCTCTTGTATGTGTTTGCGCCGTTGGCGGCGCTAGTGCTGCAGGCCTGGCTGCCCCGAGTGGTAGGCCAGTATGCGTGGTTCGATCTGCCGCTGGTAATTACGGTCTACTTTGCGCTTGGCCGGCGCAGTCCGGTTCAGGGCACCATCATGGGCATGATCATGGGCGTATTTGAAGATGCCCTGACCCATCGGCCGATTGGAATCAACGGTATTGCGAAAACTGTAGTGGGCTTTCTTGCCGCATCAGTGGGCGTACGCATCGCGGTTGAGAACCAGACAATCCGGCTCTTGCTGAACTTCCTGCTCTCTTTGCTTTCAAGTGCCATCGTCGTCTTCATTTATCGTTTTCTGCTTGGCCTTGATTATCAATGGCAATGGTTTACAGAGCTTTTCAGCGCCATCGGCAATTCGCTCATCGCCATGGTGCTCTTCCCGGTGCTTGACCGTTTACAGATAAGAGATTGATTGAGATTGGGAATTAGGAACAGGGAACAGGAACTCAGATGAAACTGGCAGTATCCTAGAAAAAGAGAAGTATGATCCCCATCGGAAGCAACCGCGGCGAAAAGCTATCCGCCTTCAAATCGACGGCGGTGCAATACACGATTCTGCTGATCATGCTGGCGCTTGCCGCACAGCTGTGGCGATTGCAGATTCTTGGCGCCAGCAACTTCCGTATGCTCGCCGAACAAAATCGTATTCGCAAGGAACCTATTCTCGCTCCACGCGGAAAATTATTCGATCGTGAAGGCCGCCTGCTGGTGGATAACTACCCTTCTGTGTCCTGCTTTCTGCTGCGCGAGCAGAACCGTAATCTGGATGCCGATCTGCCGCTGATTGCGCGCGGGCTGAATCTCGATCTGGATCAGCTGAAGGCCACCATCCGACGCTTTCGTGCGGCTCCCGGCTATCAACCTATTCCAATCAAGCAGGACATCACCGCCGACGAGCAGGCCTTTATTGAATCGCACCGCAATGAGTTGCCTGAGTTGGAAACCATTGATGAAGAGCGCCGTCTGTATCCGCGCGACGGCTTTGCGGCCAACCTGATCGGGTACGTGGGTGAAGTTAGCGAAGAAGACCTGAACAATTCCCGCTTTGCGTATTACGAGCCCGGCGACGTGGTGGGCAAAGGCGGCGTGGAAGAAACATACGATCAGCTGCTGCGCGGTCAGGACGGCTCTCGTGACGTAATCGTGGACAGCCACGGACGTTCGGTTGGTTATCTGCGCACGCAGCACGCTACGCCTGGCCAGGATCTGAAACTGACGATTGATCTGGACTTGCAGAAAGCCGCGGAGCTGGCGCTCGGCAGCCGCAACGGAGCCATCGTCGCCATGGATCCGCGCAACGGCGAGATACTTGCCATGGTGTCGCGGCCCAGCTTCGATCCCAATGCGTTTGCAGTGCGCATCAACAAGACCGACTGGAACAAGCTGATCACCGATCCCGATCATCCCCTGATGAACAAAGCTATCCAGGCGCAGCTTGCGCCTGGGTCGACATTCAAGATTCTGATGTCGGTGGCCGGTTTGCAGGAAGGCGTTGCGCAGACGATGAACATTAACTGCGCCGGTGGGTGGGGTCCATATGGATACTTCCACCACTGCGACGAACACCACGGGGCGGTGAACATTCACAACGCGATTCCCTACTCTTGTGACACGTTTTATTACATGCTTGGCGACAAGCTGGGAATCGACACGATCTCCAAGTACGCTACCGAGTTCGGCTACGGCCAGAAAACGGGTATCGATCTGCCCGGCGAGCAAGCTGGCCTGATGCCCTCAGCGCAATGGAAGCTCAGAAATTACCACGCGCGCTGGTATCCGGATGAAACGCTCGACGTTGCCATCGGCCAGGGTGCGGTTGCGGCAACTCCCCTGCAACTGGTGAGAATCATCGGTGGCATCGCTTCGGAAGGTCACCTGGTTCGGCCGCATGTTGTGTTTCCGGATCAGTTGCCGAAGGACTTCCATCAGGGCATCCTCGACAGCTATCCCGGCAGCGGCGAAAAGAACGTGCCGATGAATCCAGACACATGGACGATCGTGACGGATGGCATGGCTGACGTGACGCAGCCGGGGTACTTCCATACTGCAAGCTCCGCGCATCTTGAGGGTATCGACTTTGCCGGCAAGACCGGAACCGCGCAAGTGATGAGCCACGAGGCCCTTGAAAAGACAAACAAGGGCCGCGAAACTGAACCGAACGTCTGGTTTGTTGGGGTAACGCCAAGGCGCAACCCTGAATTGGTGGTGTGCGTGCTCTGGCAAAACGGAGGGTTCAGCGGATACCCCGCCCGCCTTGGTGCTCGAGTGGTTACGGCATATGTGACGAAACAGCGCCGGCTTGCCAACAACCTTGCACCCTCAAAAACAGATGCACCGGTGGAAATGGGCGCAATGTGGACCAGCCCCAACCCCAACGCTACCGCCGGAAACAAGCAGGGCGGCCCTGATCGCGTGCAGACGGGAAACTTCCTCATCCAGAACGGCAACATCGTTGCGCAGAGCAAACCGAATACAGTCACGGCCAAGACTAACCAGCCGACCGGTGGTCAGGGGCCTGCAGAACGTACTGGGCAGAATAAGCTGTTGCCGCCGGGCAAGCCACGCCAGATTCCGGCCGCTCCGGCCAGGCAGGAAGATGCCAATCTTCCCGCTTCAAGAAAGGGCGAGTAAGAGCAATGCGCCGGATGCTCAGCTTTCGCGATTTTGACTGGATGCTGCTGTTGGCGGTACTGGTGCTTTGCGCCATATCGCTGGCAGAAATCTACTCGACCACGGTTCACACGCGGTTCGCCAGCTTTGAACACAAGCAGATGATTTTTATCGGCGCCGGCTTGATTGGCATGTTCATCATGTCGAAGATCGATTACCATCGCATGCTCGACTGGGCTCCCTGGGCTTACGGCATCTTCGTCGCATCCCTCGTAGTGGTGAAGCTGTTCGGACACAAGGCCCTGGGCGCGAGACGCTGGATTAACTTCGGACCCATCCAGTTTCAACCGTCCGAATGGGTAAAGCTGGTTTTGGTACTTGTGATTGCGCGTTACTTTGCCAACCTGGGCGGACGAAACCTTACATGGCGAGAAATCATGAGGGCCTTTGCGCTGGTTGGCGTTCCCATGATCCTGGTGCTGATTCAGCCGGACCTGGGAACGACCCTCACATATGCACCGATCCTGGTGGCGGGGCTTTTCTTTGGAGGAATCAACTTCCGCCAGGCGGCAATCCTTGTACTGTGCGGAGTAGCTCTGGCCGGCGGAGCATGGTCAAGCGGCAAGATCCTGAAACCTTACCAGAAGGCGCGGCTTACCAGTTTTATTAATCCTGATAACGACCCGAAGGGCTCCGGCTACCAGATTCGGCAGTCGCTGATTGCAGTGGGTTCGGGAGGGTTGTGGGGCAAGGGCGCGGAGAAGGGCAGCCAGACGCAGGGGTACTTTTTGCCCATTCCATATACCGACTTCATCTTTGCGGCGTTCAGTGAGGAGCATGGGTTTCTGGGCGCGGTTTTCGTGCTGCTGCTATACTTTTTCATATTGATGCGTTTGATCCAAAACGCTCAAACGGCTGCGGACCTTCCCGGGTCCCTGATTATTATGGGAGTCGTGGCGGTATTGACCTTCCAGATAATGGTCAATGTCGGCATGGTCATCGGCTTTATGCCCGTCACCGGAATTCCTCTACCGTTAATGAGTTACGGCGGATCTTCGGTGCTGTTCACGTTCCTGGCGCTCGGTGCGGTCATGAATGTCCGCATGCGCCGGTTCGTTAATTAAGGTGTTTCGGGTTTTCCGGAACGCTGGTTTTCAAGTTCGCCTCTTGTGTCGCTACGGAACGGTCCGGGCCGCAGGAGAAGTATTTTCAAGTATTTCGCCGGCTAGGTCCGGATGGATCGCGCCCGGCAGGATTGGGTTCATGAGTACGCAGAGACGGGAAAACCGCCCCACCCCAGCGACGGAGTATTTTCGCGGGTGGCGCTGGTCAATTTCCAACCCTGTGGCCGTTGCTGGCCGCAGGCAGATCCGGAACGCTTCGCGACCCTCTGGTCGCCAGGAACGCAACGGACATATTCAGATTCCGGTGGCGCATCTCAGTCATGCGTACGCCAGCGGAACAGCGGCCCAGCCAGTCGACCTGGCTCTCTTCCACAGCAATAGAACGACATCGCTTGGAACTCCGGCCGCCGCCTCTCTGCCATCGGATTGCAGTAACACACTCTTTGTTGGTCTGGTTCCGAAGGGAACCTGCCGTAGCCGGTCGCCCTTCCGGGCTGGACGCTGCGATACAAGACCGCTGCATATATCTCCGAAGCAAACTCCCCTTCCGGTCCTGCGCGTCTCCATCCGTATTTGCCGCGGGTACCGACAGCCTTAAGCTGCCGGACGGAAAGGTAAGATGGCAAAAGAGATTTGTATTTCCAGCACGCCGCATGAGACGCGGCTTGCAATTCTTGAAGACGATCAGCTCGCGGAAATCTACTACGAACGCGAGAATGAATACACCCTGGCAGGCTCCATTTACAACGGTCGCGTGACCCGCGTGCTCCCCGGCATGCAGTCAGCTTTCGTAGACCTTGGCCTTGAGCGGGACGCCTTCCTGTACGTAACCGACTTTATGGAGCTCGAGGACTCAGAAGAGACCGACGAGCTAGAGAAAGCCGCCGCGAGCGGAGCCAATCAGCCGCCGCGTGAGATTCGGCACAGCAATGGCGACGGAGCCAATCGCGGAGGCGGTCAACGCCAGGAACAACAGCAGCGCGAGCGCCGGCCGGCCCCAGTTGAAGAAGTGAGTCAACCGGCTACCCAGGCAGCCGAGTCTGCTATTGCACCGCCCGAGACTGAATCCGGCGAACAGCAGGATCAGGGACCTGGAGGCTCGCGCCGTTGGCGTGGCCGCCGGCATCGCCGCGGAGCTCGCGGCCAGGGACAGGGTGACGAAACCCGCCAGAGCGCTGAGCCGCGCATTCAATCGATTGAAGCCGCGTCCGATGAGCCGGAGATTGCTCATGAGATGCACGCTTCAGAGCAGCGCGCCGACGAGCCCCCTCAAAGGGCAGCTTCAGCCGCTCCAGTTCCGTTCGTTTTGCCCGGCGAATCGCTTTCAAAATATGGCGGCACCTCCGCTGCGGAAGAGAGCAAGCCCGCCGTGCAAGCACCAGCTCGCGCAGGGAGCTTTGCTAAACCTTCCACGCTGATTGAAGCGCCACTTGAATGGGATGGCAGCGGGCTGCTACCGGGCGAATCACTTTCAAAGCACCGCACCCGCCAGGCTGAGCCTGAGACAGAAGCCGAGACTGTTGGGGATTCGCCGCTCGAATATGCAGCCGAAGCTGCCCCGGCCCATGCACATGAATTTGTCGAAGAAACTGAGGAGTTCGAACTTGATCCGCACGAAGCGGCTCCCGAGTTTGAAGAGAGCATGACGGAGGAAGCCTCCGCCGACGATTTCGATGAGGTTGTCGAGCATGCCCTGACACCAGAGGCTGCTCCAGTCGAAAAAGCCACTGCGGAACATGCGGCTATCGAATTCGAGGAAACGGAAGAAGGTTCGGCGTCGCACAAAATTGACCCGATGCCGCCTTCAAGCTTCCGACTGTTCGGCTTCGGCAAGAAAGATAAAAAAGATGAGGAGCCGGCCACCAAGGCTGCCGAAACTTCAGTTAAGTCCGTTTCAGCCTACGCGCCGGGAACAGGCCTGATTGAAGAAGAAGTGATCGAAGGCGAAGAATTCGACCCGCTTCATCATTCGCGTCACCACAAGAGCGAAGCCGGCGATCTGGACGATTACGAAGAAGAGACGCTTGCCACGCAGGTTCGCTCGGGGGAACTGGGAGAGATGCTGCAGGAAGCGCACCTTGATCACCGCATTCAACTCAACTTCGACGAAAAGAGCACTGAGAACGAGGTCTTTGAGGAAGAAGACGAGAACGGTGAAGGCGCAGCGCCCAGCGCGGACGGTACCGGCCAGCAACGCCGCGATCGCGGTGGACGCGGTCGCCGGGGTGGCCGTGGCGGCGGCCAGCAGCGTGGCGACCAACGCCGCGGTGGTCCCCCTCGCCGCTCAATGCAAACAACCGATCTACCGGTGATCAGCGACCTGCTGAAGCCGGGCCAGGAAATTCTGGTTCAGATTGCCAAGGAGCCCATTGCCAAGAAAGGCGCGCGCATTACTTCTCATATTGCGCTGCCCGGCCGGTTCCTGGTGTTCATGCCAACTGTCACACACATCGGCGTCAGCCGCAAGATCGCGTCCGACGAGGAACGTCACAGGCTGAAGCGGATTCTGATGCACGAGCGCGGTGAGTCCTCAGGCGGCTTCATCGTTCGGACCGCGGCAGAGGGCGCATCTGAAGAAGACCTGCGCGCCGATCTGCGCTTCCTGATGAACCTGTGGAACGACATCAAGCAGCGCTCCGAATCGTCCAAGTCGCCGGCGCTCATCTACCACGATCTCTCGCTCATCGAACGCATTCTTCGCGACCAGGTGAGTTCGAACTTCGCCAACATCTGGGTGGACTCTGAAGGCGACTACGAACGGATTGTGCGCTTCCTCAATCGCTTCTCGCCCAGCCTGGTGCGCCGCGTCAAGCTGTACACCAAGGAAACGCCGCTATTCGAGCACTTCGGCATTCAAGACGAAATCTCGAAGGCGCTGCGCTCCAAGGTCTGGCTCAAAAGCGGTGGGTCTATCGTGATCAACCAGACTGAAGCGCTGGTTGCCATCGACATCAACACGGGCAAATACGTGGGCAAGTCAGCGCGGCTTGAGGACACCATCCTCAAGACCAACCTTGATGCGGTGCCGGAGATTGTGCGTCAGATTCGCCTGCGCGATCTCGGTGGCATCATCGTCATCGACTTCATCGACATGGACGAGCGCAAAAATCGCTTTAAGGTGATGGCCGCGCTCGAAGAAGCGCTGAAGAGCGATCGCGCACCGACAAAGGTTTTGCAGTTTAATGATTTCGGGCTGGTTGCAATCACGCGCAAGCGCGTCAAGCAGTCGCTTGAGCGCACGCTGAGTGTTCCCTGCCCCACGTGCCAGGCCACCGGCATGGTGAAGAGCCCGACCACCGTCTGCAATGAAATCTTCAGCGAGTTGCGGAAGATGAAGCGGCACTTTGAAAGCGCCGATGTACTGCTGCGCGTAAACCCGGAGACCGTCAAGGTGCTCAAATCAAATAACGCTTCGTGGCTTGTTGAGTTCGAAGAGTTAACCGGAAAAAATATTCTGGTCAAGAGCGACCCGACACTGCACCCGGAACAGTTCGACATACAGGGCTGATAATCGAAAGTTATTGGACCGAAAGGCCGGAGCAGTCGCTCCGGCCTTTCAAGTTTCTGCGCGCAGACCGCAACCTTCACCTGCATACCGGTGTCTAAGCATTTGGCGGGTCGCGCTTTGGCCGCGACGATCGAGAAGACCGCCCTGTTAAAATTCGCTTTTTCGAGGTTCACAAATGTTATCCCCCAATTTGATCCCGCTTACACGGCGTATCAGCTTTGCGTGCGCGGCATTGATCATTGCCGCAGGTTTTGCAGGTGCTCAGACGGCAGCTCCGACCCAACAGTCAGTCACTGTAGCTTCGTCGCCTTCGGGTTTCTCGACTTCGGGTTTCTCTTCGAGCAACGATCCACAGTTGCCTCAAATGGCGGAGCTCGGCATGCCGGGTGGAATGGCCGCACTGCCTTCCGCTCCAATGCCGTCTTCTGCTGCGCAGGGACGCGATCGCGGCGGATACGGTCGCGGTGGCGGCGGATGGCGGCGAAATGCGATGAGCAGTCTCGCCTTTGAAGTCGGGGGCGGCTTCAGTGCGCCCGTTGATAAGAACTACATAACCTGGGGTGGGAATTTCATGCTAGGCGCTGGCGTGAACTTCAACAGGCAGTTCGCCATGCTTGCCGAGTACCAGTTCATCGTTGACAAGCTCCCTGGAAAATTGATTGCGGAGACTGGCGCGACGGGCGGCAACGCTCATATCTGGTCGCTCACCCTCGCGCCGGTTGTGAGCCTGATGCCTAGATCGAGCAACGACATTTATTTGACCGGCGGTGGGGGTTTCTATCGCAAGGTAACCAACTTTACCGATCCTGCGCTGGCCCAGTACTGCAATTACTTCTACTGCGGCCTCGTTCAGGTTAACCAGGTGGTGGGACATTTCTCATCGAACCAGCCCGGTTGGAACCTTGGAGGTGGGTATCAACACCGCATGGGTGGAATGTTCAACGACAGCAAGATGAAGCTCTTTGTCGAGGCTCGCTACCTGAAGATCTACACTCCCGCTTATTCGAATCAGCCGAATGGTCTGGGTACAACGACTGTGGCGGCCGACACCGTCCAGGTACCGATCAACGTAGGCATTCGCTTTTGAAGAAAGCGCGGTTTAAGCACGCGCAGAGCCGCTACAATTTAGCGATTTTGGACAACTGCCCCCTCGTGAATTGAGGGGGCTTCATTTTGTGCATGTGCAGGCCAACAATTGCGCTTTTCTACATGGGCCTTGGTTAAATTCTTGTCATTACCCAGGCAGCCATCAGGGAGCTTTCGGAATCGAGTCCAAATGACTGCATTCCGGTAATAGATCAGCGTTTCCGGTAACAGGCCATTCGGCAAATGAAAGCGCTGAAGTGTTCAACTTTGCACAGTCTCGTGCAAGTTTGGCGACGTACAAGGTGAACCAGCGGGTTGAAAGCATATTGAAAATCCCGCCTAAGGAGAAACGCATGCGACTGCATCTGTATCTAGGCTCGCTTCTGATGGGTGCGGCCCTGATTGCGCCCGTGGGCGCCCAGGCCAACGACAGGGATCGACCCTGCCCCGACAAGGGATACTACGACCGTGACCAGAAAGATTGCCATCAGTGGAATGACCGCGAAGCCCGTTCTTACCAAGCTTGGGAGAAGGCTCAGCGCAAAACAGATAGAGGATTCGACAAGCTGAAGGATAAGGAACGGTCTGAATACTGGAAGTGGCGCCACGAACATCCTGATAACGACAACGACCGCCATTAACCCGCCGGATGGAAGAGTTCACATCTTCCTAAACCTGGGCCATACTCCAATTCCGTTCGGTAGCTCCTGCGCAGGCTGGCGATGGATCATGCTCCCGGGTGCCAGAAGCGGCATCCCGGGCACCCTCGCGCGGTGACAGATCGGCGTAACTGGCACCTGGGCACGCGATGGTTAGGCATGATGGGCACTTGGGCAACCAGGAATCCGACGCGCCGTTCTTTAGAGAATGCCGAGCACGCGCAGGCGAATGACGCCTCCGGCAAAGACGCCGACGGGTGAAATGGCGATGAGCGCGAGCTGATACCAAATAGGCTGTTTGCCGCGTTGCTGCATGGCGCTGAGCGCGCCTAGCGCAAGCACAATAATCGCCAATGCAAGATCGTGGTAAAGCGGATTCGCAGCAGCGATCAGCGCTGTGACATATCCCCCTGCTGCGGCGGCAAGAAATGAATAGCTGAGATTGACGAAGACATAGCCAGGTTTAGGCTTTCCCTGCTCCTCGACCCAACTGGGCGTAAGCCGCATGAGGAGTGCAGTCAGCGTGCCTACCAGCGCAGCCATAGTGAGGAATCCCGCGGTGAGCGCGAAAAACGCATGCATTGCTACCAAGGCTTTCTTTCCTCCTGGGTCGGCGTACCAACATCGCCGCGTTCAATGCGCTCCAGAAAAGCCCGCGCCAGCTTGCGCTCGCCGGGATGGCTTTCGCCATGCATCGTACACAAGTCGAGGAATTCATCGCAGAGTGCATTGCGTTGCTCCTGCTGCGCAAACACTCCCTGCAGTGCAATCGCAAGTTCGCGCAATCGCGCTGCTTCAGGCCACGGAGATTCTTCGTCCACAGGCTCGGAGAACAATCCCTTGCGGCCGCGCGCACACTCGTCAAGACATGCCAGTAACTGCTCGCTGAGGGCCTTCGCCAACGGATCGAGTGCTGCGGAATCGAATTCGTCTCGCGGATCATTCATGGTTTCCCTATCTACTTTGTTCTTCTAATTGCCACGCATCGCGGATTCAACTTCGTCGGCGGAGTGTGGAAGCGCGGCATCCATGTCAATGAGCTTTCCATCTGGGTCAACCATGAACACGCACTCGATGCGAATGCCGAGCTTCTCTTCTGGAATGTAAACGCCGGGTTCGATGGAGAACACCATTCCCGGTTTCAGCAGCGCAGGATAGCTGGCAGGGTCGTGCACGTCGATGCCTACCATGTGTCCGAGCCCATGCAGCCAATATTGCCCGAGCGGCTGCCCGTGTAGATCTTTGCCATGCGTGTTGATGTAGTTATACGCCGCTGTATCAAGCGAGTTTGGATCGTGTCGGTCGCGATCGTTGATGGTCGACTTACCGGCGACGAATGCATCGATTGCGGCCTTCTGCGCGCCGAGCACGATGTCGTAAATCTCGCGCTGCCGTGCAGTGAAGTGCCCGTTCGCCGGAACCGTGCGCGTAATGTCGGCTGCGTACATGGAGTATTCGCAGGCCGCATCCACTACGACGATATCGCCGTCTTCGATGGTGCGCTCGTTCTCAGCGTAGTGCAGAATTGTTGAATTGATTCCCGAGCCGACGATGGGCGCGTAGCTTGCCCGCTCACAACCGCTGTCAAGCCACGACGCAGTCATCTTGCCGGCGACAGTGCGCTCTGTAACGCCGGGTTTGACGGCTTTCATCATCACGCGCTGCGCCATAACGGATGCGTCCGCCGCCTTCTTCAGCAACTCAGCTTCGCCCGCATCCTTAACCAATCGCAACTCAGGCGTAAGGGCGGTTACGTCACGCGGTGTTGGAGCGGGAAGACCGAGCGTGGCCGCTGTGAACGTCAGCAACGAGCGGGCATGCTCCGCTGCGGGCTGCGTCCAGAGGTTGGCGACAACGCGCCGGTCGGAGTCGATGAGTGCGTTCAGCACCGCAGGCATTTCCGTCATCGCTTGGACGTGATCCACGCCGGTGGCCTGCTCAACGCCGGGCGTGGCTGCGTCCAGTTTGACCCCGGTGTATTTCTCCATGCGCAGGTCGCGCGTGGGCAAAAATAAAATTTCTTTGTAGCCGCGCGGCGTACCGGCTTGCGGCGCGTCGGCAATCACCACTAAAGCTGCCCCGGGCTCGGTCCATCCGGTCAGATAATAAAAATCTGAGTCCTGCCGGTAGGGCATGAAGTCGAGCAATGGTTCCTCCGCGGCAAACAACACCGCCACGCCGCCGTGCAATTTAGCCGCGAGAGCAACGCGCCGCTGGTGGTACACGGAGGCGGGCTGCTTCTCAAGCGCGCTCAGTACAGGCGCGGCCAAACAAACGGTCAGCAGAAATAAAATAAAATAGCGTACGGATTTCATCCCCCTATTGTCGTTCCGGGGGCCGGGGACTGCAAAGCGGGGCAGATTCCGGTGGAAATGGTAGGTGGGAACCTGCGAGGGGTCGATTCTTGCCGGTTCGATTGCTTTAAAGTACGTTCAAAAATAGCCTGACTCCGGGCCGTTGCCCATTGAAATTCCCGGCAAATTCGCCTATCCTAACCTTGCAGACGAATTTGTCCGCCTGATTTATACCGTGTGCGCACCGGCTGGCGGAGAGATGAGTGGGCTTACAGCCCACTTTTTATTTGGGGCAAACCCCTGGGGCACGCACAAACTGCCCGCAGACCGTTAACCCCTTGTAAATCATCTGCTTTGAAGCTGTTTTCAAGACAATGGCCCGGCAGGCGGCTCAGGCTGAACGGGCGAAGAAACGGGTCCCGGCGCAAGCCAATGGCTTACCCCGGGAGTGGCAATAATGACAGTCAGTGTGGACGAAATTCGGTCGGCGGCAGTGAGAGTGGCCGCCTCGCATGGGCTGGAAGTGGTGAATGTGGAGTTTGTTGGGCCGGCCAAAGAGCGCGTTTTGTGCGTCTATCTGGAGAAGAATGCAGAGGGCCGGGCCAAGTTGAAAGCGGCAATTGAAGCCGGCGGAATAGAACAACTTCCGGAACGTCTGGCCGAGGGCACGCTGAGTATTGAGCAATTGTCCGGTGTAACGCACGAAGATTGCGCGGAGTTCAGCCGGGATTTTGGTGTGCTGCTCGATGTCGAGGACCTGGTTCCCGGGGCGGAGTACACGCTTGAGGCAAGCTCACCGGGGCTGGATCGCAAACTGAGCAAGGCTGAAGATTTTGCACGGTTCAGGGGCTGCCTGGTAAAGATACAAACCTTTGAACCGCTGCGCAACAACCGGCATTGGCAGGGGCGATTGATTGCGGGGCCGGAAGGCGCGGAAAAAAAAATTATGCTCGATCTGAACGCGGTGAAGCAGAACAGCAAGAGCCGCAAGGCGGGCGTGACCACTGTTGAAATTGCGCTGGGGAACATTGAAAAGGCGCAGTTGGTGCCGGAGATTTAGCACCATTCTGAACGAAATACCGTTCGGGAACATCAAAGCAGGGGAGGGATGCGCGGTGCGCTCCTTCACCTAACCCAAACTGAACCGGAACTGGAATCGGCAACACGGTTCCCGCATGCCGGGAAGGAACTGAGAGAGTAAGCAGAGTATGGCCAGCCCTTTATATCAAAGCATCGAGCTCCTCAGCCAGGAGAAAGGCATCGACCCCGGCATCGTAGTTGGCGCCGTGGAAGAGGCCATTGCTCTGGCCACGCGCAAGTTTTACAAGACCCAGGAAAACATGCGCGGAGAGCTCAACAAGGAAACCGGCGAGATTACGGCCTACATCTACAAGACGGTTGTGGAAGACGAGGAGCATGTAGAAGACCCCGTCAATCAGATCACGCTGACTGAGGCCAATGAGCTGGCGCCGGGCGTCGAAGTTGGATCTGAGATTCGCATGTACCGTGACACCAGCCCGCTGGGCCGCATTGCCGCGCAGCTGGCCAAGCAGGTCATCTTCCAGAAAGTTCGCGAAGCTGAGCGCGACACCGTATTCCAGGAATATGCGCACCGCGAGAAGGAAGTACTGAATGCGACGGTGAAGCGTATCGAAGGCCAGGATGTAATCTACGATCTCGGCAAGGCTGAAGCCCGCTGCCCCAAGCGCGAGCAATCGCGGCTTGAGCAGTTCTCAATCGGCGAACGCGTGCGCGTGGTGCTGCTGAAAGTGGACCGCGCCGCCAAGGGACCGCAGGTGGTTGTTTCGCGTGCCGCTCCGGAGCTGGTGCAGAACCTGTTCCAGTCAGAAGTTCCGGAGATCTACGACAACACCGTGGTCATCAAGGCGATTGCGCGTGAAGCCGGCGAGCGCACCAAGATTGCCGTGCAAAGCCGGGACAAGGATGTCGATCCGGTAGGCGCATGCGTGGGCATGAAGGGCATGCGCGTGCAATCGATCATCCGTGAACTGCGCGGCGAGAAGATCGACATCATCGAGTACTCCGATGAAATTACAACGTTTGCCGAGAAGGCGTTGCAGCCGGCGAAGGTCAGCCGCGTTTCAATTACCGACCTGGGCGAGAAGCAGCTTGAAGTGATTGTGGACGACACACAGCTTTCGCTCGCCATTGGCAAGAAGGGTCAAAATGTTCGTCTGGCCGCGAAACTGCTGGGCTGGAAGATCGACATCAAGAGCGAGGAAGAGAAGCGCCAGGAAGTCGAGCAGCAGATGGGCGTCTTTGGCGGCGGACCTTCAACACCAATCGAACAGGTTACGGAGCTGGGCGACAGCATTATTCAAAAGCTGGTAACCGCGGGCATCACCACGGTAGAAGCGCTGGCCGACATGACGCCGGAACAGCTCGAAGAGATTCCGGGCATCGGCGAAAAGACGCTGGAAAAGATTTCCGTTGCCGTGCGGCATTATTTTGGCCATTTTGAAGACGGCGAAGGCGAACAGCCCACGCCGGATGCGGCCTTGGGTACTGCGGAAGCAGAAACCGAAAACGCGCAAGAAACATTGGATGAGATTGCCAGCGTAGAAGCCGTGAAAACGGAAGACGACCAACTCGGCCTTGACACTGTGAATGAAGACCAGGCGCCAGAGCTCGGAACCGAAATTAACGAAGACGACACGAAGACCGGCGAGGAAGGCGCGTAGTATGCGCGCCCTACTTCCAGTTCAAACGACCGTTCACGCAAGTTCGACTAACAACCATCGCCACGAGGCAGCTATGACCGAATAAGTGCTTTGGGATGGAACTACTGAAAAGAGGCGGATGAGTAAGGTTCGAATCAACGATCTCGCACGGGAGCTGGAAGTCAAGAGCCGTCAGGTTCTGGACGTTCTGGCTGAACTCGGCATGGGCGCCGGCAAAACTCACTCCAGTTCGCTGGAAGAGGATGAGGCGGAGAAGGTACGTGCGCACATTTCGCATGGCGCGCGCGGTGGCCACGGCGGCTCCGGAAGTTCACGCAGTGCTGCAGCAGCGATACAGCCAAAGATCGATCTCTCGCACATTTCCAAACCTGGTGACGTGCTGAAGGCGATTCTGGCCAAGAAAAAAGAGGAAGAGGAAGAGGCGCGCCATCCGCATAGGCCGGCTGCGCCGGTTGCAAAAGCACCTGCAACTCCTGCTCCTCCCGCAGCAAAGGCTGCAGCCGCTGCTCCGGCAGCACCAGCGCCACCGGCGCCGCGAAAAATTGTTCCGCAGCCGCGCTCGGCCCCGCAGATTACTCAGGCACCGCCAGCTCCGGCAATTGCGTCGCGTCCGCCCAGCGGACCCGTGGTCGCTAAGGCTCCATCCAGTGCAGTTGCGTCTCGCCCTGTCGTCGTGGTCGCGCCGCCTCCGGGCACAGTCGTGGTCAAGCCGCCGGTTGCAATGGCAAAGGAAGAACCGCGCGCCGCTGAGAAGCCCGCAGCAAAGGCTCCCGTCGCCGCCGCGCCTGCTGCACCTGCACCAGCTGTTCCTGTAGCACCCGCGCCGCAGGCTGAAGTTCCCGTTGAAGCGCCGGTCGTTGTTGCTCCGGTGGCCCCAGTTACGGAACCAGCCAGCGCCGCAGCATCTGAAGTGGCCGCGGAAGCAGTAACACCGCCTGCAGCGGCTGCCGAGACCAAGCCAAAACCCGCGGCTCCTCCGGCACCGCCTGTCCGTCGCATGGTGATGCCGCAGACTGGTCCACGCCCCGTGTACAAAGCTCCACCTCCGCCGCCAGTGACTGAAGCTCCGACCGGCACATTTGCCGCAGGAGCAGGTATTCAGCGCGGCAAGCCGATCTTCGATCGCCGTCCGCCGTCATCGCCCGGAGGATTCCAGCAGCGCAGCGGTCCCCCAGCACCTGGCGGACAGTACGCCGGCGGTCCGCGACCCAAGCATCCGACACGCACGCCAATGGGCGGCACCGGCGGTCCAGGAGGCCCCGGAGCACGCCCCGGTTTTGGAGCTCGCCCAGGTTTCGGTGGCCCTCCACGTCCCGGATTTGGCGGACCACGCCCAGGAGGCGGCGCAGCACCACCAGCGCCTGAAGCAGGGCGTCCGCAGCGCGCTCCGTCACGCGGCCGTCCACGCGGCCACCAGCAATATCCGAAAACTAAAGAAGGGCCAATGAAGGGCTTTGTACCGCCGCCGCGTTACAGCGGTATGCAGTACAACAACGAGCCCCTGCCCATTACGCGCGAGATCACCGTAACCGAAGGCATCAGCGTTAAGGACCTTGCAGAAAAGCTTGAAACACGCGCCAAGGATCTGATCGCGTCCCTTCTGATGAGCGGCGTCTTCGTCACGGTTAACCAGTCACTCGACGCTGAGATGGTAAAGGAAGTGTCGGCAAAGTTCGGCGCCGCCGCCACCGTCATCAGCTACGAAGAGGAGCTGGCCAACCAGGCGATCGAAGAAGTGCTCGAAGCGCCAAATGCCGACGAGCTTGAAGTTCCGCGTGCGCCAGTGGTCACCGTGATGGGCCACGTCGATCACGGCAAGACTTCACTGCTCGATGCGATTCGGGAAACCGAAGTCGCCGCTGGTGAAGCGGGTGGCATTACGCAACACATCGGCGCATACAAGGTCCGCTTCTCGAAAGAAGGCTCTCCTGCCTCTGGGCGTGAAATCGTCTTTCTCGATACGCCGGGCCACGAAGCGTTTACCCGTATGCGTGCTCGCGGCGCCAAGGTAACGGACATTGTTGTGATCGTGGTTGCAGCCGACGACGGCGTGATGCCGCAGACGCTGGAAGCCGTGGATCACGCCAGGGCCGCTGAAGTTCCGATCATTGTTGCAGTTAACAAGGTGGACAAGCCTGAAGCCAATCCCGACCGCGTAAAGAAACAACTCGCCGATCGCGGACTGATTCCCGAAGAGTGGGCCGGCGCTGGTCAGGAAGGCACGGTGTTCGTTGAAGTTTCTGCCAAGAAGAAACTGAACCTCGACCTGCTGCTTGAGATGATCTGCCTCGTCTCCGATATCCGCGCGCCCAAGGCGACACCGGGCCGCAAGGCAGTCGGAAGCGTTCTTGAAGCCAAGCTCGATCGGGGCCGCGGTGCGGTTGCTACCGTGCTCGTGCAAGACGGCACGCTCCGCCTGAATGATAGCTACATTGTGGGCAACACCTTTGGCAAGGTTCGCGCCATGTTCGACGATCGCGGCCGTCCGCTTGAAGAAGCCGGTCCTTCGACTCCGGTTGAAGTTCTCGGTCTTGAGGCGATTCCCGATGCGGGCGACACGTTCCTCGTAGTTGCCGATCGCGACAAGGCCAAGGGGATTGCGCAGTACCGCAAGATGAAGGAACGCGAAGCGCAGCTTGCCAAGAGTTCGCGTGTCTCGCTCGAAGGGCTTGCGGAGCAGATTCGCCTTTCCGGCGTGAAAGACATGCAGCTCATCATCAAGGGCGACGTGCAGGGCTCTGTCCAGGTATTGGCCGATTCGCTGGTCCGCATGTCGACAGAGAAGGTGCGCGTGAAGGTGCTGCACTCCGGTGTTGGCTCCATTACGGAAAGCGATGTGCTGCTGGCGACAGCCTCCAATGCGATCATCATCGGCTTCAACGTGCGTCCTGAACGTAAGGCAGCCGAACTGGCACAGCAGGAGAACGTTGAAATCCGCATCCACTCCATCATTTACGAACTGCAGGATGAGATTCGTCTTGCCATGATGGGACTGCTCGATCCAACGTTCAAGGAAACCTATCTTGGCCGTGCAGAAGTCTTGAACATTTTCCGCATTCCGAAGGTCGGCACCATCGCCGGCTGCCGAGTGCAGGACGGTGTGATTCGCCGCGATGCCGAAGTGAAGGTGATGCGCGGTACCGAGCAAGTGTTCAAGGGCAAGATCGGTTCGCTCAAGCGCTTCAAGGACGATGCACGTGAAGTGACAAACGGTATGGAGTGCGGTATTGGCCTAGGCAACTTCAACGACCTGAAGGAAGGCGATTTGATTGAAGCCTTCTCAACGGAGAAGCTGGCCGCCGATCTGGGCGCGCTTACTTCAACCAAGGCATAGCCTGTCGCACGAAAACCAGAAGGGCCGCTTCTCGCTGAGAGATGCGGCCCTTTTCTTTGGGGCCGTCCCTTGCAGCTCCTAGAATTGCTTCATTCCCTCGCATCCCCCTCCTTTGAGGAGCTTTTAAATCCTTCCAAGCGAAAAAACCCGAACACCCTGCTGGCAATTGCCGTCTTAGCGTGTGTACAGGGCTTAAAGTGGTCTGCATGCGGCGTACTGCAAGCGCCATAGGCAATCATGGCCTAAACAAACGCCGTAGGGGAGTACGGACACTTTGACCATCGGCGAGGATGCGAAGTTCACGGGGTTGGTCGAACGCCAATGGCGCTTTGTCTTCCGTGTGGCTTACGCCGTTCTTCTCAATCCTCATGATGCCGAAGATGCCGTTCAGGAGACTTTTTTGAAGCTCTATCGCAATCGCGGATGGCGCAACGTGGAAAACGAACGCGCCTTTCTTGCTCGCGTCACATGGCGTGTTGCTGTTGATCGCAGGCAAAGCGCCGCGCGAGCATCGGTGCAAGATAGCGGCGATAATGTCGCGGTGCTCGCTGATCCGCAATCTCCAGAGCCCGGCCCCGAAGAGACGTTGATCCTGGCCAACGATCGTGCACTGATTCATTCCATGATTGACGCTCTTCCAGAAGAGCTCCGCCTACCCCTGGTACTTTCGTCAGACGATGAGCTCAACTCGCGCCAAATTGGCCGCATTCTTGCGATCCCTGAGGGGACGGTCCGTACGCGTCTGCAGCGTGCACGCCAGCTCTTGAGCCAAAAACTTACTGCACAACGAAGATCTACAGCACAACCGCAACCCGTGCGTGAGGTGCGAAATGCCTGATCGCCATCAGCCCGAATGGACACAATCGCCGGAGTCAGGCTCAGAACTTGATGCGTTGATTCGATCCTCGATTGCGACCTACGGTCAGCCTGCACCGAACTCCGAACTAGCAAAGCGCATTCTTATCCGAATTGCTGCGGAGCCCGAGCAGGCTGCGACGCGCCGCTGGTTGCCCTGGGCAATTGCCCTGCCGGTTGCCGCGTGCCTGATTACCATCTTCATGCTTTTTGAAACGAGACCGGTGCACGCTCCCGCAGGACTTACCAATCGAGCACAGATTCCAGCGCAACTGCACGATAACATCGCCCCAGGCGAGCCACATCAAACTCAACACGAAAACAAGAAAACGCTGGTTCAACCGGAGCTACGGCCGCGCCTCGCCATGGCCGACTCCAAAACGCAGCCACTTCCCAAGCTCGACGTATTCCCGACGCCTCAGCCGCTTACTCCGGAAGAGCGAGCATTGGTCCAGTTTGTTGCACACGCGCCAGCCGCTGAGCGCAAGGCTTTACTCGAAGAAAAAGAGCAACCTGATGCGCCACTCACCATTGCTGCCATCAAAATTCAACCAATCGAGATGCCCGAACTTGGCAACTAAGGAGAACCCATGCGTAAGATCACTCTCATTTCCTGCCTGCTGCTTTTCACTGTCTACCTGGGACAGAATGCTTTTGCCCAGGAGGCCAGCACTCAGCAGTCGCCGAAGGCTCAGAGCACCGCGCCCGCTCCGACCAATCACTTCTATCGCCTTGATTTCACGGTCGAGGAAATTGGCGCGGACGGCAAACCGATTAACAGCCGCGCTTACTCGACGATAGTCGTCACCGATTCTCACGAGGTCATGTCCATCCGGACTGGTTCAAGGATTCCCATTGTGGTTGGGAATCTTGGTACAAACGGCAAGGAGGACACGCAATTCCAGTACCAGGATTTGGGCGTAAATTTCGATGTCCACGAGCTACGGGAGATCGGCAAGCAACTCTCGCTGAATCTGTCGGCTGTTCTCACCGGAATCGCCGGAACAAGCGATTCGGTCTTTCATCAGCCAATTATTCGTCAAAACCGGTGGCAAAGTTATGTTCTGATTCCGACGGGGAGACCCACTGTTGTATTCTCGTCAGACTCTCTGGACAGCAAGGGCAGCACGCGCGTCCTGGTGACCGCTACGCCACTTCAGTAGTCGCGGTCGCACGCTTCGAAGGATCGCGCACGAAGTAGAGTAGGCAGGCTCTCGCGATGCTACAATTCCACCCGATTGCTTTGGTCGCTCTCGATAGACGCGAAATGTATTTTATGGCGATCAGACAAGAGGTGGAATTTTGGAAGACTGCGCCGAGTGTTTCAAGATGATCCGCAATAACATTTCAGGTTTTCTTTGCCTGACCACTTTGGCCGTTGCTTTGCCCGTGACGGCACAGACCGTTAATCTGTTTCCTTCCGATTACGAAAAGCAGTGGACGCGCATTACGGTTCCTCCGGGCGGAACAGTGAGCAATATTCCGCAGTGGCACATTGACGCTGCCAAGCGCGTGATCGTCTGCGACGGCAACGGCGGGCATGAATGGCTGCGCTTCAATCGCGAGCTTGGTAATTTTACGTTTCACGTCAAGTGGCGCTTTACTCCGGTCACTACCGGCACTCCGAAATACAACAGCGGCGTGTTCTTCCGCAACAACGACGATGGGGCCATCTGGCACCAGGCACAGACAGGCGCGGGCGGCGGATACATCTTTGGAGTAACTCCCGTTGATGGCCAGCCGAAGTCATTCAACCTGCGCAAGGAAATGAAAGAAAACCGCGTCAAGCCGGCAGGGCAATGGAACGTTTATGACATCCGCTGCGTTGGCGACACCTGCACCCTGGCGGTGAACGGCGAGATCGTAAACACGGTCAAGCTGAATGTTGAGAGAGGTTACGTCGGGCTTGAGTCAGAGGGATACCAGATCACGTTCAAGGATCTAAAGCTCCACCAGTTGCCGTGATGTGGAACGCGCAATAACCAAGCATCAAATCGGATAGCGCTCGGCCGCAACGGCAGCCGCTGCAACGGCTCTGCTGAAGGCAACGGCATCGCCGGGTGTAAATCTTGCGAGTCTGCGTAAAATGGCTAACTGCGTTTGCAGCGCGTCTCCCTCAGCGCAGGCGGAAAGCACTCTTCGCGCAGCCTGCTCGGCAAGCGCCATCGATTCATCTGCGAGCAATCCTGTTATTGCTGCGGCCACCGGCGCTGAAGCCTTTCCGCTGTCATTCATTTTGCGAGCGCGCAGCAGGGCCGACTCCAGCGCGAATATCTGGCTGATGGTGTCGGCAAGGTCGGCCATGATTTCCTGCTCGTTTTCAAGCGCCTTCATGAAACGCTGGCTGGCAACTCCGGCCATGAACAGTGCAATTTTCTTCATTGCGGCTACGATCGCGGTCTCGCGTGCCAGCGGCAGGTCACCGTCTGCTCCGTTGTCGAAGCTGGGCGGCTCCATGATTTCGTCCATCACGTGCTTGATGGCTGACATGACGGGAAGCTGGCCCTTCATTGCGCGTTTCATAATCCAGCCAGAAACTATCAGGCGATTAATTTCATTTGTGCCCTCAAAAATGCGATTGATGCGCGCGTCGCGATACAAACGTTCGGCGGGATATTCTTCGACATATCCGTAGCCGCCCATTGTGGCCACCAGTTCGTCCGTCACGAAAGACAGCATTTCTGATCCGTAGACCTTCATGATGGAGCACTCGATTGCATACTCTTCGACCGTGGTGCGCGTTTCCTGCGCTGTAGGCGCATGATCTTTGCTTATCTGTTCCAGGCGCGCGTCCATCATGCCCGCAGTGCGATACACCATGCTCTCGGCGGCAAAGAGACGTGCGACTGACATTGAGATTTTGCGCTGGATCATGCCAAATTCGGCAATCGATTTTCCAAATGCGTGCCGCTCTTTTGCGTAACGGACCATGTGGGTGAGTGCAAAGCGAGCACCGCCTACGCATGCCGAACATAACTTGAAGCGGCCTACATTGAGCACATTAAAGGCGATGTGATGTCCCTTGCCCGCTTCGCCCAGAAGATTCGCGGTGGGAATCCTGCAATCAGTCAATACGAGAGGACAAGTGGACGACCCGTGAATGCCCAGCTTGTGTTCTTCATTGCCAACCGATAGCCCGGGCGTATCGCGCTCGATGAGGAATGCGGAAAATTTCTCGCTGCCATCGGGCTCGATGATCTTTGCAAACACCGTGTAAAGGCCCGCAATTCCGCAGTTGGTGATCCATTGCTTTTCGCCGTTGAGGGTGTAGTGCGAGCCGTCTTCTGACAGCACCGCGCGGGTGCGAATATGCATCGCGTCCGAACCGGAACTTGCTTCGGAAAGTCCGTATGCGCCGATCCACTCGCACGTGGCGAGTTTGGGAAGAAAGCGCTGCTTCTGTTCTTCAGTTCCATACCAGATGAGCGGTAGCGAGGCGATTCCAATATGCGCGCCGAACGCGGTCGAAAAGCTTGCCAGTGTAGAAATGTGATCGGTGATCAGGATCGAGCTGACTTTGTCGAGGTTCAGGCCGCCATATTCTTCAGGAATATCGACGGCAGTAAAGCCCAGGTCAGCGGCCTTGCGCAGCACGCCAATCATGACGCCTGGCTGCTTGGCTTCAATTGCCTCACTGGCAGGCTGAATCTCCTCGCGAGCAAAGCGCGCGGCCGTAGCGGCAATCTGCTGCTGCTCTTCGTTGAGGTCTTCGTGGGTAAAAATCTCGTTGGGAGTGCGGCTCTCAATAAGAAAGCTGCCGCCCGGCGCGGGAACGATGGGCGATTCCGTGCGTGTGTTCATGTTGGTACCATCTTCATTCAGCACAGTACTGCAATGGGTTACAAGTGGGCAAATTGATGGAGACCTTTGCCTGATCATGTTCCCGCACGACGCTGGGCGAGGAGCTTCTGTATTCTGTGTGACGACGCATCAAAAGTCACGCACGCACATTCGGGGGTTATGGGTATGGAAACCGGGTTAGCTGGAAAGACTGTACTGATTACAGGCGCCGCGAGCGGAATTGGCTTTGCTACTGCACGTGCCTTCGCGCAGGAAGGCACGCAGCTCGCGCTCATCGACCGCGACAAGGCAAAGCTTGCTGAGCGGGCCGATGAGCTGCGCACCCACGGACATCGGGTGATAACTGCCGCGGCGGATGTTTCCAACGCGGAGGGCGCCACCCGTGCTGTGAATGCAATTCTGGCGGAGATTCCCGAGGGGCCAGATGTGCTGGTGAACAATGTCGGCTTCGCGGCTCCCAAGGTGTTTATGGACATCACCGACGATGAGTGGGAGAGGAGTTTCCAGATCAATTTCATGGCGGCGCTTCGAATGACGCGGGCGCTGCTGCCGACTATGCGTAAGCGCCCAGGGGCAGCCATTGTGAACAATGCGTCAGACCTAGGGCGTCAGCCGGAAGCGATTCCCGCGGATTATGCGGCCATGAAGGCAGCGCTGTTGAGCCTGACCAAAAGCCTGGCGCGAGCAGAAGCACCTGCGATTCGAATCAACGCTGTTGCACCGGGCCCGATCTGGACCCCGTTCTGGACAAATCCCGGTGGCTTTGCCGATTCGCTGGCCGCGGTTCATCAGATGCCGCCGCGTGAAGCTGTGGAGTACGAGATGAGGCTGCGCCAGTTGCCGCTGGCGCGCATGGGCGAGCCGGAGGAAGTGGCCAACGTGATTGTTTTTCTGGCTTCGCCGCTCGCGTCGTTTGTCACGGGGTCGGTGTGGGGCATCGATGGTGGCAGTATTCGCAGCCTAATCTAAATATTGCATGCATCAATTCGTACCGCATTCGAGGGCGCGGCGGAATTCGGCGCGCATAGTTTGCACCGATGCGGTTGCGGCCGCTGATTCAATCCCAAGGCCAATGAGTGCGGACTGCGAAAGTTGGAGGCTGGCTTCAACGGTCTCCGGCACCGCCTCCGTTGCGCCGATCGCATACAGATGACATGCGTGATCGGCATCGCGAGCGCGCGCAATGATTGGAATATCGTGGCGAATGGAACGCACATAGGCTACGATGCCGTCGATCGTGTGGCGGGCATTGATGGTGATGACGACACCGGCTGCATCGTCGATGCCGCACACCTTGAGAAACTTCGGATCGGATGCGTCGCCGAAGTAGACTTCGTGCCCGGCGCGCCGGTCTGCAATGACAGCCTGAGCATCGCTGTCGGCTGCAATGTAGGAGACATTTTGCCTACGCAAAGCTGAGCAGACGACTTTGCCGACACGCCCGTAGCCAACGACAATGGCACATCGCGACTGGCCGGCGGGCGAGATCGCAAGCTCGGGGTCGGTTGCCTGCGGACCGGAGAGCACCGGCGCAAACCGCCGTGCCGCGTATGAGAGCAGTGGAGTTGCCGCCATGGAAACCGATGTAACCGCAAGCGACAGGCCCGAGGCGTGGTGACTGATGAGGTTGAGATCAGCGGCCATTCCGATGATGACAAATGCAAATTCGCCCCCCGGGCCGAGGAGCATGCCGGACTCAATCGCGGCCGGCCAGTGAAGGCCGAACACACGCGCTAGGACCGCAACAACGATTCCCTTGGCCAGGATGAGGCCCGCAACGCAGGCGAGCAGTAAAAGCGGCTCCTGCACAAGTTCGCGCACGTCCACGCGCATGCCGACTGTGAAGAAGAAGACGCCGAGCAAAAGTCCCTGAAATGGCTCGATGCTGGCCTGGATTGCCTTGCGGAATTCCGTTTCGGCAAGCAGCAGGCCGGCAATGAAAGACCCCAGCGCCATAGAAAGGCCCGCCTGATGCGCGACTACAGCCGCAGCGATGATCACGAATAGAACCGTTGCAATGAACAGCTCAGTGGAGTGAGCGGCGGCGACCAGTCGAAACAGTGGGCGTACAAGGTAGCGGCCCGAAAGAACAATAATTCCAACAGCGACAGCGGCCTGCACGAGCGCCTTTAGAAGACCGGCAGTGACCGATGCACCCGAATTGGACAGGCCGAACGAAACGAACACAAGGATGGGAATCGCCGCGATGTCCTGTGCCAGAAGAACAGCAAAGACGGTGTTGCCCAGCGGCGTAGTCCTTCGATGCTGGCGGTTGAGGATCTCAAGAACAATGGCGGTGGATGAGAGTGAAAGGCTGGCGCCCAGGATGATGGCTGAGGTCACATCGAGGCCCATCGCCGTGAGCACCGCAGTGATGAGTGCAGTGGAGAGCAGGACCTGCAGGCTGCCGAGTCCGCCGACAAGTTTGCGCATTTGCGCCAGTTGCTGAAGGGATAGCTCAAGGCCAACGACAAAGAGAAGAAAGACAATGCCCAGTTCGGCGATGCCGGAGACATTTGACGCGTTGGTGATGGTGAACCAGTAGAGCGGGTGGAAAGACCGCGTGAAGGACCCCAGACCGAATGGACCGAGGACGGCTCCCGCGGCGAGGTAGCCAAGCACGGGACTCAGACCCCATTTACGAAAGATGGGGATGAGGATTCCGGCCGTGCCAAGAACGACAAGGGCGTCGCTATAGGCCGTAATGTCGATTCCTGCCGTGGCGAGCAAATATCCTCCACTGGGGCGGCGGCGCGTTCGAGGCGCGGGTAAAAGAAGAAGCTTAACTTACTGGGACGCTCCTGGAGTGGTTATGGTAACCGCAGACCCTGAATCGCTGACAGCATGAAACAGCGGGTCTCGGTAGTATCCTGCACACCGCCGAAACCGCTGAATCACGTACAATTACGGGTATTCGGTACCTGGAGGCCTGCCCTGCTCGCAGCACTCATTACCCGACTTGCCATTGCCACCGGCCCGCTGCAAGCGCTGCCGACGCAAGCCGCTGCGTATCTTGCACTTGCGCCCCAAAACGACCTGCGCCACCAAGTAAAAATGCTGTTCACCGACCCCTTCTCCTCGGTGACCTACCACTGGAATCTTTTCGACGCGCTGGTGCTGCTTCCCTACTTTGCCGTGATGATTGTGCTGGCGCTGTATGGCGTACATCGCTACACCATGTGCTACCTGTATTTCAAATACCGGAAGAACTACAACCCCAATCCCGTTGGCCATTTTGATGATCTGCCGTTGGTGACTGTGCAACTGCCCATATTCAATGAGCAGTTTGTGATCGACCGGTTGATCGAAGCCGTTTGCGCGATGGAATATCCGCGCGAAAAGCTCGACATTCAGGTACTGGATGACTCGACCGACGAAACGCAGGAAGTGGCCGCTGCCATCGTGGAGCGCTATGCTGCGTTGGGGCACCCCATCCGCTACATCCATCGCACAAATCGTCATGGATTCAAGGCGGGCGCGCTGGACGCGGGGCTCAAGGTGGCAAAGGGTGAGTATGTTGCGATCTTCGACGCCGATTTTGTTCCGCCTCCAGATTGGCTGATGAAGGTGATCCATCACTTTGCTGAGCCGGGGATCGGCATGGTGCAAACGCGCTGGACGCACCTCAATCGCAACTACAGCATGCTGACACAGATTGAAGCCATCCTGCTGGACGGCCACTTTGTGCTGGAGCATGGGGCGCGTGCGCGGACGAACGACTACTTTAATTTCAACGGTACTGCCGGCATGTGGAGAATCAAGGCGATCTACGATGGCGGCGGATGGCAGCATGACACTCTGACTGAAGATACCGACCTGAGCTACAGGTCTCAGCTTGCCGGATGGAAGTTCAAATACCTGCCCGAAGTGGAGTGTCCTTCTGAACTGCCGATTGAGATGACTGCATTCAAAACGCAGCAGGCGCGCTGGGCAAAGGGGCTGATCCAGACAAGCATCAAGGTGCTTCCGCAGGTTTTCCGGTCGGACGTGCCGCGGCGCATCAAAGTTGAGGCGGTGTATCATCTGACGGCGAACATGAGCTATCCACTGATGGTGATCATGTCGGCGGCGTTGATTCCGGCCATGATCTGCAGGTTCTACCAGGGCTGGTTCCAGATGCTGCTGATTGATGTGCCGCTGTTTACGGCCTCCACGTTTTCAATCGCCGTGTTTTATGTGATGAGCCAGCGCGAGCTGTTTCCAAAGACCTGGAAGAAGACGTTTCTGTATCTGCCGTTTTTGATGGCGCTTGGCATTGGGCTGACAGTGACAAACACCAAGGCGGTGATGGAAGCGCTGCTCGGCATCAAGAGCGCGTTTGTGCGCACACCCAAATATCGTGTGGCGAAGAAGGGCGAGAAGTCGATGGCCGCGAAGTATCGCAAGCGGTTGAAGCTGGAGCCGTGGATTGAGCTGGCATTGGGCTTCTACTTCCTGGGTGCGATTATTTACACCTTCATGAACCAGAATTATTTCACCGCGCCATTCCTTATCCTGTTCGTGATCGGGTACTGGTACACGGGGTTGATGAGCCTACTGCAGGGGCGCTTTGAGCGCTGGCGCAGCGGTGGCGCGAATACGGATGAGTCCAGCCCGAAGCCGTTCCCTGTGGGCGTGTAATTGGGCTTCCGGCGAGTATTGAACGGTTGCACCGTCTACCCGCGCCTCCTCCGCTACAATAGTGAGAACCGCCTGAAGCTCCGAAGCCACCAGTCCAACAGCCGTCGGGCGCGTCAAAGCAATTATGCTGGCAAATAATATACCTGAAGCTCTTACGTTCGATGACGTGCTGCTGGTACCCGCCTACAGCGATGTAGTGCCGGTGCAGGTGAGCACACAGACGCAGCTTACGCGGGAAATCACACTCAACACACCGCTCATCTCCTCTGCCATGGACACCGTGACGGAGTCGCGCATGGCGATTGCCATGGCGCAGCAGGGCGGCATCGGCATTGTGCATCGCAACTTATCGATTACCGACCAGGCCGGCGAAATCGACAAGGTGAAGCGGTCAGAGAGCGGCATGATTGTGGACCCGGTGACGATTGGGCCGGACCAGTTGATTGCCGACGCTCTGGATGTGATGCGGCGCTACAAGATTTCTGGCGTACCGGTGACGCAGGGCAAGCGGCTGGTGGGTATTCTTACCAATCGCGATCTGCGCTTTGAAACGCGCACCGATATTCCTGTCGGCGATGTGATGACCAAAGAAGACCTGATCACCGTGCCGGTGGGCACCACGCTCGAAGAAGCCGAACTCATTCTGCATAAGCATCGCGTGGAAAAGCTGCTGGTGGTAGACGACCACTACGACCTCAAAGGCCTGATCACGGTCAAGGACATCCAGAAGAAGCTGAAATATCCCAACGCCAGTAAAGACGAAAAGGGCCGGCTGCGCGTAGGCGGCGCGATCGGCGCGACGGGCGATTATCTTGAGCGTGCTGCGGAGCTGATACGCGCGCGTGCCGACGTGCTGGCGATCGATTCAGCGCACGGGCACTCATCGCGTGTGCTGGAAGCAGTGCGGGATGTGAAGAAAGCATTTCCAAATGTTCCTGTGCTGGCCGGGAACGTTGCCACTTACGATGGCGCCGTGGCCCTGATGGATGCGGGCGCCGATGCTGTGAAGGTCGGCATTGGGCCGGGATCGATCTGCACCACGCGCATGGTTACGGGCGCGGGCATGCCGCAGATTACCGCGATCGCCGAAGCGTATCGCGCCTGCCGCGAGCGCGGTATTCCGGTGATTGCCGATGGCGGCATCAAGTATTCCGGCGAAATTACGAAAGCGATTGCTGCAGGTGCTAGCTCTGTGATGATCGGCTCGCTGTTTGCCGGTGTAGATGAGAGCCCCGGCGAAACGATCCTCTACCAGGGACGCAGCTTCAAAAGCTATCGCGGCATGGGATCGCTGACCGCCATGAGCCAGGGCTCGGGCGAGCGCTACTTTCAGGGTTCGGCGGATTTGGGCATTACGGACAACACCTCGACTGAAGGCGTGGTACAGCGCGAACGCGCCAACCATAACCGGCTGGCAAAGTTTGTTCCTGAGGGCATTGAAGGACGCGTGCCGTACCGCGGACCGCTTGAGGCAATGGTCTTCCAACTCGTCGGTGGATTGCGTTCCGGCATGGGTTACCTGGGCTGCGGGACCATCAAGGACCTGCAGGAGAAAGCGCAGTTCGTCAGGATTTCTGGCGCCGGCTTGCGCGAAAGTCACGTGCACGATGTGATCATCACACGCGAAGCGCCTAACTATCATGTCGAATAGTCGACGAGGTACCGGCTTCTGGCTTCGCGCCTGGCTGCCGGTTGCGCTGGGCATCGGCATCATCGCGCTCGAGTCGACCACACTGTTCAGTGCCCAGCAAACTTCCGGTCCACTTCGCGCCCTCTACCAAGCGCTGTTTGGGCCGGTAAACGATCTCGACTGGGGCAAGATTCATTTCTACATCCGCAAGTCCGGACACTTTATGGGCTATGGTCTGCTGGCTCTGGCGTGGCTGCGCGCGTGGTGGATGACGCTCCCAAGATCAGTATTCATTACCGACGCGCTGTTGGCGTTGCTGGGCACTGCCATGACCGCGAGCGCCGACGAGCTGCATCAGACCTTTTTGCCGGGCCGCACAGGCACGCCGTGGGATGTGCTGATTGATTGCTCGGGAGCGATCACGCTGCAGTTGATCGTGTACGTCAGCATGCGGATCTTCAAGCCAAAGCGATTGGCGCGAGTGACCTAAGAGTACCGGGCCGCCGGTCGACGTGGGCGAATATGAACTAGACTATCGGGCATGGAAACGCCAAGCCGCGCTCATCCCGCCGTGTATACCAAACTCCGCGAACAAGTGCTTACGTTGCCCCTGCCGAAAGTCAAAGACCACAGCATTCATGTTGTTGCGATGGATTCCGAAGCGCGATTCGTAGCGCAAAAACGCGGGCGCATCCCTTTTGGGGTATGCGCCCGCGCCATTTACTGGTGAAGAACTGAGCTGAATTAGCTGCTTAAGCGGCTTCTTCGCCGCCCTTTTCTTCGGCTTCCTTCTTCTGTGCTTCGAGCTGATCTTCGAGCTCTTTGCGCTTCTTGGCCTTGATTTCGTCGCGTTTCTGGCGCTTGACCTCAAGCTGTTTTTCGGCGCCGAGCAATTCGATGACTGCCTTTTCGGCACCATCGCCCTGCTGGAAACCAACGCGCACAATGCGCAGATAGCCTCCCTGACGATCGCCGTAGCGGGGCGCAACCGTATCGAAAAGTCGCGCTACTGCCTTGTCGGTCATGAGGAAGCTGAGCGCCTGGCGGCGCGAGTGGAGATCGCCCTTTTTGCCGAGGGTGATCATCTTTTCGACATGCGGGCGAACCGCCTTGGCCTTGGCCACAGTGGTCTCGACGCGGTCTTCTATGATGATGGACGTGACCAGATTACGCAGCAAAGCGCGACGATGACTGGTATTGCGTCCGAGCTTGAATCCTGCATTGCGATGGCGCATGATGTAAAACTCGCTTTCGATGTCAGTGGACAATTCACAGTGAACAGTGGACAGAGCTGATCACTGTCCACTGTTCACTGGTCTTAAAAGTTCTCTGTTTCCGTGGGCAGCTGCAGATCCACTGAATCCAGGGGCTCATCCTCTTCGTCAAAGCGGCCATAGCTGGCAGCCAGAGCGGTGGCAGGAGGAATGCTCGTGGGTCCGGGGACCGCATTGCCGTTTTCGTCGATCTTCATGCCCAGCGAAAGACCCATCTGGGCAAGGATTTCCTTGATCTCGTTCAAGCTCTTACGGCCAAAGTTCTTGGTCTTGAGCATCTCTGCTTCAGTCTTCTGCACCAGTTCGCCGATGGTCTGGATATTGGCGTTCTTGAGGCAGTTATAGCTGCGGACCGAAAGCTCCAGCTCTTCAACCGAGCGGTTCAGGTTGTCATTGCGGAGCAGGATGCGGCCTTCTTCACCACGCGCTTCAGCTTCGATTTCTTCTTCGAAGTTGATGAAGATGTTCATGTGGTCCTTGAGCAGCTTGGCAGCCAGGCCCACAGCATCGGCGGGCAGTACGGCGCCATTGGTCCACACTTCCAGGGTGAGCTTGTCAAAGTCAGTGACCTGTCCGAGGCGAGCGGCATCGACGACATAGTTCACGCGGCGCACCGGGGAGTGAACGGAGTCGACAGGAATGAAACCCAATCCCAGATCGGAGTCGAAGTTTTTGTCGGCAGAGATGTAGCCGCGCCCACGCTTGAGGCGCATTTCCATATCGAGCTTGCCGCCTTCAGAAAGCGTGGCCAGGTAGATATTCTTGTCGAGAATCTCGACGTCGCCGTCGGCCTCGATCATGCCAGATGTCACAACACCGGGCTGGTCGGCGCGCAGATAAAGCGCCTTGGGGCCGTCCCCGGCAAGCTTGAAGGGAACCTGCTTGAGGTTCAGGATAATGTCGGTTGCGTCTTCGACAACGCCGGTGATGGACTGGAACTCGTGCAGCACGCCCTCAATGCGAATAGCGGTGACGGCCGCTCCCTCGACTGAGCTGAGCAGCGTACGCCGCAGAGCATTGCCGATGGTAGTGCCGAATCCGCGCTCGAAAGGTTGCGCGCTGAACTTGCCAAATGTGTCGCTCAGCGTCTCGGCATCAACTGCCAGGCGCTTCGGTTTTTGAAATCCTCTCCACAACATATCGTCTCTTTTCCCGCGCGGCGGGTACGTCGCGATGCATTTTGCGGCGGCCGCGCAAGTTCTCCTTTGGGTTAAGTTGCAGCTGCTCGCTGTCAGCTCCTAGCTTCTAGCTCATCCTGCGGAGTTCAAAAGTTTAACTCTGCAAAGACAAGCTAAAAGCTAGTGGCCAGGAGCTAGTAGCTGTAATTCTTACTTGCTATACAGTTCGACGATCAACTGTTCGTTGATCGGCAAGTTGACGTCGGCGCGCTTGGGCAACGAGAGAACGCGGCCAGAAAGATTTTCGAAGTTCATTTCAAGCCAGACCGGCAGCGGATTCTGCTGCGCAAACTGAGCGCCCTGCTCAACGATCTGGAATTTCTTGGCGCTTTCGCGGACGGCGATTTCGTCACCCACGTTCACCTGATAAGAAGGGATGTTCACCTTGCGGCCATTGACGGTAACGTGTCCGTGGCGAACCAGCTGGCGCGCCTGACGGCGCGCGATGGCAAATCCGAGACGGAAAGCAACGTTGTCCAGGCGGCGCTCGAGCTGCTGGATTAGCAGTTCGCCGGTAACGCCGGAGGCGCGGTTGGCCTTCTCGTAGTACTCGCGGAATTGGCCTTCGAGCGTGAAGTACATACGCTTGGCCTTCTGCTTTTCATGCAGCTGCAGGCCGTAGCCTACGATCTTGGCCTTGCGGTCCTTGCCATGCTGGCCTGGAGGGAAGTTGCGCTTCTCAATGGGGCAACGGTCGGAGGTACATTTCGTACCCTTCAAAAAAAGCTTGGTGCCTTCGCGACGGCAAAGGCGGCAGACTGCTCCTGTATAACGAGCCATTTCTTCTCCTGACTTCGGATGACGGCCGGTTTACGCGTACTACAGCTTCTAGCTTTTAGCTTGGCTGCCTGGTACGTTTCATCCCGGCCCGGTTTAGCTTTCAGTTCTCAGCTTTCAGCCTTCAGTTCTATCCTGCTTCGTTGTTCGACCGCGGATTCTGCCTCGGCACAATGAAGCTGGCAGCTGAAAGCTGATAGCTGTACTTACACTCTGCGCCGCTTCGGTGGCCGGCAGCCGTTGTGCGGCACCGGTGTAACGTCGCGGATGGACTTGACTTCGATGCCGGCAGCAGCCAGGGCGCGAATTGCGGATTCGCGGCCCGAACCCGGTCCGGCTACTCGCACATCGACCGTACGCAGACCGTGATCGCGGGCCATGCTTGCGGCATTTGAGGCGGCCTGCTGCGCCGCGAACGGCGTGCCCTTGCGCGATCCTCTGAAGCCGAGCGAGCCCGAGCTCTTCCAGCTCAGCGTATTGCCCACCTGGTCGGTGATGGTGACGATGGTGTTGTTGAACGAGGCCTGAATGTGGCAAATACCATACGGCACATTCTTGCGCTCGCGTTTTTTGAATTTCTTGTTCTTGCCTGCCTTGCCGGCTCCGGCCTTTTGCTCTGCTTTTGCCATTAGGTCTTAGCACTCGCTTT
>Ga0265314_10000196_pt1 | contig 90241 bp, 69 predicted proteins | sample 4126metaG_FD_203106 | JGI IMG/M metagenome (GOLD analysis project Ga0265314, IMG submission 203106) | Rhizosphere microbial communities from Carex aquatilis grown in University of Washington, Seatle, WA, United States - 4-1-26 metaG | ecosystem: Host-associated > Plants > Roots > Rhizosphere >...
TCGCGCTACTCGCCATCCCCTTGGTCGTCGGGTTGTTCCTGGCGCGCGACTACATCCTGCCGCAGGCCGACGACAACCACGTGCGCTCCTGGCTGTTCATCCCGAGCGCCGGTTTCGGCGCCGGCCTCAGCCCGTGGCAGTACCTGCTGACGCAGTTCGGCGTCGTCTGCTGGTATGTGAAACTGTTTTTCCTGCCGACCGGCCAGGTCTTCGACTACGGCTGGCCGTTCGTCGACGGCGCGTGGCGCTTCGACGTGCTGGCGCCGCTGGCGGTCTTGTTGGCGTTGGCGGCCGCCGGCGTGCTCGCGTTTCGCCGCTACGCGCTGGCGAGCTTTTGCATCGGCTGGTTCTTCATCACGTTGGCGCCGACCTCGAGCTTCGTGCCGTTGCGCGACGCCGCCTTCGAGCAGCGCATGTATCTGCCGCTCATCGGCCTGGCGTGGCTGCTGGTGGTCGGCGGCTACGATCTGTGCGCGCTGCTGGCGCGCCGCACCGCCACCGACCTGGCGCGCCTGCGCAGCGCGGGATTGATCGTCCTGCTGGTCTGGATCGGCGGCCTCGCCGTCGCGACCATCGCGCGCAATAGCGTGTTCAGTGACTCGCTGCGCCTGGCCGAAGACACCGCGGCCAAGGCGCCGTACCACTGGCGCGCCTTCAGTCAGCTCGGCGACGCGTTGCTCGATCGGCAGCGCGGCGACGACGCCATCGCGGCGTACGAAACGTCGCTGCGCTTGAACCCGGAACAGGGCGCGGCGCGCGTCAGCCTCGGCGGTCTCTATGTGCAGCGCAAGCGCTACGACGATGCGGCGCGCGTGCTGGAGCCGGCGATGCATGTGCAAGAGGAGAGCGTCATCGCCGGCGCGGCGCTGCAGCTCGCGTCCGTCTATCAGGCACGAGGCGACCTGGCGGCTGCCGAGCAGGCGTTGCTCCGTGCCGGCACGTTGCGACCGCAGTGGGCGCCGGTGCATCGCCAGCTCGCCGGCATCTATGCGCACCAGGGCCGCTGGGCGGATGCGGCGCAGCGCTACCAGCAGGCCATCGACGTCAGTCCGAAGCAGCGCGGCACGCTGAGCGCACCGGCGTCGCAAGCCTATCTGCAAGCGGCGCTGGCGGCCGATGTGCCAGCGGCCACGGCACTGACCTATCTCGACGCGGCACTGAAGTTGGCGCCCGGCATGGCGTCGGCACAGCAGTGGCAGATCGTCATGGCAGCGCGCGCCGGTGATTGGACGCGGGCGGAGTCGATGGCGGCCGCGCTGGCGCGCGCACAGCCGGACAACGCCTGGCTGCAAGAGACCCAGCAACGCGTCGCCGCGCAGCAGCTGCCCGACCCGCCGCCGCACTGAGCCACCGGAACGACTCCGTCGGCAGCGATCGGCCAGCCGGAGCTCAGACGCTGAAGGTCGCTGGGTCTTCCGCAGCTGAAGGCCGATGGCTGACGACTGAAGGCGATCTCAGGGCGCCCCGAACGAGCACGCGCGGCGCTCAGCGGGCCGGCTTCGCGCCTTCACGCCTTCGCGCTGGAGATGGATCGACCTCACCTCGGCGCCGCCTTCTCGAGCAGCGGGTCGGCGTGCCGGTGCACCAATCTCCACACGCCGTCCTCGCGTCGGAAGACCATCGTCACGCGCAACCCCAACCGGCGCGGCGGCGTGCGATCGGCGAGCTGGAAGTCACCGCGTTCGAGCTGCACCACCAAGGCGACGTCTGCACCGATGACTTGGCTGAGCGGCTCGTACGTGCAGTGGCCGCCCGCGAACGTCTGCGCCACCCATTCGAGCCGCGGTCCGATTTGCGCCCAGCCGATCTCATGACCGCCGAAACCGCCGAACAACGAGATGTCTTGCGCGTGCGAGAAGCACGCCTGCAATGCCGCGGCGCGGCCCGCCAGCAACTCCTCGTTGGCCCGATTCGCGGCCGCCAACGCAACAGCGAAATCGCTTGCCGCAGAATTGCTCACGCGTGCCTCCTGCTCGGCTCGGGCGCGCCGCGCGCCAGCCTTTTCTGGCACGCACCCGACACCGGGGACGGGCCGCCGTCAATCGCTGATTGCACCCCCCGCGTCACTGTGGGAGACGCTGCGCGATGGCAGACGACAAGAATGAGCAAATGGCGATTCAGGTCGACGCCCAGCAGGCGACCGGCGTGTATTCCAACCTGATGATGATCAGCCACCGCAAGGAAGAGTTCATCCTCGACTTCCTCTTCTTGCAGCCGCAGCGCGCGGCCCAGGGCCAAGCCGTGGCAACGCTGCGCTCGCGTGTCATCACCTCGCCCGAGCACGCCAAGCGCATCCTGCGGGCCTTGCAGGAGAACCTGCGCCGCTACGAAGACAGCTTTGGCATCATCGAAGAGACCACCGATCTGCCGAAGATCACGCACTAGGAGAGACGCGTGACCGGTGACCCGTGACCGGTAGGAGTCCTGTCACGCAGTTCGTCGACGCATGCCTCAATCTGCGCGAGCGCTCACTCGAAGCCCTCTGACCGGTCACCGGTCCCTGGTCACGTAGTCCGCTCGCATGTCCGACTCCCGCCACCCGCGCGACACACTGCTTCGCCAGCTGTCGTTTGTCGACGCGACGATGCTGGTGGTGTCGTCGGTGATCGGCGTCGGCATCTTTCTCACGCCCGGCACCATCGCCGATCTGTTGCCGTCGCCGGGGTTGATTCTGGCGGTGTGGGTCGTCGGCGGCGTGTTGTCACTCGCCGGAGCGCTGGCCAACGCCGAGCTCGGCGCGATGTATCCGCATGCCGGCGGCGACTACGTCTACCTGCGCGAGGCGTATCATCCGATTGCCGGCTTCATGGCCGGCTGGCTCTCGTTCTTCGTCATATACGCCGGCACGGTGGCGACGCTGGCGGTCGGCTTTGCCGAGGGCTTGAAGTACTTCCTGCCGATCGACCACACCGGCAAAGTCATCGTCGCGGTGCTGATCACCATCGCCACCTCGGCGATCAACTACGTCGGCGTGCGCACCGGGGCGACGGTCAACAACGTCACCGCCGTCATCAAGCTCGTCGCGCTGGCCTCGGTCGCGCTCATCGGGCCGCTGCTCGGCGGCGGGACGCCGGCAAACCTGACGCCGCTGCTGCGCGGCGACGGTATTCCGTGGGCGGCGTTCGGCCTGGCGATGTCGCCGGTGTTGTTCAGCTACCTGGGCTGGAACGCCTCGGTGTACGTGGCCAGCGAGATTCGCAGCCCACAGCGCAACATCCCGCGCTCGCTGTTCGCCGGCCTGGCGATCTGTGCCGCGATCTACTTGGCGATCAATGTCGCCTACCTGCTGGCGTTGCCGATCGACCAGCTGCGCGGTGCGCGCGCCGGCGAAGCCGCGGCCAACGTCTTCTTCGGGCAGGCCGGCGGCGCCGTCGCGGCGGCCCTCATCTTGTTGTCGATCGTCAGCTGTCTCAATGCGACGATCCTGGTCGGACCGCGCATCGCCTATGCGATGGCGCTCGACGGGTTGTTCTTCGGCCGCGTCGACCGCGTCCATCCGCGTTTTCACACCCCGCACGTCGCCATCGTCGCGCAGGCGCTGACCGCCATCGCGTTGGTCGTCGTGCTGCAGAGCTTCCCCAGCGTGCTCGACTACACCACCTTCGCCATCGTGCTGGCGACGATGGCCGACACCACTGCGCTGTACGCGCTGCGCCGGCGTCAGCCCAAACGGCCGCGGCCGTACCGCGCCTGGGGCTACCCACTGGTGCCCGCGTTGTATCTGGTCGCCAACGCCGCCATCGCGTTCGCCATGCTGCGCGGCCGTCCGCTCGAGTGCCTGATCGCCGTGGCAGTGGCCGCCAGCGGCCTGCCCTTCTATGCCGCGTGGGCATCTCACGCGCCGCCCGCAGACGACAGACCGGAGGCGACACTGCTGCCGTAGACCGCTAGGCTGGGGCTCGATGTCGGCCGATCCGCGCTTCGATTTGGAGCTCCTCGGCTTCCGCAACGATCTCGCCCGCGAGCGCGTTCTGGCCTTCTTGCGCAGCTTGCCCGAAGCGGCTGGGGTCAGCCGCGAGACGCCGCTGCCGCACCGCCTGCCGCTGAACCTGCCGCACGAACCCGGCCTCATACTGGTCGGCGCCCTGCGTCAACGCGGTGCGCAGGTGCGCTTGGTCGCCAGCGAGCTCACCGCCGCACCGGCGCCACCGCCGCCGCCGCCGGTGGTCGAGCCGCCGCCGCCGCGCCGCGCTGGCAACTGGCCGCTGGCATTGATGCTGGCGCTTGGCGTCGGCGCCGGCCTGGCCGCGCGCTACGCGCCGCTGCCGCGACCGCTGCCGCCGGCAGCGGCGCCCGCGTCGGTCGCGGTGACGACGGTCAACGATGCGCCACAGCCGCTGCAGGCGCGCCCGTCGGACGCGACGGTTTCTTTGCATCACCTGAATGACGAAGCCGTCGGCCTCAATGCCGCGGGGCAGTTTGCCGCCGCGGCGACGCGCCTGCGCGCCGCGTTGGTCGATGCCCCCGGTGAGCAAGCCCTGCAGCGCAATCTGCGCACGGTGCTGCAGAACTGGGCGGTCGCCGAGCTCAACGCCGATCATCCCGATGCCGCGGTTCCGTTGCTCGAAGAAGCGCTCACACTGGCGGCGAACGGCACCGACGCAGAGCAAGCCGGTGTGCTGAGCGCGTTGGGCATCGCCCGCGTGCGCCAAGAGGACTGGCCGGCCGGCAAAGAGCTGCTCGAGCGCGCCACCCAGCTCGGGGCGGCCGATCCGGCGACGCTGATCTCGCTGGGACGCGCCTACCGACAGCTCGGCGATCGCCCCGCGGCGGTCGAGGCGCTGCACCGGGCGCGCGCCGCCGGCGCAAACGGCGCCGAGTTCGATGCGATGGTGACGCGGCTCGAGCGCGAGCTCGATGCGGAGTGGGACTTCGACGAGTTGCGCAGCTCGCATTTCTCGATTGCCTTCGCCCCCGGCGAGCGCGAGAGCCGCGCCGCGGCTGAGCTCGTCGCGCAAGGATTGGAGGACGCTTACTTCCATGTCGGCAGCAAGCTTGATCTCTATCCGGGCGATCGCTTGCCGGCGGTGCTCTACCCGAGCGAGGACTTCCACGACGTCACGCAGACGCCGAGCTGGTCGAGCGGCGTCTTCGACGGCCGCATCAAGTTGCCGGTCGGCGGCCTGGTCGAGGGCGACCGCGCCACCCTCGAGCGCACGCTGCGCCATGAGTACGCCCACGTACTGGTGCACCAGCTGAGCCGCGGCCGCACGCCGGTGTGGGTCAACGAGGGCATCGCGCTGTGGTCGGAGGAGACGCGCGACGGCGATCGCACCGCTTGGGCCACCGACACCATCGCCGGCCAGCAGCTCTTCCGCCTGCGCGAATTACAGGACTCGTTCCTACGCCTGCCGCCGTCGCGCGTGCACGTCGCCTACGCGCAGAGCTACCTGGCCGTGCGCGCCTTGATCGACCGCCACGGCGCGCGCCGCGTACGCGAGCTGCTCGAGCAGCTCGGCGCCGGCGAATCGTTCGACAGCGCGTTCCAGGCGGCGTTCTACGAGAGCCCGGACGTGTTCGACGCCGGGCTGGTGACGCAGCTGACGCAGTGAGGCAGGTCGTTACGTTGTTATGCTGCTAGGGCAAAGCGCCGGAAGTCCGAACGTCGAGCTCTTCTCGTCGCAGTCGGGGGCGAGCCGCATGCGACCCGGCGCCGCTGAGCGATGCGCTCCGACCTGACAACCAACAACCTGTCCCCAATCCCCCATCAACAACGCGGATCGATCGTGATAGCTGCGCAGCCATGCCTGCGACTCGCCTGACCGGCTTGCTGACCGAAACGGCGCTGCGCGAGCAGGTCGCATGCGGCGACGTCGACACGGTGCTCGTCGTCTTTCCCGATCTGTACGGGCGCCTGGTCGGCAAGCGCTACGCGGCGGACTTCTTTTGCGCCGAGGTGCTGGCGCACGGCATGCACGCCTGCGACTACCTGCTCGCCTGCGACATGGAAATGGACCCGGTGCCGGGCTACCGATTCACGTCGTGGGAGCGCGGCTACGGCGACGTGCGCTGCGTGCCCGACCTCAGCACCCTGCGCCGCGCCGCCTGGCTGGAGCGCACGGCATTGGTGCTGTGCGACGTCCACGGCGAAGGCGACGACGCGCTGGTCAGCGTCGCGCCGCGTACGATTCTCCGCCGCCAACTGGAGCGCGCCGCCGCCGCCGGCTACGTCGCCAAAGGCGCTTCGGAGCTGGAGTTCTTCGTGCTCCGCGAGACCTACGAGAGCGCGCACGCGAAGGGCTTCGACAAGTTGCAGACGTCGGGCTGGTTCATCGAGGACTACCACACGCTGCAGGGCGTCAAGGTCGAACCGCTGGTCGGCGCAATCCGCCGTCTGGTCGCCGCGTCCGGCGTGCCCGTCGAGTCGTCGAAGGGCGAGTGGGGCCCGGGACAGCAGGAGCTCAATCTGCAGTACACGACGCTGCTGGAGATGGCCGACCGCCACGTCATCTACAAGCAGGCGGCGAAAGAGATCGCCATTTTGCAGAACGCCGCGATCACGTTCATGGCCAAGTTCGACGAGCAGCTCGCCGGTAGCTCGATGCATCTGCATTCGAGCCTGTGGACCGACGGCGGCGCGCGCGCCGCCTTCGACGCGCCGGCGGCACCAGGAGCGCTGCCCGATCTGTGCCGCTGGTGGCTCGGCGGGCTGATGCAGCACGCGCGCGCCAGCACGCTGCTGTTTGCGCCGACGGTGAACTCATACAAGCGCTTTCGCACCGGCTCGTTCGCGCCGACGGCGATCGCCTGGGCGCACGACAATCGCACCGCCGGCTTTCGCATCGTCGGGCACGGCCCATCGCTGCGCGTCGAGTGCCGCATCCCCGGCGCCGACGCGAATCCGTATCTCGCCTTCGCCGCAACCCTGGCCGCCGGGCTCGACGGCATCGCCAAGCGCATCGAGCCGCCGCCGCGCTTCGACGGCGACGCCTACGCCGCGGCCGACCTGCCGCACGTGCCGGCGTCGCTGCCCGAAGCCACGGCGGCCTTCGCCGAATCGGCGCTGTTCCACGAGGCGTTCGGCGCCGACGTCGTCGAGCACCTGGTGCACTTCGCGCGCACCGAGCAGCGGAAATTCGACGAAACGGTGACCACCTGGGAGCGCCGGCGCTATTTGGAGCGTGCCTGAGGATGCGCGTTCTGTAACAGTCGGGGCTGATCCATCCGCATGACCGCAGAGGCCCGCCGAGACGCATCGACCACCGTGAATCCGGCGCCGGTACGCGCCGCGAACCCCGCCGCGGCGTTGGTCGGTATCTCGTCGTACGCACGCGTCCGACTGACGCCAACGGTGCAGAAATTCTCCATCCCCACCGGCTACGTCGATGCGGTGCGCGCCGCCGGTGCGGTGCCGATCGTGTTGCCGTCGGGCGAGCCGCATCCCGGCAAGCTGCTGCCGTCGCTCAGCGCGCTGATCGTCTCGGGCGGCGGCGACATCGATCCCAACGCCTACGGCGGTCAGGCACACGAGATGGTGTACTCGGTGTGCGGCGAGCGCGATGTGTTCGAGTTCGACCTGACGCGCGCCGCGCTGGCCGAACGGCGGGTCCCGATGTTGTGCATCTGCCGCGGCCTGCAGGTGTTGAACGTCGTCTGCGGCGGCTCGCTGCACGTGCATCTGCCCGACGCCGTCGGCGAGCAAGTGACGCATCGCTTGCAAGAGCTCCAACCGACCCGCCATCGCGTGCGCGTGGATCCCGATAGCCGCCTGGCGGCTATTCTCGGCGCCACCGACTGCGAGGTTACGTCGTGGCATCACCAAGCCATCGAGCGCCTCGGCGACAATCTGCGCCCGGTCGCATGGGCCGAAGACGGCGTCATCGAAGCCGTCGAGCACGTCACCCATCCCTGGTGCATCGCCGTGCAATGGCACCCCGAGATGCAGCTCGGCGACGAGGTCCAGCAACGCTTGTTCCGCGCCCTCGTCGCACCGCCGTGACATCACGGCGCGATTCAGCCACAACGGCTCGCGCTGCACGCACCGATAGCTCTGCCGCGGCGCAGCGACTTTGCGCCTGCTGCGGTAGGAGTTTCCCTCGGAGGACCGATGTCGAAACGTCTGGCCAACAAGGTCGCACTCATAACTGGCGCCGGCGGCGGCATCGGCCGGGCCGCGGCGCTGCGCTTCGCCGCGGAAGGCGCAAGCGTCGTGGCGGTCGACTTCGACGAAGCCGCCGGCCGCACGACGGTCGAGCAGCTCCGCGCGGCGGGCGGCACGGCAGACTTTACGCGCGCCGACGTCGCCAAGCGCGCCGACGTGGCGGCGATGATCGAGTTCGCGGAACGGCGTTTCGGCGCGCTGCACGTGCTGTTCAACAACGCCGGCATCTTTCCCGACGAGGACGGCTCGGTGCTGGAAACGGAGGAGGCGGTGTTCGACCGCGTCATCGCCGTCAATTTGAAGGGCGTGTTCTTCGGCTGTCAGCTCGGCATTCCGGCATTGCTGCGCGCCGGCGGCGGCTCGGTCATCAACACCGCTTCGTTCGTCGCCGTGATGGGCTCGGCCACAGCACAGAGCGCATACACCGCATCGAAGGGCGGCGTGCTGGCGCTGACGCGCGAGATCGCCGTCGAGTTCGCCCGCAAAGGCATTCGCGCCAATGCGCTATGCCCCGGACCCGTCAACACGCCGCTGCTGCAAACGCTGCTCGCCAACCCCGAAGCGCGCGCGCGCCGGCTGGTGCATCTCCCGATGGGCAGATTGGCGGAAGCGGAAGAAGTCGCCAACGCCGCGCTGTTCCTCGCTTCCGACGAGTCGTCGTACATCAACGGGACGACTTTCCTGGTCGACGGCGGCACCAGCGGCGCCTACGTCACGGCCCTGTAGCCGCAGCGGACGCGAAGATCCGCGTCGACGCGGCGGTGGATGGCTGACGCGCGCCGACGTTACTCAGGCGGCAGCACGCCGGCGCGACGAGCGCGGGCCAGGATGCGCTGCTCGGCGGCGACGATCGGGGCGTCGATCATCTTGCCGTCGAGCGCAATGACGCCGCGCCCGTCGGCTGCCGCAGCGCTCGCGGCGGCGACGATGCGTTGCGCCGCGGCGATGCGCTCGACCGTCGGCGTATACAGCGTATTGGCGAGCTCCACCTGGCGCGGGTGGATGCAGAGCTTGCCGTCGAAACCGAGACCTATGCCGAGCCCGATGTCGGCGCGAATCGCCTCTTCGTCGCGCACGCTCAGGCAGACGCTGTCGATCGGTGACACGCCCTTGGCGCGTGCGGCGATGACCAACGTGCAACGCGCATGGTGCAGGATGCCGTGCGCGGCGTCGGCCTCGTCGAGCTGCAGGTCGCGCGCCAAGTCCGCGTGACCGAAACAGAGCGCAGCGAGACGCGGTGACGCGGCGGCGATGGCGAGCGCGTTCGCGACACCGGCGGCGGTCTCGAGCAAGGCCAGGACGTGCACCGCGCGATCGGGCGCGATGCCGGCGCGGCGCTCGCGCTGCGCCAGCGCGTCGGCAAGCCGCCGTACATCGTCGGCGCACTCCGTTTTCGGCAGCATCACGGCGCGCGCACCGGCGGCGACGACGGCATCGAGGTCGTGTTCCCAGTGGGGTGTCGCCAGGCCGTTGATGCGTACCGCCGGTTCGGCAACCCCGAAGTCGCCGGCGCGCAATGCATCGGCGACCAAGGCACGCGCCGCGTCCTTGGCATTGGCGGCGACGCCGTCTTCGAGATCGAAGAGCACGGTATCGGCGCCCGTTTCGCGCGCCCGTGCCAAACGGCGCGGCTCGCTGCCGGGAACGAACAACAGCGAGCGTCGCAGCGCGTGCGCGACGGCGCTCATCGTCGCACGACTCGAAAGGCCGTATCCGAGATCATCGGGGCGGGCACAAGGTGGCGCGACAACGCGCGATGCGGCGCGCGTCAGACGCGCGGCGGCACCCCGTCGATGATCACGACGTTGCTGCTCGTGCCCTTCCAGCGGTGCTGCGCGATCGCCTGATATTCGGGCGACTGCGACCAGCGCAGCGCCTCGTCGCGACTCGGGAAGCGCAGCAGAACGGTGCGATCGTGGGGCCAGTCGCCCTCGACCGGCTGCGGCTTGTCGACCGCGGCGAGCACCTCGCCGCTGAAGTTGCGAAATACGCCCATGAAGGCGCGCAGGTACGCATCGTATTCGGCGCGATCGTGAATGGTCATATTGTTGATGATGTAGACTGCCATCTCACCTCCCACGCCGCGCTATCGCCGGCCGCCGGCGGGATGCATACCACCGAAGCCACCGGCCGGATTCAAGCCGCCGTAACCGCCGGCCGGGACCAGACTGCTGAAGCGTCCGCCGCCGTAGCCGCCGAAATCGCGCTGGGCCCAGCCGGAGTAGCGCTGTTGCAGCATCGCTTCGCGCTGTCGCGCCGCGTACGCCTGGTCGAGACCGTTGGTGACATAGGGATCTGAGGCGTAGCCGCCTTGCCGTGCGCCGTAGCGCTGCCAGCCGGCATCGGTGCGCCGATAGGCGTTGCCGTCGCCGCCAGCGTACCACTCGCCGCCCGGTGAGCGCACGACTTCCGCCTCGCGGTTGCCGTTCGTCGCCGCGATCGCTTCGCCGCCCGAAGACGTCTGCACGCGCGCCACGCTGCCGCGATCGTTCGAGTACTTGCTGGCGTGTGCCGACGCGTCGGGCCCGTACACGACGCCCTGTTCCCACGACGAGTATGGATTCGAGCGCTCGTAGCCAGCGGCGTAGGTCGAGGTGCGCGGATTGTAGGCTTCGACCGCCGCGCCGGACTGGACCGGTCCGGCCGCCGCGACGCGGCGGGAGTACGCACCGGTGGCGGGATCGTACGCCGCGCTACCGGCGATGCCTCCATACGGACCGTAGCCATAGCCGGCGCGATAGAACCGCCCGGTGGTCTGGTTGTAGAAGGCGTCGGCCCCGTACGTGTACGCGCGCGGGTAATAGTATGGCAGCGTGCCGACGGCGAGATACGGCGGATAGTAGTAGCCGGTACCCCACGTCACGACGCCATCCGAAACGTATTCGCCGAGGTAGCCGTCGGTGTAGCCGTCGACGACCGCGTCGTCGTTCGCGTCGTACACCCTCACGTAGGTGAGATTGTAGAGCGGCGATGACGGCGGCATGCCGTAGATCGCATCCGGCACGCTGGCGGCGACGCTCCACGGCCCGTTCGGCGTCGCAGCGACGAACCACACACCCTTCTGGCACAGGTAATAGCTGTCGCCGACTTGGATCACGTCACTCGCCGTATTGGCCGCGTACGCCAGCGCGGTGCCGTCGATCGGCGCGAACTGCGGCGCGCCGTCGTAGGCGATGGCGACCGGCTGCGTATTGCGCCTGACCGTCGCCAGCTGCGGGATCTGCGCTTGCAAGGCGGCCTCGCGCGCCTCCGGTGTGTTGGGCACCGATGGCAACACCGCGGCGAGCGCATTGTCGGGCGGAATCTTCGCCAGGTCGGCGGGCAGCGCGCCCGTCGCGTAACTCCACGGACCGGCCAGCGCCTTGGCGGTGAACCAGCGCCCGGCGACCAGATAGTAGAAGGCCGAGGCGTAGCCGTCCCAGAACACCAGGCTTTGCGTATTGGTGATCGAATAAATGCCGGTGCCGGGGATCTGCGAGTACTGCGGCTCGCCGACCATGACGATGAGCTCGGCCGGCGTCGTCGTAACGTAGATCTGCAGCGGTGGCTGCCCTTCGCTCGGCGGCGCCGGGATGTGCGCCCGCACATCCTGCCATTGCGCTGTATCGGGCAACTGCGAGAAGGCCGCCGGCAATTGGCTGATATACGACCACTCGCCGCTGGCCAGGTCGTCCGACTGCAGCCAACCCGTGGAATCGAGCAGGAAGTACCCGCCGCCGTCGGTGCTCTGCAGCAGCGGCCAGTTGGTGTTCACCGCGTACTGCACGGTCGTATTCGGCACCGTGGCGAACGACGGCGCGCCCTCGAACTGCACCAACCGCGACGGCTGGCCGGCGAGCAGGATCGCCGGCGGCGTATCGTTCAACGTCACCGACGTCGCGGTGGCGCCGCTCTGCGCCAGGGCGGCGAGCAGATTGTCGAGCGACAGCGTGGCGCCGTCCGTCGGCAGCAGCGATTTGGCGAGCGCGGTCGCCTGCGTCGCGGCCGCCGGCGTCGCCGACGGAAACTGCGCGCTGACGATCTGCACGTTGCTCAGCGCCACGGTGCGCTTCAGCATGTCGGTGTTGGTGCTGGCGCTGAGCTGCAAGACCCCGCTCACCGGTGCGCCGCCCTTGGCCGTGACCAGCACTGCCGCGCGACCGGTCAAGGTCAGCCGATTCGCCCAGGCATCGAGCTGCGGCTGATACACGACCAGCTGGTTGCCGTTCTGCGTAAACGTCTGCGGCCACGTCGGCGCCGTATCGGCATGTGCCGCCGAAACCGCCAACAACAAAACCAACCCCAACACGCTGCGCAATCGCCCCATCGACATTCTCCTCATCCGGAACCCGGCGGTTGCCCGCGGTGGCCGAGTATACGGGACCGCGCCGTATCATCCAGCGACTGAGCGCTTTCGATGGCGGACGAGCCGGTCGCCCGGACTCGAGCCGGCGGTGCAGTTCGAATCGGTGAGCACGCCGCATCGAGCACGCTTTCCACTGCGGTGGCTTCGAAGATAACGGCCCTATCGAGGCGAAGGCGCTGTGGCGCGAACCGCTCCTCGAGGGGTGCCCGAACAGCGCTGCAACCACGAGAACCGGGCGATCTGCCGGCTCAAGTCGATCCCGCGCGCACTGCCGCTCACCCTCGGACGCGCTACGCGCCGCTACGCCGTCTTGCGCAGGCGCGTCGGCCAGCCAACGCGTACCAGCGTCTCATCGGGATCGGACAAGGCGAATTCGTACATGCCCCACGGTTTGTCTTCGGCCGTGCATCCCATCGCGGCCGCCAACGCGTCGACCTCTTCGACATACAGATATAGGCCGAACGGATTGCGGCCGGGGATGAGCCAGCCCTCGACCGCAGCGTTGAGGTGCAGCTCGCCGCCGCGATCGTCGGACAGCATGCGGTAGTCGTCGTCTCCATCGCGATGCGTGAAGCCGAGGCGCGCGTAGAACGCTTCGCTGGCGTCTAGATCGTTGCAGGGAAGAATCGCCGTCAGACGCCGAGCTTGGGACATGTCAGGCCTCCTCGAAGCGATCCTAAGCGCACGTCCGCGTTGAGGCGAGACGCCATGCTTCAGAGACGCAGCAGCAGGTGATGCTCGACGACGCTCAGTCCGCCGCAGCGCAGCGCATCGGGCTCGCTCGCCCAGAGCTCGAAGCCGGCGCGCTGGTAGAGACGCTGCGCGTCCGACGCGGCAGACGTCACGCCGAGATGAATGCGGGCGACGCCGGAACAGGAGCGCGCATGGGCGATGGCGGCGTCGAGCAGCGCGGCGGCGATGCCGCGCCGCCGCCGATTGGGCACGACGTACATCCCCCAGAGGTGCATCTTGTGCGCCGCCTTGCGGTGGCGATCGCGAAACAGGCCGACCGCACCGACCAAGGCTGGATCGAACGCGCCGATCACCACGCCATCAGCCGCCTGCCGCAGCTGTGCGCGCACGGCATCGACCGATGCCGCGACGTCATCCGCCGGCGACGCCGAGAAGCACAGCGGCGCGTCGAGTAGCGCGACGCGCCGCAACTCGACATACGCGAACGCGTCACCTTCCGTCAGTGGCCGGATCATTTGCTCGAGACGCATGATCGAGGGCGCACGTTCCGTCCACAGCGGCGTTTCCATGAAAGTGCACCGCGCCAACCCGCGCAGTGCGCAGGCCGCCACGACGCGACGGCCGTTTGCGCGCGACTACGCCGCGACCGCTGCCGAGCCGGCGCCGCTGGCGCGGGCCAACGCCATCGTCTTGCAGGGCAACTCCGCGTAGGCCCAGCGCACGATGCGCGCCTTCAGCCGGTCGCTGGCGGCGAAGGCGAAGCGATAGAGCGGATCCGGTTGATACGTGCCGGTGATGCGGCGCGCCCATTCCGGCATCAGGCCCATCGAGGCGCGGATACCTACCCAGCGGTCGAAGCGTTCGCGGCGGCTGATCGGCGGCTCGCCGATGCGGCCGGCGAGGAAGTCGATGAACTCGACCGTCTGATAGTTCATCGCCATGTGCGGCCGCATGCGCGCGACGTAGCCGTCGAGCTCGACGACCGTCGTCGGCACCCAGTCGGCGCCGCCCGTCAGTCCGATCGGCGCCTGTTCGCTGGGATAGCGATCCTTCTCCGCGCTGCTGAGCGGCCGATTGTAGGTTTCAAAGGCGCGCATCACCGCCCACGGAATGCAGGTGTGCACCCAGGCGATCAGCTCGGGATCGAGCGCGTGATACTCCGCGCCGTCGGGCCGACGCCCACCGACGCGGCTGTGAATCTTCTTCACCTTCTCGATCACCTGCGGCGCCGCCGCCGTGTTGCCGAACGTCGTGCGCAGCACATAGCCGAGCGTGTTGCGGGCGCGCTGCAACGGCTGCGTGCGGTACGACGACTGGGTGTACACGCCGGCCATCACCGACGGATGCAGGATCTCCATGATGATCGCCGCCGTGCCGCCGACCGCCAGGCTGGCGAGGTCGCCGTTATCTCCCACGAGATGCTGCCCGGCCCGCCGCCGATGCCCGGATCGCCCGGCTCGCCGCCGTATATCTCGGGCTCGTCGTGCCGTCCGCCCGCCGCTTCGATTTGGGCGGCGATCGATTTTCGTAAATCGAACATGGCGCGGACTATAGGACCGTCGCGCGTGACGGCGCTACGAGGAATTGGCCAAGAGAGAAGGCGAAAAGATCTCACAGGGAGGCGCGGAGGCGCGGAGACTTTCAGGCGAAATTAGTCAAAAGCAGGTTCCTGATCCGTCTCCGTGACTGCGCGCCTCGGTGTGCAGTTCTTTGGGTCTCAGGTGCCGGACGCGGCCACCCGGCCCATGTCGAAGACCAGCTCGCGGGCGATCTTGCCGTCGCGCATCTCGAAGATGTGCACCAGGCGCATCTCGATCTTGCTGCCGAGCGGGAAGTGCCAATAGCCGTCCCGAGCCACCTCGAAGGTGACCAGGCTGTCGTCGACGACGCGGTCCTCGGTGGCGAAGCGCTGCAGCAGTTGGAACTTCACGTCGCGCATAGAGCCGAACAGCGCGCGATAGTTCTTCTCCGCCTCGACCATGCCGCGCGCCACACGGTTGAGCCCATTGGGCGCCGGCGCTTCCCAGACGATGTCGTCAGTGAAGTACTTGAGCGCCGCGTCGACCTCGTTGGTCGCTTCGCTGTGGAAGTGGTTCTCGACCGCGGCCAGGTTGCGGGCAATCAGCTCGTCGTCCATCGCAGCCGCCTACGCCGAGATCGGCTACTGCCGCAAGCACGCCGACTGAACCGCCTCGATGCGATGCTCGACCTACGGATGCGGCGCGGCGCCGGCGCTGAGCGTGCGGTAAAATTGATCGACATCGACGCCGTCGCTGCGCGGTTGGTCAGCTGCCGTGCTGCCAGCCCACCCACGCAACGCCGATCGCCAGCAGCAGGCAGAGCGGCGAATAGACCAGGCTGTCGAGACGGGCGAACTTGCTGTCTCGTACGCGCTTGAAGAACCCCACGTATTTGAACTCGCCCACCGCTCGCGCCAGCAAACCGGCGGCGAGCCCATAGGACAGCCAAACGAGCACGGCCTGCGGCAAGCCGACGGTCACGAATCCCGCCGTGGCAGCGACGAGTCCGGCAAAGGCGAGCAGAACGACGCCGACCGCCATCGTCGCCGCCGGCGAGGGAACAAACAACGGCTTGCCCTGCACGCTGGGTACCCCACCGGTCAGTCCAGTTTGCGGCTGAAACGCCATGTAGAAGTGCCAGATCGCGATGAGGGTGAACGTCGAGCAGACGATCAATGCGACGGGATTGTTCATGGCACCTGACGATACGGCGGTTCCGCATGGACCACGGAGTCGCTCACCGACTTCCGTTGGAGCCTCTCGTCAACCCGTTACAGCAGATTCGTCAGGTACTGATCCGTATTGCCGCGAATGCGCTTGGTGCGCGCGGCCGGGTCCTCGACTTCGACTTTTTCGTCGGGGTCGACGCGGAACAACGGCTGGCCTTTGCGCACGCTGGCGCCATTGTCGGGGATGAAGACTTCGACGATGCGGCCGGCGAACGGCGCGTAGACCTTGTTGAACATCTTCATCACTTCGATGATGTACAGCGGCTGGCCCTTGTCGAAATGGCTGCCGGCTTCGACGAACAACGGCAGCGTCGGCGCTTCGCGGTTCCAATAGACGCCGCCCATGGCGGCGACGATTTCGTCCGAGCGCGCCTGCGGCGGCGGCGCCAACGCCTTCTTGGCGAGGTCCTGCTGCGCGGCATCTCGCAACGTATCGGGAATGAGCGGCGTCAGATCCTCGCCGAGGCGCAGCGCGAAGAAGTCGGCCTTGGCGCCGAGCAGCGGCACTAGGCCGAGGATCTCCATGCCGAGCTGGTGGCCGACGTGCGCCGCCTGCACTTGCGGCCACAGCGCCGCATCGATGCCGAACGACGCGGCTGGACCGCGCAGGCGTGCGTCGATCTCTTCCCACGCCGTGCCGGCCGGGATGCGCGCGTTGAGCGCGCCGTAAAATGCCAACGCGGTGTCGAGCAGATCGCGATCGTGCCCCCAGATGCACTCGGCCGCAGCGCCGTCGCCGTCGACCATGTCGAGCAGGCGATACGTGTCGGCGAGGATCTCGACCGGATTGCGCCTCCAGGCAACGCGGCCGTCGGCGATGGCGAAGTCGCGCATGTGCTGCGACAGCCAGGCCGACAGAAAGTGCGGCTCGCGCATCAGCAGATGCAGCGGGCGCTCGAGCAGCGTCTCCTTCATCGCGAACGCCGGCCGCGCATCGGGACCGAGTGCGGCGACGCGGCGGCGCTGAATTTCGTGGAAGGCGTGCTGCAGGTCGATGGCGTGCGCCTCGCGCGCCAACAAACCGACCTGCGTGAGATACGGCACGACGAAGGCCGTCGTCGGCTTGGCCCACGCATCGCGATGCAGGAACCATTTCATCAAGCCGAAGTGGAACTCGCGGTTGGTCGCGAGGTCGATGCCGCGGATCTTGGTGCGGCGCAGCACTTCGGTCAGCCGCGCCCAGCTCTCGTCGCGATCGGCGCCGGTGGAGAGCAGCAGCGCGACGTTCGAATCGTAGGCGCCGGCCAGGCGATAGCGCATGAACAAGCCGGTGTCGGGATTCTTGATCGAGATGCCCTGATCGTCGCGGATCTCGCCGCCGGCTGCAGCGCGCCGTCGGTGGCGTTGAGCCGCACCTCCAGCGCCGCGCCGTCGCGACCGAGGCGCGTCGGGCGCGGCAGGCGGGTCTTGTGCTTGGCGATCAACGCCATCGCCTCGATCAGCGAATGCACTTCAAAGCTATCGGCACTGTCGTCGGGGTTGGCGAAGCGCAGCGCGTAGCACAGCTCGGAGACGCGATGTTCCACCTGGATGCGCGTGTTCACTTCCATGAAGTAGTGGCGATCGCCTTCGACGATGCACTCGAACGTCGAGGCGCTGTCGAGCTTGACGGCGCGGCCGAAGCGCTCCGCCTCGGCCTCCATGCGCTCCAGCACGCCGCGGTCGGTGGCCAGCACGTCGGCCTTCTTGGCGTTGTCGGCGGCGCGCGCCGCGTCGGCGGCGGCGTGCAGGCCTTCCTGCGTCACCGACACTTCGATCAGCTTCTGCTCGTGCATCTGCAGCGAGCAGTCGCGTCCGCCGAGCGTCACGCACCAGTCGCCGTTGCCGAGCATCTGGATCTCGTTGTGGCGCGTCGATTCGACGTTGAGCTCGATGAGCATGTTCTTGTTGTCGCCGACGCCGGTCGCCTTCACTTCGGCGAGGATCTCGCGCACCAGCGACGGCACGCCGGTCGCCTCCGAGAAGATACGCTGCCCTTTGCCGCCGCCGCCGCCGATCGCCTTGAGGCGGAAGCGCCGGCCGGGATTCTCCTGCAGCAGGCGGGTCGCTTCGGCCTGGATCGTCTCGGCCAGCTCGTCGATCGAGAATAGATCGATGCCGGCGGCGTACGATGCGTCGAGTACCGCCTCGGCGAGCGCCGGCAGCTCGGCCTTGGCGTCGCCCAGCGCCGGGACGTCGAGGCCATGCTGTTTCGCGCACGCCTGCAACGCCTTGCGGTCGGCGTGCTTGCGCAGCAGGGCGCGCACGGTGGCGTCGTTGATGCCCGGCGTCACCGACACCTGGTTGGCGATGGCGGTGCGCTTGGCTTCATCCTTCGCACCGGCGGCGGCCTGCGTGTAGGAGCACGGGCCGATGAAGCGCAGGCCCGCCTCTTCCAGTGAGCGCACGAAGTGCGCGTCCTCGGCCATGAAGCCGTAGCCGGCGAACACCGAATCGTATCCGTGCGCGCGGCAGATGGCGATGATCTGGCGGATGCGCGCTTCGCGCTCTTCCTTGGTCGCACCGGTGTAGTCGGGCACCATGTGCACGTGCTGCGGATCGACGATGCGCACTTCCGGCGCCAGGGCGCGGGAGTAGCCGATGCTGTCGCGCTCCGAGAGCAGCATGCCGACCTGCGTCATGCCCATCTCACGAAAGACCTCGATCGCTTCCTTGCGCACCGGGCCGCGGCAGACCACCAGCACGCGCATATCGTCGCAGGCGAACGAGCGCGCCCATGCCGAGGCGGATTGCGCGAGCCGCCGATCGCGGTGCACGAGCGGGTTGTTGGAGTACTGATCGAGCGACTTCACCGGTGCATTCATGTCAGGAGAAAACCTTCACCACAGAGGCACAGAGACACGGAGAAGAATCACTAGAGAAAAAGAGCGCGAAGCGTTTTCAACACGAGGACGCAGACTCGTCTGTGCGCGTTTCATCTCCGTGCCTCTGTGTCTCTGTGGTGAATCTTGATCTTCGTCTCAGTGGAATTCGCGTTGCGGGCCGGTCATCGGGCCGGGGGTGTAGGCGCGCAGCAGGCCGTCGAGGTTGCGGGCGAGCACGCAGCGCAGGTCGTCGGGCATGACGATCTCGGAGATGGAGCCGAGCGACAGCGCTTCGCGCGGGTTCATCAGCTCGCGCTCGTAGCGCTGATTCGATTCCGCTTCCTGCGCCTTGAGCCACTCCTCGGCCGCGCCGGGCTCGGCGCCCGGCTCGCGCGCCATCGCGGCAGCTTTGGCGCGCACGGCGCGCAGATCATCCTTGTAGACGTACTCCTTGCCGGCCGGGCCCATGACGGCGACGCGCGTCGTCGGCAGGGCCAGCACGAGGTCGGCGCCGGTGGCGTAGCAGTTGAACGCCGCATAGGCGCCGCCGAAGGCGTTGCGCAGGATGAGCAGGATGCGCGGCGTGCGCAGGTCGATGATCGAATCGAGCATGGCGCGGCCGGCCTGCACGATGCCGCGGCTCTCCTGCTCGCGACCCGGCAGAAATCCGGTCGTGTCTTCGATGAAGATGACCGGCACGTTGTAGAGCGAGCAGAAGCGCACGAATCGGGCGATCTTGTAGGCCGCGTCGATGTCGATCTGGCCGCTGGCGACGGCGCTGTTGTTGGCGACAAAGCCCACGACGTGACCGCCGAGGCGGCCGAAGGCGGTCAGCGCGTTGCGCGCGCGGTCGGGCTGCAGCTCGAAGTAGTCGCCGCGATCGCAGATGCGCTCGACGATGATCGACACGTCGAGCGGCGTGTTGAAGCCGGTCGGCGAATTGAACGCCTTGCGCAGCAGCGCATCGATCTCGGTGGTGCGGCGCTCGATCGGATCGCCGGTGGGCAGGAACGGTGCCGTCACCTTGTTCGAGCTCGGCAGGTACGACAGCAGCCGGCGCGCCGTGCGCAGCGCGCCGAGCTCGTCCGGCACGGTGATGTCGGTGACGCCGCTGGCGCCGTGCACACGCGGACCGCCGAGCTCGTCCGGCGTGACGTCTTCGCCCAGTACGCTCTTCACCACGCCCGGACCGGTGAGCCCGAAAAACGTATCGTCGGGCTGGATCATGAAGCTGCCCTGGCGCGGCAGGTAGGAGCCGCCGCCGGCATTGAACCCGAACATGCACATGATGCTCGGCACCACGCCGCTGATGCGGCGCAGCGCGGTGAACGCCTCGGCGTAGCCGTCGAGGCCGCCGACGCCGGCCGGCACATAGGCGCCGGCGCTGTCGTTCATGCCGATCAGCGGCATGCCGCGCTGGCCGGCGAGGTAGATCAGGTTGGCGAGCTTGCGGCCGTTGGTCGCGTCCATCGAGCCGGCGCGCACGGTGAAATCGTGGCCGTAGATCGCCACGTCACGGCCGCCGATCGTCGTCACCAACGTGACGATCGAGGCGCCGTCGAGGTTCTTGCCCCAGTTCTGCCACAACACCGTCGGCGTCGCGCTGCGGTCCTGCAGCGCCTCGACGCGCTCCCACACCGTCATGCGGTCGCGCGCGTGCTGCCGCATGGTCTGCAGCGTGGTCGACGCGGTGTACGGGCGGCGGCGCAGCTCCTCGCCGTCGCGTAGCGCGCGGTCGTAGGGAGGCAACGCTTCGGGATCGCTGACGCTAGGGCGCTCGGCGAACGGATTATCGAGCGACGGCTTCACGGGGGTCGGCTTAGTCGTCATTGGATCTCGGCTCTGGCGGTGCCGCAACGGAGGCGGGACCGGTCGGGCGCTTGCGCCCGCGGGCGCGGCAGCTTTGGGCTCATTTCACGGCGCGGCAACCCTCGGGCCGTACCATATGGATGCGCGCATCCCAACCCTGCCCCCCGGGTCGGGCGAGATGCGGTCCAGTCCTCGGGCTCCGACGTCGGCGACCCGAGCGGGCTGCGCGGGTGGCGGCATGCGCTGCCGCCACCCGCCGCAGGTTAGCGAGCCAGTCGGCGCAGCCGCTCGACGGCGAAGCCGGCGACCGCCAGTAGCGCGACGAGGGCGCCGATCAAGCCGCCGCCGGACATGGCTGGCGCCGGCGCGACGATGTGCTGACAGGTGCCCGGATTGGGCGGCAGGCTACAGCGGTCGCCCGGATCGTCGCAGGCGGTGCTGCAGCAGACGTCGTTGACGCAGAAGCCGGAGCCGCATTCCGCCGGATCGTCGCAGTCTTCACCGATCGAGCGCGGCGTGCGCGTCGCGGTCGGCGTCGACGCGTCGGTCGGCGTCAAGGTGAACGTCGCCGTCACGCTCGGCGTCGCCGTCTGTGTCACCGTCCCGGTGCTGGTTGCGGTGTGGGTCGGGGTGAACGTCGGCGTGACCGTCACCGTGAACGTCGCGGTGTTGGTCGCCGTGCCGGTGCGCGTGTTGGTCGCGGTCGCGGTGTTGGTGGCGGTCGCGGTGTTGGTCGCCGTGCCCGTGTTCGTCGCCGTGTTGCTCGGCGACGGGGTCGGCGTCTCGGTCGGCGTGTTCGTCATCGTTCCGGTCGACGATGCGGTCGCCGTGCTGCTCGCCGTCGTCGTTTGCGTCGGGGTGTTGGTGACGGTCGCGGTGTTCGTTTGCGTGCGCGTATTGGTGACGGTGGGCGTCGCCGTGGCGGTAGCCGTATCGACCGGGGTGTTGGTGATGGTCGGCGTGTTGGTCACCGTCGCGGTGTTGGACGGCGTCAGCGTCTCGGTCACGGTGAACGACGCGGTCGCCGTCGCCGTCGGGGTCGCCGTGCTGGTCGCGGTGCCGGTGCTGGTCGCCGTCGCGGTGCGCGTCGACGTGCCGGTTCGGGTCGAGGTTGCCGTCGGCGTCGCGAGATCGGCGACTACGCTGATGAAGCTGAAGTCCAGGTCGCCGGCGTTCTGCGGATCGACGTCGATGAGAATCGACTTTATGCTCGTCAAATTCACGCCTGCCCCTGAGAAGGAAGACAAGTTGAACTGCACGAACTGGAATCCCGGCAGCAGCAACGTGACCGATTCGGTGTGCGTGTTGTTCGAGCTGTCGGTCATCGTCAACGACAAGGGCATGCCACTGCCGAACACCGCCGCCGCATCGGGATCGATACGGATGCGGATCCCGGCCAGCGAGCTGATATCGGCGTTCAGGCCGGCGCCGTTGGCGTCGTACAGCAGCGACATCCGTCCGTCGGTTTCACCGCTCGAGGAGTAGTCGGCGAGATGCGAGGTGGTGTTGATCGTCACCACGACCTCGGGGGCGTCGCCCTCAACCGTCATCTCGGCGTTGACAGTGCGTGAGCCACCGAGCGTCGCCAATCCGGTTTGAGTATTGGTCTGCGAGTCGATCATCGTCAGCGTCAGCGTGAGCGGGCCGTCGGTAAAGTTGTCGACCGTCACATCGGCGCGCGCCGCCAATGGAAAGCCCAGAAGGAGGCCAGCCAAGAGGACGTACGGCCTCGTTCGAACCCACCACCCAGCCCCAGCACGGTCATTGCGCATCGTTCCTCCATCCCGCCGGCCGCAAGTCGACGCGTTCCCGCCGCACACGAACCGAACATCAGCGGCCTATGGCGCCGCGAGTGGGCGCACGGTCGCACAGCAACCGATGAGCGCACAGCCGGCATTTCCCGGCCAACGCCCGATGTGATCCCACTTTTTCCGTTTGGGGGGCTGCTTCAGCCGCGGCGCTGTGCGACAGTGCGCCGGTCCGCGCAATGGAGACCGACAGCCACGCCGTCGCGGCGCCCGAGCTCCACATCGACCGTCGCCGCGGCATCGCGTCCTGGCGCGGTGGCGAGATCGCCTTGCGCGCCAAGGCCTGGGACGTGCTGCTCTACTTTGCCAGCCGGCGCGGCGAGCTGATCCCGGTCGAGGCATTGCGCGCCGCCGTGTGGAGCGATGTCACGGTGGCGATGAAAACGGTGCACAACGTCGTCGCCGAGTTGCGCCAGGCGCTCTATACGGCCCCCGGCGAGCTGGCGCCGATTCAGACGGTGAAGCGGCGCGGCTATCGGTTCACCGCGGTCGTGGCACAAGTCGCCCCACCGTTGCCGATGCCGCTCTCCGGCAGCGCGACGCCGACGACCGACGCGGCCCTGTTGCAGCGGCCGCAGCCCGCGGCACAGCTCTACACCGCGTGGCGCGGCGGCCTGACGTCGGGCGTGCGCATCGGGCTCTTGCTCGGCGAGCCGGGCGCCGGCAAGTCGACGGTTTTGCGGGCCTTCCTCGAGGACTTGGCCGGCGACGCGGCGTCGCCCGCCGATCCACCGCCCGGCAAGACATGGCCACTGGTCGCAGTCGGCTGCTGCGCAGATCATGGCGAGGAAGCCGAACCGTACGGGCCGTTGTTGATGGCGCTCGGTTCCGTGATCGCCGCGCGAGCGAGCGCGCCGGCCTTGCTGCGGCGGCTGGCGCCGACGTGGCTGTTGCAGTTCCCCGGTCTCGTCGACGCGGCCGAGCTGGAGCAGCTGCACCGTCTGTGCGCCGGCAGCGCGCCGGCTCGGCGCAGCCGCGAAGGCGTGGCATTGCTCGAGGCGCTGGCCGCCGAGGATGCGCTGGTGCTGGCGATCGAGGACCTGCATTGGGCCGACGCCGAAACACTCGAGGTGCTGACGGCCCTGGCGCGCATGGCCCGGCGCGTGCCGCTCTTCATCGTCGCGACGCTGCGCCGCTACCCGACGCTGACCGCCAGCTCCATCGCGCCGCGCATCGAGACGCTGCGCCGGCTCGCCGTCGAGGTCGAGGTGCCGCGCTTCACGCCGGACGAGGTGCGCGCGTACTTGCGCCTGCGGCTGGCGGACGACGTCATCGCGCCGGAGGTGGCGGCGTTGCTGGAGGAACGTTCGTCGGGCAACGCGCTGGTCTTGCGCAGCCTCTGCCGGCAGCTGATCGAGCACCGGCAGTTGCAGCGCACGGCGAACGGCTGGCGCCTGGAGCATGCGGCGACGTTTGCCGGACATGCGTTGAGCACCGACGTCACGACGGTCATCGCCACGCACTTGCACGGCCTGGCGCCGGAGCTGTTGCCGGTGCTCGAAGCGAGCAGCCTGATCGGCGAGGAGTTCTCGGTCGCGGCGCTGGCGGCGGTGCTCGGCCTACCAATGGACGTCGTCGAGCGGCGGCTGGTCGCGTTGACGCGAGAAGAGATCCTGCGGCCAGCCGGCCCGCAGCGCTTCGGCTTCGCGCACGCGGTACATCGCCAGGTGGTGCGCGACGACATCGCCGCACCGCGCCGCGCCCAGCTCGAGCGCGCGATCGCGGAGCACCTGGTGCGGCGAGCGATCACCCCGGGCGAGCCGTTCATGCCGGCGGCGATCGCCGCGCATTTCGCCGCGGCCGGCGATTGGCAAGAGGCCGGGCAATACTTCGAATACGCGGCGCACCTCGCGACCGGCAGACTCGACTACCGCGGTGCCGCGCGCGGACTGGAAATGGCGCTGCATTGCATCACTCGCGGCGTGCCGTCGGCAGCGGCCGAGCAACGCGAAGCCGCGCTCCGGCTGCTGTTGGCCAACCTCGCCAGCGCATCGTTCGACGAGGCGCCGGCGTGGGTCGGCGACAACTTCCGCACCGCGGCGAGCCTGTTCGACAAGCACGGCTGTACCGCCGACGCATTCCGCGCCCGGCTGGGCCTGACGTTCGCGCATGTGGCGCGCGGCGAATATCGCGAGGCGGGCCAGACCGCCGAACATCTGCTCGCCAATGCCGGCGTGGCGATCGCAGGCAGCGGCGCCGCGGCCTGCGTGTACGGCGCCATGGTCTCGCTGTTCCGCGGCGACGTCGAGGCCGCACACGCGCTGTTGCAGCGCGGCCTGCAGTCGCCGGTCTCGCCCGATCTGCCGCGACTCATCGATCTGCGCGCGCTCATGCTGCTCACCCTGGCCAATACGCTGGCGCTGCGCGACGACAGCGCCGGCGCGCTGCGCGCGCTGCAGCAAGGCTTGGCGGCGGAATGCCGCCACTCGCTGCCGGCCGGCGAATGCCTGCGACTGCTGCACGGTGCGCTGGTCGCTTGCATCCTGCACGACAGTGCACTGGCGCAGCAGCTCATCGACCAAGCGAGCGAGCTGGGCGAACGCTACGGCCTCTCCCGCTTCCGACCGCTGGTGGCATTTTTCGAGCACTGGATGGACGCTGCCACGCGGCGCCGCGATGAGTCGCTGGCCGCCATGGAAGCCGCCGTCGCCGAGCATCGCCAGATCGGCGCCGGCTGGTTGGTGTCGCATCTCCATGCGCTGCTCGCGGAGACCTATTTGGAAGCGCAGCGCCCCGCCGACGCCGTACGCTGCGTCAAGGCCGGCCTGGCCTTCGCCGACACTTCCGGCGAGGGCCTGTTCCGCGCCGAGTTGCACCGGCTGCGGGCGCGTTGTCTGCTCGCCGATCCGTCGTGTGAGGGCCGCGCCAGCGCTTCGGCGCCGACGTCCCCACAGGCGATGGCCGAGCTCGAGCGCGCGGTTGAGCTCGCGCGTCGTCAGGGCGCCATACTCTTCGAACGCCGCGCCAGGGATGACCTGCACGACCTGGCTCGGGACCCCGACCGCAGGCGACAGCTCAGCGGTCGCGATCCGGCCAACTCGCCGGCCTGACTCGCCAGGTCCCCAACCGGCCCATGGTCGGCCGGCGGACGAATGCGAACGGGCGGCCCGTACAGGTTTGTCCCACCCCGCCGCCACCGACTGTTCGAACGAGTCAGAGCCGGCATGGCACACCGCTTGCCTTAGCCCTCCGTCAGACTGGGGAGGGTGGGGAAATGCAGGTCATCGCAACTGGCAAGTGGTCGAAAGCTCTGAAGCGCTGGCAGATGGTGGTGGCTATCCGCCGACCGACCAAGGATGCGGCGGCGCATCGCCAGCCGACCCGCCCTGCTCCGCGCAGCCCCAAGGGCTGACCGACTCGCCAGCCAAGGGGCGGACGTGCCTCGTGCGGCGTAGCCGCGGGGCCTACCGCCGGACCGTGCTGCGCAGCGCCCGAGCCGCCCTCGAGATCTCGGGCCGGCTGCCGCCTGCCCGGTTGCGGCGACGCGGCGGTGCCGCGCACCAAGCCACCGGCAACCGTCCCGCACGGGCGCGTATGGCCGACCCGGCGGACACGCGCAGCGCGGTACACGATCCGGCGGCTGTGCTAGACGGCGAGGCGATGGAGCTGAACCCGTACTCGTACGCGTTTCACGAAGATCCATACCCAACCTACCGCTGGCTGCGCGATCACGCGCCGGTTTACCGCAACGACACGATCGATTTCTGGGCGCTGTCGCGCTTCGACGACGTGCTCGCTGCGTCGCTCGATCATCAGACCTACAGCTCGGCGAAGGGCACGGTCCTCGAGATCGATCCGGCCTTCATCGACATGGTGCCGATGATCATCTTCATGGATCCGCCACGCCAGACGCGGCTACGGCGTCTGGTCAGCAAGGCCTTCACTCCGGCGCGCATCGCGGCCCTCGAGCCGCTGATCCGCCGCATCGCCGTCGAGCTGCTCGACGAGCTGGTCCCGGCGCGGCACTGCGACTTCATCGCCGACTTCGCGGCGCGCCTGCCGATCGAGGTGATCAGCACCATGATCGGCGTGCCGCCCGCGGACCGCGCCGAGATTCGCGAGCTGACCGACGCGTCGCTGACGCGCGACGCCGATGATCCGGGCATGCCGCGCGCCGCGCTCGAGGCCAATGCCAAACTGAGTCAGTACTTCTTCAGGCTCGCCACCGAGAAGCGGGCGCGACCGGGCGACGACATGATCAGCCTGCTGGCGCACACCGGCTTCACCGACGACGACGGCACCACGCAGCAGCTGAGCGACGTCGAGCTGACCGGCTTCTGCAGCCTGCTGTCCGCGGCCGGCAACGAGACGGTGACCAAGCTGCTCGGCAACGCCGCGGTGCTGCTGGCGCGCCATCCGGACCAGCGCCAGCGTCTGGTCGACGATGCCGGCGTGATCCCCAACGCGGTCGAAGAGATTCTGCGCTACTGGCCGCCGTCGCAGTATCAAGGGCGCACGCTGACGCGCGACGTGACGCTGCACGGCACGACGATCCCGCGTGACGCGCGCGTGATCCTGCTCACCGGCGCGGCGTGCCACGACGAGCGCGCCTTTGCCGATCCCGACCGCTTCGACGTCGGGCGCGATGTGTCGGTGCAACTGGCGCTCGGCCACGGCGCGCACAAATGCCTCGGCGCGGCGTTGGCTCGTCTGGAAGGTCGCGTGGCGCTCGAAGAGCTGCACGCGCACATCCCCGACTATCGCATCGATGAGAGCTCTTGCACGCGCGTGCACATGAGCAACGTGCACGGTTTCGCCTCGGTGCCGATGCAGTGGTGAAAGTGGCTGGCGTTGCCGCGTCGACCGGCTGGCGTCGGCTTCTCAGCCGACAAGCCGACGGCGGCGGAGCCCTACCGCGCGGCGGCCCCTTGCTCTCGTCTTATCCTTTTGCGTCCGGATCGCTGCGCCACCCGTACGACCATCTCGCGCGACGCCCCGACCGCACCGCTGACCGAACGGACACGGGCGCGAACGACGGTATCGCCGACAGGAAACCCCCAGGCGCGCGCGGTCGGCAGACAGAAGTGCGTGTGCCCGACCAACGATTGAGACGCGCCGACTTGCCGCAGGCAATCCCTCAGTCCTGGCACCGCGCGGTCACGTCGCCGAGCGGCGGCGAATCCGCAACGGGATAGCCGGCACGCGTCGACCGTTCGACGGCGACCGTTCGTTTTTCGCGTCGGCGGAATCGGTGTACGGGGACATGCGCGCCGCGTCGCGCGCCTGGCCGGGAGGTGCGTATGACCGCTGAGCACGATCGACTCGAGGCAGCCCGCCGCGGTGTGCCGTGGCGCCAGTGGGGTCCGTATCTGGCCGAGCGCCAATGGGGCACCGTGCGCGAGGACTACAGCGACGACGGCAACGCCTGGGACTACTTCTCGCACGATCAGGCCCGCTCGCGCGCCTACCAGTGGGGGGAAGATGGTCTCGCCGGGCTGTGCGACGACAAGCAACGCATTTGTCTGACGTTGGCGCTGTGGAACGGCGCCGACCCGATCCTGAAGGAGCGCCTCTTCGGCCTGACCAATGGCGAGGGCAATCACGGCGAGGACGTCAAAGAATACTATTTCTACCAGGACGCGACGCCGACGCACGCATACCTGCGCTGGCTCTACAAGTATCCGCAACGCGCCTTCCCGTACGACGAGCTCGTGCGCGTCAATGCCGCTCGCGGCCGTGATGAGCTGGAGTACGAGCTGCTCGACACCGGCGTCTTCGACGGCGAGCGCTACTTCGACGTCCAGGTCGAGTACGCCAAGGGCGCCCCGCAAGACGTGCTGATGCGCATCACGATCTACAATCGCGGCCCGCACCGCGCCGCGCTGCACGTCCTGCCGTCGCTCTGCCTGCGCAACACGTGGTCCTGGGGCGAGCCCGCGGTGCGCGGCGCGTTGCGCGCGCGCGCCCGCGCTGGCGCGCCGTGCGTCGCCGTCGAGCATCCGGATCTCGGCGTCCGCTGGTGGTCCGCCGACGGGCGGCCGTCGCTGCTTTTCACCGAGAACGAGAGCAATCGCGAACGTCTGTGGAACGAGCCGAACGCGACACCGTTCGTCAAAGACGCCTTCCATCGCTACCTCATCGACGGTGAGCAGGGGGCCGTAAATCCGGCCGAACACGGCACCAAAGTCGCCGCCTGCTACGCGCTGGAGATCGGCGCCGGCGAGCACGCCGTGCTGCGCGTGCGGCTCAGCGATGTCGATCCCAACGCGGCAGCGCCGTTCGGCGCCGCGTTCGACGCCGTGATCGATCAGCGCCGCGCCGAAGCGGACGCCTACTACGCCACCGTCGCGCCGGCCGCGGCGAGCGACGATGAAAAGTCGATCTTGCGGCAAGCGTTGGCCGGCATGCTGTGGAGCCAGCAGCACTACTACTTCGATCTCGATCGCTGGCTCGAGCAACACGGCGCGCATCCGAGGCTGCCCGACAGCAACGCCGCAGTGCGTAATCGCAATTGGTTCCACATGATCAACGACGACGTCATCTCGATGCCGGACAAGTGGGAGTATCCGTGGTTCGCGGCGTGGGATCTCGCCTTTCATTGCGTCGCGCTGGCAGCGGTCGACATCGATTTCGCCAAGCAGCAACTCGATCTCATGCTGCGCGACATCTATCTGCACCCCAGCGGGCAGATTCCTGCCTACGAGTGGAACTTCGGCGATGTGAACCCGCCAGTGCACGCTTGGGCGACGCTCAACGTCTACAACATCGAGAAGTCGTTGCGCGGCAAGGGCGATCTCGCGTTCCTCAAGGGCGCCTTCCAACGCCTGCTGGTCAACTTCACGTGGTGGGTGAACCGCAAGGATCCGACCGGTCGCAACGTGTTCGAAGGCGGCTTCCTCGGCCTCGACAACATCGGCGTCTTCGATCGCAGCGCGCCGCTGCCGACCGGCGGCGCGCTGGAGCAGGCGGACGCGACCGCGTGGATGGCGCTGTTCTCGCAGAACATGCTGGAGATCGCATTGGAGCTGGCGTTGAGCGACGCCAGCTACGGCGACCTGGCGCTCAAGTTCGCCGAGCATTTTCTGTGGATCGCCGGCGCCATGGATCGCGTCGGCGACAACCAGGACGAGCTGTGGGACGAGGCCGATGGGTTCTTCTATGATCTGCTGCGCTTCCCCGACGGGCGGGCCGAGCGCCTCAAGGTCCGCTCGCTGGTCGGCTTGCTGCCGCTGTGCGCCACCACCGTATTCGAGGCCGAGCTGCGCGAGAAGTTTCCGCAGCTCACGGAACGGCTGCGCGCCTTCCTCGCCCGCCACCCGGAGGTGACGTCGACCATCGCGCCGGTGGCGCGTCCCGGCGTTGCCGACCGCCGCCTGCTCGCCGTGCTCGACGAGAGCAAGCTGCGCCGCGTGCTGGCCTATCTGCTCGACGAGAACGAGTTCCTCAGTCCGTACGGGATCCGCTCGTTGTCGCGCGTCCACCGCGATCATCCGTATATCTTCGACTTCGGCGGTCAGGAGTGGCGCGTTGCGTATGAGCCGGCCGAATCGTCGAGCGGCCTGTTCGGCGGCAACTCGAATTGGCGCGGCCCGATCTGGATGCCGGTCAATATCCTGATCTTGCGCGCGCTGACGCAGTTCTACGCGTTCTACGGGGACGACTTTCGCGTCGAGTGTCCAACCGGGTCGGGCACGATGATGACGCTCTACGAGGTCACTATCGAGCTCAGTCGGCGTCTCATCGGCATCTTCACGCGCGGCGCCGACGGACGGCGCCCGGTGTTCGGTGGCGCCGAGACGTTTCAACACGATCCGCACTGGCGCGATCACCTGCTGTTCTACGAGTATTTTCATGGCGACAATGGCGCCGGGCTCGGCGCCAGCCATCAGACCGGCTGGACCGGTATCGTGGCGCGGCTCATCCAGGCCGTGTACGACCACGACCGCGTCGCGATGCTGGCGGCGGGCCCGCGCGCCGGGTTCGAGCGCGGCACCTGGAAAGGCAAGTCGACGAAGCGAAAGGCCACGCGATGAAGCAGAGCCAGCGCGAGAATCTCAAGCATCTTCTCAAGCGCTATCGCGTCGACGACGGGCATGGTTTCGCGCTGCAGCGGATTCACCCCGGCGACACGCACGGAATCCAGGGCAAGGCGCGCGCCGCCGCGTTACTCGAGCAAGGCCGCGGGCTGCTGGCCGAAATGCAGGATCGGCTCTACGCGCAGGACTGCTGGGCGCTGCTGCTGGTGTTCCAGGCGATGGACGCCGCCGGCAAGGACGGCACGATCAAGCACGTCATGTCGGGCGTCAATCCGCAGGGCTGCCAGGTGTACTCCTTCAAGGCGCCGTCGGCGGAGGAGCTCGACCACGACTACCTGTGGCGCACCATGAAGTGCGTCCCGGAACGCGGCCGCATCGGCATCTTCAATCGCTCCTACTATGAGGAGGTGCTGGTGGTGCGCGTGCACCCGGAGATCCTCGGCAAGCAGCATCTGCCGCGCGAGCTGGTGAGCAAGAAAATCTGGACGCAGCGCTACGAGGACATCAACGCCTTCGAGCGCTACCTGACGCGCAATGGGGTCGCGATCCGCAAGTTCTTCCTGCACGTGTCGAAAGAAGAGCAAGGCAAGCGCTTCATGGAGCGCCTCGAACGACCGGAAAAGAACTGGAAATTCTCGCTCGCCGACGCTCAGGAGCGCCAGCATTGGAAAGCCTATCAGCGCGCCTACGAGTCGATGATCCGCCACACCGCGTCGGCACACGCCCCGTGGTTCGTCGTGCCGGCCGACAACAAATGGTTCACGCGCGTCGTCGTCGCCGGTGCGATCGTCGACGCCTTGGCCGACTTGAATCTCGCCTACCCCAAAGTCGACGCGGCGAAGCGCAACGAGCTCGAGGAAGCGCGCGCGGCGCTGCAGGCGGAGTAACGCAGCGCGGCCGCGCTCACGGCTCGGCGAGCCGCTGCGCGGCGATATACAGGAAGATCCCGGTCGACAGCTCGATGGCGATGAACAGCCAGGCGAACGCCGCGCCGTGCAGCAGCCAAGCGATCGTGCGAGTCGCCGCGGCGCCGCCGATCAGCGCGGCGGGAAAGTACAACAGCCGCGCGCGGCCCGGTTGGATGCCGAGCAGCATGAAGACGCCGGCGGCCAGGAAGAAGGCCGCGAAGTCGCCGATTTGCGTGCTGCGGGCCAGCCCGTCGAGCAGCGGCATGCCGAGACCGGAGGCCGCGCGCTGCGGCGCGATCAGCCACAGCACGCCCTGCAGCGTGAAGAACGCGCTGAGCACGCGCAGCATCATGCGCAGCCGGCGGTGTCGATCGTGCATGAGATCTCCCTCGCAACCGAAGTAGATCGGCAGCATGCGCATCGATCGACACAAACCGCCAGGCGCCGCGACCCGAAACGAAGCACGGCCTTGTCACCACCCGCATGCCGCACACCGGCAGGCGCTTTTCGCTTGGTCTGCCGGCGCGCGGATGTCACAGCAACCGCATGCAGGCGCTGTTGGCGGTCAATGCCGGCTCATCGAGCCTGAAGTACGCGCTGTTCTCGCTGCCCGATCTGGCGCGCGTCCGCGACGGCAAGATCGAGCGCATCGGACAAGCGGGTGGACCGACGGATCACGCCGCCTGCGTGCCGCACATGCTGAAAGCGATCGGCGACGCCTCCTTGGTCGCCATCGGCCATCGCGTCGTGCACGGCGGCGAGCGCTTCACCGCGCCGGTGCGCATCGATGCCGGCGTGCTGCGCGCCCTGCGCGCGCAGACGCCGCTGGCGCCCGAGCACGCGCCCGGCGAGATCGCCCTGATCGAGGCATTCGCCGCGCAGCGCGCTGACGTACCGCAGGTCGCCTGTTTCGATACTGCCTTTCACGCCGACCTGCCGCGCGAGGCGGCTCTGCTGCCGATCGCGCGCCGTTACTTCGCGCGCGGCGTCCGGCGCTACGGCTTTCACGGCTTGTCGTATCAGTATCTGGTTGGCGAGCTCAGCCGACTGGAAGCCGCCGAACGCGAGGCCGGCGACGCGCCGGCGCTCCCTGGCAGCCCGCGCCGCGTCCTGCTCGCCCATCTCGGCAACGGCTGCAGCCTCGCTGCGGTGCGCGACGGGCGCTGCATCGATACGACGATGGGCTTCACGCCCGCCGGCGGCCTGGTGATGGGCACGCGCAGCGGCGATCTCGACCCCGGACTGGTGGCCTACCTGGCGCGCGTCGACGGCGTCGATGCGGCCGGCTTCGACCGCCTGGTGAACGCCGAGTCGGGCCTGCTGGGCCTGTCCGAAACCAGCGCCGATGTTCGCGACCTCCTGGCGCGGGAGGCGCAGGACGAGCGCGCGGCCGACGCGCTCACCGTCTTCTGCCGTCAAGCCATCAAGCACGCTGCGGCGATGACCGCGATGCTCGGCGGCCTCGACACCTTGGTGTTCTCTGGCGGCATCGGCGAGCACGCGGCGCCGATCCGCGCGCGCATCGCAGCCGGGCTCGCGCATCTCGGTGTCGGTCTCGATCCGACGCGCAATGCGCAGCATGCGCCGGCGATCTCAGCCGACGAGAGTCGCGTCGTCGTGCGCGTGATTCAAACCGATGAAGAGTTGCAGATCGCGCGCGAGAGCGCTGCGCTCTGCAACCTCTCGAACGTCACCGGCGCGGCGCGATAACGCAACGGTCGGGCGCAGCGCCGCCACCGCAACGCTGCGCCGACCGGACCGTTCAGTGTCGCGGCCCGCGCACTGCCATAGCGAGGGCTTCGGTCTCGGAGTCGACCAAGTAATCCGGTGAGCCCGCGTAGGCTTCCAGCGCCAGTATCTGGTCGGTTCGTCCCTATTCGGATCGGAGCTGGCGTACGGTCCACCGTGGAACGGCGCGAACGCGCAGTTGCAGTCCGGAACGCTGCAAGCGCTGCAGTTTACCGAAAATTCCGGATACCCCGCGAACGCGAGCGCACGCCGGCCCGAGCGCAGCAGCCTGTTCGATCGGTGCCGCCGTGCTAGGACAGCCGCATCGTTCTCCGGAGGTGCGCCGATGTCCGAGCTCAAGCCGATCAGCGACGAGCTACTGGCCAAAATGGATGCCTGGTGGCGCGCGGCGAACTACCTCAACATCGGGCAGATCTACCTGATGGAGAACCCGCTGCTGCGTGAGCCGTTGGCGGCGGAGCACATCAAGCCGCGCCTGCTCGGGCACTGGGGCACCTCGCCGGGGCTCAACCTGGTCTACGTGCACCTCAATCGGATCATTCGCGAGTACGACGCGAACATCGTCTACATGGCCGGCCCCGGACACGGCGGCCCGGCGCTGGTGGCCAACGTGTACCTCGAAGGCACCTACAGCGAGTTCTTTCCGGCGATCACCCGCGACGAGGCCGGCCTGCGCAGCCTGTTCCGGCAATTTTCGACGCCGGGCGGCATTCCGAGCCACGTCAGCGCGCCGACACCGGGCTCGATCCACGAGGGCGGCGAGCTCGGCTACGTGCTGGTGCACGCCTTCGGGGCCGTCTTCGACAACCCGGATCTCGTCGTCGCGGCGGTAGTCGGCGACGGCGAGGCCGAGACCGGCCCGCTCGAGGGATCATGGAAGGGCATCAAGTTCATCAACCCGACGCGCGACGGCGCGGTGCTGCCGATCCTGCATCTCAACGGCTACAAGATCGCGGGACCGACCGTGTGGGGACGCGAGACGGACGAGCACATCGGCGCCTTCCTGCACGGCCACGGGTACGAAGCGCTCTTCGTCGAAGGCGACGATCCGCTGGTCGTGCACCGCGCCTTCGCGGCGGCGCTGGAGACCGCCTATCTGCGCATCCGCTCGATCCAGACCCAGGCGCGCGACAAGGGTTTCAAGGTGCGGCCGGTGTGGCCGGCGATCGTGTTGCGCACGCTGAAAGGGTGGACGTGTCCGAAGCTGGTCGACGGCGTGCCGATCGAAGGCACCTTCCGCGCCCACCAGGTGCCCCTCGCGAACGTGAAGGAGAATCCGGCGCACTTGAAGATGCTGGAAGACTGGATGCGCAGCTACCGGCCGCAGGAGTTGTTCGACGCGGCCGGCCGGTTCAAATCCGAGTACGCGGCGCTGTCGCCGACCGGCGACCGCCGCATGGGCGCCAATCCGCACGCCAACGGCGGCCGTCTCTCGGTGCCGCTCGATATCCCCGACTGCACGCAATACGCCGTCGACGTACCGCAGCCGGCGACGGTGCATGCCGAATCGACGCGTTCGCTCGGCACGTTGCTGCGCGACATCTACCGGCGCAATCCGACCAACTTCCGCCTGTTCTGTCCCGACGAGACCAACTCGAATCGCCTCGGCGCAGTGTTCGAAGCCAGCGACCGCTGCTTCGTCGCGCCGCTGATCGACATCGACGATCATGTCAGCCACGCCGGCCGCGTCATGGAAGTGCTCAGCGAGCACAACTGTCACGGCTGGTTGGAGGGCTACACGCTGACCGGTCGCCACGGCCTGTTCGCCACCTACGAGGCCTTCGCCATGGTTGTCGACTCGATGGCCATGCAGCACGCCAAGTGGCTCGAGCACTGCCGCCGCATCCCGTGGCGGCGGCCGGTGCCGTCGCTCAACTACCTGCTGACGTCGACCTGCTGGCGCAACGACCACAACGGCTTCAGCCACCAGGGACCCGGGTTCATCGACAACATCGTCAACAAGAAACCGAGCGTCGTGCGCGTCTACCTGCCGCCCGACGCCAATTCGCTGTTGTCAGTCGCCGAGCACTGCCTGCGCAGCGAGGACTACTTGAACCTGATCGTCATCGACAAGCAGCCGCAGCTGCAGTGGTTGACCATGGCGGAGGCGCGCACGCACTGCGCCCGCGGCGCCAGCGTGTGGGAATGGTGCAGCACGCCAGGAGAGCCGGAAGTGATCCTCGCCTGCGCCGGCGACATCCCGACGCTGGAGACGGTCGCCGCCGCCTGGCTGCTCAAGCAGCACGTGCCGGAGCTGCGCTTCAAAGTCGTCAACGTCGTCGACTTGATGTCGCTGGCGCCGCCCGATCGCCATCCGCACGGCATGGACCCGGCCGCGTTTGCGGCGCTGTTCTCGACCGACAGGCCGGTGGTGTTCGCCTTCCACGGCTATCCCGGCGTCGTCCACCAGCTGATTCACGGCCGCCCCGACACCGATCGCTTTCACGTGCGCGGCTATGTCGAGGAGGGCACCACGACGACCCCTTTCGACATGGTGGTGCTCAACCGCATGAGTCGCGTCCATCTCTGCAAGGACGCCGTGCGCTACGCGCCCAGTCTGGCAGAGCGCGCCTCGACGCTCCTGCCGCACGCCGACGAATTGCTGGCGCGCCATCGCGCCTACGTCACGCAACACTTCGAGGATCTGCCCGAGATCCGCGATTGGGTGTGGTCGTAAGGACGCGCGGCGGCCGGAAGGCAACTCGCCGCGACGCTCGGCGTCACCTGCGCAAGATGAAGAAGCCCACCACTGCGCTGGCGATGATCAGGTAGGCGGGGTTCACTTTGCGCCACAGCAGCACGCCGGTGACGGCGGCGGCGATGGCGATGCTGCGCGGCTGCGTGACGGCGATCTTGGCGATGGTGATGGTGCCGGCGAGCATCAAGCCGATCGAGATCGGCGCCAGGCCGCGCTGGATGGACTCGCGCCATGGCCAGCCGTCGAGGCGATCCCACAAGCGACCGGTGGCGAAGGTCAGCACGCTGGCCGGCAAGAAGAATGCGAGCAGCGCCACCAGCGCACCGGGCACGCCGGCGATGCGCTCGCCGATGATCTGCACCATCAGCATGTTCGGACCCGGGGCCAACTGCCCCAAGCTGTAGACGTCGACGAACTGCTGATCGGTGAGCCAGTTGTGCTGCCCGACGACCGTCTCCTTCATCTCCGGCAACACGGCGGCGCCGCCGCCGACGGCGAGGATCGACAGCAGGCTGAAGGCGGCGGCAATCTGTCCGAGCGTGCTCACGGCTCGGGCTCCACCGGCGCCACGACGGTGGGCGGTGCCTCGACCGGCACACCGGCGCGCGGCCGATACCACCAGATGGCGAGCGGGCCGAGTGTGAACAGCGTCACCGGCAGCGAGACATGCAGTATGCTGACCGCGAATGTCGTCAGGGCGACGAAGAACAAATCGACGACGCCGCTCATCTCCTTGCTGCCCAGCTGATAGGTCGTCGCCAGAAGTAACCCAGTGGCAGCGGCGGCAACGCCGCTCAACGCCGCGTTCACGGAGGCCCGCTCACCGTGTTGTCCGTACAGCGCGCCGAGCACGAACAGCAGCACGCTGCCCGGCAAGCACATCCCGGCGAACGCCGCGATGGATCCGCCGACGCCGCGCAGACGGCTGCCGACCAGCACGCTCATGTTGGTGGCGTTGAGACCCGGCAATGTCTGGCTGATTTCCAGCGCGCTCATGAACTGATCGTCGTCCAGCCACGCCTTCTGCCCGACCAGCGTCTGCCGCAGGTATGCGACCACGCCGCCGCCGAAGCTGGTGGCGCCCATGATCAAGAAGGTGACGAAGATCTCGCCGAGTCCGACGCGCGGCGTCGGTTCACTCACGGTTGTGCACCTCGGTCGAGCCCAGACCGTACACGATGCGCGTCTTGGTCGTGCCGAGCTGCACCCAGTCGTGCACGGCCTGCTGCAAGGCGACAAAGAACTTCTCGGCGCGTTTGTTGGCTTTGGAGTGCAACTCGTCGTCGCGTGTGAATTTGCATTGGAATGCGAACTCGCCGACCAGCGGCTTCTGGTCCTTGCGCCGCCGCCATACCGCGACGTTGGCCTTCGCTTCGATGCCGTGCCCGAAGTGCAGCATGCCGAGGTCGTGCAGCACTTCCTCCACCGCGACATCGTTGACCAAGGTCACCTTGCGCCCGGACAGCTCGACGTTCTTCAACGTCGGAAACGTGCTCGTCACGTGCTTGACGTTGGGGTCCATTTCGGGCGTGCTCAGCGCCAACACGACGTTGTGCGAATACAGGCTGCGAATGCCGCCGATCTTGTCCGGCAGCGGCAGCAGCTCCTCCTTGAACTTGATGCGGAACTTGCCGCCGTCGGGCCGTACGTCGATGGCGGCTGCGGTGTCGCGCTCGACGTGGCGAAATTTCAGCGCCAGCTCGGGCTCGCCGGCGGCGAAACCGTTCTCATACAAGGTGCGCTTCCGCAGGATGAACGCGTTATTGTACAGGTCGAACTTGTGCGTGTCGTAGAAGACGACTTCGCGCGTCTGATTCTGCTGCGACAGCACCTTGTCTGTGAACAGCGCCACTTCCAACTCTGCCGCGGCATGGCGCAACAGCTTGCCGAACTCCTTGAATGAGTGCGCATCGGCGAAGTGGTCCGGCTTCAGCAGGATCTTGTACTCGCGGTAGTGCACGCTATCGAGCGGGTGCCCATCCGAGTAGGACTTTTTCGCAACGTTTTTGTCCGAGCTCACTGTGCGTCCTCGTCTTGGAGAGAACCGGCACCCTAGCGCTGCCCGACACGGAGTCAAACTGGAATCGCGCCGGGCGGCCTTGTCCCGGGCGGTCAGCGTGCAGCCAGGCCTTGCCGCCAATTGGCGTCTCGCAGCAAAGCACTCGATAGGGCTGTTCGGCTGTTGGCTGTTCGGGCAGCACTTTCCGAACCCGTACGGAACTCTGCACAAGCCAGTCGCGGTCCAGAGAGAGGCCTTCTCCGCCATCGGTTTCACCCACCGCGAGGCTTGCGCAGAGCGTCCCTCACCGCCAGCAGCTCAACAACGTGACAGCTTGTGCGTCGGGCCGAGTCGCGAGCCGTCGCAGCGCCGAGGTCGGTAGGCCGGCGCTCACCATCGGCAGACGAAACGCGCGCGCCGCACGACGGCGACGCGCGCGACGACGCCGTCGCGCGCATCGGTCGGGCTCAGGCTGACCAGATCGACCAGGCCGCCGTAACGCGTGTCGCCGCCGACCAAGGCGCGCAGATTGCGGTTGCGCAGCACCTGGTAGCCGTCGAAATGCGTCCAGTGCGGCTGCCGCCCCCAGCCGCGCGTGCGGCCGACGCGCAGGTACACGTCCCACGGCACGCAGACCAACCGATACTCGATTGGATCGAGGCCGAGTTGCTCGTCCAAGAATGTGGCGCCGCGCGCCTGCAGCGCCGCTTCGATGTCGGAGCGCGCCAAACCGGTGCGCTGCGGCAGGCCGAGCGCAGCGAGCAGTGGGCCACCACTGGGCAATGCGTCGTCCTCGGCGAAGTCCTCGATCAGCACCGACTCGGCGCCGGCGTTGAGTAAGTAGCGCGTGCCGAGCGAGGTGACGAAGGTATTGCGCAACAGCTGCGCGACCAGCGGCTGACTGGCGACGGCCGCTGGAACTCCGGCGTCGGTCAAATCGTGCTGCAGGCGCAGTGCGCCACCCGATTCGCCGCCGCTCTCGCCGAGCGTCGGCTGCCAGGCGTGCACGTGGGCATACTCGATCGCGCTGAGGCTGCCTTCGAGCGCCGGCGGCGATTGCACGGCCGCCAGGCCCAGCGCCGCGGCGCGCGCCACCGCTGCGGCGGGGAATGCCGCGGTCAGATCGACCGGGCAGCGCCCGGCGCCGGCGCTGGGCTGCGCCGCGCCGCCCGGCGCCGATGCGCTCGACGTCTGCGGCGCCGTGGCGCGCTGGATCTGCTGCGCCAGCTCGCGCAGCCGGCTCGCATCGCCGCGTTGCGCCGCCGCGTACGCCTGTCGCCGTAACTGCGCGGGATCGACCGTCACGGGCGAGGCGCGTTGGCCGGGACTCGCCTCGGCGACCTGCAGCCCCGCGAAGTAGGCGCGCCGGCTGGCATAGAACGCCGCGCGCGAGGTATCGAGCTGCGCCAAGTGCGTCAGACGCTCGAGCAGCTTCTGTCGCGTGCCGACCGGCTCGACGCCCGGTTCGAGCAGCGGCGCTACCCCAGGCGAGAACGGATCGAGGCGCAACGGCGGGCGATCGTACACCTCGCCGCCCAATGCCATGGCGTCGGCCTGCGCGGCCAAGCGCTGCTGCGCCGCTTCGGCCTGCGCCGCCGCCGCGTCGACGCCCGCCCAATCGCTGGCCAGCACCGCCTCGCGCGACGCCAGCAGGGAGCGGTCGCGTTGCTTTTCCAAGGCGCGCAACGCGGCGTAGTCGTTCGGCGAGCACGTCGCTTCCAGCTGCGCGGCCGCGGCGGCCAGATAGACGTCCCGGTACGCGGTGTCCTCACGACCGACCGCGACCAGCAACTGCGCGACGCGCAGCGTGCCGGCGGGCTCCTTCGCATCAGTCATATGGACCTCCGATTGACTCGCGTACGCGCGTCGTAGCAGGCGCGGCGCCACCTGCAAGGCTATTGCGCCGTGGCCGGCATCCTTAGTAGCGCACGGGCCGCATGAGCGTCTGCGGAGCGCGGATCCTGCGCCGGTGCGCGTTGTGGACGGCGCTGCTCGGCGCCATCGCCGTCCCGGCGCTGCGCGCCGACGATGCCTCGCCGGCACCATCGGCGGCACCGAGCGCGACCGCGGCGCCGCCGATCCCGTTGGCCGACGTGGCGACCAAAGCGGATGAGGTCGGCGTCTTCCTGCAGCAACTCGACGGACGGCTGGCCAGCGGACCGGCTATCGAGGCCATCACCAGCGCGCTGCCGGTGGCGCTGCAAGAGATCGCCGATCGCAACGCCGCGACGCAGCGCGTGCTGGGCGGTCAACCCGGTCTGCGCGAGGTCGACTCGCTGGCCGCCGCATGGCGCACGCTGCGCGATCAGTTGAACGATTGGACCGCCACGGTCACCGGGCGCGTCAACGATCTGGAGCGCGAAATCGGCGGCCTCGACGACCTGCGCGCCATTTGGCGCGCGACGCGCGACCGCGCCAAGGCGGACAACGCCCCCGGCGAGCTACTGGCGCGCATCGACACGGTGCTCGGCGCCGTGCAGGTGGCGCGCAAAGGCGTCGAAGCGCGCCGCAAGGATTTGCTGGTCCTGCAAGATCGACTGGTCGAGACGCTGGCGGCGACGCGCGACCCGATCAAGCAGCTGAACGACTATCGGCGCGACACGCGCCTGTTCGTGGCCGACGTGCCGCCGTTGCCGGACGGCCTGCGCGCCGTCGACGCCTGGCCGGCGGCGTGGGATCGCGTCACCGCCAGCGCCGCCGGCGAATGGCGCGAGGCCGGCGGCTTCCTGCGCGCCCAGGGCGGCCGCGTGCTCCTGCCGCTCGTCGCGCTGCTGGCGCTGTGGGCGGCGCTGCGCCGCGGCCGCCAGCGCGCCGCCAAGTGGCTGGCCGACGATCCGAGCCTGGCGCGCGCGGCGCGCGTCTTCGAATCGCCGATTGCCGCCGCGCTGGTGGTGGCGCTGGTGGTGACGCGCTCGTTGTTGGCCGATCCGCCGCCGCTACTCGACGAAGTCGTGCGCGCGCTCGCCTTGCTTCCGGCGCTCTACCTGTTGCGGCGCCTCGTCGATCCGCCGCTGGTGCCGGCGCTGTGGGCGCTGATGACGTTTTACATCACCGACCGCTTCTGCCGCTTGCTGGCGCCGCAACCGGTGCTGGAGCAGGCGCTGTTCATGCTGGAGATGCTCGGCGCCGCGCTGTTCCTCACCTGGCTGTTGCGCAGCGGACGCGTGCGCGCCGTGTTCGCCGCCGAATCGCGTTGGTCCGCCACCGCGCTGCGCACCGTGCAGGCGCTGATAGCGCTGTTCCTGCTCGCCGCCGTCGCCGCCGGGCTCGGCTTCATGCAGCTCGCCCGCTATCTGCAGGAAGCGCTGGTCGATTCGAGCGGCTTCGCGGTGATCGTGTTCGGCGTCCTGCAAGTCCTCGAAGGCCTGTGGGCGTTCCTGCTGCGGACGCTGCTGCGCCGCTTGCGCATGGTCGAGCGCCATCGCCCCCTGCTGCAAATGCGCGGCGAGCGCCTGCTCGGCTGGCTGGCGTTCGGCGTCTGGGTACTGGGCTCACTGATCAACGCCCGCTTGCTCGAGCCGCTCAGCGGCGGCGTGCGGCGCATGCTCGATGCGCAGCTCACCCTCGGCACGCTGTCGGTGTCGCTCGGCGAGTTGACCTCCTTTGGGCTGACCGTCTGGCTCAGTTTCGTCATCTCGCGCTTCGTGCGGTTCCTCTTGGAGGAGGATGTGTTTCCGCGCGTCCGCCTGACGCGCGGCGTGCCCTACGCCTTGTCCAACCTGGTGCATTACACGGTGCTGTTCATCGGCTTCCTGTTCGCCCTGGCGGCGATGGGCATCGACCTGAACAAGTTCACGCTGCTCGCCGGCGCCTTCGGCGTCGGCATCGGCTTCGGACTGCAGAACATCGTCAACAACTTCGTCTCCGGCTTGATCCTGCTGTTCGAGCGACCCATTCAGGTGGGCGACGTCGTGCAGCTCGCCAACGTGTCGGGCGAGGTGCGGCGCATCGGCATTCGCTCCAGCACGCTGCGCACCGGGGAAGGGGCCGACGTCATCGTACCGAACGGCGACTTCATCTCCGGCTCGGTCACCAACTGGACGCTGACCGATCGCATGCGCCGCGTCGACGTTGCCGTCGGCGTCGCCTACGGCTCTGATCCAGAGAAGGTGCTCGCCTTGCTACGCGCCGTCGCCGGCGCGCACGGCTACATCGTCGAAGTGCCCAAGCCGGTGGCGCTGTTCATCGGCTTCGGCGACAGCGCCCTCAACTTCGAGCTGCGCGCCTGGACCGACCACTTCGACCAGTGGGTCGCGACGCGCAGCGAGCTCGCCGTCGCCATCCACGCCAAGCTCGACGAAGCCGGCATCAACGTCCCGTTCCCGCAGCGCGACATCAACGTCGTGCCCGGACCGCAACCGCTCGTCGTGCGCGTCGTGAGCGGCGAAGACGCGCCGGGCGAGACGGCGAAGGATTCACCGAAAGAACCGTGATCGAGCGTCGCACCAGTGCCGCGACCCCTCGGCGTCCACAACGCATCGGACCACGCCTGGCACGCCCTGCCGCACATCGCGCGGTCTGCCGCCCAACCACTCCGACTCCTGCATGGCGGCTGACGTCCCCGCCCCGTAGCCGTGCAGCGCGCGGCTGAAGCGCGCTCCATTTGGCGTGCGCCGCGACGAGCAACAGGCACGGCAAGCATGGGGCGATCGGGCTGCGGTGGGGTTGCGCCGACGCCCAGATCACGGCGCCGGGTTCGGCGCGTCGCTCGGCGGCGCCACCGACGCATCGGGACGCTGGATCTCCCAGAGCTCCGCTCCGCGCGCTGCGAGCCGCAGCCGATAGGTCGCGCCGTATGCCGGCAGCAGATCGGCGATGCGCGTGCGCTCGTCGGCCGCGAGCATGATCCAGCCGCGGCCGTGCAGCGCAGCGAGCCATGCATTGGTCACGCCGTCGAAGTCACATGGCTCCTTGCAGACGGTGGCATCGGCGAAGCGGCCGCGCGCGTAGAACGCGAATGGGCGACTCGCGTACTGCGCGATGTACACGGGCTCTGCGGGGCCAATGGCGATGCCGGCGGCGTCGAGCAGCGCCGGCACGTCGTGCACGATGTCGCAGAGAAAGTAAGTGTCGAAGTTGTTCTCGTAGTCGACGCGATGCGCGACGGCGATGCCGCTCCACAGCAAGCCACACGCGGCGGCGCCGGCGACGGTAAACGAAGCGGCGCGCGCCGCGCAGAGGCGCCGCGCCACGGCGTCGATGCCGGCCGCCGCATACAGCACCAGCGGCGGCGCGGCGAACAGCAACAGGCGCCCGGTGGCGATCAAGTAGCGATCGGCCACCGCCGCCACCACCGTCAGCCCGCCGCTGCCCAGCAGCAGCCACGCCACGGTGCGGCGCCACGCACGCGGCCAGACGAACAGGCCGAGCAGCACCAGCGGCAGCGCGATCTTCCAGACACCGGGAAAGAAGTACGTGGTGCAAATGCCCGCATAGCGCTCCATCGCGGTCAGCGTGCGCGTCAGCAGCGACGGCGAGACGTCCTCCAACAGCTTGCCGCGCCACACTTGCCACAGGCGCGGATTGGCGACCTGCGTGGCGACCGTGACCCGGTACGCTAGGACGAATGAGGTCGCGTACGAGGCATTGGCGAGCATCCACCAGCGTCGTGTTGCCGGTGCGGCGTCGCGCCACCACGCCAACCAGCCCCAGGCGAGCACCGCGAGAATCGCGAACATGGCGCCGAACGAGACCCACGGCGCCAAGAGCAGCGCCGCAATCAGCAGCGCGCCGGCGGCGTGCCCACCGAGCAGACGCGGGCCGGCGGCGCGCCCGAAGAGCTGCAGCGCCAGCAGCGGCACCAACGCCGCAAAGAAGGCATCGAGCCCGTACGACTTGAGCTCGCGCGAGTAGTACACCAATGCCGGCATGCCGGCGGCGATCCACAGCACGGCAACCGCGATCTGCGCCGAGGCGCCGAGCGCCGCCGCCAGCAGCCCCAGCAACGGCACCACGGCGAGCCCGCTGAGCAGCGGCAGCAGGCGGAAGCTGATCTCCGGCACGATCGGCAACTTGGCGGTGATCTGGGCCGCGGCGAGGAAGCCGATCGGCACCGTGCGCGGCTCCGCCAGCGAGGTGCGCAGCGGCATCTCGACCAAGCGCGCGACCCACGCCTCGTCGCGCCAGAACGGCTTCTCCACGAGCATGAACCCGCGCACCAGAACGGTCAGGAGCAGCGCGCCGTAGATCCACGGTCGAGCGCGAAAACTCGGCGTCCTGTGCATGATGACGGCGAGTTGATAGCAGATCGCCGATGCCAGTCGATGCGCGGGCCGCATACAGCGCGCGCCATGCCGACCGCGCCCAGCGCGCCACGCGGTTGGCGGCGCGGGAACGTCGCATCGGCAACGCGCGCCTCATCGTGTTCGGCATCGGTGTCGTGCTCGCCTGGGCTGCCCTGGCGCAACGATGGGTGCCGGCGTGGACGATCACAGTGCCCGCGGCGCTGTTTGCCGGCCTCGTCATCGCACACGCGCGCCTCATTCCACACCGCCGCGCCGCCGAGCGCGCCGCGGCGTTCTACGCGGCCGGCCTGGCGCGCCTGGACGATCGCTGGGCCGGTCACGGGCGCAGCGGCGCCGAGCACGCCGACGCCGCGCATCCGTACAGCGCCGACCTCGACCTCTTCGGCCCCGGCTCGCTGTTCGAGCTGCTGTGCACGGCCCGGACCCACAGCGGCGCGACGCGACTGGCGGCGTGGCTGTGCGCGCCGGCGCCGGCCGACGAGGTGCGCGCGCGCCAAGCGGCGGTCGACGAGCTGCGCGCGCGCCTCGACTTGCGCGAGCAGTTGGCGGCACTCGGCGAGGCGTTCGGCGACGAGCTCGACCTGGTCGCGCTCGCCGCCTGGGGGGAGGCGCCGCCGCGCCTGCAGAGCGCCGCGCTGCGCGCCATCGCCGCGGTGCTGGTCGCAGTGAGCGCGGCGACGCTGGCGCTCTGGCAACTCGCAGGTGGCCGCGCATGGCCCTTCGGCGCCGCCGTCGCCGCCTGCGCGCTCTTCGGACTGGCATTGCGCACGCGCGTCCGCGCGGTGGTGAAGGAGGTCGACCGGCCGGGGCGCGAGCTCGAGCTGCTCAGCACGCTGCTGGAGCGCGTCGAACGCGAGCCGGTCGCGGCGCCGCGCCTGCTCGCCCTGCGCGCCGTGCTCGACACCACCGGCGCGGCGCCGTCGGTGCGCATCGCACAGTTGGAGCGCACCGTCGGGCTACTCGATGCGCGGCGCAATCAATTCTTCGCGCCGCTCGCGCCGTTCCTCCTCTGGCAAACCCAGTGTGCGCTGGCCATCGAGGCCTGGCGCGCCGCCTGCGGGCCGGCCATTCGCGGCTGGTGCGATGCGCTGGCGGACTTCGAGGCGCTCGCGGCGCTGTCCTGCTACGCCTACGAGCATCCGCACGACCCCTTCCCAGAGCTCGTCACCGGCGCGGCGCGCTATGAGGGCAGCGGTCTCGGCCATCCGCTGCTGCCGGCGGCGCAGTGCGTGCGCAACGACGTGCGTCTCGGGCCCGACTGCGCCGCGCTGGTCATCAGCGGCTCGAACATGTCGGGCAAGAGCACGCTGCTGCGCACGCTCGGCGTCAATGCCGTGCTGGCGCAAGCCGGCGCGCCGGTGCGCGCGACGCGCTTATGCCTGACTCCGCTGGCGATCGGCACGTCCATGCGCGTCGCCGACTCCCTACAGACCGGAACGTCGCGCTTCTACGCCGAGATCCAACGCCTCAAGCAACTGGTCGACCTCGCGCACGGCGCCCTGCCGCTCTGCTTTCTGCTCGACGAAGTGCTGCACGGCACCAACTCGCACGACCGCCGCGTCGGCGCCGAAGCGGTCGTGCGCGGCCTGGTGGCGCGCGGCGCCATCGGCTGCATCACGACGCACGATCTCTCGCTGGCGCACATTGCCGATGCGCTGGCACCGCGCGCTGCCAACGTCCACTTCGCGGATCATCTCGAGCACGGCACCATGCGCTTCGACTACCGCATGCAGCCCGGCATCGTGCAGCACAGCAACGCGCTGGCGCTGATGCGCGCGGTCGGGCTGGAGGTCGACGACGCGTGAGCGGCCGGCGATCGATCCGCGGGGCGGGGGCCGGCCTGCGTGCGGGCCAGGGCGCGACCGCGAGCGTGCGCCCGGCCCTCACTCCATCATTGCCGGCACGGTCGCCCAATCGTCGGGATCGTGGCCGACGATGAGGCGGGCGCCGGCGTCGCGCAGCGCGCGCAAGGCGGCCAGCGAACGCAACATGGCCGCGGGGTCGTCGACGATCGGCGGCAGATGCAGCGTCTCCAACGTGCGGCGCAGGTAACAGGCGTCGCCGGTGAGAACGACGTCGCCGCTGTCGAGGCGCACGCGCAGCGACTGATGCCCCGGCGTGTGCCCGTGCGTCGGCAGGCAGACGAGGCGGCCGTCGCCGAAGAGATCGTGCTGCCCGTCGACCACGCGCACATCGTGGCCCAGTTGATAGTCGGCGGGGAAGTAGAACTGTTTGACGATCTCGTCGGCGTCGTGGCCGGCGCTCCATTCGCGTCGCTGCACGACCAGCTGCGCGTTGGGGATCAGCGCGTTGCCGCCGCTGTGATCGAAGTGCAGGTGCGAATTGACCAGATAGCGCACGCGCGCGGCGTCGACCCCGAGGCCGGCGAGACGCGCCGCCACTTCTTCCCCGGGCGAGAAGGTCACGCTGAAGACGCTCGCCACCGGACCGAGCCGTCCCACCGCGTCGGCCTGTGTCTGCGGATGCATGCCGCTGTCGAACAACACCAGGCCTTGCGGGTGCTCGATGAGAAAACACGGCACCGGCACGCGAATGCGCCCGCGCTCGCCGGCGAGAAAGTTTCCCAGCGCGCCTTCGAGCCAGCCGCAGGTCATCGCGTGTAGTCGCATCGCTCCTCCTTAGCCTAGGGTGCGACCAGCACCTTCAGCACACCCGGCTCTGCGGCCCGTGCCAGCGCCTGCGTCGCGTCGCGCAGCGCATAACGCGCGGAGATCAGCTGGCGCACCTGCACCGTTCCGCCGGCGAGCGCGGCCAAGGCCGGCGCGAACGGACCGCACCGCGAGCCGACGACGGTGATCTCGTGAATGACGAGCGGCGCCAGATTCAGCGGCGCGCCGTGTGCCAGCGTGCTCTTCAAGACCAGCGTGCCGCGTGGACGTGTCGCCGCCAGCGCCAGCTCGAAGCCCGCCGCCGTGCCGGTGGCTTCGACGACGAGATCGACGGCGGCGCGATCCCAGTCGGCGAGCAGTGTGGTGGCGATGCCGCGGCGCGCGACATGGGCGAGCTTCTCGGCGTGCTTGCCGACCACCAGCACGCGCGCGCCGGCGTGTGCCAGCGCTTGCGCCGCCAAGAGGCCGAGCTTGCCGTCGCCGAGCACGACGCTCGATCGATCGCTCGCCACGCGCACCTGCGCGAGGATTTCAAAGGCCGCGGCGAGTGGCTCGGTGAACACCGCGGCATCGTCGGATACGCCGTCGGGCACGCAGTGCAGGTTGACGAGCGGCACGCGCACGAATTCCGCCAGCGCGCCGTCGGCGCCCTGGATGCCCATCACCGTGCGCTGCGGGCAGTGCCGGCCGAGACCGCGCGCGCACCACGCGCAAGCACCGCAAGCGAAATTGATCTCGCCGACGACGCGCCGCCCGCGCCACGCATCCGGGCCGTCGACGACTTCGCCGACCAGCTCGTGACCGAGCGTGCCGCGAAATCCCATATAACCGCGCACCAGCTCCAGGTCGGTGTTGCAGATGCCGGCGAGCCGCACGCGCACGATCGCCGTGCCGGGCGTCCACTCCGGCAGCGGAACATCGGCGACTCGAGCTACTTGACCATCGAAGTGCAGCGCCCGCATGACGACCCCACCGGCACCAAGCCACCGCGGCCACGAGAAGACAATCCGCGCATTCAGGCGGGCGCCGATAAACCGTTGGGACGAAGAGCGATGCCGGATGCCGGCATCTCCAGGCTTTGCCCAACAGAGATGCGGCAGCGATCAGCCTTCAGCGCTCAGCCAGAGCTGGCGGCCGTGGATCTTCCAAGTTGGAGGTTGCTCGCCGGTGGCTGAAAGCGATTTCTTGGGCGCTCGATCACGGGTCGAGATTGTCCAGCTCCCCGGTCTCCAGATTGATGCGCCGATAGTAGCAATTGCGCGGCGCGCCGGCACCGTTCTTGGTGTGACAGATGCCGCCGCGGCGCGGGCGCACGATGTACAGCAGCGAGTTCTGCTCGCAGTTGACCCGCACCTCGAGCAAGTCGAAGGTCTCGCCCGACGTCTTGCCCTTCTCCCACAGCTCGTTGCGCGAGGTGCTCCAGAACACGGCCATGCGCTGCTCGATCGAGGCGCGCAACGCCCGCTCGTTGGCGTAGGCGACCAGAATCACCTCGCCGGTATCGGCATTCTGCACCGCCACCGGCAGGATGTCGGAACACGCCGTCGTCGCCTTCAGCAGCTTGCGGAAATCGAGCTGCAGCTTCGTGCCTTCTTCGAGGTCTTTCATGACCCAGGCACTGATAGAACACGTGGCGGCGCAGATAAACGGGGCGCGCGAGCAGGGTGGCTCGGCTCTCCACACAAAGGGGTTCAGCAGTCAGCCTCGAGCTTCGGAACCCCAACGATGCAAGGCTCTGCCTTCTGGCTGAGCGCCGAATCTTGATCGCTGGCAGCATGCGTGCGCAGCGCGCTCACCGTTACGGCGTTTCCTCTCCCCCCGATCTGTGGTTTCGTTCATCGATGTCTGGAGCCAGGGTCGATCGCGCCGCGCTGCTGCGGCGGGTGCGCGAAGCGCTGCAGCCGGTGCGCGAGCGGATCGCCGCGGCGGCGCGCGGCGGCGATCTGCTCGACCGCGACCTGCTGCCGCGCTCGGCGGGTGGCGACGCCTATCTCGTCGCCGGCATCGTCGGACCGAACAACGCGGGTAAATCGGCGCTGTTCAACGCCTTGGTCGGGCGCATGCTGAGCCCCTCGGCGCCGACCGGCGGGGCGACGCGGCGTCTGGTCGGCGCGGCGCGGCCGGCGCTGCTCGACGCCCTGCGCGCCGAGCCGACGCTGGCGCGCTTTCGCCTCGTGCCGTTCGGCGACGCGGGGGTCGGGCCTTCCGAGCTGCCGTTGAGCGCCGCCGCCAGTCCGGCCGAGCTCCTGGTCGCCGAAGAAGCGGGTCTGCCGCCGGCCCTGATGCTGATCGATACGCCCGACTTCGACAGCATCCTGGAAGACAACCGGCTGGCCAGCGAGTCGCTGCTCGCCGTCGCCGATCTGGTCATCGCGGTGGTGACACGCCACTCGTATCAGAACAAAGCGGTGGTCACCTTTCTCGAACGCTGGTTGCAGCACGGGCGGCCGTGGATGCTGGTCTACAATGAAGCGGTCGACGCCGAGGTGGCGCGCAGTCACGTCGCCAAGCTGTCGGCCGACGTCGGCACCGCGCCGCTGGCGGCATTTTGGGCGCCGCACAGCCTGGCGGTGCAAAGCGGCAGCGCGCCACTCGATCCGCTGCCGCTCGGCGGCGATCGCTCGCTGCGCGAGCTGCTGTTCGACAACGGCGCACTGGCGCAGGTCAAAGCGCGCGCCGTCGACGCCGCACTGGCGCGCCTCGATGACGCGCTGAGCGAGACCGCTGCCGGCCTCGCCGCGGAAGCGTTACGCGCCGGAGCCGTCCTGCAGGCCGCCGAGGCGCGCGCCATCGAGGCGGGCATGCGCGTCGCCTCGGCGGCGATGCCGGCGCGGCCGTTCGTCGACGCGTTCCGTACGGTGCTCGACCGCCGCAGCAATCCGCTCAGCCGCAGCTGGCGCACGACGCTGCGCCGCCTGCGGCTCGGCATCGAGAGCGTGCCGTCCCTGCTCTACGGCAGTCGCGCCGCGGCCGAGCCCGCGGCGGTGCGGCTGGTGGCGATCGAGCGCGACGAGCTCGCCAAGGCATGGGCGGCTTTCTGGGAGGAGCTGGTGCGCGATCTCGGCCGCGAAGCGCGCCATCCGGCCCGCGCCGCCGCCGGCCCACAGCTCAGGGCGCTGCTCGATCACGATCTGGCCGACGCATGCCGCACGGCCGCCAACGCGCGCGCCGTCGGCGGAGTCACGGTGCGCGACGCCGACGTCGAAGAGTTTCAACGCGCCTGCGAGCTCTTGGTGGAGAAAGCGATCGAGGATCGCGGCTTCGATCTCGATATCCAAGCCGCCGCCGATCTCGCCACGCTGGTGCCGATCGCACTCGCCGCGGCGGTGATCGTCAACACCGGCGGCCTCGGCTCGGACCTCGCCGCGGTCGGCGGCGGCGCGGTCGGCACGTATTTGTTCGAGAAGTACGCCCACGTCCTCGGGCGCGGCATCATGTCCGACGCGCGACGCCGCTGGACCGAAGTGCGCGGCCGCCAGCTCGCCACCGATTTGGTCGACGCCGCGCTCGCCACCACCGCGCCGCACGTCCGCGCCACCGTTGCGGACGATACGGCATTGGCGCAGCGGCTGCGGCAGCTGGGTGGCGAATTGCGGGCGCAGGACGGCAAGGCAGCGCGCGAGGTGCGCGTTGGGGCTGCGGAAGCCCCAGCCGCCGTTCGGTGAAGCGCCGGGTGCGGCATGGATGCTGAGATGGGCGAGGTGCGATGGAATCGGCTGACCTGAAATCGACCCTCGATCGATTGCGCATGCGGCTGCATGCGGCGGCGCAGCACGTCGCGGCCTTGCGCGCCGTCGAGGCGCGGCGCGACGAGTTGCAGACGCTGCTCGACGACCTCGACCGGCAAGTCGGACGCGTGCAGCGCGCCGCGGTGATCACGCTCGTCGGCGCCACCGGCGCCGGCAAGTCGACCCTGCTGAACGCCCTGGCCGGCAAGCCGATCGCGCAAGAGGGCATCGACCGGCCGACGACGCGGCGCCCGGTAATCTATGCGCCGCTCGACGCCGAGCTCGGCGACTTGCTCGGCGACGCCGGCGCGCGACCCGGCGGCCGCGACAGCGAGGGCGCGCCGCTGGTCGTGCGCTACGACGCGACCAATGGACCGTGGACGGCGCAAGTGCTGATCGACGCGCCCGACATGAACAGCGTCGACGAGCAGCACCGCGCCATCGTCGGCGCGCTGGCCGAGCGCAGCGACGTCCTGTTGATCGTGCTGCATCGACAGTCGGTGATCGAGGAAGCGTCGATCTCGTTTATCGACGCGATTGCCGGGCGGCGCCAACTGCTCTTCGTGCTCAATCGGACCGACGAGCTGACGCCGGCGGCGCGCGATGCGCTGCTGGCACAGGTGCGGCAGGTCGTTGCGGCGCGCTGGCAAGCGCCAACCGCGCCGGTGTTGGCCTTGAGCGCCAAGCTGGCGCAGGCGCCGCCGTACGCGCAGAGCTGGGCGGCGCTGTGCACCGCGCTGCAGGAACTGGTGCGCGACAGCACGTTGACCGGCGTGCGCCGTCTGAACGCGCTCGGCACGGCACGCCGTCTCGGTGCGCTCTTCGGCGCCGTGCGTGGCGAGACGGCCGACGATCTCGCCGCGCTGCCCGGTGATGCGGCCGGCGGTTTGGACAAGCTGGGCGAGCGCGTCGCCGCCGACGTCGCCGAGCGACTCGCCTTGCGCCGCGCCGATCTGTGCGAGTTGTTGTGGGTCGAGGCGGCGCGGCGCTGGGACGGCCCCGGCGGCTGGGCGCTGCGCAGCGGCGGGATCTCGTCGCTCGGCCTCGGCGCCGGCGCGGCGCTGGCGACACGCAATCCGCTGCTCGGCGCCGGCGCCGCCGCGAGCGCGCTGGCGGTCGATCACGTGCAGCGCACGCTGCGCGACCAGCGCCTCGGCGACGCTGCCGCGCTGTTGCCGGCGGCGAGCGACTTCGCCGCCTGGTTTTCCGAGGCGCTGTCGGCGGCGCGTGTGCGCGCCGGTCGATTGACCGGCGACGCGGCGACCCTCGGCGTGCCGTCGGCCGACGCGGCACGCGCCAGCGCCGGCGCGGCGATCGAAGACGCATGGGCGCGCTTGATGAATCGCGATCTGCCGGCCGCCGCCGAGCGCAGCCTGCTGCGCTACACCGGCTGGATCCTCGATCTGCCTGTCTATGCGCTCGCCGCCTGGGTGGTCTGGCAAGTCGGCAACGGCTTCATCACCGGCGCGTACGCCGGCGTCGACTTTCTGCTCAACGCCGCGCTGCTGCTCGCGGCCTATCTCTTCGCGGTGCGCTTCGTCGTGCGGCGCGGCCTCGCCTGGCGCGCCCGCCGCCTCTTGACCGATGTCACCCTGCGCACGCGTCAAGCGCTCGGCGCACAGTCCGACAGCGCGCGCGACGCGGTGCGCCACGCCGTCGCCGGGCAGCGCACCGCGCTCGATACGCTGGCCGCGCTCGACGACGTCTGGCGCGCCGAGCTCGGCGCCGCCGCCTGATGTGACCCGGCTCATCCCAACACATCGCCAGTCAGCCGTCCGCTGAGCGCTGCCGCCCGCTCGCCGACGGCGGACGGCGATCTGTTGGAACGAGCCCCGCCGACGCAGCCGCGACCGCGCTGCCGCCGCCCTGCGCGCTGCTCGTCTCAATATGGGCTGCGCTGGCCATGAGCGATGCTTTCCGGCGACGCCCGTCTGTGCGCAGTAGGCGCACATGCGGGTCGCCAAGATTCTCGCCATTGCCGTCGCGGCGTTGATCGTCTGCACGCTGGGGGCCGTGTTTTGGATCGGCTCGAACCTGGAGGCGTGGCTCAACAAGGTCCACCCGGTCGCGCTGCCGCACGTGTCGGCCGAAGCGCGCACCCTGCACGGGTCGAGCTTCGTCGTCGACATGCACGCCGACACGCTGATGCTGCGCTCCGATCTGCTGGCCAACAGCAAGGTTGGGCACGTCGACCTGCCGCGCCTGCAGGCCGGCGGCGTCGGGCTGCAGTTCTTCACCATGCCGACGCGCGTGCCGTTGCGCGCCCGCATCGATCACACCGACGGCAACGACTTCGACGCGTTGACGCTCGCCGGCTTCGCGCAGCGCTCCGAGCTGTACGGGCGCGGCCTGCTCGGGCGGGCGCTGTTGGCCTCGGAGCGTTTGCAGAGCGCCATCGCGCGCTCCGACGGGCTGCTGCTGCCGGTGCGCTCGCAGGCCGATCTGGCGACGTTGCGCGCGCGCCACGCCGCCGATGCGCGCGTCGTCGGCGGCCTGCTCGGCATCGAAGGCGCGCATGCGCTGGAAGACGACGTCGCCAACCTCGACGTCGTGTTCAACGCCGGCTTTCGCATGATCGGGCTGACCCATTTCTTCGACAACGCCTTCGCCGGCTCCGCACACGGCATCGACAAGGGCGGCCTGACGCCGCTCGGCCGCCAATTGGTGCAAGCCATGGAACAACGCGGCGTGCTGGTCGACGTGGCGCATCTCTCGCCGCGCGGCATCGACGACGTGCTGGCCATGGCCACCAAGCCCGTCGTGGTCTCGCACGGCGGCGTGCGCGGCACCTGCGACAACCAGCGCAACCTGAGCGACGCGCACATCCGCGGCATCGCCAAGAGCGGCGGCGTCATCGGCATCGGCTACTGGGAGACCGCCGTCTGCGGCACCGAGATGCGTTACGTGACGGCGGCCATGCGCTACGTGATCACCCTCGTCGGCGACGACTACGTCGGGCTCGGCTCGGACTTCGACGGCGCCACCACGGTCGGCTTCGACACCGCACAGCTGCCGGCGCTCACCCAGCAGATGATCAACGACGGCTTCAGCGACAGCACCATCCGCAAGATCCTCGGCGAGAACGTGCTGCGCGTTCTGTCGCGCACATTGCCGGCGACCTGAGACCGCAGAAGAGCCACGATGCCGAAGCACACGAGGACTCGTTCAGCCAATTCTCCGTGCAACGCCGGCATCGCCGTCGCCGCGCAGTAGCGCCGACATTAGACGAATCGGCCGAGTGGCCGAAGGCGCTGCGCGGATGCTATCGGCCAGCGACGGGGGGGATCGTCCAATGCGTCGATGCGTCGTCTGGCTCGCGCTGCTGTGTATGGTTGGCTGTGGGCGCGCGAAGCCGCCAGCCGAGATCGACCCCGCGTCGCTGCGCCAGCCGCCGAGCGGGCTGGTGGTCGGCGTCACCGGGACCTACGGCGATCAAGCCTGGCTCGGCATTCCCTACGCGCAGCCGCCGCTCGGACCGTTGCGCTGGCGCGCTCCGCAACCTTTGCCGCCGTGGACCGACACACGGCAGGCGCGCGCCGTCGGCTCGCCCTGTGTGCAATACGCGAGCAATCTGGGCGGCGTCGCCGGCCCGGACGGCGCCGTGGTCGGGAACGAGGACTGCCTGTACCTGAACATCTACGCGCCGAGCTACGCGGCGACGCAGGTGCCGAGCGGCGCGCAGCGCCTACCGGTCATGTTGTGGATCCACGGTGGCGGCAACTCGATCGGCGAGGCCGGCTTCTACAACGGCGGACGCCTGGCGGCGGAGCAGCACGTCATCGTCGTCACCACCAACTATCGCCTCGGCCCATTCGGCTGGCTGCGCCACGCCGCCCTGCGCGACGGTGCGACCGCCGATGAGCAGTCGGGCAACTTCGCCACGCTCGACTTGATCGCCGCGCTGCGCTGGATCCGCGCCAACATCGCCGCGTTCGGCGGCAACCCCGACAACGTCACCATCTTCGGCGAGTCGGCCGGTGGACAAAATGTCTTCTCGTTACTCATCGCGCCGCCGGCGAAAGGCCTCTTCCAGCGCGCCATCTCGGAAAGCGGCGGGCTGTGGATGAGCACGCCGAGCGAAGGCGAAGCGTTCACCGACGACACCGTACCCGGCGCGGCCAATAGCTCCAACGAGGCGCTGCTGCGCTTGCTGATCGCCGACCACAGCGCCGCAGATCGCGCCGCCGCCAAGGCCAAGCTGGCGGCGATGTCGCCGGCCGACATCGCTGCATACCTGCGCGGAAAATCGGCCGCGGATCTGCTGCGCGTCTATCCGCCCTATCCGCACAACGGCATGATCGAGATGCCCAAGGTCTTCGTCGACGGCCAGGTCTTGCCGGCGGCCGATCCGCTGGCATTGTTCGGCGACGCCAACGGCTGGAACCAGGTGCCGGTCATGCTCGGTACCAACCACGACGAGAATCGTCTCTTCATGTTCGGCGATCCGGCGCAGGTGAAGCGTTATTTCTGGGTCGTGCCGCGGCTGATCAACGAGAGCATGTATCTGATCACCGCCGATTACCTGGCGCGCATGTGGAAGGCGACCGGCGCCGACATGCCGGCGGCGGCAATGCGCCGCAACGCCAGCGACGTCTTCGTCTACCGCTTCGATTGGGACGAAGAGCCGAGCCTGCTCGGCGCCGACTTGGCGACCATGCTCGGGGCTTCGCACGGCTTCGAGATCCCCTTCGTCTTCGGTCACTTCGATCTCGGCCGCGAGGGCAACGTCATCTTCACCGAGCGCAACGAGCCCGGCCGCGAAGCGCTGTCCAGCGCCATGCGCGGCTACTGGGCTGAGTTCGCACGCACCGGCAAGCCGGGCCGCGGCGGCAAGGCCGACGGGGTCGAATGGAGCGCGTGGGACCCGAGCGCGCCCGACGCGCCCAAGTACGCCGTGCTCGACACGCCGATCGGCGGCGGCGTGCGCATGTCGAGCGAAACGCTCACTGTGCAATCGGTGCTCGACCAACTGGCCGCCGACCGTCGGCTCTCCGACCCGCGCGACAAGTGCTCGGTCTACTACGCGATGGCGAAGTTCTCGCGCGGGTTCAGCAAGGCCCAGTACGGCGACCTGCCGCTGTGCCGCGACTATCCGTTCGAGAAGTATCCGTGGAGCTGAGCAGCGGATGGCGGATGCCGGACGCTTCTTTCATCCTTCGTCTCAGACGACCGGCACCTTCATGCCCGCTTGTACCGCCGGGCGCGCGCCGATGCGTTCGAGCCACGCGCAGACGTTGTCGAGCGGGCCGGCTTGCTCGGGCGGCATCGACTTGAATAGCGGCCAGGCGGCGATCACCCACGGATAGCTGGCGATATCGGCGATCGAGTATTCGCCGGCGAGAAATTCGTGATCCGCCAAACGGCGATCGAGCACCGCCATCAAACGCAGCGACTCGTCCGTGTAGCGTTTGATCGCATACGGCAGTTTCTCCGGCGCCTGTGTGGTGAAGTGCCCGGCCTGACCGAGCATCGGGCCGATGCCGGACATCTGAAACATCAGCCACTGCAGCGCGCGCGAGCGCGCGCGCACGTCGGTGGGCAACAGGCGGCCGCTCTTCTCCGCCAGATAGATCAGGATGGCGCCCGACTCGAACACCGTCAGCGGGCCGCCGGCCGCGTCGTGATCGACGATCGCCGGAATGCGCTCGTTTGGATTGATGGCGCGGAAAAGAGCGCCGTGTTGGTGCCCCTCACGCAGATTGATGGCGTGGACGCGATACGCCGCACCGATCTCCTCCAGCATGATGGAGACCTTGCGCCCGTTGGGCGTGGTCCAAGTGTAGAGATCGATCATGTGCGCCCCTCCGCAGCCGATCCTAATGCATCGCCGTCGAGATAGCGTCACGCAGATTGCCGGTGATCGGCGTCGCTCGCAAGCAACGCCCGCGCAGGAATCTCGGGAATATCCCGAGGCGGCGTGACGTGTGACGCGATCTCGACGGCGATGCATGCGTCGGCCGCCCGGCCGCGATGGCGACGACGCGTCGGTTGACCACTGTCGGGTCGTTCCCTAGCAGTCGCGCATGATGTGGCGGCGGCGCGGTGCGGCATGGCTCGGCTGGCGCGGCCCGATCGCGGTGTCCGTGCTGGTGCCCGTCGGCATCGCCTGCGCGGTCGGCGTGTTGATCGCGCCGCTGATCGAGCCGCACTGGCGCATGGGCGGCTACACGTTCGCCAACGCCTACCCGAAGAACGTCGAGATCGATGCGACGCTGCTGGCGGTGGGCGTCGGCGCCGCGTCGGCCGTGCTGGTGCGATGGCGAACGGCGTGGATCGCCGCCTGGCTGATCGCCCTCGCCGGCGTCGCCGCTGTCGCACGGACGTGGCCGCTGGCGCCGGCGGCGTGGCTGCCGGGCTTCGGCTTGGCGGCGGCGCTCGCCGTCGGCCTGGCGCGCCGCAGCGGCGACGCAGGGAGCGCACACAGCGCTGCGCAGTCCCGACTCGGTGTGGCGCTGTGGGTCGTGCTGCTGACGCTTGCGACGCTCATGCTGAGCACCGAGCGCATCGCCATCGATCCCTATCACGACGGCTCGGTACTGTTGTCGGCGCTCGACTTCTTGCACGGCGGCCGCCCGTTTCACAGCTTCATCTGGGCGCACGGGCTGCACGACACCGGCATTGCGGCGCTGTGGATTCTGCTCACCGGCAAGGTCGGCACCTCGCCGGTGGCGCTGACCAACGCCAGCGTCGCGGCGCTGACGCTGCCGACGCTGTGGCTGATCGCGCGCGGCGGCGCGTTCACCCCGGCGGCGGCGCTGCTGGCGGCTGCCGCCGGCGTAGTGACGGTCGCCGCCGTCGGCGACATCGCCTTTGGCGGCATCGGCGGCGGCATCTTTCTGCTGCGCTCGATCGGGCTGCTGGTGTTCGTCGCCGCAGCGTTCGCCTGCGTCACGCGGCGACCGCGCCCACGCTACGTTCTCGCCGGCGTGCTGCTCGGCCTCGCGCACTTGTATCGCTTCGAGGTCAGCATCTACGGCGTGTGCGCGGTCGGCGCGGTGGTCGCGTACCGCAGCCTCGCGCAGGACGAAGCGCGGCCGGTGCGCAGACTGCTCGGCGGGCTGACTCGCATCGCCGCCGGGATCGCCCTGCTGCTCGGCACCTGCCATCTGGCCTTCGGTTGGCCCGACGCCGCATGGATCGACAACGTCTTCGCCCTCGGCGCCTACCACACCGGGTACAATGGGCTGCCGTTCGCCTGGCCGCGCCGCGACGTCGATACGTGGACGCGCGGCATCGTCTGGGGCGGCGTCGCGATCTTCCTCGCCTTGATGCTGCTCGCCGAGGCGGCGCGGCGCGGCCTCGATGCGCTGTGGCCCGCGGTTCCCTGCGCGCGGTCGCGCGAAGGGGTTCGCCAGAACGAGCTGATCATCTTCCTCGCCGTGCTCGCCGCCGCCTGCCTGCGCACCTCGCTCGATCGTTCCGACGCGCTGCACATCGCCATGTGGAGCACCGTGCCGGCGTGGGGCGCGCTGCTGCTGCCGCTGCGCGCGCGGCTCGAGCGCTTCTCCAGCGACGCGCGGCGGACGCAACTCGGGCTGGCCGGGCTCGGCGTCCTCATGCTGGTCGCGTCGAGCCCAGTCGCATTCATCCAGCATCTGCGCGCCAACGCGCCACTCGGTCCGTGCGCCGACACTACCTTCACCGCCGCCGAAGCCGAGCTGCCGCGCAATTGGTCGTTCATCGAAGACACCTGCATCACCGAGCAGATCCTGCGCGCGCACCACGTCGAGCGGCTGATCATCGACCACTCGGCGCCGTGGTACTCGATGCGCTTCGCGACGCCGCAATTGGTGCCGCAGTACATGCTCAACCAAGCCCCGTCGCCGGCGGCCCAGCGCGCCATGATCGAGCGCTGGCGCGCCGCCGATGCGCAAGCGGTGCTGCTGGTGCGCGGCTACTCGGCGATCGGGCAGTACGACGTGCACAACATGTATCAGGTGCCGGTGAGCGAGGCGTATCTTCGCGCGCGCCGGCTCGGCGCACGGCATCTGCGCACGCCGGTCGGCGAGTTGTATTTGCTCGACGAGGCGGCGGCGGCGCCGCCGCCGCTCGCGCCGGCACACGAGAGCGGCGACGTCGGCCTGTTCGTCGATCAGGTCGTCTTCGATCCGGCCACCGGCTTCATCGAAGCGCAGGGATGGGCGGGCGATCTGTCGACCCTGCAACCGATCACCGATATCGCCTGGCTGCGCGACGGACAGCCCGAGCGCGGCGCCGAAGCCGTGCAGCCGCTGCGCCGCGCCGACGCCGTCGAAGTCTTTCACGCCCCCGATTTCGAGTACGCCGGCTGGTGGCTCGTCGCCCGCACCGCGGCCGGCGCTGCGCCGCCGTCCTTTGCCATCCGCGCCACCGCTGCCGACGGTCGCATGCACGTCGTGCCCGTCGAGCCGCAGCGCGCGCGGCGTCTGCCGGCGCGCAGCGGCCGCGAATGGGCGACGCTCGGCGACGACGTCGCGGCCGCCGAGGCCGCAGGGGCTGCCGACGCCGCGGCCGCGCGGCAACGCGCCGCGACCGCAGACCGACCAGGCGCCGTGCCGTAGCGCACATGGCGCGCGATCCAGCGTTGACGATGTCGGAGGCCTTCAATAGACATCGCCAATCCCATGCAACGTGAGGCGCGACACATGAGCGGCAAGAAGAGCGGTGAACATCGGATAATTGTGCAGCCGGACGAGGGCACGGCGCCGGTGGTGGAGCTGATCGACAGCGCCACCAAGACGCTGCGCGTCAAGCAGTTCACCCTCACCGACCCCGACATCATGTCGGCGCTGATCCGCGCGCATTCGCGCGGCGTGGTCGTGCGCGTCATGCTCAACCCGCACCGCTCGTCGGGCGACCGCGCCAACGACGAATCGTTCGCCGCGCTGCGCAAAGCCGGTCTCAAGATGGAGTGGGCCAATCCGGCCTTCGCCGTGACGCACGAGAAGTCGGTCGTCATCGACGATACGGTCGCGCTGATCGCGACGTTCAACATGTGCACCAAGTACTTCACCGAAACGCGCGACTACGGGATCGTCACGTCCCACAAGCAGCAGGTCGACGAGGTCATCGTCGGCTTCGAGGCCGACTGGCACCGCAAGACCTTCGAGCCCGGCGGCGAGAACGAGCTGCTGTGGAGCTCCAACAACGCGCGCCCGAATATGGCGTGGTTCATCGACGCCGCCGAGGACGAGTTGCTGATCCAGCACCCGAAGTTCGTCGATGTCTCGATCGTCGAGCGCATCGCCGCAGCGCGCGACCGCGGCGTCAAGATCGATCTGCTGTGCGGCGGCAAGCACGGCATCAGCGATTGGGACGTGCTCGATACCTTCGCCTCGCTGCGCCTGCTCGATCGCGCCGGCGTCAAAGTGCGGCGGCAGAAGCACCTCAAGCTGCACGCCAAGCTGCTGATCGCCGACGACAAGCGCGCCCTGGTCGGCTCGATGAACATCGACCGCAGCGCCTTCGATCTGCGCCGCGAGCTCGGCGTCATCACCCACGAGCCGGCGGTGCTGAAGACGCTGCGCAAGACCTTCGAACACGACTGGCACGAGGCGAAACCGTACGAAGCGCCGGATCCGCTCAAGCCGGAGACGCATCACGAGGGCGAGCTGCCGCACGATCCGAATTTCTCGCATGAGTGACGGCTCGACCCCGATCCCGCGGCCGAGTCTCGGCGCGCTGGCGGTGTGTTTTCTGCAGATCGCGCTGTCGAGCTTCGGCGGCGGCCTGTCCGCCTGGACGCGCCGCATCGTCATCGAAGATCGGCACTGGATGACGGATCAGGAATTCCTCACCGCCCTGACCATCACGCGCCTGTTCCCGGGTCCCAACCAGGTGAACATGGCGATCTACGTCGGCGTGCGCTTTCGCGGCTTCGCCGGCGCGCTGGCCTCGCTCGCCGGCTTGCTGGTCGTGCCGCTGACCATTCTGATCAGCCTCGGCTACGCGTACTTCCACTTTCATCACGTGCCGGCGCTGCAGGCGACGCTGACCGGCGTGGTCGCCGCGGCCGCCGGCATGGCGCTGTCGATGGGCTTCAAGATCGTCGGCAACTACCTGCGCCAGTGGGATGCAATGTTGTTCGGCGCGGCCGCGTTCGTCGGCGTCACCGTGCTGAAGATCTCGTTGCCGCTCGTCGTGCTGGTGCTGGCGCCGCTCGCCATGGCGTGGTTCTGGCCGCGCGGCGACGCGCCGCCGGAGCAGTCATGAGCGACGACGCCGCGACACTGTGGCGCGTCGCCGCCGTATTCCTGTCGCTGTCGCTGGTCTCACTCGGCGGCGGCAACAGCGTCCTGCCGGAGATTCACCGCGCGGCCGTGCAGCAGAACGGCTGGATGACCGATCGGCAGTTCGCCGACATTTACGCCATCTCCGAGGCGGCGCCGGGCCCGAGCTCGATGATCGTCAGCTTGGTGGGATTGAAGGCAGCCGGCGTGATCGGCGCGCTGGTCGCGGTCGCCGCGATCCTCGGCCCGTCGAGCCTGCTGATGTACATCGCCTGCCGCACCTGGGATCGCTTCCGCGACGCCAAGTGGCGCATCGCCTTCGAGCGCGGTCTCGGCCCGGTCAGCCTCGGTCTGCTGTTCTCCAGCGGCTTCACCGTCGTGCGCTCATCCGACCACTCGTGGGTCGCCTACGTCATCACCGCCGTCAGTTGCGTGCTGCTGGTGCGCACCAAGATCTCGCCGCTCATCATCATGGCTATCGCCGGGGTGCTCGGCGCCTTCGGCGTCGTCAGCTAGCGGGCGGATCGCCGTCGGGACCGTGCGCGGCCTGCGTTCCGAGCAGGGCGCGTCGCAGCGCATGGCCAGCGTGCGACTTGCAGCGATCCGACAGCCGCGCGCGGCGATGCGGGCGTGGGCGCCTGCCGCTACGGCGCGCCGCCGTGGCAGCTCGCGCCTGCGGCGCCGATCGACTAAGGTCCGGCGCATGCATGAGGTGCCTACGGCCAGTGATCACGTCGGCGGCAGCACGCAGCCGCCACCGCCTGCCGTCCCCGAGCCTCCCTTCGCGGAGCGGACGCGTACCCTCGTCCACCTCGGTCGCGTCGGCGCGCTGTCGACGCGGCTGGCGAAGCATGACGGCACGCCGTTCGGCTCGGTGATGCCCTACGGCGTCGACGCCGACGGCAGCCCGACGCTGCTCATCAGCCGCCTCGCCGTGCACACGCAGAACGTGCTCGCCGACCCGCACGCGAGCCTCCTCGTGACGCAGCCTGGTTGGACCGAAGATCCACTCGCCGGGGCACGCGTCACGCTGGTCGGGCGCGTCGCGTTGGTCACCGACGAGGCGCGCCCCGCCGTGCGCCAGGACTATCTGTCGCGCCACGAGAACGCGCGCTACTGGGTCGACTTCGGCGACTTCGCTTTCTACCGCCTGTGCGTCGAGCAACTGTATTACGTCGCCGGTTTCGGGGCGATGGGTTGGGTCGAGGCCGATGCCTACCGCGCCGCCGCCGTCGATCCGCTGGCCGACAGTGCGGCCGGCATCATCGACCACATGAACGCCGACCACGCCGACGCGCTCACGCTGTATTGCCGCGCCTTCGCCGGCGTCGCCGCCGAGCGCGCCACCATGACCGGCATCGATCGCATGGGCATGCGCATCCGCGCCCAGGTCGGTGATCGACTGCAGGGCGTGCGCGTCAACTTCGCGCACGACGTTCGCACGCCGCTGGAGGCGCGCAAGGTGCTGGTCGCCATGGTGCACGACGCGCGGGAGAAGCTCGGCCCGGCCTGACCGCCTGCCTACGGCCGCTCGCGAGACGCGCCGTCTCGCGCCCGCCGCGCGCATACCGAGCTCGCGCATGTCCGCGTTTTACTTGCGCCACGAATGGTGGTTCGCCGCGGTCCAGTTGGCGCTGGCGATGTTCGGTATGGGCGCGACCTTGCGCTTTGACGACTTCGTCGGCGTGTTTCGCAGCCCGCGCGCCTTCGTCATCGGATTCGTCGGACAGGTCGTCTGCATTCCCCTTCTGGCCTTGGTGCTGAATGCCGTGCTCGCCCCGGCGCCCGGCATCGCCTTCGGTCTGCTGCTGGTCGCGGCAATGCCCGGCGGCGCGATGTCGAACGTCGTCACCTACTTCGCCAAGGGCAACGTCGCGCTGTCGATCGCGTTGACCGCAGTGGTGACGCTGGCCTGCACGGTGACCACGCCGGCCGTACTGCGACTGCTCGGCGCCGAGTTGATGCGCGCCGATTTCCACATGCCGATCGGCGCCATCGCCTTCGACATCGCCGCCTGCTTGCTGGTGCCGCTGGTCGTCGGCATGGCCGTCGGCGCGCGGCTGCCGCATGCGCTGCGCGGCGCGCTGGCCAGCTGGTGCGTGCGTTCCAGCATGGTCGTGGTGATCCTCATCGCGCTGGGCTCGGCCGGCGCCGGACGATTGAACGTCGGACTACACGGCAGCGGCGCGGTACTGGCGATCGCCTGCTTGGCGGTGGTGATTCAACTCGCGGGGTCGTTGCCCGGCTGGCTACTCGGCCTGCGGCGCGCCGACGTCGCCGCGGTGACCATCGAGACGACGATTCGCAACACCAATCTAGCCTTGCTACTCAAGGCGTCGCTGTTCCCGGCCCTGCCCGGCGTCGCCGACCCAATCGCCGACGGGGTGCTCTTCACCGCCCTGTGCTACGGCGCCGCTTCCGGACCGTTGATCATTCCGTTCGTCCTGGCGCACCGCTGGTCGGCGCGAAGAGAGATCTAGGACAATTCCTCCTCGGTAGCGGCCGACCCTGTCTCGACCTGGTCGCGCGGCGCGACCCCAGGTGCTGGGTGGGGCGCCGCGACCCATCGCCCAGCCCGTTTCGTCATCGGGTGGCACGCTGCGGATGTTGCGGGTCAGTATCAAAGGTCCCCCACCAGCCCACGGCGGCGTGCCGCGCCGCCAGGCCGACACGGGGTCGGCCGCTACCGCAATCGCGGAGGGTGGCGTCGACGCCGCGCATATCGCTTGACCGCGGGCATACGGCGCGGTCAGGCTGCCCCGATGACGTACGATCCGTTCGTTCGCGGTCCGTATCCCGTCGGCGTGCACACGCTGACACTCGACGACACGGCGCGCCGCCGCCAACTGCCGACCGAGATCTGGTACCCGGCGATGGATTCCGTGCGCGGGCTCGATATGGACGATGCGACGCGCGATCAGTACGTGCTGCTGCCCGGCTTCCCGGCGGTGTCGCAGAACGCCCTACGCGACGCCGTGCCGCGGGCCGGATCGCATCCGCTGGTGCTGTTCTCGCACGGCTTCGGCAGCCATCGCCGCCAGAGCACTTTCTTCTGCACGCATTTGGCGAGCCACGGCTACGTCGTCGCGTCGCTCGATCACCTCGGCAACACCATCCACGACATCATGCAGCTGATGCTGGAACAGGCGCGCGGCAAGACCATCCCCGAGACGCCGGCGCAGGCACGGGATTTCATTGCGCTGCGCCCGGCCGATGCAATCTTCCTGCTCGATGCGTTGCTCGACGGCGTCGACCCGGTGGTCGCGCCGCACATCGATGCGCAGCGCATCGGCATCAGCGGCCACAGCTTCGGCGGCTGGACCACGCTGATGGTCACCAAGCGCGACGCGCGCATCAGCGCGGCGCTGCCGCTGGCGCCGGCGGGCGGTGGCTCGCACATGCCGGTGCGCGAGCTGACCGAGGCGCTCGATTTCGACTGGCGGCGCGAGGTGCCGACGACCTATCTAGTCGCCGAGCGCGACTCGCTGCTGCCGCTCTACGGTATGCGCGAGCTGTTCGAGCGCACGCCCGGCAGCAAGCGGCTGCTGGTGCTCAACAATGCCGATCACATGCACTTCCTCGACCGCGTCGAAGAGATGCACGAGCTGTTTCGCTCCGTGCCGCCGCCGGGGGCCTTTGCCGAGGTGGCGAAGACCGTCCCGCCGATTGGTGAGTTGGTCAGCGGCGAGGCCGCCTATCTGTTCACCAATGGGCTCGGCCTGGCGCACTTCGATGCGGCGTTGCGCGGCCGCCGCGAGGCCACGGCGCTGCTCGACGGCGCGGTCGATGCGCTGGCGCTGCGCGGCGTCTCGATCAGCGCCGCTTGATTCAGTCGCGCGGCCGCAAGCGATCCATCTCTTCGGCGATGCGCTCGTCCTCCGCCGACAGCGCCGCCGCATCGACATCGGCGAACCCGAGGATGTCCATGTTGGCGTAGGCGCGGCGGATCTTCGGTCCCCACAGGCCGATGTCCTTCATCGTCGGCACGATGCGCGTGAACAACCGCGAGCGGAAGGCGCGCAGCTCGGCCGAACCGTCGACGTAGCGAATGCATTCTTCGACGGGCAGTCCGAGCGTTTCCCACACTTCTTCGGCCAGGAAGCGATCGCGCATCAGGTAACAGGCCTCGACGGCAAACTCCTCGCGCTCGTCGCGTTCCTTTTGCGTCAACTGCGGATAGTAGTCGCGCAGGGCCAGGCGGCCGAAGGCGACGTGGCGCGCTTCATCCTGCATCACATACGCATTGACCGCGCGCGCCAGCGAGTTCTTCGCCTGGTCGCGAATCGACGCGAAGGCCGCCAACGCCAGGCCCTCGATGAGCACTTGCATGCCGAGGTAGGTCAGGTCCCAGCGCGAGTCGCTGAGCACGTCGTTGAGCAAGCGCTTCAACGTCGGCGTGATCGGATACGCGAGCTCGAACTTTTCATGCAGGAGGCGCGAGTAGGTCTCGACGTGCCGCGCCTCGTCCATGACCTGGGTCGCGGCATAGTACTTCGCGTCGACGTTGGGCACTTGCTGGACGATCTTGGCGGTGCAGATCAGCGCGCCCTGCTCGCCGTGCAGGAATTGCGACAGCTGCCAGGCTTGCTGATGGCGCCGCACGTTGGCCTTTTCAGACTTGGTCAGCCGGTTCCATATGTCGGATCCGAAAATGTTCACCGACTCGTCGGGCAGCTCCTGCGGATTCTCCGGATCGAGATCTTGCGACCAATCAATCCGCGAGTTGGTGTTCCACTGCAGATTCTTGCCCTTCTCGTAGAGGGACAACAGCGCCGGCCGGCCGTCGGTGTATTCCCATTTGAAGGTGGTGTCGAACGTGCCGGCGATATCCCACTGCGTTTCCTCCACCGGTCGCGCGTAACGGTTGGCGGTCGACATGCGGGCCCCCTCCTCGGCGTCATCCTACTGTGAGAATGGGAAGGATGACCACCGTCTATGACGTCGGACCGCAAAGGCTGCTGCGGTTCTTTGGGTGGCTTCCTTCACATCCACAGGCCGAACCAGTTGGTCGGCAGCGGACCGTGCGACAGCGGCGCGCGATATACCGGCAGCAGCGCCAGCAAGGCCAGCCCTGCGACCAGTGCCAGGACGAGCAGCGTCTGGCGCGCCACCGGCAACAATCGCGTGACCGCCGCCGCGAACAGCCACAGCAGCAGGCCGTAGAACACCGACTGCAGCAGGAACAACCCGGCCACCACCTGCACGGTGAAGCCCCAATCGGTGTACAGGAGCGGCGAGGTGACGGCGGCGAACATCATCAGCTGCGCCACCGGGACGCGCCCCACTTCGACCATGAAGTACGGCAGCGGCAGGAACAGCACGAGCGCCAGCCACAGCAGCCAGCGCGCGGCGCGCGCCGACATCAGCTCGCTCCTCCGCTCGCGGCGGCGTCGGCGCGCGCATCGAACGGCACCCCGACGCCCTCGCTGCGCCAGCGGCGGACCGCCGCATCGACTGCCGCGGCGGCGCGCGCCTCGAGCCAGGCGTCGCGCACGGCGGCACGCACCGCGGCGAGCGGCGGCACATCAGCCGGCGTTCGCGCCTCGACGCGCAGCCAATGCAGACCGTAGGGCGACATGATGGGCCCGATCCACACGTCGAGCGGCGCGACGTGAACGGCGTCGGCGACCGCCGTGCCGAGCCAGGCATCGATCTGTTGCGTCGTCGCCAGCGCGAGCCGCGCCGGCAGCGGCAAGGCCTCGCCGAGCTCGGCGGGATCGACGCCGGCATCGAGTTGTTGCCGGGTTCGCTGCACCGCGGCGGCGCTGGCGCCGCGGCGCATGAACACTTGCGTGACACTGACGCGCTCGGGCAGTGCGAAGCGACCGGGTTGAGCGTCGAGAAATCGCCTCAACTCTTCATCGCTCGGCTCGACGGCGCGCGCGTCCGCTTCCAGCGCCAGTCGTATGCGCTGCGCCAGGCGGCGCTGCACGACGAGATCGCTGCGCTGCAGGCCGAGCCCCAGCGCCTCGTCGTACAGAGCCGGTGCGCCGGCGTCGTCGCCGTCGAGGAATGCCATGTTACCGACCAGCCGCCGCTGCACGACCGGATCGTCGCGATCCAGGCCGCGCGCGCGGGCCGCCGCCGCCAACACCTCATCGGCACTTGCCGAGAGCTGCGGCGCGCCCGCACGCGCCGCGTCCTCTATCATTGGCGAGCGCGCACGACCGAGCGCGAACAGCGCCGCGCCGGCGAACAGGTACGACAACGCCGCGCGCCATCTCATGGTGCGTACCAGATCGGTGAGGTCCAGGCGCGCGCCTGGATGATGCGCGGATAGTTGGTGTCGCAACACGGCGCCTGCGCCTCTGAGACATGCGACGCATCGCTGCAGTCGACGTGCAGTGCAATGCACGCGTATGCGCTCCAGCGGCAGGTCGGCGTCTGCAGGATGCGCGCATAGTAGAACGCCGCCTGCTTGGCGTCGAAATGCGGATCGCGCCACACCGTGCACAGCTCGTCGAAGCCGCTGCCGCTGGTCTCACAGGTCGTCGGATCGACGCTGGCGCCGCCGTCACGCCCGGCGACATCGAACACCTGTTCGTGTGCCGTGCCGTCCTCCAGCCAGCCTTTGATGATCTGTACGCGCTGCAGCGGCGCGCTCGGCGGCAAGTCGCTGGCATCGCGCAGCGCCCAAATAGCGAATGCCGGTGCATCGGCGGCCGGCGGTGTCAGCTCGCCGCCCATCGGCACGCCGCGCGCGTAGCCCTGCGCGACGAAGTCGCGGCGGCCGCACATGTCGTCCGGCAGCGTCCAGCCGCCAAAGACGCGCACCACCATGCGCGGCCCGCTGGTGCCGTAGGCTTCGCGCCGCCGCATGGCGGCGAACAGCGCGTCGCGAGAATTCTCTTCCGCCCAGAGCACCGCGAGCCCGCCCGGGTTGAGCTCGATGTCGTCCGGTGGGCCGGCGGTCTGTTCGTCCGGCGGCGCACCTGCACCGCCATGGCCGAGGAACGTGTCGGGACGCACGCCGCCGGCCGCGGCTATGTGCGAGTCGGTGCCGGCGATGAATCCATACTGAAACGGATTGACGCCCAACCGCTCGCGTTGTGCCAGACCGACCTTCAAGGCATTGCGCACGAAGCTGGTCGCCGGCGCCTGTTGTGCGGTCCACGGCAGGAAGTTCGCCTGGAAGTTTTGATACGGCAGCTTCTCGAAGCCACACAGCTCGTCGGTCGTCTCGGGGCCGAGGCGGCATTCGGACTCGCCCTTGTGTTGCATCATCTCGACCAGCGGCTCGCCGTCGTGGCGCAGCTGCGCCGTGGCGCGGCCGAGCGGCTCGCCGTTCGCTTCGACCGGATCGAACATCAGGCCGTTGCTGAGGTTCGAGTTGTGCGGAATCGTCAGTACGTCACAGCGGCCGCCGGCGCCCGGACATTCCCGCTGCAGTCGCTCCAACAGATGTGCCGGCTGCGGTTCCTCGACATAACTCAGCGGCAGCTCCGGGACGTCGTCGTTTCGAAAGATGACGTTGCGATGCAGATTGTTCGTGCCCGGGCTGCCGCTCCACTCGTAGGCGACGAAGCTGGTGAAGCGGCACGCGTCGCTGCGGTCGTACGCCGCTTCCGCCGCCTCGCGCACGATCCGCCACGGCGTGCGGCCGGCGGCGCGACAGATCGCACCGTCTTGGCCGCAGAACGCGAAGCGCTTCGGCGTCGGGTTGTTGTAGGTCTGCGAATTGACCATGAAGAAGGCCAGCCGCGGCCAGCGCCGATAGATGAAGCACGGCAGGGATGCATAGCCGGGCAGGTCCGGGCTGTGGCAGACCTCCACTTCGCCGAACAGCTCGGCGTGATCGGTGACGGCGGCGAAGTCGAGCGGGCGATCGAGCTGCAGATGGCGCAACGGCTTGCCGTCGCGGTCGAACGGCTGCACGCCGAGCGGCTCGCCCTTGGCGAAGCGGTACGCGTCGGCCGGCATGGCGCGGGTGCCCTGCGTGCTGGCGTCGAGCGACAGCCCGGTATGCACGTGCAGGTCGCCGAAGAACGGGCGCCGCAAGGGGTCGTAATCGGCACACGGCTGCCGCGTCTCGCTGCGCGTGAACGGCACCCCAGACGGCTGCGCCGCGGCGGGCGACCGCGAGACCGCGAGCAGTGTCAGGATCGCGGTCGAGGCCGGGCCGATGCGCACCGGTGACGTATATCGGCCGGGGTTGGTGGTTGCCACGCATGCCTGTCGCATGCGGCCGCCGCGCGCTTGCCGCTTGCGTAATCGCGCCGGGCAGGCGAAGCACAGCGGATGACCCGGGGGGAGGGCTGATCATGCCGGAGGAATTCGCGCCCGCGCGCGCTTCATCATTGCCCATCGTCGTCGCCGTGTTGCTGGCCGCCGGCCTCGCCGGCGCGGGTGCCTACATCGCGCAGCTGCGCGGTGAGGTGACGACGCTGCACGCGCAGCTCAAGGCGCAGGCAGACCAACTGCAGCCGTTCGCCGACGTCGCCAAGACGGCGTATCCCGACGCCGATGTCGCGACCGGCCTCGGCTCGGTGGCGCAACGCCTCAACGAGCTGATGCGCGCCAGCGCGGCGCAGCCGGCCGACTTCATGCCGCCCGACAAGCAGCAGGCGATGCTCGAGGTGCTGCGCAATCAAACCAGCACGGACCGCAAGGCGTGGATCCTCGCGCCGCAGAACAACGCCGAAGCCGTCGGTGCCCAGCTGGCGTTGCAGAAGATCTTTCAGCAGGCCGGCTGGCCGGTCTTTACGGCGCGCACGCCGTATCCGCTCAAGGCCGGCGTGCTGGTCTTGGCGGGCGACGAGACGCCGCCGGCGTACGTCGACTCGGTCAGCGAAGCGCTGACGGCCGGCGGCCTGGACGCGCAGTATCTGACCGGCTATCGCGCCTTCGTCACCGACCGCAAAGCGCAGAATCCCAAGTGGGTCGGACCGGAGCTGCAAGACGATCAGACCTATTTGATCGTCGTCGGCTCGCGCCCGAAGCCGAAAGCAGCCGACAGCGCGACGAGCGAGTGAGCGAGCCGGCGCGCGCCGTCAGGCGCGCGCCGTGACCACCCAGCTGGCCGAGTCCATGCGCACGCCGTCGGCGCCTTGATACGGCTTCAACGCCTCGCGCACGGCGGCGATCACCAGCGGCACCACCGCGGGGTCGGCGGCGTCGCGCAGCGCGCGCGCCGCCGGGCCCATCTTCAACGCGAAGTCGACCGTCGCATCGAGGTCGCGCCCGCCGCCGATCAGCAGCTTCATCTGGACGGACTCGAGCGCGACGTCGGAGAACCCGGCGCGATCGAGAATACCGCGCACGTGGTCGGGATCGGCGAAGGCGAATGGGCCGGGTGCGCCAGGTGCCGGCAGCGGCGGGGGCGATAGGTGCTGCAGCGCGGCGGTCATCGGCAGCAGCATCCACGGATTGTCGGCGATACCCTGCCAACACACGAACGCGACGCGGCCGTTGGGCCGCAAGGCGCGGCGCAGATTGCTGAACGCCGCCGTCGGATCGGCGAAGAACATGACGCCGAAACGCGAGAAGACAATGTCGAACGAGGCCGGCTCGAAGTGATGCGTCTGTGCGTCGGCCTGCATGAACGTCGCAACGACATTGGCCGCCGCCGCGTTGCGCCGCGCTTGCTCCAGCATCGGCGCCGAGATGTCGGCGCCGAGCACCGAGCCGTCGGGCGCGACGCGGCGCGCCAGCTCCAGCGTGGTGTCGCCGCAGCCGCAACCGACGTCGAGCACGCGCTCTCCGGCCGCGAGGCCGGCGCGCTGCATCGCCGCCTGACCGAGCGGACGAATCTGCGCATCGATGAGCGCCTGCACTGCCACCCAGGTTTGGCCCGCCTGCTCGTTCCAATAAGTGACCTGCTCGTCGTTCGGTCCGCCGCTGCCCTGTGCGGTCATCGCTCCTCCTACGCTTTGGCGCTGGGCCGCGCCGAGACGGCGGCGTGCCAGCGCGTCAGGTTGGCCAGCTCGGCGGGGATGCGAATCTTGCTGACGCGGCCGAAGTCGATCCCGCACAACGCGGTAATGTCCGCGATCGTATAGCGCGGCCCGGCGATGAACTCGCGGCCGGCGAGCTCGCGATCCACCCAGCGCATGGTGGCCTCGGCGTGGTTGCGGCTGACCTCGCCCCACTCCGCCACCTGCGGGATGCGCCCGGCGAAGAACGGATGGCCGTTGCGGAACACCTGCGTGATCGGCCCGAACAGCTCGAGCTCCATGCGGCGCTGCCACATCTCGACGACGGCCCGATCACGCGCATCGACGCCCATGAGCGCCGGCTCGGGATTGGTCTCTTCGAAGTAGCGGCAAATGGCGATGCTCTCGGCGAGGTATGTCCCGTCGTCGAGTTCCAGCACCGGCACGCCGCCGGTGGGATTCTTGGCGCGAAACTCCGGCTGGCGATTCGCCGCGCCGACGATATCGACCTGCTCGGTCGGCACCGAGATCCCCTTCTCGGCCAAGAAGACGCGCACGCGGCGTGGATTTGGCGCGGTCTGACTGTCGTAGAGCTTCATGCAATCTCCCTCCCCGCTAAGGGCCAGCGCTACGCCCGCACGCGCCGCATCGCAAGCACGCAGCGGAATAGGAACACAGATGAACACAGTGTCGACCTCCGCTTTGGGGATTCGCGTCACAACGGGTAGCGCTCGAGGCGGCGCAGGCGACGCCACAACGCGGGCCACTGCGTTGGCAGGCGGTGACAATAGGCGATGAAGCCCGGCAGCGTGGCGAACTGTTTCTCCGCCGCGGCGAAGTGCGGGTCGGCGCGCAGCGTCTGCTCCTGGCGCACCGGCGGCGGCGTGTCGGGATCGGCGCGGAAGCGGCGCACGTAGTCGAGCAGGCGCCGGTGATAGTCTGGATCTTCGACGATCGCGCCGATGGTGGCGTGGCGCGGATGCGTGCCGTCGACCATCGACTGCACCTGTCGCTCGAAATCCTCGAGCCCGTCGGGGAACATCTGGATGAGCTGCAGATCGTAAACCGGATTGAGGTGCACGACCTGCATGACGTGGCCGACGATGGTGTCGCGCTCGGACAGGAAGCCGGTCGGGTCGAGCATCGACACCGGGTCGTCGAGCACGCGCAGCAGCTGGTGGAAGCCGAACGAAATGCCCTTCTGGCGATAGTAGTCGCGCGACGCGGGCTCGATGACGAAGCGCAACATGTCGAGGCCGCCGAACAACATCTGACCGCGCGTCGGCCGCGCGTCGATATACCCTTTGGATTGCAACGTGCGCAGCCGGCGGTCGATCTCGGCGCCGTCGACGTACAAACGCACGGTGCGCGCCAAGCGCCGCAGCTTGCCGCCGATCTGGCGCGGCCCGCCGATCGCCTGCGCCATCAGCCGCAACGGACCGGCGGTGAGGCGCGCGGACTCCATGCCGAGAGACTAGAGATGAAAGACGAAGGACAAAAGACCGGGCACCGGCTCGCTTCGTTTCTGACGTGGTCTTCTGTCTTTCGTCCTCAGTCGCTCGATTCGACCTGCAGCCGATACGCGTCGCCGTCGCGCACGACGCGGCCGGCGCTGGGGCCGGCGAAATGCGTACCGATCAACAGCGTGTTCGACTTGGCCAGGGCGCTGAACATCTCGTGCCGCGTCTCGGTCGAGCGGCGCGCGTCGTAGTCGACCACTGCCGCCCAGTCGGGCCGCGCCATCTGGCACGGGTGGTGTAGAAAATCGCCGCTGATGATCGCCTCTTCGCCGCGCGAGGCGATGCGCACGCTGACGTGACCCGGCGTGTGACCGATGGTCGGCAGCAAGCTCACTTCGTCGCAGAGTCGATGATCGGTGGCGATCAGGTCGACCGCGCCGGCGTCGAACACCGGCCGCACCGAATCCTCGAAGACCGTGACCTGCTCCGGCCAGTCGCGCTGTGCGCGCCAGTAGTCGTACTCGCTGCCGGCCATCAGGTAGCGCGCATTGGGAAAGGTCGGCACCCAGCGACCGTCGACCAGCATCGTGTTCCAGCCGACGTGATCGACGTGCAGGTGCGTGCACAACACCGTGTCGACCGCCTCGCGCGGCAGGCCGGCCGCGGCGAGGTCCTGCAGAAACGGCCCATGGCGATCGTTCCACGCCGGCGCCATGCGCCCCTGCTTGTCGTTGCCGAGGCAGGTATCGACGACGATGCGCCGCGTCGGCGTCCGCACCAACAGGGCATGCACGCTCGCCTTCAGGCGCCCGTCCGCGTCCATGAAGTGCGGATAGAGCCAGCGCATCGGCTGCACGATCTCGCGCTTTGCCTGCGGCAGGAGGAATCCCATCCCGCCCGTCGCCTCGAGCTCGACGAGCTTGGTCACCGTCACATCGCCGATTCGCCACGTCTGCATGCGGGCACAGGATAGGCGCTTCGATCGCACCCTGAAAGCGCGCGATCAGGATGCGGCGCTGAATGTCCACGGCAGCGCGTCGAGGTCGACATTGCCGCCGGTGAGCACGATGCCGACGCGGCGCAGCGGCCGGCGCGTGACCAGCGTGCCGAAGGCGGGCGACAACACCGCCGCCAGCGTCACGGCGGCGCTGGGCTCGACGAGCAGCTTGGCGCGCTCCCACAACAGGCGCATGGCGGCGACGATCTCGTCGTCGGAGACCGTCACGACCGCGTCGACCAGATCGCGCACGATCGGCCAGGTCAGCGTGCCGAGGCTGGTGAGCAAGCCGTCGGCGATGGTGTGCGGCGCCGTCTGCGCGATGAAGTGACCCGCCGCTTTGGCGCGTGCCGCGTCGTCGGCGCCGGCCGGCTCGGCGGCGATCACTGCGAGATCGGCATCGAGCCCTTTGGCAACGAGCGCCGCACCGCTGATCATGCCGCCGCCGCCGATCGGCGCGATGATCGCGTCCAGGCCCGGCGCATCGCTCAGCAGCTCCAGCGCCGCGGTGCCCTGCCCGGCGATCACCGCCGCGTCGTCGAACGGCGGCACCAGCACCGCGCCCGTCTCCGCCTGCACCGCCGCCGCTGCGGCTTCACGCGCCGCCTGTGTTGGCTCGCACAAGACGATGCGGCCGCCGTACTCCTGCACGGCGCGCTGCTTCAAGCGCGAGGCCGTGTGCGGCATGACGATGTGCGCCGCGATGCCGCGCCGTCTCGCCGCCAATGCCAGCGCGGCTGCGTGGTTGCCGGAACTATGCGTCACCACGCCGCGCGCCGCATCGGCAGCGGACAAGCTCAGCACCGCGTTGCTGGCACCGCGGTATTTGAAGGCGCCGACCTTCTGCAGGTGCTCACACTTGAAGATCAGCTCGCGTCCGGCCATCCGGTCGAGCGTCGCGCACGTGGCGAGCGGCGTGTGATGCACGACGCCGTGCAGGCGCGCGGCGGCGGCGCGGATCTCAGTCAGAGTCATCCGAGAAAGCGCTCTCGAGCGGGCGTGGATGCGAAATGGTCGTGGTTGGCAGGAGATCGCGGCGGGCGGCCTTCAGCCGTGCCGCCGCCTGCGTCGTATGGCGCCGGCGGGCTATTGCAGCCACCGGCGACAGCCGGACTGGTCGAGGATCGGATCGAGCGCCGACTTGTCCGCGACCGCGGCATAGCGCGCCTTGAGCGCGGCGAGCGATTTGGCGTGGTACTTCTGCGGCTCCTGCGAGAAGGCGGTGCCTCCCAGATCGACCGTGAATGTCTTCTCGCCGGCGGCGAGCGCCGTGGCATTGGCCGTCGACCACGGCAGGAACGTGGCAGCGATTTCATCGTGCAGCAGCGGCATCAACGTCGGCGCCAGCGCCTCCCAAGGCTCAAAGACGCCGTCGACGCGCGGGCCGAGCATCTCCTGAATCCATTTGGCCACACGCGGCGCGCTGCCGCGTATCAGCGCCGCGGGCGTGGGGTCGATCGACAGCTCGTACAGCTGCCCGAACAGGCCGAAATCCGCCAGCGCCGGCCGGCCGCCGAACACATAGGGGCGCGCCGCGAGGTGCTTCTCGAGGATTGCGAGCAGGCGCCGATACGACGCTTCGATCGGCTCCTTGGTCGCCGCGGTCGAGCCGACGAACGACAGGCGCGGAATCATGCGCGCCTTGATCATCTCGACGCCGCCCTGCACCGCTTCGTCATCGAGGCCCGGCATCTGACTACGCGCCAGGCGCTCGCCGGCGACGCGCTGATCGGCTTCGTAGAACCAGCGGTAGTGGAACATCGGCTTGTTGCCCCACTCGTCGGCGTACTCCTCGATCAACGCCGAAATGAACGCGCATGCGGCATCGGGCGGAATGATCGAGGGCTCGGGCCGCTCGCGCTCCAACTGCTCGATGATCGGCGTCGAGTCCTGCAACCCCTTGCCGTCCGGCGTAACCAGCAACGGGATGAGTGGCAGCTTGGCGTACTTGCGGAACTCGTCCTCGACCGCCGGGCTGCGCACGATCCACTCGTGCGGGATCTGCTTGAAGCGCAGGTACGAGCGCACCTTCATTGAATAGGGCGACAGCTCGTTGCCGTAGATGCGGTACGACTCAGGCATCGAATCCTCCTTCACGCCTCAAAACCGACGAGGACGAAAGACGCATGACGAAAGACCAAAGACCGGTTCGCCCGCCTGGTCCTGCGTCTTCGCGTTCAGTCTTCGTCCTTGGTCTTTGATCGTTCGTCTTGTGATCGTTCGCTCTCATGTTCGCCATCCGCTCAGCTTGCGCCGATGAAGTCCTGCACGACGCGCGCCAGGACCTCGCCTTGATCTTCCTGCAGGAAGTGCCCGCCGTTGGTGATCGTCGTGTGCGGCTGTCCGGCGCAGCCGGGAATGTCGCGCTGAAAGACGGCGTCGAAACCGTGCGTCACCGGATCGCGATCGCTGAACGCGGTGAGGAACGGCTTCCGCCAACGCCGCAGCTCTGCCCACGCGGCGCGATTCGCCGGCGCCGCCGGATCATCCGGCGTGATCGGCACGAGCAGCGGGAACTGCCGCGCGCCGGCCGTGAAGCGGGCGTCGGGAAACGGCGCGTCGTAGGCCGCGATGACGTCGTCGCTCAGCGCTGTCGCGCAGCCGCCCTTGATGATGCCGCCGACGTGGAAGCGCGGCGTCGACTGCGAATACTCGCGCCAGGCCAGGAACGCCGCACCGGGCTCTTGGTCGCCGGTGGGCAAGAAGGTGTTGGCGGCGACGATGCGTGCGAAGCGATCGCCGTGCTCGGCCGCCAGGCGCAATCCGAGCAGGCCGCCCCAGTCTTGGCAGACCAGCGTGATGCTGCGCAGATCGAGTGCTTCGACGACGGCGCGCAGCCAATCGACGTGCGCTTGATACGTGTAGGCGCCGCGCTCGGCCGGCTTGTCGGAACGACCGAAGCCGACCAGGTCGGGCGCGATGCAACGATGTCCGCCGGCGCTCAGCAGCGGGATCATCTTCCTATACAGGTACGACCACGACGGCTCGCCGTGCAGGAGCAGCACCGGCGCCGCCTGACGCGGGCCTTCGTCGAGGTAGTGGACGCGCAGCCCGGCCACGTCGAGGTAATTGGGCGCGAACGGATAGCCTGGGAGCCCGGCGAAGCGCGCATCAGGTGTGCGAAGTACGTCCATCGATCTTCCTCATGACGCTTCCGAAAAACGGCCCGTCTCCCTTCTCTTGTCTGCCACAGCCTGTAAAGCCCTAGTTGTTCGCGTCGCCAGTGAACGATACGTAGGAGGCTCCGCGCACCGCGTCATAGTCCCCGCTTCGATCTGGAGGTTTGCCATGGCGAAAGACACGCTAACCGTCACCGACAATCGCACCGGCAAGTCCTACGAGCTGCCGATCGAGCTCGGCGCCATCCGCGCAGCCGACCTGCGCCAGATCAAGACCGACGCGGAAGACTTCGGTTTGATGGCCTACGATCCGGCATTCACCAACACCGCGTCGTGCAAGAGCCGCATCACGTTCATCGACGGCGACAAGGGCATCCTGCGTTATCGCGGCTACCCGATCGAAGAGCTGGCCGAGCACAGCAACTACCTGGAGACCGCCTACTTGATCGTGAAGGGCGAGTTGCCCGACGTGAAGCGCTTCGAGATGTGGCGCCACAACGTCACCGTCCACACCTTCGTGCACGAGAACATCAAGCAGTTCCTCGATGGCTTCCGCTACGACGCGCACCCGATGGGCATGCTGGTCAGCACCGTCGGCGCCATGTCGACCTTCTATCCCGAAGCCAAGAACGTCGACGACACCGAGAGCCGCCGGTTGGAGACGCGCCGCCTGATCGGCAAACTGCCGACGTTGGCCGCCTTCGCCTATCGCAAGACCAAGGGCCTGCCGTACGTCTATCCCGACAACGAGCTCAGCTACACCGGCAACTTTCTGCAGATGCTGTTCAAGATGGGCGAGCGCGTCTACAAGCCCAACCCGGTGCTCGAGCGCGCGCTCGATGTGCTGTTCATCCTGCACGCCGATCATGAGCAGAACTGCTCGACCAACGCCGTCCGCTCGGTCGGCAGCTCGCGCGTCGATCCCTATTCTGCCGTCGCCGCCGGCGTCGCGGCCCTTTACGGTCCGTTGCACGGCGGCGCCAACGAAGCGGTCATCCGCATGCTGCTGGAGATCGGCTCGGTCGATAAAGTTCCCACGGCGATCAAAGACTTCAAAGCCGGCAAGGGGCGCCTGATGGGCTTCGGCCACCGCGTCTACCGCAACTTCGATCCGCGCGGCACCATCATCAAGCAGCTCGCCTACGAGGTGTTCGAGGTCACCGGCAAGAACCCGCTCATCGACATCGCCCTGGAGCTGGAGCGCATCGCCCTGCAGGACGACTACTTCGTCTCGCGCAAGCTGTATCCGAACGTCGATTTTTACTCGGGCATCATCTACCAGGCGATGGGCTTCCCGATGACCATGTTCCCGGTGCTCTTCGCCATCCCGCGCGTCTCCGGGTGGCTGGCGCAATGGGCTGAGCTGTTGCGCGACTCGGAACAGAAAATCAGCCGGCCGCGCCAGCTGTTCATCGGCGAGGACACGCGCAAGTGGCAGCCGATCGAGCAGCGCCCCGAGCCGACCGACCGCGAAGAGGCGGTCAGCACGCAGATCTGACGTGCTGCACGATCGAGGATTAAAGACGAAAGACTAAGGAGCCCGGCGCAAACCGCCGTGGTCCAGTTCTCCGGTCTTTCGTCTTTTGTCCGTCCGTCGAGTGCCACTTTTCGGCGGCGCTACTCTCATCAGGCGGTGCTGCCAATCCGTGGCACTCGCGCCATGCCGGCGGGTAGTTCGCGTGTCGTCAAAAACGATGCTTGCGTGTCGCGTGGCACGGCCGCATAGTTGCTACGCGATGTCACGGCGATGGGCTCAGACGTCTCGTTAACTCACGCGAGTCCATCCGCCTCACTCGCCGGAGATTTCGTCTCCAGTTCCGCCGCGCCGCGCCGCAAACGCCACATCTGGCGCTTTGTCCTGTGGCCGCTGTTCGTCCTCAGCGTCGCCATCGCGGTCGGCTACGAGCTGCGCACCTCGGCGCTGCAGGCGTACCTGATTCCGCGCTACACGGCGAAGGTCTCGTACCACCTCGATCAGGGACCGAGCGCGAGCATCGCCTTCCCGCGCAGCGCGCCGTTCGACGATCGGCTCGGCTACTCGCGCATCGGCGAGTTCCAGCAGCGACTGGAAGAGCACGGCTTCGAAGTGCAGCAGCAAGCCGTGTCGTCGCCGGAGTTGCTGCGGCTGCTGAAGTGGGGCGTCGCTCCCCCGTACCGTGAGCCGCTGGTGCCCGGACTGATCATTCACGGCATGGATGGTTCCCCGCTGTACGATGCAGCGCGCTCACAGCGCGCGTTCCGGACCTTCGATGACGTGCCGGCGCTGTTGATCGACTCCATCCTTTATATCGAGAATCGCGAGCTGCTGGCTCCCGAGGATCCGCGCGCCAATCCGGCCATCGAATGGGACCGGCTGGCGAAAGCCAGCCTCCTGTATACCGGCAGCAAGCTCGGCATGTCCTTTCCCGTCCAGGGCGGCAGCACCCTGGCCATCCAGTTGGAGAAGTATCGCCATTCGCCGAACGGCCGCACCAACTCGCCGCTCGACAAGCTGCGTCAGGTCGCCGGCGCAAGCCTGAAGGCATACCGCGACGGCGCCGACACGCGCGATTGGCGGCGCGAGATCGTCGTCGACTACCTCAACACCGCGCCGCTGGCCGCGGCGCCCGGCTACGGCGAAATCTACGGCGTCGGCGACGGCCTGTACGCCTGGTTCGGCATGAACCTGGCCGACGTGAAAGCCGACCTGGCCGACGAGGCGCCGATTCCCGCCAAGGCGCGCGCCTACAAGCACGCGCTGGCGCTGCTCATCGGCCTGCGCGCGCCCACCTTCTATCTCCAGAAGGATCGCTTGGCGCTGAACGAGAAGGTGAACGAGTACGCACGCCTGCTGGCGCGCGATGGCGTCATCGACCCGGCCCTCGCCGCCGCCGTACCGCAGGCCCCGCTGGAGTTCCTCGATCGCGCCCCGGTCGCGCCGCCGCTGCCGTTCGCGCACAAGAAGGCGCCCAACGCCATTCGCACGACGCTGCTGCAGTGGCTCGATGTACCGAGCTTCTACGAGCTCGACCGCCTGCATCTCGAAGCCGACGGCACCATCGACGTGCCGCTGCAGAGCGCCGTCGAGCGCATGTTCTCCGATCTGACCGACGAAAAGTTCGTCAAGGCCAACGGGCTGACCGGTGAGCGGCTGCTGCGCAACGCCGATCCGAGTCAAGTCGTCTACAGCATGATGCTGTTCGAACGCACGCCCGGCGGCAATCTCCTGCGCGTCAACGCCGACAACCTCGATCGCCCGTTCGACATCAACGGCGGCGTCAAGCTCGATCTCGGCAGTACCGCCAAGCTGCGCACGCTGTCGCACTACTTGGGTGTGATCAGCATGCTGCGCGAGGAATTGGCCGGGCTCGATACGGCGGCGCTGAACGCCCGCGCGCGCGACCCGCGCACCGATCCGATCACGGCCTGGGCGGCGACCACGCTGGCCAAGCAGCCGAAGATCGACCTGGCGGATCTGTTGCAGCAGTCGCTCGACCGCTCGTACTCGAGCAATCCGGGCGAGACCTTCTTCACCGGCGGCGGCCAGCACGTCTTCAACAACTTCAAGAAGGGCGACAACGGCCCGATGCCGGTGCGCATGGCGCTGCGCAACTCGAACAACCTGGTCTTCATTCGAGTGATGCGCGATCTCGAGCGCTATCACCGCGCCCGCCTGCCCTACGACGCCGAAGCGGTGTTGAAGGATCCCAAGCACCTGGACCGCGAACGGCTCGTCACCGAGATGGCCGACGAGGAGTCGCTGCAAGTGATGGGGCACGCCTTCCATCGTTACGGCGGCCTGACGCCGGAGGCGGCGGTGGGCAAGCTGCTCGGCACCAAAGCCAAGTCGCCGCGCCAGCTCGCCGTCGCGTTTTACGCCTGGAAGATCGGCACGACGCCCGACGAGCTCGGCCAGTGGCTGCATGCCATGGGAGTGAGCGCAACGCCGGACGTGGTCCAGCAGTTGGCGCGCAGCTACGGCGGCCCGCAGCTCGGCTTGCTCGACTACGGCTACTTGCTCGGCCGCCAACCCTTGGAGCTGTGGACGGTCGGCGAGCTCGTGCGCGAGCCGGGGACGACTTGGCAGGCGCTGAGCGAGCGCAGCGCCGCAGTGCGCGGCCAAGTGTCGCAGTGGCTCTTCCGCCCCAGCGCGCGCAACGCACAGCAGCTGCGCCTGCGCATCAAGATCGAGCGCGACGCCTTCGCGCGCATGACGCCGTACTGGCAAGCCCTCGGCTTCCCATTCGCGCATCTCGTGCCGTCGTATGCCACGGCGATCGGCAGCTCGTCGGACCGCCCCGCGGCGCTCGCCGATCTCATGGGCATCATCGTCAACGACGGCGTGCGCCGCCCGATGCTGCGCCTGACGCGCCTGCGCTGGGGCGAAGGCACGCCGTACGAGACCGTCATGGCGCCGACGCACGACGACGGCGAGCAGGTCATGCGGCCGGAGGTGGCGCGGGCGCTGCGCGGCGTGCTCAGCGATGTGGTCGACAATGGCACCGCGCGCCGTCTCGCCGGCGCCTTCAAAACCCCCGACGGCAAGCCGATCGTCGCGGGCGGCAAGACCGGCTCCGGCGACAATCGCTTCAAGACGTTCGCACGCGGCGGCGGGGTAAAATCGTCACGCGTCGTCAACCGCACCGCCACCTTCGTCTTCTACATCGGCGAGCGCTACTTCGGCGTGTTGACCGCGTTCGTCCCGGGTCAGGAAGCCGGCGGGTACGAGTTCACCAGCGCGCTGTCGGTCAACGTCCTGCGCCTGCTGGCGCCGACCATCAACGCGCGCCTGGCCGGCAAGCCGCTGCCCGAGCCCGTATCGGCTCCCGGCGCCCTCGCCGGCGCGACCGCGCCGACGCGTACGGGCGGTTGAGGACAGACCAAGGACGCAAGACCAAAGATCGAAGGCCACTCCAGTCTTTGGTCTTTTGAGCTTTCGTCGTAGGTCGCCGTCTCCGTCACAACCGCCGCGCCGGCTCGACGATGGTCTCGGCGAGCTGATCGAGCAGCGCGCGGACGCCGTCGGGGTCGAATGCGATGGGCATGAGCGTGACTTGCTCGACGCCGGCGTCTCGGTAGCGCTGCACGGTGTCGAAGTCGGACGCTTGCATGTACGGACAGATGTTGATGCGCACCTCGGCACGCGTGCGACCGCGCGCGGCGAGCAGCGCGTCGAGCGCGCGCACGCGCTCGACGACGGCGTCTGGCAGAATGTTGAAGGCGAACCAGCCCTGACCGAGGTCGGCCACACGGCGGAGCGCCGCGTCGCTCTCGCCGCCGAAGTAGATCGGCGGATGCGGCTGCTGTAGCGGCTTCGGATACTGGCGGCAGGCCGGTAACGTGTAGAGCTCGTCGGCATATTCGGAGATCGCGTCGCACCACAGACGGCGCATCACCTCGAGATACGAGCGCGTACGCGCGGCGCGCCGCGCAAACGGCGCCTCCAAGGCGCGGAACTCTTCTTCCAACCAGCCGATGCCGACGCCGAAATCGAAACGGCCGTTCGACACCCAATCGAGCGAGGCGACGGCCTTCGCGGTGTAGACCGGATTGCGCTGCGGCACCAAGCACACGCCGGTGCCGAGCCGCACCCGCCTCGTCACCGCGGCGAGAAAATTCAGCGCCGCGAACGGGTCGAGCAGCCCCGACTCGTCCGGAATGGCGATCTTGCCGTCGTCTGCGTACGGGTAGCGCGAGCCGTACTCGTCGAACAGCACGACGTGCTCGCCGATCCAGATCGAGTGGAAGCCGCGCTCGTCGGCCGCGGTGCCGAGCGCGCGGATATAGTCTGCCGTCGCGAACGGCGATGCCATGGCAGCAAAGATTCCGATCTTCATGGCCGCGTCGGTAGCAGAGGCGCGACGAAAGACGAAAGAGAAAGGATGAAGGCCAAGAGACCTTGCTTTCATCTTCGTCCGTTGCGCCGCCGGCGTGACGTCCGGGAGTCGGCGGGCCCGCGCGGGCGAACGAGCGCGATCGTCGCACCAGGTGACGCTCGCGGTGGCGCTGCGCTACAGTGCGGCACCGTGCTCGATCGCTTTCATCCACTCGTCGCCGGTTGGTTCGCCGACACCTTTGCGGGGCCGACCGACGTCCAGCGCGCCGGCTGGGCGCATATCGCCGCAGGACGCGACACGCTGATCGCAGCGCCTACCGGCTCCGGCAAGACGCTCGCCGCATTTCTCTGGGCGCTGCACGATCTGACGACCCGCGCGGCCGACGGAACGCTCGAAGAGCGCATTTACGTCGTGTACGTGTCGCCGCTCAAAGCGCTCGGCAACGACATCCAGCAGAACCTGCAAGGTCCGCTGGGAGCGATCGCGGCGCGGGCCGCCGCCGCCGGGACGCCGTTGCCCGAGCTTCGCATTGCCGTCCGCACCGGTGACACGCCGGCACGCGAGCGCGCAACGCAGATGCGGCGGCCGCCGCATATCCTGATCACGACGCCCGAATCGCTCTACATCCTGCTCACCGCGGCCGGCAGTCGGGCACTGTTGGCTGGTGCGTCGGCACTGATCATCGACGAGATCCACGCCGTCGCAGCCGACAAGCGCGGTGCACACCTGGCGCTGAGCGTGGAACGGCTCGACCGTCTCACCGGCAATCGCCTGCAGCGCATCGGCTTGTCGGCGACGCAGAAGCCGATCGAAACCGTGGCGCGGCTGCTGGTCGGCGCGGCGCGGTGCGAGGCCGACGGCACGCCGCGCTGTGCGATCGTCGACGCCGGCCATCGCCGCGCGCTGACGCTGAGCGTCGAGACGGTCGATCACGAGCTCGGCGGTCTCGCCAGCCAGGCGCTACGCGGTGCGGTGTTCGATCGCATCGCCGAGCTGGTGCGCCAGCACCGCACGACGATCGTCTTCGTGCACACGCGGCGGCTGGTCGAACGGGTCGCACACGCGCTCGGCGAGCGCCTCGGTGTCGAGCGCGTCGCCGCGCACCACGGCAGCATGTCGCGCGAGTCGCGCCTGGCCGCCGAACGCGGATTGAAATCCGGCGCCGTCCCGGTGGTGGTGGCGACCGCGTCGCTCGAGCTCGGCATCGACGTCGGCCACGTCGACCTCGTCTGCCTGCTCGGCGCGCCGCGCGCCATCGCGACGCTCCTGCAGCGCGTCGGCCGTTCGGGCCACTCCCTCGGCGCCGTGCCGCGCGGGGTATTGTTCCCGCTGACGCGCGACGAGCTGCTGCAATCGGCCGCCGCGGTGCGCGCCGTCGAGCAGGGGGCGCTCGACGCGTTGCAGATTCCGCAGAACGCGCGCGACGTGCTGGCACAACAGATCGTAGCGGTCGCCGCCGGGGAAGGGGCGATCGAGGTCGAAGCGCTGTGGGCGCTGGTGCGGCAGGCTGTGCCGTTTCAGCACTTGGCACGGACCGATTTCGACGCGGTGCTGGCGATGCTGGCCGACGGCGTCTCGACGCGCCGCGGCCGGCGCGGCGCGCTCGTACATCTCGACCGCGTCAACGGCGTCGTACGACCGCGCCGCGGCGCGCGGCTGACCGCCATCACCTGCGGCGGCGCCATCCCCGACATGGCCGACTACGCGGTCGTCGATGACGGCAGTGGTCTGCGCATCGGCACGATCAACGAAGACTTCGCCATCGAGAGCCTGCCGGGCGATGTTTTTCAGCTCGGCCATCACGCCTGGCGCATCCGCCGCGTATCCGGCGGCGAGGTGCGCGTGGTCGATGCCGCCGGTGCGGCGCCGACGATGCCGTTCTGGCTCGGCGAGGCGCCCGCGCGCACGGCGGAGCTGTCGGCGGCTGTCGCCGAGCTGCGCCAAGACGTCGCGGCGCGCGTCGCGGACCCGGCCGCGGCAGCGCGCTGGTTGATGGCCGACACGCGCGTCGACCTCGGCGGCGCCGAGCAAATCGTCGACTACGTGCGCGCGACGCTCGCCGTGCTCGGCGCCGTGCCGACCACGGACACGATCATCGCCGAGCGGTTCTTCGACGAGGGCGGCGGCATGCAACTGATCGTGCACGCGCCGTTCGGCGGTCGCATCAACCGCGCCTTCGGCTTGGCGCTGCGCAAACGCTTCTGCGTCAGCTTCGACTTCGAGCTGCAGGCGGCGGCGACCGACGACGGCATCCTGCTCTCGCTCGGCGAGCAGCACAGCTTCCCGCTGGAGAGCGTCTTCGGCATGGTGCGGGCGCACCGCTTCCGCGACGATCTCGTGCAAGCGGCACTTGCCGCGCCGATGTTCGGCAACCGCTGGCGCTGGAACGCGGCCCGCGCGTTGGCTTTGCCGCGCTTCAGCGGCGGCCGCCGCGTACCGGTGGCGCTGCAGCGCATGCGCGCCGAGGATCTGTTGGCCGCGGTGTTTCCGGCGCAGGCGGCGTGCGGCGACAATCGCAGCGGCCCGCTCGAGCCGCCCGATCATCCGCTGGTCAACGAGACGCTGGACGATTGCTTGCACGGCGCGATGGACGTCGACGGCTTGGCCGCGCTGCTCGCACGCATCGAGTCCGGCGCCGTACGAACCATCGCAGTCGACAGCGCCGCGCCGTCGCCGATGTCGCACGAGTTGCTGAGCGCCAACCCGTACGCTTTCCTCGACGATGCGCCGCTCGAAGAGCGCCGCGCCCGCGCCGTGTCGCTGCGCCGCATCGATCCGGATCTCGCCGCCGGCGTCGGCGCGCTCGATGCGGCGGCGATCGACGCGGTGCGCCAGCAAGCCTGGCCGGCGCCGCGCGATGCCGAGGAGGCGCACGACGCGTTACTGACGCTCGGCGTGCTGCCCGAAGCCGACGCCAATGCGTGGCGCATATGGCTCGAGCCGCTGCGCGCGGCCGGCCGTGTGCAATGGGTGGTATCGTTCGACCGTCCCATGCAACGCGCTGCAATTGCCGTCGAGCGCTGCGGCCTGGCGACGGCGATCGGCTGGCGCGTGACGGAAACAGCTGGGCGCGACGACGCTGGCGCGCCGCTCGAGCGCCTCGACGCGGTGCGCGAGCTGGTGCGCGGCTGGATGGCTTGCGTCGGTCCCATCGGCGCTGCCGCATTGGCGGCGCGACTCGGCCTGCCCGAAGCGGACGTCGGCGCAGCCCTGGAGCAACTCGAGGGCGCCGGCTGCGTATTGCGCGGCCGCTTCTCACCGGCGGCGCCGGAGCTCGAATGGTGCGAGCGCGGCTTGCTGGCGCGCATCCACCGCCGAACGCTGGATCGACTGCGCCAGGAGATCGAGCCGGTGCCGCCGGCGGTATTCATGCGCTTCCTGTTCGTCTGGCAACACGTGGCCCCCGGAACCCTGCTGCGCGGCCGCGACGGTGTGCGGCTGGTCGTGGCGCAGCTGCAGGGCCTGGAGCTGCCGGCGCCGGCGTGGGAGCGCGACGTGTTGCCGGGACGCATCGCCAACTACGACCCGGCCGACCTGGAGCATCTCTGCTTGGCTGGAGAGGTCGTGTGGGGCCGCCTCGCGCTCAGCGAGCCCGATGCCGATAGCGAGACGGAGACGCGCCCGCGTGTCGGCGGCCTGCGCCGCAGCGCCGCGATCGCTCTGGCATTGCGCGCCGATCTGCCGGACCTGCTGGCGCCGCAGGCCGACCAGCGCGCCGCCATCGCCGGCTGCAGCGCCACCGCGCAGGCGGTGCTCAGCATGCTCGCGCAGCGCGGCGCGTCCTTCCTGCCCGATCTGACTCGCGGGCTCGGACGACCCGAGGCCGACATCGAAGAAGCGCTGTGGGAACTGGTCGCCGTTGGGCTGGTGACCGGCGATGGCATCGCCGGGCTGCGCCAACTGCTGCGCGGCGGCAGCGCCGGCCAGGCGCCGCGCGCGCTGCATTTGCGCGCGCTGCGCGGCGGCGCGGCGCGGCGGCTCGCACCAGCCGGCCGCTGGTCGCTGCTGCGCGACCCCGATGCGCCGCAAGGGCCGAAGAGCGCAGCCGTCGCCGGATCGTCCTCACCCACCGATCAGCAAGCCGAATCCGCGGCGCGCCGGCTGTTGCTGCGCTGGGGCGTGCTGTTCCGCGATCTGCTGCTGCGCGAGCGGCACCTGCCACCGTGGCGAACGCTGCTCGCGGCATTGCGGCGTCTCGAAGCGCGCGGGGAGATTCGTGGCGGGCGGTTCGTCGCCGGCTTCGTCGGCGAGCAGTTCGCGTTGCCAGAAGCGCTCGACGCGCTGCGTAGCGTGCGCCGGCGGCCGGCTGCTGGAGAGATCGTGGTGGTGAGCGCCGCCGATCCGCTCAACCTGGTCGGCATCGCCATGCCCGGTACGCGGGTGTCGCCGTTCGGCGCGGCGACCGTCACCTACCGCGACGGCGTGCCACTCAGTGCCGGCGCTCCAGCCGAGCGTCTCGGCGGCGAGGTTTGACGAGGCGCGCCGCCGAGTGACGCGCCGAATTCGGCGCCGTGATCTGAGTCGTCGCCGCGGCGCGGCGCGGCGGGTCTGAAATAGTCTGATTGTCCCCAAGCAGCGCGCAGCCGCGCGTCGCGCGGCTGCGCGGACGAGGATGCCCGCCGCCACGCAGGAACAGACGACGACGCGAGCCGTGACCGGTGCGGCCTCAGGCGGCCTGACGGATGCCGCGGCCGATCTCGCGGCGCCCGCGATGCAGCCAGCCGCGCACGCGACGCCGCACCCAGGCCGGCTCGAGTTGCATCAGCTCGCAGACGCGCAGGAACGCGAAGGGCCAGCCGCGGTCGTCGGCGCGCACCCAGCGCAGCGCCGCCGCGACTTGAATGTGGTCGCGACCATCGGCCCGCTGCCAACGGATGTCGGCCATCGCCTGCGCCAGGACCGCGGCCGCCAGACCGAGCTCCGACGTCCAATGCGAAGCTGAGGGCAATTGTGCAGGTACGATCTCGCCGCCTGTGAGCATCTGGCGCAAGACGGTGAGTTGTTCGGCTTCCTCTTCCTCTTGCCAGCGCTTGTTGTGGGCTTGCTGATCGGTGGCGACGCTCATGTGTCCTCCAAGGTGTTGTTCAACCAGATCGCACTCGAGTCCCACCAAGTTCCGTGCCGTGTTCGGTGCGTGGCGATTTGCGGTCGCATCAGCCACTGTCGTTCTCGGTGAGTCACGGGCTGTGATGTGCGGCGTGTCATCAAACGAAGAGAAACGCGGAGTACGTTAATAAAATGCTGCTGCATCGGGTGTGCGTGTTCTGCGGCTCAAGTCGCGGAGCTGAACAGGCATTCAGCGACGCTGCGATCGCGCTCGGCCGGACGCTGGCGACACAGGGGTTGGCCCTGGTGTACGGCGGCGCCAGTGTCGGGTTGATGGGCCGACTCGCCGACGCGACCTTGCAAGCCGGCGGCGAGGTAATCGGCGTCATCCCGCAATCCATCGTCGACCTCGAGGTCGCGCACCGCGGCATCGCCGACCTGCGAATCGTCGCATCGATGCACGAGCGCAAGGCCCTGATGGCGGAGCTGGCCGACGCCTTCATCGCCCTGCCCGGTGGCCTCGGAACGCTCGACGAGCTGTTCGAGATTCTCACCTGGGCGCAGCTCGGCCTGCACGGCAAACCCGTCGGCCTGCTGGATGTCGCCGACTATTTTGCCCCGTTGTTGTCGTTCCTCGACGGCGCCGTCCGCACACGCTTCATCGCACCGACGCACCGATCGATGTTGCTGCTCGACACCGATCCCGCCGCATTGCTCGAATTGTTCCGCGTCTACGTCCCGCCAGCGCCGTTCAAGTGGGTGGATCGGTAATCGGTAGGAGGTGCGAAAGTGCTGATGGATGTGCTCGCGTCCTGAGCGCGGACGTGGAGGCGGACTGCGCAGTGCAGACCCGCGTCCGCACCTCCGCACCTCCGCGCGCGCGCAGCCTTGCCAACCTCCGGCCCCGCGGTCAGAATGTGCGGGCCGCCGAGTCGGCGGCGGTGAACGCAACTCAGCAAGAGGGGGCGAGCATGACGGCGGCAACTCGGTGGATGATCGCGGGCGCAGCGGTGCTCGGATTGGTGGCTAGCGCCAGCGCGCAGGAAGTGGCTACCGGCGTTTTCAAGAACGCCGACGGCAAGGACGTCGGCACGGTGCGCATCGAGCACATCTCCAGCGCCACGCTGTTCCTGATCAAGGTGCACGATTTGTCGCCGGGACAGCACGGGTTGCACATTCATAGCGTCGGGCAGTGCACGGCGCCGACGTTCGATTCGGCCGGACCGCACTGGAATCCGCTCGGCAAGAAGCACGGCAAGGAGTCTCCGGACGGGCCACACCTCGGCGATTTGCCGAATCTGGTCGTCGGCGCCGACGGCAAGGCGGAGGCGCAGTTCAATTTGGAAGGCATCACCTTGCGCGGCGAGGGCAACATCCTCGACGGCGACGGCGCTTCGATCGTCATTCACGCCGGGCAGGACGACTACAAGACCGATCCGTCGGGCAACTCTGGCGCACGCATCGCTTGCGCCGTCATCGGCCTCGACCAGCGGCAGGAATAAGCCCAGCATCGGTCCGCGGCGGCGAGGCTGGTGCGCCGCCACGGATCGACGCTGGCTTCACCCGAACGTCGCCGCCCGTGTCCGCGCTGCGCTTCGTCGTCTACTCCGACTATCTCTGCCCCTGGTGCTTCAATGCCGCCGTGCGGCTGCGCCGCGTGCGGGACGAGCTCGACGGCGCCCTGACGCTCGACTGGCGCAGCTACCTGCTGCGCCCGCACGCCGATCCCAACCGCACGCTGGAGCGTTTCCGAGCCTATACGCAGTCGTGGCTGCGACCGGCGGCAGAGCCCGACGCGGGCACTTTCCAAGTCTGGCAAAGCGACGCCGGCCCGCCGTCGCAGAGCCTGCCGCCGCATCTGGTCGCCAAGGCGGCCAAGCGGCTCGGCGACGATGCGTTCGATCGCATCCATCAAGCGCTGCTGCGCGCCTATTTCACCGATAACCGCGACATCACCGATCCGGCCACGCTGCGCGCCATCTGGTCGGAAGTCGGCCTGCCGGGCGCAGCGCTCGCCGCCGCCGACGATCCGGCGATCGCGCGCCAGGTGGTTGACGAGCACAACGAAGCCATCCAGCTCGGGCTCACCGGCGTGCCCGCGGTGCGCGCCGCAGGCAGCGACGTCCCCGTCCTCGGCTGCCAACCGCTCGAAACCTACCGCCGTTGGGCGCGCAAGCTGCTCAGTGCTGCTGAGCAAAGGATCAAAGAAACCACAGATGAACACAGATGAACGCAGATGGATCCCGAAGCGACCGTACTAAGGTTGCGAGTCCCCTCAACGCATCGCGAGGTTTTTTGAAATTTGCGGATGCCGCGTCGTCGCCACGCCGCGACCTCAGTGCCGCAGCCGCCGGATTTGTCCGCAGCTCTCTGTGTTCATCTGTGCTGTCCGCGAGTCCTTGATTCGGCCGCCTCGCAATCCATCCGCGGTTCCCTGTGTTCATCCGTGGATCGTTTCTCTATAGCGCCGGCATGGAACTGCGTGAGCTGGGCAACGACGTCTACGCGTGCTTGCAGCCGGATCGCGGATTGGGCTGGAGCAACTCGGGGCTGATCAATCGCGGCGGCGGGTTGGTGGTCGATACCTTCTGGGACCTGCCGCGCACGCGCGCGCTGATGGCGCAGTACGCGCGCGTCTGGAAGCGACCGGCCGAGCGCGTCGTCAACACGCATCACAACGGCGACCACTGCTGGGGCAATCAGCTGTTTGCCGGCGCCGAGCTGATCGGCCATCGCCTGTGCGCCGCGTCGTTCGGCAAGGAGCGACCCGAAGCGATGCAGGCGCTGCGCAACATGGTCGACGCGCCCGACCCCGCCATCGCCAGCATGGCGCGCGAGCTGCAGTCGTACGATTTCAGCGGCGTCACGCTGACGCCGCCGACGACGCTGTTCGACGAGCGCCTCGATCTCGAGCTCGACGGCCTGCGCGTCGAGCTGATCTACGTCGGCCCGGCGCATACTGCCGGCGACGCCATCGTGCATCTGCCCGAGCGGCGCATCGTCTTCACCGGCGACATCCTCTTCCGCTTGTGCACGCCGATCGGCTGGGAAGGCACCTTCGACGGTTGGATCGACGTGCTGGAGCGCATCATCGCGCTGCAGCCGGAGGTCATCGTGCCGGGCCATGGACCGCTGTGCGGCGTCGAAGGTGCGCGCGAGCTGCAGGACTACTTGCGCTACGTGCGCCGCGAAGCGGCCGTCCATTTCGCCGCCGGCCGCTCGATCGAAGAGGCGTCGCGGCGCATCGACCTCGGCCCGTACGCCAACTGGACCGAGCCCGAGCGCATCGTCTTCAACGTCGCGCGCGCCTATCGCGAGCTGCGCGGCGAGCCGTGGGATACGCCGGTCGACGTCGCCGCCGTCTTGCACGCCATGTTCGACCTGCGCGGCAAGCTGCACGCCGGTCACTGATCGACGGTGGCGGCGGCGTGCTGGCGCTGGTGTACATCGTGGGTGGTGCCATCGCCGTGCTCTCCCTCGT
>Ga0265314_10000197_pt1 | contig 90193 bp, 72 predicted proteins | sample 4126metaG_FD_203106 | JGI IMG/M metagenome (GOLD analysis project Ga0265314, IMG submission 203106) | Rhizosphere microbial communities from Carex aquatilis grown in University of Washington, Seatle, WA, United States - 4-1-26 metaG | ecosystem: Host-associated > Plants > Roots > Rhizosphere >...
GATTTTCTGGGCAACAGCCAAAACGCCGTGCGCTGGCAGATTTGGACGGCGCTGCTTTTGTATCTTCTACTGCGTTTTGCCGCGTTCCTGAGTTCATGGCCTTGCGCCTTCACCCGCTTGTGGGCGACCTGCCGCTCCTTAACTTGGAACAAAATAGACCTGGTTGTTTTGTTACGCAGCTATGGGACAGCAGGGATGCGGCGGAGGCTAAGGGTGGAACCTTATTTCGGCTATCTGCCCGGTTTTGAGCCCGTGCTATGAACGCCTGTGGGACAGCAGATGCGCCTGCCGGTGAAAATCGACCCGATCCATGACCTGAGAAAGTCTTAAACCTCAACTGAAGTCGGCTCAGGAAAACTCGCTAATTCCTTAGCAATTGCGAGCGTCGCAGCTGTTTATCCGCGCCTGTGGGACGCTACTGATTTCAAATTTGAGATTTGAGATAGGACCAGGGGCGAGGGGCGAACGCATCGACTTAGGGCGGTGGAATCACAGCCAAAAACGTCTTACAGAAGCAAATGAAGGCAGCGAAGGCTAGGAAACATCTCAACAGAAGGGCACGAAGGAAAGGAAGGGGTAACCACGGATTTCAGGGATCACACGGAAGAGTGGCCACCACAAAGGGCTCGAAGGGCTAACCACGGAACACACGAATCACACGGAAGAGGGGAAGGCTGAGGGACAGGGGACTTGAAATTTGAGATTTGAGATAAGACCAGTGGCTACTGGTAGACCGGCTGATTAACGGCTGGGGTGCGACTTCGGGTTAAGGACAAAAGTGAGCGATAGCGGCCACCCAGGGCGTCGGATACCGCCGCTGCTCGCTCTGGTGTCTGGTTCGGCGAAGGATCATCCGGTGAAATCCGGACGAGCAGCAGAATCATGGTTGCAGGCGCGAAACCCGACCAATCAACCGATCACAGACCGATCAATCTCCGCGAGCGTGCGGCGGCCGGTCAGGGCCATGGCCATCTTAAACTCATCGCGAAGAATTTCCACGACCCGGCTCACGCCCGCCGCGCCTCCGGCGGCCAAACCGAAAACGTAAGGCCGCCCAATGAGCACCGCCTTGGCACCGAGCGCAAGAGCCTTCAAGACATCCGTCCCACGGCGGATGCCCCCGTCCACGAGCAGCGGCACCCGGCCGGCCACCCTCTCTGCTACCGATGGCAAAACCGATATGGTGGCCGGCAGGGTGTCCAGACAGCGTCCTCCATGGTTCGACACGATGATCCCATCGACACCGGCACGGATCGCCAATTCAGCGTCCTCCGGGTTCAGAATTCCCTTCAGTAGAATCGGCAACGTGGTTGAAGAGCGCAGCCAGGCCACGTCGTCCCACGTGAAACTCCCCAGGAGAGGAAGGCCCGCGGCGGATTTTGCTCCGGCTCGTTCCGGATAATAAGGCGTTTCAAAACCCTCCGGAATACGGAATCCGGCGCGGGCCTGGCGGTTGCGGGCTCCCATCACCGGGGCGTCCACCGTGACACACAGAGCGCGACAACCGAGGGCTTTCACCTCCTGCACCACATCGCGGACAAATCCGTGCCTTTCCTTGTTCACACCATACAATTGAAACCAGAGGGGTTTATTCGTGGCGTGGGCAATGTCCGCCATGGGGCGCGTGCTGAGACTACTCACGACGAAGGTCGCGTTGGCCGCCCCAGCGCCGCGGGCTGTCTCCACCTCGCCTTCGGGGTGACTCAATCGATGGAGCGCGGTCGGTGCCAGGAGGATAGGAAAGTCTGACTTCTGCCCGAGCAGCTCCAGATTGGTATCAAGGGCTTCCACGTCCACGAGCACGCGCGGTCGGAGCTTGAGCTTGTTAAACTCCTCACGGTTCCAGCGGATGGTGATCTCGTCCCCAGCGCCGCTGGCGACGTATTCGTAGGCCATGGCGGCCATCCGTTCCCGGGCTGCGCGTTCGAAATCATCCAGCGAAACCAGGCCCGAAAGCGCACCGGCGTTTCCTTCGTGAGCGGCTGGCGCGGGTTGGGCGGCGGCGGTTGGTAGCAAGGTCGCACCAAGCGCGCTGACCGTTGACAGCACCATGTTCCTGCGAGTCATGTTCATTGTTGCACTGGCGAAAACAACCGAATCTCGTCAGCCGAACGTATGAAGATACGGACGATAACCGATCCATGGCCGGTTGAGCCGAGAAGATGGATTACATCTTGAAGATCTTTCCTATCAGGACCTTACGCCTCCCACGACACCCACGTCAACCCTCCACAGTTGGTCAACCTACTTTCAGCGGTCGTGCTTCCATTCAGAAGGAGAACGATGATCGCGCCGACGGCTAATCCAGATAGGCCCACAACTAAAGAAGCCACAGCAATAACCTTGATTGGCTTACGAAGTCGAGAGAGGTCGGGTTGCCTGGCCAAGCAGCAGGAAACGCCGCACTTTTCGTGACGCAAGCCGCTCGCGAGATTGCATCGCAGGATCTCACTTGCTGCGGCCGCCCGTACCCGGAAATCCATTACGACCTCACCGCTCCCCGCAGGATTGGTTCGTGAAATGGACTGAGTTGGATCATCCATCATGCATTGGCTGCCGCTGCCGCCTAACGAGTTTGATAAGCGACCGCCCCTGTAAAGGAAGTCGCAGCGTCAGCGGGACGCACTGGTTCCACACGGGTTGCGAGCGCCCGAAAGCAGCGGTGGTTCCTTTTCATAGACTAGTTAAACGCGCGTTTTGAACACAATCTCACACCCGCAGTCGCTACACTGCCAAGTGTCTCCGACTGCGTCGTGCGGCACATACTGCAGACGCCACGATCCGCACTTGGGACACCGCCGTCCGGACCGCTTCTGAGCTTCTTCTGTCCCCTCTGCCTCCCATGCTTCCGCCACGTCGCAGGCCCGCTCATACTGGTCGTCGTCCACTATAATCTCGCCAATCTCGACACCGCTCTCATCGGTCCTGGTGCGGAGTTGGGCAGCAATACCTTCCAAACGAAGCCGCTCGGCGAGCACACGAGCTAGATTGATCACGATTGACGCGACACTCTGCATAGCTTTTAACCACCGAGATCACCGATCAGCCGCATCAAGGGATGCCCAAATCGCAAACTGTGGTGCGTGCCGCTCATTTGGCGCAGCGCGTTGTTGTTAGGCCACGGGATCATAACCGACCTCTCAAATACAAAACGAGCGGGCCGATGGCAAACGCCAAGGCAAACGCAATGGGGTACCCTCCTTTCGCCCAAATCAAGTCTCCTCTGGATGGCGATGCCGGATGACGGGCCACAATGATGATCAACGCGGCCCAATAGGCGGCGGCAGCGATAAGAGAAGTGAACAAGAAAAAGCCGCCGTCCAAGCACATGCCTCCGATGAGAAGGACAATCCCCTGAGCTACCCCAGTCCTCACGACTGGTACCTTGTAGTCATTCGAAATCGTCATGCGCGTGAAGTGGTCTAGCGAAAATGCTCAGTAAAGCGCCGCCGAGGGCCCTGGATTTTGAACCTGGACGTGACTGGCGCTTTCGCGGCAGCAAAAGTTAGGGGTTTATGGTCCCATCTTCATCTACTTCCGTCCAATACCATACGATCACGACGCAAACGTTGCGATCAGCCGAATGCGAAATCGTGATCAATCTTTCAGCACCCAGCTCGGTGGCGAATTGGGCTGCTTGGGCGAGAAGGTCATCCCAAGGCGTGAACGATTGACCCCTGAATATCTGGAATTCAACCTTCCTCTTGTTCTCGATGTTGGTTTCGCTTGGCATAGGTGGATAGAGGTGGATAAGCGCCTAACGTTCCGGCTCAGCGACCGGGAGCTGGTGGCTCCAACTTACCAACCGAAGCGTCATCGCCCGATTCGATGGAGCCGGCTTGTTCGGTGTTCTCATTGAACGCCTCCCGTTCTCGCGTTCCGGGCATAAGCAACAAGCTCGGGACGCAGGGTCGGTGTCTGCACTAGGAAATTGTCGACCACCGCAGCGACCTGTGGATAGTAATCAGACCAGTGGCCGATCCCATGGAGGGCGCTCTCGCGGCAGGCGTCATGAGGAATAGTTAAGAGCCTGTCCAGAACGACAAGGGCCTCCGCGTCGAATTCCGCACGCTCAGGTAAATCTGGGCGACCATAAATCGGGAGGACATCCCACCACATGTAACAGATGCCATTGAGGGGTTTTGGGCCTGGCTCGTGTTGACGAGAACTGCCAGGCCAGTCGAGGTGAGACAGATTTGCGGAGCAACGCGCCGCCATGGTCTGCTGGAAGAGTGGCACAAATGATCGCAGTGCGCGGAGCCGAACGGGTAGTGGAACGTCTCCCCGCACCAGTGAGAACATGAACTCCGAGCCGCCTGCATCAAGTAGGAAATGAAAGCCCTGCGCAAGCTGCGCGTCGGGGTACCGCGCCAGAAGCTCGCCGGAATGCTCAAAAGTCTCGGCAATCAGGCAAGCGATCTGTTCTGAGTTGTCAGGCCACTTGCCGGACTCTTCCGACCATCTGTAGGGCACAGGCCGGTCAAAAAGGAAAGCAAGCCAGTTCCGTAGTGACATATCCATGTTCAAAATCGGTTGCGTGGTAGCAGCCAAGGACCGAACTCGCCGCCGCCGGGCGAAGAAAACTCCGACTGTAGCCGCTTCGCAGTCCCGGCGTTCGGTGCAGAGACGTCGTTAGGTGTCATCTCCCTGGGAGAGCCGCGATGCTACCGTCAGCCAACAAACCGATTTCTGAACCATCGCTCTCTTGAACGACGATCCAGGCATCGGAAGGTGTGTCCCCGCCTAGGCCGAGAGAGACGGTGACATCCTTACCCTCCAAGCCTCGAATATCGGCCTTGCGCAAATGGCCTCCGGTCACGAGTTCGCGCAGGGAGACCGTAGGCGGTAGGGCACCACCATGTGTCTTCCGGTCTCGACTGGAAACTTCAACCGCCGCTACGAACCGGTCACGTGACAACCCTTGTAATGCGGCTGTGGTTGAAAGCATAGCTGGACGACTTCTGAGATTGAGATAAAAGCAAATCCCGTAAGCGATGAGTAGCAGCGCGAAAGCTGCGATTATGAGGCGGCGTTTGGTTCTCATGATGCACGATCACGCCTAACGACACGGCTCACCGACGCCGCACCCGTGACATCCAGGTTGAGACTGAAGCGTCATTGCGGCGTCCGGTGCAGCCGGCTTGTTCGGCCATGGGTGACTCATTTTTGCTCCTGATGGCCGCGAACCACGGTCACTCTGCTATTCTCATCGAAGGAAATAACCACCACTCGCCATCCTTTGCCCTCCGGACTGCGCCACTCAGACTCTCGATCTGCCTCTCGAACGGGCCGCCCCAATTCTTTATAAACCTTCTCCTTGGTCGTGCCAGGTTGAATCTCCATCCAGCTGTCCGGGAGTGCGTCAGGCTTGGTCGAACTGCAACTTGGCGAAAGGACAGGCAGAACGCAGATAATGTACAAGTAGAATCGCTTCATAACATTAGCGTCGCCGAACGCTTAGCTGACCGTTGGCGTCCCTCAGGAGTTTCCGTATTAGTCCTCACAACTGGTATCTTGTAGTCACTCGAAATCGTCATGCGCGTGAAGTGGTCTAGCGAAAATGCTCAGTGAAGCGCCGCCGAGGGCCCTGGATTTTTAACTGGGACGTGACCGGCGCTTTCGCGGCAGCAAAAGTTAGCCGAGCGGAGGCTGATCACCGGAGCGCCTCGGAGACCTTCTTCACTCCGGCGGCCGAACCAACCCACAACTCGCCAGTCATGGTGTCGATGATGTAGCACCCGTGCTCAGTCCTATTGGGTGAGCCAAAACCCCAGGACGAGACTTGGAACCTAGGGACTTCTTGAGGAGGACTCGGAGCTTTGTTTGCCTGGCCAAACCCAGAAACAAGGCTCGCCACGAAAACCAGGAGCGATACCCAACCGAGAATTAATATCGCCTGCGAACGTTTGATTCCTTTTATGTTCATGGTGATTTTGATGTTCTCTTGACACGTTGAAGGTCCGTAGGCGGACGGCGCACGGTGACGGCTAACGTTGATTATCCGGACGCTAACAGCTCCGTGGTCCGTTGAGCGGAGAAGATGGACTTCATCTTGAGGGTTTTCCTATTAGGACGCTACGCCTGCCATGGCGCTCATGTCGACCCCCTCAAACTGCTCCACTTACTTTGCGGAGCAGTCGGAGGCATGCCCTGGATCGTCGCGCCTAGTGCCCCACCCACCCGCCTGCAGCGGCAGGCAGGCCAGTGCGAGCCCGGTCGTTTTCAGAGCGCCGGGCACGTGGCGACCGGCATCGGCATCACCGGCGACCGGCTGGGCTGTGGCATTGGTCCGGGCGCTGCACACAGCGTCGAAAGTAACTGGCCACCAGGGAGATCGCGAAGGGCACGAAAACGTCAACAAAAGGCCGCGAAGGAAACGAAGGTTTGACCACGGATTTTGCCGATTTCACGGATGAGGCGAGCTGGGCTGACGGAACTCTTTCAGAGTTGGATTGGAGTTTGGGGAACGTCACCCAAGATAGCGCCGAGGGTGGAGGTACTCCGGGGCGCCCCATTTTGCGGCGCGCGTGCCGCCTACGGGAATGTCGTGCACGAGCGTTGGGACTCGCTTGGGCTGCGGGGAGCATTACGGTGAAGCGACCTGAAGGTCGCGCTCCGGGGGCGGACTGCCCGCCGTATCGGCGCCGGAGAGGATAGGCAACGCGCTCGGAGCTTGCCACCTTGCTGCGGCCGAGGACGGCCGCACTCCGGGGCTCGATCTTGCGGCGCACGCGCCGCCTACCGTGGGGTCGTGCACGAGCATTGGGAACCGCTTGAGTCACGGGGAGCGTTACGGTGAAGCGACCTGAAGGTCGCGTTCCGGGGGTGGACTGGCGACGGCGTGGGGTTGAACGTCCGAGAAAACGTGACACGCTCGGAGCTTGCCACCTTGCTGCGGCCGAGGACGGCCACACTCCGGGGTTCCATCTTGCGGCGCGCGCGCCGCTTACGGGAGTGTCGGGTAGGAGCGTTGGGATTCGCTTGAGTCGGCGGAACCATCACGGTGAAGCGACCTAAAGGTCGCGCACCGGCGGCGGACTGGAGGTTCGGGCCGAATCTGCCCTGATGCGCACGCAAACGCCTTTGGATTTCAAGCGTCGCTAAGCGACGCGATGCTCCTTCGCGTTTGGTTTGGTCCGTGGACGGAGGTCCGCGGCTACCTTCGGGAAACCGCTACGCGGTAGGTTTTCTGGTACGCCCTCCGGGGTGCTAGGAGCTTGGGGACGCGGTTACCGGTGGTCGGTCCACCTGGAGGTGGAACGACCACCGGCTACTATCTGTCAACCCTTCGGGTTGGTTCATCGGCGGAGCGGACAACCAACTGGGTCACCCCCCAGACGGGATCACGCAAGAGACCGGGAAGCGAACTCACTCTTCAACTTCCGCTTTGGCGTCGGCAAGGCTGAGGCCTGGATTCTGTTGCCGATGGAGTTTGATGGCCGCAATCTTCTTGGTTGGGTCCTTGGCCAGGAGCTGGACCTCCGGCGACAAGCGCGATGGGGGCATCTGAACGCCATGGTGTCGTAAAAGCGCATCCAGCTTTCGTTCCAGGCGACTCACATTGAGACGTTGGCGCGCGGCGAAAGAAGCGCTTCCCGCGAAGAACAGCACGATGGCCGCGATCACGACGTAATCGACCAAGTCGAGGATGGCTAGTAGAGGGGTCACGGTAAGTGTGGTTTGCGGCTTAGGCTCGGGCAGTGTATCGGCCACACCCCTACCCTGCAAGGGTCGGGATTTCATCCCCGTGCGATCCAGGCCCCGGGGAACGACGCCAGATGTAACCGGCACAGGGCGATCTACGCCGGCAGAACCTAGCTGGAGAGAGCGGCCGATCTGGTCTTGGATGAGAGGGGGTTATGCACAGAGGGCATGTTTATACACAACGACAAAAAGCCGTGACGCCCGGTCAGGGGACCGGGCCTACAAGGGGCTTTGACGCTGTGGATAGTCAGCTGAGTTTCGCGCCTCCCGTGCACTAGCTCTGGGAAGGGGTCCAAATGGCACTTGCAACTGAGTCTCAGTTCACTTTAGTCTGGTGGTTGTGAGTCAAATGCGCACGAAAACCGGCCCCGGGCCCGACGGCAAACCAGCCATGGTCTGCCCCTTGAGCCAGGTTCGACCGGGCACGTCGGTGCGCATCAAGCAGTTGCTGGCGGCGCCCGAGATGTGCCGACGGCTGCGGGAGATGGGCCTGTGCGAAGAAAAGAAGATCAAGCTTCTGCTTCAGCACCAGAACGTGATCTGCGAAGTCTGCAACGTTCGCCTCGGGATCAGCGCTGAATTGGCGGATAGCATTGTGGTGGAAGCGGTTGCTCCCCACTCGCGCGCGGCCTGAGCCATGGAGGTCGCTCCCCAGCCCCTGACCACCCTTGCGGTCGGCGAGGTGGCGACCGTCGCCGAAATCAAGGTTGCTCAGGAAGGAAAGGCACGGCTCCTGGAGATGGGGCTCCTGGTGGGAACCTCCGTACAGCTCGTTCGATTTGCCCCGCTTGGAGACCCAGTAGAAATCAAGGTCAGAGGTTACCACCTGACCCTGCGTCGATGCGAAGCGGAACAGGTCCTGGTAAGGCCCCGGACGTAGGCCCAGATCGGCTGCCGCCCGCGTTCTGACTCATGTCTTCCTCCACGGCACCAGCGTTTTCCGGCGCCAGCGGTGATTCGCCAACCCCCTCGGCCGCCAGGTCGCTGTGGGTGGTGCTGACCGGGAATCCTAACTGTGGAAAAACCACGCTGTTCAACGCGCTGACCGGGCTTCGGGCCAAAGTAGGCAATTACGCCGGAGTGACGGTCGAACGCAAGGAGGGCCGTTTACAAGGGTCCGACCCGAGCCGACCGATCACCGTGCTGGATCTGCCAGGGACCTACAGTCTGAGCCCCCAATCGCTGGATGAGCAGATCTCGCGCGATGTGCTGTTCAATCGCCTGGCGGAGGTGCCCGCGCCTGGCTTGGCGGTGGTAGTGGTGGACGCCTCGAACCTCGAGCGCAACCTGTATTACGCCACCCAGGTGATCGAAATGGGCTATCCGACCCTGATCGCCCTGAACATGGTGGATGTGGCCGAGCAGAACGGCCACGTGGTGGACGCATCAGCCCTCAGCGAGGCTTTGGGCGTGCCGGTGTTCCCGATGACCGCCAGCACGCGGTCTGGAGTTCAGGCACTGAAAGAGAAGATCACCTCGATTGCTTCTGCTCCTATCTCCGCGCCGAAGGCAACGCCTTGGTTTTGCGATTTGCCCGAGATCTTTGAGAGTGAGACCGCCAGCCTCGCGCGCCTGCTAGCGCAATTAGCTCCCGAGCGCGCCGGCCGATCGAGGGCTGAGGCGCTGCTCATTTTGAGCGACGAGAAGACCCTTCGCGTCGAGGGCTCGCAATACAGCGTGGGCATCCGCGAGGCGGCAGCCGAAGCCCGGGGACGCTTGGAGAAGGCGGGCATTGATTGGCGCACCCAGGCAATCGAGGCGCGCTACACGCGCGTGGCCGCGATCCAGCAGCAAACCGTAACCGAGTCCGGCCTCACCCAGGAGACCTTCAGCGATCGACTGGACCGTCTGCTGACGCACAGGCTATGGGGGCTGCTCATCTTCGTGGCGGTGATGGCGCTGATGTTCCAGAGCATCTTCACTTTCGCAAAAGTTCCTATGAAGGCCCTCGAAACGGGGGTGGGCTGGGCGGGAATGCAGGTGGGCAAACTGATTCCCCCGGGCGACTTGCACAGTTTGCTGGTGGATGGTGTGGTGGCGGGCGTAGGAGCCGTGATCGTCTTCCTACCGCAAATCTGCCTCCTGTTCCTTTTCATTGGGCTCCTGGAAGACACCGGCTACATGGCTCGCGCTGCCTTCTTGATGGATCGCCTGATGAGCAAGGTCGGCCTGCATGGCAAGAGCTTCATTCCGATGCTGAGTTCGTTTGCGTGCGCGATTCCCGGGATCATGGCCACGCGCACGATCGAGAGCCCCAAGGATCGCCTGGTCACGATCCTGGTCGCGCCATTGATGAGTTGCTCGGCGCGGCTGCCCGTCTATACCTTGCTCATTGCTGCCTGCATCCCGGACCGGCGCGCGCTCGGCTTCATCCGCTTGCCCGGGCTGACGATGCTGGGAATGTACCTGCTGGGGATCGTCATCGCCTTGCTCATGGCCTGGCTCTTCAAGAAGACATTGCTCAAAGGGGCCACTCCCATGCTGATTATGGAGCTGCCGCCGTACAAGCGGCCGGTGGCGACCGTCGTGCTGCGCCACATGTGGGATCGGTCCAAGCTGTTCCTGCGCCGCGCGGGCACGGTCATTCTGGGCATCAATATTCTTTTGTGGTTTCTGGCTACCTACCCCCGCGACTCCGCTGCTGACCAACGCTATGCTGCTGCCCGCGCCCAATTAGCCGCCGAGACCGCGACGCCTGGCCAGGCAACCATGACCCCGGAAGCGCGCAAAACCGCGATTGAGGATCTCGATAAACAGGAGGCGGGCGACCGGCTGCGCCGCAGCTTCGCCGGCCGGTTGGGGCGCCTGATTGAACCTGCGATACGGCCCCTGGGTTTTGACTGGAAGATGGGCATCGGCATCGTGGCTTCATTTGCCGCGCGCGAAGTGTTCGTGAGCACGATGTCGGTGGTCTATAACGTCGGAGCGGCGGAAGACCCGGAAGCCGCAACGCCGAGCCTGGCGAAAACCCTCCGCGAACAAGTGCGCGAAGATGGCCGCCCCGCCTATACGCCTTTGATCGCGGTGACGCTGATGGTGTTTTATGTCCTGGCGCTGCAATGCGTCAGCACAGTGGCGATCGTGCGCCGGGAAACCAATTCCTGGAAATGGCCGCTGTTCCAATGGGCCTACATGGGTGCGTTGGCCTGGACGCTCGCGTTCGTCACTTACCAGGGGGGGCGTTTGTTGGGGTGGGAGTGACAAAGCCCCGGTTGCCCCGCTTGACGGATGCCCGACCAGGCTTATCATCGCTGGCCAATTTGAAACCCGAGAACCACTCTGCCCCTCCCCTAGACGCCGCCCGCTTCGGCGTGTTGGGGACGCCGCTGCCCATCACCAGCTACGCGGAGTTGACCAAGGTGTGCCAGGAAGCTTCGCGTCGCCCCACCCCCTTTGCTCTGGAGTTCACGAACACGCACATCGTCATTATGCGCCGCTGTGACCCCGGTTTCCGCGACCTCACCAGCGAGTACGATTACTTCATCTCCGACTCGACGCCACTGACCTGGTGCCTGAACCTGCAAGGAGCCAAGATGAGGGACCGGGTGTATGGACCGGCATTCATGCGCGAATGCATTACGAACACACCCGGGGAGTTCAGTCACTACTTACTCGGGGGCTCACCGGAGTGCGGCGCGCGGCTGCGCGAGGTATTTAAGCAGCGCAACCCAGCAGTGAGATTCATCGGCTCCTGGCATGGCAACTGCCTCGCGGATGGCACGCTGGAGGGCCGGGCGGATCGAGAGGTTGTGGAGGAGATCAACCGCCTGTCGCCGGACTTTATTTGGGTGGCGTTCGGCGACACCAAGCAGGTGGCGTGGGTTAAGAAGCACAAGCACCTGCTCCGCCGAGGCGTGGTGCTGACCGTGGGCTTCGCCTTCGACTCGAACGCGGGCACCAAGCCGGATGCGCCGATGTGGATGCAACGCCTGGGCTTGACCTGGCTCTTCCGTCTGGCCACCGAGCCGCGCCGGCTGGCGAGCCGCTATTTCAAATACAATTCCCTGTTCTTGTTCTACCTGCTGTGGGACGGGCTGCGGGGCCGTGCCTTCGCCAAATCGGCCTGAGCGGGCCAGAGCTTTCCAGCCTTGTCGAACACCGCTAAGCGGATTATTTTGGTCATCACGAAACCTTGTTGCCCGTGGCGTGTCGCTTGGGGCGCGGATTTCCTCGAAATGTTCACTGCCTCCGCCACCACTCGACTCGTTGATCGACCATCCCGCACCCTAGCGGTCGCGATCCTCTCCTTTACCACAGTCCTGGCAAGCGCCGCCGGACTGGCGGCGGATCCGGTTCCGGCTGTTCTGCCCGCGGCGGCCGCGGGAACGGTGGAGTTCGCAAAGGACATTCAGCCGATCCTCGCCGGTTCCTGTTTCTCCTGTCACGGGCCTGAGAAACAAAAAGGCGACCTCCGCCTCGACAGTGCGGAAACTCTGAGGCGCGGAGGCGAGAGCGGCCAGGTGATCGTCGCGGGCAAGAGCGCCGAGAGTTTGCTGATTCAGCTTGTTGCCGGGCTTCAACCCGACAAGAAGATGCCGGCCAAGGGTGACCCGCTGACCGCTGAGCAAATCGGCCTGCTCAGGGCATGGATCGACCAAGGGGCACGCTGGCCAGAAAGCGGCCCGGAGAGCGAAAAGGGAGGGAGCAAGCATTGGGCATTCAAGGCGCCGGTGCAGCCCACGATCCCGGCGATCAAAAATGCGAAATGGCCGCGAAACGACATCGACCGCTTCGTCGTAGCGCGCCTCGAAAAGGAAGGCTTAGCTCCATCGCCAGAGGCGGACCGGCCCACATTGATCCGACGCTTGAGCCTGGATTTGGTCGGTTTACCGCCCACCCCCGCGGAAGTTGACGCCTTTGTGGCCGACAGAAGCGCGGATGCTTGTTCGCGGCTGGTCGAACGGCTGTTAGCCTCTCCCCACTATGGTGAGCGATGGGGACGGCACTGGCTTGATGCGGCGCGCTACGCGGACACCAACGGCTACGAGAAAGATCTGCCTCGACCCGTATGGCCCTACCGAGATTGGGTGATTGAGGCCTTCAACCGCGACCTGCCGTTTGACGAGTTCGCCGTCGAGCAACTCGCGGGTGACCTGCTGCCTAACGCCACGCTCAGCCAGAAAGTGGCCACCGGGTTCCTTCGTAACTCGATGCTCAACGAAGAAGGCGGCGTCGATCCCGAACAGTTCCGCATCGAAGGCATCATTGACCGAATGGACGCTATGGGACGAGCGTTCCTGGGCCTGACGATCAACTGCGCTCAGTGCCACAACCACAAATTCGATCCCATCAGCCAGCGAGACTACTATCGCCTCTTCGCGTTCCTCAACAGCGACGACGAGCCGGAAATCGAAGTCCCCACCCCGGAGCAGGCGGCCAAACGTGCGGACCTGCTCAAGCAAATCCACACGCTGGAGGAAAACCATCGCGTCGAGGACCCGGACTCGGTGAAACGAGAGGCCGCCTGGGAGGAGACTGTCAAGGCCACGCCGACGCCGTGGGTGGTTCTACCACCGGAGTCATGGTTCGCCGCGGTGGGTGTGAAGTTTGAGAAGTTTTCCGATGGCTCGTTGCTGGCGAAGGCCGATCGATACATCAAGGGAACCTACGACGTCACCCTCAAAACCTCGCTCACCAACATAACCGGCTTTCGGATCGAGTTGCTCACGCATACGAATCTCCCCTACAGCGGCCCCGGGCGATCGAAGGATGGGCTGGCGGTGCTTACGGAATTCAGCGTCGAAGCAGAGACGCCGGAGACTCCGGGCACCAACACTCCGGTAGAACTCGCCAACGCGACGGCGGATTTCGAGCAGCCGGACTTTCCCGTGAGTCACGCGATCGATGGCGTGCTCGACAAAGGTGGCTGGGGCATCGACGCAGGGCCAGCGCGTCGCAACACCGCCCGGCAGGCCGTTTTTCAGACGAAGAAACCATTGGGCCACGCGCCTGGCACGATCCTGCATTTTACCTTACGCCAGAACCAAGGCGATATCCTCACAATCGGGCGGTTTAGACTCTCTGCCACCACCGCAGATGATCCCAAGGCAGACCCCCTACCGCCGGCAGCGCGATCGGCAGTGGCGAAGCCTCGAGAACAACGCACTCCCGAGGAACAAGAGCTTCTGTGGAGGTGCTTCTGCCAGGCGGACCCGCAGTTTGCCGAGGGACGCAAGAAGATGGACGAGCTCTACAAGCAATGGCCGGCAGCGGCCACGACTCTCGCCTTAGCTCAGCGCGCGGAGCCCCGCACGACTCGTGTTTTCAAGCGGGGAGATTGGCTCAAACCGACCGACGAAGTGAGCGCCGGCGTGCCGGGCGTGCTGCATCCCCTGCCCGACGGTGCGCCGCCAAACCGACTGACCCTGGCTCGATGGTTGGTCGACCGCAAGAATCCGTTGCTGGCACGCGTGATTGTCAACCGCGCCTGGCAGGCCTATTTCGGGCAAGGCATCGTGACCACGCCAGAGGACTTTGGAACGCGGGTCGATGCCCCATCGCATCCGGAGTTGCTGGATTGGCTGGCTTGCCGGTTCATGGAGGACGGATGGAGCATGAAGCAATTGCACCGCCTGATTGTGAGTTCCGCTACCTACCGCCAGGCTTCCCGTTTCTCGCCTCAACTGGCGTTGCACGATCCGTATAACAAATGGCTGGGCCGCGGACCGCGATTTCGCGTCGAGGCCGAAGTGGTGAGAGACATCGCGCTTTCGGCCAGCGGACTGCTGAGCCCCAAAATCGGGGGTCCCAGCGTTTACCCCCCAATACCCGACGGGGTGCTCAGCTTGGGCTACGGCGCCGCCATGCCCTGGCCCACCAGCACTGGGGCCGATCGCTATCGACGCGGTCTTTACACATTCTGGAAGCGGTCGGTCCCCTACCCCAGTTTGCTCAGCTTCGACGCTCCCAACGCGGACGCGGCGTGTGTGCGCCGAGTTCGCTCGGACACGCCCCTTCAGGCGCTTACCACCCTGAATGATACCTTGTTTGTCGAGGCTGCACAGGCTCTGGCCTTGCGAGTCTGGAAGGAAGGCGGGCGGGACAATCGCGAACGAGCGATCTATGCGTTCCGCCTTTGCGTAGGACGGCGGCCGGATTCCAGCGAACTCCACTCGGTTCTCTCGCTCCTCGGCCAGTACTGGGACTATTTTGACAACCGCACGGCCACCGCCCTCCAGGTCGCGGTGCCGGATGTAAAGAATCTGCCAGGAGAGGTGAATCTGCACAAGGTGGCCGCGTGGACCATGGTGGCGCGAGTGTTGCTGAACCTGGACGAGACCATCACCAAAGATTGATTCGACATTTATGCTCAAAATCGCAGAGGAACTCCGGCGGGAATCCGCCAAACGCATCTCTCGCCGCTGGTTCTTCCGCGACTGCGGAGTTGGGTTGGGCACCATCGCCCTGGCATCTCTGGTGCAGGACGAGGGGCTGTTCGCCGCGAGTCCGGGGCCCAAAGCGGTCAATCCCCTCGCGGTAAGGCCGCCCCAATTCCCGCCCAAGGCCAAGCAGGTGATTTACCTGTTTCAGGCTGGCGCACCCAGCCAACTGGACCTGTTTGATCCCAAACCTACGCTGGCCAAATACGACGGCCAACCGGTCCCTCAGGAAATCGTTGCGGGCCAGCGGTACGCCTTCATCAAGCCGGATGCCGCGTTGTTTGCTTCCAAGTTCAAATTCGGTCCCTGTGGAAAGTGTGGGACCGAGTTGTCCGAAGCCCTCCCTCATCTCGCCACGGTTGTCGATGATATTGCCCTGATCCGCTCGATGACCACGGACGCTTTCAATCACGCTCCGGGCCAGATCCTCATGAACACCGGCTCAACACAGTTTGGCCGGCCAAGCATGGGCGCCTGGGTGACCTACGGCCTGGGTAGCGAATCGCAGAATCTCCCGGGGTTCGTGGTGCTCAGCTCGGCGGGTGGGACCAGCGGTGGAGCGTCCAATTGGGGCTGCGGCTTCTTGCCTACGGTCTACCAGGGCGTCCCCTTCCGGCGTACTGGCGACCCGATCCTCTCACTCTCCAATCCGCCCGGCATCACGGCGGAAATGCAGCGTCGGTCTCTGGATACGCTTAAAGAACTCAACAGCCACCGGTTGGATTTGGTGGGCGATCCCGAAATCGCGACGCGGATCAATGCCTTCGAGATGGCCTTCCGAATGCAGACCAGCGCCCCTGAACTGATGGATCTGAGCAAGGAATCGAAAGAGACGCTGGAGATGTACGGCGCTGAGCCGGGCAAGAGCAGTTTCGCCAACAATTGCTTGCTCGCCCGGAGGCTTATCGAGCGTGGAGTGCGCTACGTCCAACTATTCCATGAAGCCTGGGATCACCACAGCGATGTCACGGGCGGCGTCAAAGCCCAAACTGCGCTCACCGACCGCGCCAGCGCGGCGCTGGTGAAGGACCTCAACCAACGTGGGCTCCTGGACCAAACGTTAGTTGTCTGGGGTGGGGAATTCGGGCGCACCCCGATGGTGGAGACCAACCCCGCCGCCGACCGCAGCTTGGGTCGAGATCATCATCCGCAGGCCTTCAGCATGTGGGTGGCCGGGGGCGGAGTGAAACGTGGGATCGTCCTAGGTCAAACCGACGACTTTGGTTTTCATGTCACGCAAGACAGGGTCCATGTTCATGACCTCCACGCCACCCTCCTGCACCTGCTAGGTTTCGACCACACCAAGCTCACTTACCGGTTCCAGGGGCGCGATTTCAGGCTGACGGACGTCTTCGGGGAGCTTGTGCCGAAGCTGATGGCCTGAAGGGCCGCGGACTACATGGGAAGCAGGCCGGTGCTGTCCCCAAGCCGCTCGGCGGACACGCCAACGCGATCGAGCATGGAAAGGTAGAGGTTGTTCATGGGCGTGTTGCGAGGATGGCGAACATGGCGCCCGGTCTGGATCGTCCGCCCGCCTCGTCCGGCAACGACGACTGGAAGTTCGTCGTGGTTATGGCGGTTGCCGTCACCGATGCCTCCGCCGTACACGATCATGCAATTGTCCAGCAGGGTGCCTTCGCCTTCACGGATTGAGCCAAGCTTCTGGACGAAGTTGGCGAATTGGGCCATATGGAACAAATTGATCTTGCTGATCTTCTTCAACTTTGCCTCGTCGTTGCCGTGGTGGGACAAGTCGTGGTGCCCTTCGGAAACCCCTAAGGTGGGGTAAGGACGGTTGCTTCCGTCATGGGCAAGGATGAAAGTGGCAATACGTGTGGTGTCGGTTTGAAAGGAGAGAGCAAGGAGGTCGAACATCAGCTTGATGTGCTCTTCGTAGTCGGTCGGAATACCCGACGGAGCGCTGTAATCGGGCAGGGCCGCGGCGAATTTCTGGGCGTTCTCGATACGGGCCTCCATATCTCGCACTGAGCTCAGGTACTCGTCCAGTTTCTGGCGATCGGTATAGCCAAGCCCACCCCGCAGATCGTGGGCATCCTCCTGCACGAAATCCAAAATGCTCTTTTGGTAGCGGGCTCGACGGGCTCGAGCTTCCGCCGTCTCCTGAGCGGACGGCCCGGCGAATAACCGCTCAAATACCAAACGAGGGTCCACCTCCGGCGGCATGGGGGTAGTCGGACTCTTCCAGGCGATGTTAAATGAGTAGGCGCAGCTGTAGCCGGAATCGCAGTTGCCGGATTGTTGGCCGCGGTCACAGCCCAATTCGAGCGAGCTGAAACGAGTCAGATTACCTACGCGTTGCGCTGCAAACTGGTCGACTGACACCCCGGCGTGGATATCCGCGCCGTCGGTCTTTCGCGGCTGGCAGCCGGTAAGGAAGGCTGCCGAAGCGCGGGCGTGATCCCCCGCCCCATCGCCGTTGGGGCGCGCCTTGTCCTGAGTCAACCCGCTGAGCACGAGAATATCCTTGCGGACCGGTGCGAGTGGCTCGAGGGTCGCGGGGAGTTCGAAATCGGCACCTTCGGTGCGAGGGGTCCAATCCGCCATATTCGCGCCGTTGGGAATATACACAAAGGCCATTCGCCGAGGGGCAGCGGCCGGGGCAGCAGAGGCGGCGGCCAGCGACATCGCGGGGGCCATAGCCTCGAGGGCGGGGAGTGCGATTGCGGTGCCTAGGCCTCGAAGGAAGCGGCGGCGTGGGATCGGCCAAGTTTTCTTCACAGGTGACGTCGATGATGCGCTGCGTTACACGCCTAGAGTAGGCGTTCTTAAGTGGTTGGACAAGCGGGTTTTCGCCTTTATTCAGTAGAAAATCACAAAGCTGCCATCCGGCTTGGCCACCGCCGCGACCAGACCCCATGCCGGAACCCCATCGCGATGTTCTGGCGCCTCGAGCGCTTTGCCGGCCGCGTCGAAGCGCTGCCACGCCAGAGACCCGCCTTTGTCCCAGCCGGTGTTCTCCGTCCAGGCGAGCAGGATTTCACCCTTCGCATTGCGCGCCACCGTGGGGTGCTGGCGCTTGCCCTCGCCGCTTGGCTCCAGGGCGAGCGTGAGCGAGGGCAAGGAGGGATCCAGCGGCGTGAACTGAATCTGATTCTGCTGCTCCCATGCGGCCAGGACGCTTCCGCCTCCTTCAGCCAGACTTGCGCTGCTCATCGGACAGGTGGTTGCGCGCCAGCGCGAGAGAGTCAAACTCTGGAGGCCAGATCGGGCCGGATCACCCACCAGGAGCGTCATATTACGGTCTTTTTGTTCGATCGCGGCCCGGTAGAGGATCATCAGGTGACCCTGCTGATCGGCGAACGCCCGCATGCCACAGCAACCGCACGCGCCGGAATTTGCCGGGCTGACCTGCTCCTCTCGAGCGAAAGTCTTTCCGTCGTCCCGCGAACGGGCCAGGAAGACCGCCCGACCTGCCTCAGCGTCCTTATTGTCCGGCGGGACACCATGCCAAGTCACATAAACGTTGCCTTGCGGATCGGCGGCAACCGAGCCGCCACCGTCCAATCCTCCCGTCCAGGTCATCACGTTTCGCTCCGGCTCGAACGCCGAACCGCTGTCATTCATCCGGGCGTAGAGCATGGGGGCTTGGCCTTCGCCGTTAATGATCGCCTTTGGGACCTCTGGGCTAGCCATCCACGCCACGTGAACACGGTCTTTCTTTCCCAGCGCAAGATGCGCACCACGGATGGAACCTAATGCAACGGCGGCTCCAATGGTCGTGTTCACGCGGATCGCCGGAAGGAAACGGTCGCTGCGCGGCAATTGCTCGGCGTAATAGACGTCGCCGGCCTCGGGTTTTCCCTTGAAGTAAATCAACCGAACTCTGCCGCGAGAATCCACGGCTGCCTGGGGTTGGATGCCTCCATCAGGGGTTCGAACAACCGTGACTGGCGCACGTTCCTCCGCTGCCAGGTGGCAGAGGCCAAGACCCAAACCTAGTGCTAGCACCGGCAACCGCTGACCATGGCTCATGGCTGGCAAGCTAACCGAGCCCTGGGCCAACCGCCAGACCTTTTGCCCGATCGCTACCGGCGGCTTGCTTGCTAATCAGAGCTTGTGAGGATAACAATAAGAGCATGGCCGCCGCGAAACTCACCTGGTGTTGTCGAGGGGACGGTGTCGCGCTGTTGGAGGAGGGAGTGGCTGAGTGAGCCGCGCAGCGATGCAAAAGGTCGTTGGTTTTGGTTTATGGGTGGTCCTTGCCCTCTGCCTGCTCGCGGGCCGCTCCGCTTGGGCTGCTGGCCAAGTCTATCTATCGATCGGATCGGACACCGCGGTCTGGAACGCGCCTGGAGGGCTGGATGTCGGCAAATACCGCGAACATTTCAGCCCCGACGTCTATACTCGCCCGGACCAGAATGCCTACCGAGTAATCGACCCGGCCTTCCGCGCGCAACTCACCGATTCCTACGGTCTGCCGATGAAGTTGACGTGGTGGATCCTCGTAGGCAGTGCTTATGGTCAGAGCGACAACGCCAACGTGCCGGTGCCCAACCTCATGCCTCTCTACCTCATGCAGCATTACCATGGGGAAGTTCTGCGTCAGTTAGGAGATGAGGTATCCCTGCATTACCACACCTTTTACTGGAGTGACTATAACAGCGATGGAATCTACTACTGGAACGAGGCTCGCACATTCCACGAATGCCGCGCGGACTGGGACCTCGCCTTGGCACAGAGCCTGGTCGAGGAGGAGGTGTTTCCAGTTTCGTTTCGCAGCGGCTGGCACTACATGGACAACGAGTGGCAACAGTACCTCAACGAACTCTTACTCTTCAGCATGGACGACGACTCGCCGCTGGTTAAGGGTTGGTCCAATCTCGAGCCTACTTTCAACGTGCTGGACTGGTCCCGGGCACCAACCAACTTCGTTCCCTTCCATCCCGCAACCAACGATTATCAGGTTCCTGGCGATGGTGCGGGATGGAACGTGCACTGCGTGAAGTTCCCGAACGTGACGCAGGCAATGGTCGATGCGGTCTTTGCTCAAGCCGCGGGTGGCACCGACCAAGTCGTTTCGTTTTGGGGCCATCTGCCGGAAAGTGATTTCCCCAGCAACCTGGCCAAAATGGATGCTCTAGCCCACAATTCTGCTTCGAATTACCCTACGGTTATGTTCCGGTACTGCACGGCCATTGAGGCAATGCAGCGCTGGCTCCAGACCGCGGACCATACGCCTCCGAACTTGGACGTATCGGAGAACTCCACTGGCGAAGCGGTCACCCTCTCACTCGCGACCGACGAAACGATTTTCCAACCCCAGCCTTTTGTTGCCGTGAAGGACATTTACCAGCACTACAGCATCGTCCCTTGTGCAAGCGCCGGCTCCAACCGGTGGACTGCGCCGCTGCCCGTGCCACGCGCTCAGCTCGCGAAGGTTGGGATTGCGGTGACCGACACCAGCGGGAACCTGACCACGCGGGTCATCCGCTATCTGCCGGACGATGTCTACATTGACAACCTTGATCCCCAATACTCCGAGTTAATGGGTGACTGGACACAGAACACCAACGCGGCCTGGGGCACGGACTCCCGCGTCGCTACGCTGGCGCCGAACTCCACCGCGAAAGTGCGCTGGACACTGCCCGTGTCAGCGGCTGCTAGCTACACCGTTTTCGCACAAGTGCCCGCGGTAGCACTGCCTGCGGGCAACGTTTCCTTCAGTCTCCGCGTGAGCGGTTCCAATTTGTTCACCACCCACTTCCCCGACCCGCTGCCGCCCAACCAATGGGTGTATTTGGGGACTGCCTCGCTGGATCCAGGTCAGATTAACGAAGTGGATATGGAGGTCAGCGCAGGGGATCAGACCAACACCATGGCGGTGGCCGACGTCTTGAAGCTCTCGCCGTTGGTTTATCCCATGCCTGGGTTCATCACCAACGTTCACGTCGAGGCGGAGGACCAGACCGCAAACGTAACCTGGACAACTACGGCACCGGCTACGGGCCAGATCGATTACGGGCTGGACGCCAGCTATGGCGCATTCTCGCCGACCAATTCGTGGTTGGATACGGCCCACGTGATAACCCTCTTCCCGCTCAAACCGGGCATCCCCTATTCGTTTCGAATTAACTCCGAAGCGAATGGGCTGATATCTTCGACTCAGGGGTCATTCATCACCAGTAACAGTCCAACCCCGCCTCCTGCGCAAACGCTTTTCGGCATCACCCAGCCATGGCACTACAGCACAAACAATCTCGACAACGCTCCCGAGTGGAAAGCGCGCGACTTTGATGATTCAAGTTGGCCGACCGGGCCGGGCCTGCTATGGGTGGACGTGCGGCCGGGCGGCCCTGACCCCGCCGTTCAGCCCAAAAGTACACCACTCCCGGCGAACCCCGAAACTGGCTTCCCGTTCGTGACTTATTACTTCCGCACGCACTTCCTGTTCACCAACAGTTTGGCCGGCACCACCCTGACTCTTTCCAATTTCGTCGATGACGGTGCGGTATTCTACCTCAACGGGATCGAGGTTTACCGGACCAACATGGCTACATTTCCTGCGGCCATCACCAATTCGACCCTCGCGACAGGCTACAAGTGCGACGGCGATGCCAGTTGCCCCTTGGTCTTCAGTCTCGGCGCTGACGCATTGACGAATCTGGCAGTAGGCGACAACGTGCTGGCGGCGGAGGTTCACAACTATAGCCCGGACAGTGTGGACATAACCTTCGGTTCAGCACTCTACTGCGTTCACGTTACACCACCGCCAACGAGTCTGCGCTATCTGCATTCGGCACAATCGGTTACCCTCTATTGGAGCGGATCCGGGTTTACGCTCCAGAGAGCTAGCGGGGTTGCGAGTTCCGACTGGGCGGATCTTTCAGGTACCAGCCCGTATCAGATCAACGACTCGGCCACTGCCTTTTACCGATTGCGCTATTGAGGCGTGGCGGCCCTCTCGGCTATCGGGTGCCTTGCGTCCATTAGTTTCTCGCCGATGGACATCCCGGAGTTTGATGACAAAAACGGGGAATGCTGATAGAGGTATGTACACCCATGCGTGCGAGAACGATGGCACAGATCGTGCTCCGACCCACCACCAATTGCCCATGTTAAATCTGCGGAATCCGCCCAGCCAATCGAGTTTGCTTCTTCTGCTAGTCGCCGCCACCCTCTCAGTGCAGGCCCAATTCAGCATCAGCTCGCTGGGTAGTTTTGGGTCAAATGGGTGGCTAGCCCCAAATGGAAACAACGGCAGTACCTACCAATACTTAACCACGGGAGACACCGAGCGAGGTCTGGCGTATGGCAATGGGCATGTCTACCTCGTCAGCCGCAACGGGGGCGATTTCATCCGCATTCTGGATGCTCAAACCGGAAACGACCTTGGAGCATTGAACCTCGGGACCGGCGTGGTCACCGGCGGGACGTTCGACATCAATATGGCCGCGGTCGCTGGAGATGGCGCGATTTATGTGGCCAACCTGGCCATTGGACCCGCCGCGTTCAGGGTGTACCGCTGGGCCAACGACCAAAGCGGGACTACCCCGACGTTGGTTTACAGCGGCGTACCGCTGGCGGGTGCTCGCCTAGGCGACACTCTCGCCGTGGTCGGCGCAGGCGCTGCCACTCGCCTGGCCGCCGGCTTCAACGGCACACCAGGGGTGAGCGGCGACAACGGTTATGCTGTGATCGATCCCACCGCAGGCACGGCGGTGGCCATCGGCTTTGGCGGGACGCCGCCAGCGGCAGGCGACTTTCGTTTAGGCCTCAGCTTTACTGACTCGGCCCACGTGATCGGGACGCAGGGTGGCAGCGGGAGCACGTTGCTTTACACGAGCTTCTCAGGCACCACCGGCACGGTCCTGGCGACACCGGTATTTGCCTCCTCCGACGAGCGGCCGATGAGTTTTGCGGTCGTGGGAGGCTACCCTCTCCTCGCTGCCCTGGGCACGGCCGACAGCCATGTCAGCATCTACGACATGACCGACCCGGCCAATCCTGTCTTGCAGGGGCAAGCCAACGCGACCACGGGCGCTGTTCCCGCCGACGGACACAATACCGGTGCAGTGGCTTGGGGCGACACGAAAGGGAATTCGGCTACCCTCTACGCCATGGCGACCGATGGTGGCATTCAAGCCTTCACGGTCACGGTGCCCCAACCACAGACGGTGCAAATCAAGAGCCAGCCCCAGAGCCGGACCGTCGGAGAACTGCTCCCAGTCAGCTTCAGCGTCAGCGCGAGTGGAAACCCGCTCCCAACCTACCAATGGTACATCGGAGAGACTCCCATCCCGGGTGCCACCGGTTCAACCTATAATATCGACGCGGCACCATACGCTGACAACAACGCCGGCTTCAAAGCGGTGGTCCAGAATATCATCAACAACGTCACCTATTCGGTCACCAGCAGCGTCGCAACCCTGACCGTTATCGCGGATACAAATCCGCCGGTCCTGCTCAGAGCCCAGTCTCTGGGCCTTAGCCAGGTCGAGGTTGACTTCTCCGAGCGAATAACACCGTCGACCGCAACCAATGTCGCCAGCTATGCGATCGCCGCCACGAACAGCACTGTTGTGATCGTCGGTGCTTCGCAAATATCCGCCGGAAGCAATGTCGTCCTCGCTGTTACGGGCATGCTCGAAGGAGTCGAATACACGCTAACGGTAAAGAATCTTGAGGACGAATCGGCGGCCCGAAACGTGATCGCCCCAGATTCCCGCACGAACTTTATCGTGAATCGCTACGCACCATTGGCCATTGGCAACCCAGTGATCGCTGGTGACCAGACTCCAGTGCCTGGAGGTTACGATATTTCGAGCGGCGGAACCGACATCGGCGGCGCGAGCGACCAGTGTAACTACAGCTACCAACTGCGTTCGGGCAACTTCGACGTCGCGGTGCGTTTGCAGGGGCTAGACCCCTCCGATGTGTTCGCGAAAGCCGGCTTGATGGCCCGGGAGACTCTCGACCCCGGCAGCCGCTTCGCCGCCGCTCTGGCCACACCCGCAATGGTTGGTTGTTTCTTCGAATCGCGCAGTTCCTCCGGTAACGCCACCAGTTCGAGTGGGAGGTTTGCGGTCAACTATCCTAACAACTGGCTGCGTCTGAGCCGGGTTGGCAATCAGTTCAGCGGCTACGCCAGCTACGACGGCGTGACCTGGACGCCCCTGGGATCGGCCAACCTTTCGATGCCCGCCCAGATCTACTTGGGGATGACCGCGAGTAGTCACAACGCAGGACAGCCGACCGTGGCCCGATTTCGAGACCTTCAGGAGCTAGCCAATGCCCAAGCCGGCACCACGCCCTATCCCTACGAGCCGCTTGGGCCGTGCAGCCGTCGCACCCCGCTGATCATCTCCGAGCTCATGTACATGCCTGCGCCTCGATCGGACGCAAGAAACCTGCAATATATCGAGATCTACAACTCCAACCCGTGGTGGGAGGACATCAGCGGATATCAGATCGCCGGGAGCGTTCAATATACGTTCGGAACTAATGTGATCATCCCGGGCGGGGGCTTCTTAGTGATCGCCGCATCCCCTGCCGACATCCAAAGCGTGTACGGAATTCAGAACGTCCTTGGCCCCTTTAGCCACAACCTCTCGGGGACTGGAACCGTGCAACTCCTTGATGAGAAGAGTTCCGTTTTGCTTGAGCTAACCTACGCCAGCACCCTGCCCTGGCCCGCAGGCGCGGAGGCCACTGGCCATTCCATAGTGCTCGCCAGGCCATCTTATGGTGAGTGGGACCCCCGTGCCTGGGCTCTCAGCGAATCGGTCGGCGGTTCCCCGGGGACCCCGGATGCATTCCGTCCTAGCCCGATCCGTAACGTGCTCATTAACGAATTCCTCGCGCACCCCGCTACCGCCGGCTCGTGCTACATCGAGCTCTACAACCACAGCACGGTTCCGGTGGACCTTTCCGGCTGCGTATTGACCGACATCGCCGGGACCAACCGATTCGTTGTTCCGGCCGGCACGTTGGCGCCTGCCTCGGGCTTTGTCGTGTTCAACCAGGCGCAATTGGGCTTCGAACTCAATCCTTCCGGCGGCTTGATTCTATTCGAGTACCCTGACTCCGGCCGAGTTGCGGATGCGGTCAGTTACGAGGCGCAAGGGGTCAATATTTCGACTGGGCGTTGGCCGGATGGGGCAACAGAATTCTACCCCTTGGCCGCGAATACACCGGGAAACCCCAATGGCGACATCTTGATCGGTGATATTGCTATCAACGAGATCATGTACAAACCGATTTCCGGAAACAAGGCGGACCAATACGTTGAGCTCTATAACCAGGGCTCGAACTCCGTCGACATTGGAGGATGGAAGTTTACCGCGGGCATCCAATTCACATTCCCATCCCCGACCGTCATGACTCCAGGATCCTACCTGGTGGTTGCGCATGATGCGACCAACCTGGCGGCACACTATCCCAACCTTAACGCCCAGAACCTGGTGGGCGATTTCTCGGGCAAGCTGCCGGCGAAGGGCGGACGATTAGCCCTGGCGCGCCCCGAACCCGCCATATGGGAAGCAGGTCCCGGGTTGACGGTTAGCAACACGATCTATGTGGTGAAAGATGAGGTCACGTATCAAACCGGCGGGCGATGGGGCCAATGGGCCCACGGAGGTGGCAGCAGCCTGGAACTCATCCATCCTGGGACCAATCATCGGCTCGCCTACAACTGGGCGGATAGCGACGAATCGACCAAGTCCTCGTGGACCAACCTCGAATTCACAGGTCTCCTAGATAACGGAGTTAACTACAGTGGTTCGATTGACTTGGTGCAACTCGGGTTGCTGGATGTCGGCGAATGCTTGGTTGACAACGTTGAAGTTAGGCCGAGCTCTAACGGCGCCAACTATATCGCCAACTCGGGCTTTGAGTCAGGGTTCGACGGCTGGACGCCTCAGGGCGACCATACCCGATCCAGCCTGGAAACTATCCTCGGTGGTTATCAAAGCAGTCAATGCTTGCATCTGCGTGCCACTGACGGCGTGTGGACCATGTTCAACAGCGTCCAGGGCACCTTGGCCAATACCAGTCTCCAACCAGGCTCAACGGCCACCTTGCGGCTAAAGGCAAGGTGGCTTCATGGCTCGCCCGAGATCCTGATGCGCCTACACGGCAATTGGCTGGAACTTGCCGGAGCCATGCCCTTGCCCTCTAACCTGGGAACCCCTGGAGCTCCGAACAGCCGGGCGGTTGCGCGGCCCTCGCCGGCCATTTTCGAGGTTAAACACTCACCTCCGCTGCCGGCCGCAAATCAAGACGCCGTCGTCACTGCGCGTTTCCACGCTCCCGCATCCTTTCAGCCCACGTTACGTTACAGGATCGACACGGGCGACGCAGTCGACCCGAGCTATACCGAGGTACCGATGGTGGATGACGGCTCTAGCGGCGACGCCGTAGCCGGAGATGGGGTCTATAGCGCCACGATTCCGGGCCAGTCTAGCGGCACGGTAGTAGCCTTCGTAGTTGCCGCTCGTACAACTCAGGGCGACACTTCGGTATTCCCGGCCGTGCTGCAGGACAATTCGGGCCTTCCACGCGAATGTGTCGTTATGTTCGGCGACACAATTCCCAGCGGGAGCTTTGGGCATTACCACCTGTGGATGACACAAAACTGGATCGACCGTTGGAGCGCCCATGGAGGCCTCAGCAACGAGTACCATGACGGGACGTTCGTCGACGGCGGCGGACGAGTCATCTACAACATCCAAGGCCGCTTCGCCGGCAGTCCTTATCATCAATACTTGGGGTCTCCGGTTACCACCCTAGGGGGCCAACATTGGAGCATGCCGGAGGACGATCAGATGCTCGGCACCACTTCCTTCAACAAGCAGCATGTGCCCGGTAACAACACCTTGGATGATGACACTTTACAGCGCGAGCAGACCTCTTACTGGATGGCCCGGCAGGTCGGAATGCCGTGGAACTATCGGCGTTACTACACTCTTTTTGTGAACGGCAACCAGCACGGTCCCTTGATGGAAGATGCCCAGGTGCCTGGCGGCGATGTGATCAACCAGCACTGGCCCAACGATAACAATGGCTTCCTCTACAAGAATAACGGCTGGTTCGAAGGAGCCACGACTGTCGACGGAAACGGCTACATGAACTTCACCATGCCTTCATGGTGCGTGCTGGGAAAATTCACGACGACCATTGGCGGGGTGGCCGGCCAGTTCAAATTGCCGCGCTACCGTTGGATGTTTTGGGTCCGCCAATACCCCGACTCGGCGAACAACTTCACCAACGTGCTTGCTTTGATCACCGCTGCCAACCTCTCGAATGGTGCCTCCTTTTACAACAGCATGGAAGCCCTGGTCGACACCGAGGAATGGATGCGAATGTCGGCCTTGGAACACGCCACCGGTGATTGGGACTCCTTCTTTACCCAGAACCAATGGAACATGTACAACTATAAGCCAACCGCAGGCAAGTGGACAGCACTCAAGTGGGATTGGAACATCACCCTCGGGGGGGGCACAGCGACCTGGGGTCCGGACGCCGGTCAACTCTTCAACGTTGGCTCGAACGATCCAATCATGGGTAAACTCCAGAATTACGCCCCCTATCGGCGAGCCTATTTGCGCGCTCTTAATGATATCGCCAATCTGGCCATGAACAATACCAGGGTAAACCCGGTGCTCGATGCCAAGTTCGCGACATTCGCGGCCAACGGGCTGAATGTTCGCGATCCCAGTGATCCTGCAGGGCTCAAGGCTTGGATCGCGACCATGCACACCTCCATCCTGCGAACCTTGACCAATCAGGGGATATTCACCCTGACCTTCAGTATCGCCGGCCCCACGAACTTCACTGTTGGTACTAACTCCGTATTCATGCAAGGGACCGCTCCGATCGAGGCTAAAACCCTTACCGTCAACGGCATTCCTGTCCCCGTCACCTGGCCGAATGCGAAGGCGTGGTACATGACAGTCCCCCTTTCCGGTCAGACTAACGTTCTCAGATTCGCCGGATTGGACTCTGCCGGCCGAGTGCTCAGTAACGTGGGCGGAGTGATCGAGGTGGTCAATACCAACGCCCCCGCTAACTTGAACCCCGTCACCATCAACGAATGGATGGCCAGCAACCAAAACACCCTCAGCGACCCGGCTGACGACAAATTTGAGGACTGGTTCGAGCTCTATAATCCAAACGCGGACTTCATAAACCTCTCCGGTTATTTTCTGACGGACGATCTCGCCACTCCGGCCAAGTGGCAGATCCCGGATGGCACTACGATACCTCCAACTGGATTTCGGCTGGTCTGGGCGGACAAGGGTTTGACCAACGCAAAGGATCAAGATCTCCATGCCGACTTTAAATTAAACAAGGGTGGGACCTCGATCGGTCTTTTCGACCCCTCCACCAACCTTGTGGACGCGGTTACCTTCGGACCGCAGAACCCTGACATCAGTCAAGGCCGGTTCCCGGATGGAGGGCCGCTGGTTTACTCGATGCGCGGTCCCACTCCTCGGGCGACCAACCAGTTTACCAACTCGCCTCCTGGGCTGGCGGCTCTGAACGATCAAATCGACGCCCCTGGAAACCTGCTGCAAATCGCGGCCTCGGCCTCCGACCCTGACGCGCCGCCACAAAGCTTGCGGTTTAGCCTAGACTCCGGCGCGCCCTCAGGAACCGCCATCGACCCGGTCTCTGGCGTTTTTACCTGGCTGCCAAGTCAAGCACAGTCGTCCACCACTAACTCAATCACGGTTCGGGTTACTGATAACGGGACTCCTGCACTGAGCGACGCTAAAACCTTCACCGTCGTGATCCAGGCAGCTGCCTTGGGATTCAGCGGTGTCACTCTCTCCACGGGGGGATTTCCCACTTTCAATTGGATTGCTCTCCCTGGTCGCACCTACAGGATCGATTTTAAAGCCGACCTCAACGATGCGGTCTGGCAGACGCTAACGCAGTTTCAACCCTCTGGGTCGTCGGGAACGTTCACGGACCAAACCCCGCCCTCCGGTGGGGACCGCTACTATCGTTTAGTCCTATTGCCTTGACGGAGCCGTAGCGAGCGGTCGCCATGAGGGATGCGGGATGGGCCAGTGCGGGTTGGCCAGGAGGAGGGCTTTGTGCGGGAGGAGGCTGGAGCGCCACCCGGGAATCGCCGGAGCTTGCGTGGGCTCTCCGAATGGCTATTCTGTGTTTCATGAATCCTAGAGCCCCTCGGAATCCTCCCTGGCAGTTGCTCTGACTAGGTGCCCAGGCGCATGCCGTTTGTGAAAGCTACAAACCACACTACTCCGTGCAATCTACGGGTCGTCAGACCATCCAACTCGGCGTCGGCTCCGCAGTCACCATGGCTATGAACCCAACCGTGTCCCACGCGGCCAAAAAGGCCGCCATCCAGATCGGCTTTCAATTATACACTGTGCGCGGCGAGTTTTCGCGCGATGTGCCGAACACACTCAAATCGATCGCCCAGCTAGGATATCGCGGGGTGGAGTTCTGGGGTTATGGCGGGACCCCAGAGGTGTATCAGAAGTTCTCCGCGACTGACCTGCGCAAGATGCTCGACGAGCATGGGCTCAAGTGCTGCGGCATGCATCTGGAACTTGAAGCGCTGGAAGGCGATAACCTCAAGCGCACGATCGACAACAATCAAGTCCTGGACAGCAAGTACCTCAACGTAGCAGGGGCCGAAGAGAGGATGGGCTCGGAAGCGGGCATAGGCGAACTGGCGGCACTGTTGAATGAGACGAGCGCAAAACTCAAAGCCCTCGGCATGCAGGCCGGCTATCATGCCCATCCGTTCGACTTTGAGAAGGTCAATGGCAAATTCGCCTGGCAGCTCCTGTTCAGCCGCACTCAGCCGCAGGTCAATATGCAGATGGACATCAGCAACTGCCTAGCTGGCCACGGCGACCCAATCGCCATGCTCAAAGAGTTTCCGGGGCGTGCGCATACCATCCACCTTAGGGAACATGAGGAGAAAACCTTCGAGAGCCCGTTTTACCAGGAGGTATTCCACCTTTGCGAGACCTCCCCTGCCACTGAATGGTACATTGTCGAAATGGGGGGAGTCGACGGAAATGGATATGACATCCCACGCCAGGCCTTGGCGAAACTGCGCAGCCTGGGCAAGTAGTTCGACCCGTGAAGTTCATTGATGAATACCGCGATCCTGCCCATGCGCGGGAACTCGCGGACGAGATCACAAGCAGCGTGACTCGTCCTTGGACCCTCATGGAGATGTGCGGCGGCCAGACCCACGCCATCGTTAAATTCGGTATCGACCAACTCTTGCCTGAATCCTTGACCCTGGTTCATGGCCCGGGCTGCCCGGTTTGCGTCACGCCATTGGAGTTGGTCGATCAAGCTATTGAGATCGCCTCGCGCCCCGGGGTTGTCTTCTGTTCCTTTGGCGACATGCTTCGGGTGCCTGGTAGCCACGATGATCTTCGCTCCGTAAAAGCTCGCGGAGGCGACGTTCGAATCGTGTACTCACCTCTCGATGCGCTGAGGATTGCCGAGGCGCTCCCGGACCGCGAAGTCGTCTTTTTCGCGGTGGGTTTCGAAACCACTGCGCCGGCGAATGCCATGGCGGCTTACCAGGCTCGCAAACGCGGCCTGCGTAACTTCTCCCTCCTCATGTCTCAGGTCCTGGTTCCCCCGGCTATCCAAGCGCTCCTCGGTTTCGCCGGCAACCGGGTGCAGGGCTTTCTGGCGGCGGGTCACGTGTGTGCTGTAATGGGTTTCCACGAATACCTGCCCATCGCCCAGCGCCATCACGTGCCCATCGTGGTAACCGGGTTCGAGCCCCTGGATATCCTGCAGGGCGTGCTCATGTGCGTCCGCCAACTTGAGTCTGGCAGGGCTGAGGTGGAGAATCAGTATTCACGCGCGGTGCGGCCCGAGGGGAATCAACCGGCCCAGCAGTTAATGAAGGAAGTTTTTCGCGTCATTGATCGCAAGTGGAGGGGTATTGGGGAAATCGCCCAGAGCGGGCTGGGACTAAGCGCAGCTTATGTGCAGTTCGATGCCGCCAACCGGTTCGGCCTGAGCGATCATCGGGTTGAGGAATCTCCCGAGTGCATGAGCGGGCTCGTTCTCCAGGGCATGAAGAAACCGCAGGAATGCCCGGCCTTCGGCTCTCGATGCACGCCCGAACACCCACTCGGTGCCACCATGGTGTCGGACGAGGGAGCCTGCGCCGCCTATTACCGATACCGCCCAGCGTCAGGTTCCCGCTCAACTCCCCTCACGGGCAACCTGGTTCCCCGATGAAGGGACCGACCCCTTCCATCTTCAGCCCTGCGAGACTCAGCCCACGGCCGACATCTTGAGCTCCGAGTTCCAACTTTCCTGTCCTCTCCCCCACGAGGCGCACACCCAAGTGTTGATGGCGCACGGTGGTGGCGGACGCCTCATGCAACAGTTGATCGAGGAGATCTTCGTGAAAGCCTTCCGCAACCCGTTGCTTGAGCAGCGCCACGACGGGGCGGTATTCGACGTCGGAGGAGTTCGTTTGGCGTTCACCACCGATTCTTACGTTGTTCGCCCGCTGTTCTTTCCCGGTGGCGACATCGGCACGCTGGCGGTGAACGGAACGGTGAACGACCTCTCCATGTGCGGCGCAAAACCTCGTTGGCTCAGCGCTGCGTTCATCATTGAGGAAGGTCTGCCGATAGACACTCTGCGCCAGGTTGCGGCATCGATGCAAAGGGCCGCGGCCGAGGCTGATGTGCAATTGGTCACCGGCGACACTAAGGTAGTGGACAAGGGCAAAGGGGACGGGGTTTTCATCACGACTGCCGGCGTGGGAGTAATCTCCCAACGGCGGACGGTCGCCCCGTCAGAGGTGCGACCCGGTGACGCGGTGCTGGTAAGCGGAGATCTCGGCCGACACGGAATGGCTATTATGTCGGTGCGGGAGGGGCTGAAGTTCGAAACCACGATCGAGAGCGACTGCGCCAACTTGGGGCCGATGGTCCAGGACCTGCTGGATGCGGGGCTGAAGATTCACTGTTTGCGAGATCTGACTCGGGGCGGACTAGCGGCGGGTTTGAACGAAATCGCGCAGGCGTCTAACCTTCAGATCCACGTCGAAGAATCTTCCGTGCCTGTCGGAGAAGAAGTGAGAGGGGCCTGCGAAATCCTCGGCCTGGACCCGCTCTACGTTGCCAACGAGGGCCGTATGGTAGCCTTCCTGCCCGCGGACGAGACAAACCGAGCGCTGGATCTGATTCGCGCGCATTCCCACGGGGCGCAAGCGCGTCGCATCGGCACCGTCCTCGATGAACTCCCCGGAAAGGTGACGCTGCGAAGCTCAATTGGAGCCACACGGTTCCTGGACCTCCTTAGCGGTGAGCAATTGCCCAGAATTTGCTAGGGCAAATAATGTAAAGATGAGAGCAACGGTTGGTGAGCGAAAACGCGTATTTCGGACGAGGGTACGACGTGAGTTATTCTCGAGCGAGCATCACCCGAAGCCCGGACACGAGCCCAGTCGGCGGTTCGGTGGCATCTCCGGCCGTGGACGACCTGGAGGCCACCATCAAAGGCCATCCTTTCTGGCAAAACCTCAGCCCGAGCTATTTCCCCCTGCTGTTGGCTGGTGCCAGGCGCGTACACTACGCCCCTGGTGAATTGCTAACCCGAGAAGGCGACACGGCGAGCCGGTTCTGGCTGATCGTCAGCGGCCAAGTCGAACTGGATTCTCCGATTCAAGGACAGACGGAGCTGCAGATCCAGATGATCGGCCCCGGCCATGCCTTAGGCTGGTCCTGGCTTTTTCCACCCTACAAGTCGCATTTCACGGCACGCGCGACAGTCCACACGGAGGCCATCGCCTGGGAAACCAGCCACCTGCGCGCCTTGGCAGAAAGCAATCCAGCCTTCGGTTACGACGTCGCCAGCCGCATGACGAACCTGCTCCTCCAGCGCCTCCATGCCATGCACACGCACGTGGTTGAGTTTTACAGTCCTGAAACCTGAGTATCGATCGGGCCGCATGAAGGAGCGAACGAGACACATCCGGGCCGAGATCCGCGGGGGGGGTGCGTGAAGGAATCGCTCGCCGCTCCGCCCCCATCTTCGCGAGCTACCGTCCCCTGTTGCATTCGCGCTCGCACCAAAGCGCGCGGGGCGGTCCAAGGAATCGGGTTTCGCCCATTCGTGTTTCACCTGGCGTTGGAGCATGGCCTCAGCGGCTGGGTGAGTAATTCAAATGACGGCGTGGTAATCGAGGCGGAAGGGCCGCCGTCCAGCTTGCGCGCCTTCCTCCATCGCCTCCGCACCGAAGCACCGCCCCACAGCGCCATCGAGAGTTTGGAAACGGTTCACCTCGATCCCGCCGGGTATGAAGACTTTGTGATTCGCCCGAGCCGAGACGCTGGTCTGAAGACAGCCCTCGTGCTGCCCGACATCGCCACGTGCGAATCTTGCCGGCGCGAGCTGTTCGATGAGACAGATCGCCGATGGCATCATCCGTTCATTAACTGCACGCACTGCGGTCCGCGCTTCTCGATCATCGAGGCGCTTCCTTACGATCGTGGCCATACCACGATGAAGCAGTTCGAGATGTGCCCCGCCTGCCAGGCCGAGTATGGCGATCCCGCGAATCGACGCTTCCACGCGCAGCCCAACGCATGCCCCAGTTGTGGACCACATCTCGAACTCTGGCAACGAAGCGGCGCTCCCACGGCCCGCGACTACCAAGCGGTCCTGGGCGCGGTAGCTGAGTTGCAACGTGGAGCCGTTGTTGCCGTCAAAGGCGTGGGTGGGTTCCATCTCCTCGTCGCCGCCCGTGATACCGACGCGGTTAGGCGCCTCCGCAGGCTCAAGCGCCGGGAGGAGAGACCCCTGGCGCTAATGGTGCCGACCGTCGAGATCGCGCGTGTGCTTTGCGAGATCCTTCCGCTGGAGGCCTCATTGCTCCAATCCTCGGAAGCGCCCATAGTTCTGATGCGGCGCAACCCTGGCCTCAACCGCTCATCCAGCGGGGTTGCGGAGATCGCCGACGAGGTGGCGCCAGGGAATCCGTATCTGGGCCTGATGTTGCCATACAGCCCGGTGCACCACTTGCTGATGGCGGAGTTTGGACTTCCGGTTGTGGCCACCAGTGGAAATGTTTCTCACGAACCGATATGCATCGATGAACACGAAGCCCTGAATCGCCTAGGCGACGTCGCCGACCTTTTTCTGATCCACGACCGTCCTATCCTGCGGCCGGTGGATGATTCGGTCGTTCAAGTGGTTTTGGGGCGGGAGATGTTATTACGGCGTGCGCGCGGGTTCGCGCCTCTCCCAATTCCTTTCAAGCGGGCGCAAGAGCCAATCCTGGCGGTGGGCGCACATCTGAAAAACACCGTCGCGCTGGCCGCTCACGGCCAGATCTTCCTAAGCCAGCACATCGGCGACCTGGATAGCGTCGCCTCAGTAGTAGCATTCAAAAGGGCAATACGAGACATGGAACATCTCTTCGATACCAAACCGGAATTGGTGGCAGCCGACACCCACCCCGACTATCCTTCAACGCAGCACGCCTTGGATCGCGACATCCAAACGCTAAGGGTCCAGCACCACTACGCCCACATTTTGGCCTGCATGGCCGAAAACAAGCTGGCCGGCACAGCCTTGGGTGTGTCCTGGGATGGCACGGGCTACGGAACCGACAGCACAGTCTGGGGGGGGGAATTCCTGCTGATTAGCGAAACGAGCTTCGAGCGGGTGGGGCACCTGCGCACGTTCCGCCTGCCTGGGGGCGAAAAGGCGGTCGAGGAACCTCGACGGTGCGCCCTCGGCGTGCTCCACGAACTGGCAGGTTCTCAGTTCAAAACCATGCAGGATCTAGCGCCGGTCCAAGCCTTCTCCCCCGAGGAACTCCTGACCATCGAACAAGCCCTGGCAGCCCACGTGAACGCGCCCCTCACCTCGAGCGCGGGACGGCTATTCGACGCTGTGGCCTCGCTCACCGGGCTGCGTCAAAAATCACGCTTCGAAGGCCAAGGAGCCATGGATCTGGAGTTTGCCGTGGACATGAACGAGTCGGATGCAAAGTACCCGATCCACATCGCTCCGGACTCGTATCGTCAGCACGTTCCGACCGGAGCCTCAAGAGATCAGCCCGTAACCAGCCCCCCGCTGGGAGAACCTGCAGGTACGGTAATACTGGATTGGGCGGCGATGGTCCATGCGATCATTTCTGATCTGCGGCGAGAGGTGCCGGCTTGGGAGATTTCGGCGAAGTTTCACAATACGCTGGCTGCTGGAATCATCGCTGTCGCAGAACACTTTCAAGAACATCGCGTGGTGTTGAGCGGTGGTTGCTTCCAGAACCGTTATTTGCTCGAACATACTGTGACTTCTTTGCGCGCTGCAGGCTTCACGCCCTACTGGCACCAGCGCGTTCCCACCAACGACGGCGGCATCGCCCTGGGCCAAATCGTCGCCTCAACTCGCCGTCACCATCGCGAAAAACGAAAATGTGTCTAGCCGTTCCAGGCAAGCTCCTCGAAGTGATCCCAGGCGAGGACTCGCTCAGCCGTGCTGGGCGCGTGAGTTTCGGTGGGATCATCAAGGAAGTCAGCTTGGCTTGCCTGCCGGAAGCCAAGGTCGGCGACTACGTAATCGTTCACGTCGGGTTCGCGCTGAGCGTAGTCGACGAAATTGAGGCCGAACGTGTATTCGATTATCTGCGGCAAATGGAGGAACTGGGTCCGACTCCTCCCGCCCTGATCGAGGGAGGGGCGGAAACCGCGCATAACCCAAAGACGGCTGCAGCGCGGTAACTCCTCGCGATCGCCCCTCCCCCTCCAGCAGCCATATCGATCGGTCGCGAGCACGGCTTCAGTTCTCTGGTCTCCCTCACCGCGCGGCCAGAACCGTAATCCAAATCTGCTCAGTCTCATTGAGCAGCAAGTCCCCGCGTCCCGCGTAATGCCCCTCGAAGGGCGCGCGAGCGATGGTCAGACGCGGCACGTTTTCCCCCAGTTCCATCAGGATCACTCGAAAGGGTTGGCTGCTTGGCTGCACCGATGGGCCGGCAGAGATCGTCACCTCCACCTCGCCTCCGTCGGGAGGTACCGGGCCGCCCGTCCCCGTCACACCCTCAGGCAAATCTATCGCTAGAAGTTGCGTTACTCCCCTGGCATAACGAGGATGAGTTACCGTTGCGGTCAGTTTCTGCGTTTCCCCCACCCTCAACCTCACTGCGTGCTGGTTCAACACGATCCGGTAGCCGGGCACGGGCGTCCCGAATTCAATCTGATAGCGGTAGGTGCTTCCACCCAGTCCGCGAGAATCGGTTATCATGAACTCATACGTCCCTCCGGCGGGCGCGGTCCAGACCATCTCCAGTTCCGGGCCTGGACCCGCTTGGGCGATGGTGAAGAAGGCTTCATCCAAGATTTCGATCACGGGGATCAGCGGTGAATCAAGCGTACCCGCATGGACCATGAAGGAGAACTGCTCGCCCTGCCGGGCATGGAAGGCATAGCGCCCACGCTCAGCGGGAAACTCGATTCGGCTTTCCACTTTACTGGGAAAACTCACGGGAGAGGAGTAGGCGTAGGCCGACTGGACGCGAACGTCTGGTGCCTGCACTTGGTTGGTGAGCGCCGCGGGCAATGGGTCATCTTGGAGCGTTAGACGATACACCCCCGCCAGAGCTTCGGGCGGAGGAGGAGGATTGGTGGACGATTCGACGGCCCGCGACAGATCGAGGCGGTATTTGCCCGCAGTGGCAGTCGTCCAGGCAACATGCCTGTCGAGATCGTTGGTGTGTAGGACGGGCGACAACTCGTTGCCGTCGGAATCCTTAAGGGTGAGATCGATGTGCAAGGGCGAATCCAGTCGGTTGGCCACCAATGTGGCGTCGAACACCCGGCTAGCGCCAAGTTCGACTTCAAATGCCTGCGACCCCCCGCCTGTGGGGAATCGGCCGTTCACCACCATGGGTAGTTGCGACAACGACATCACCCGATCGCTTGCCACCTTGGGTGCGTCAAGCGTTAGCTCCGGCATTTGACTAACCACGAAACACAAAGGGCGCGATACGCCATTGGAATCGTAAACCCGAACCAGGTGAGGCCCAACAGCCACGTTTGTGCCGACCTCCAAATCGAAACCGGCCCCATCACCACGCGCTTTGAAGACCAGCCCAGGAGAATCGGCCCGGATGCCTAGCCCGCCGATATCTCGGCGGTTGAGCAAAGTTACGGTCAGGGTGCTGTTGACCGGCGCCCCTGGCGGGAACAGGCCATAAACGTCGGTTGCCTCGCCGGTGCCAAGCCTCACTACGGCCATCCCAACTAACATTGCGACGCTGCTAATCATGCACCCTTATCACTTTTTGTTGGCCGGCGTTTCATTGGTTTGTGGCAAATGCCCTGCCTGAGTCATACTAGCCCAACTCCGCATCTCGCAGCACATCAAAACTGCCGAGGACGCCTCCGTCGACACTTCCGCCGATTCCGTCCCGACTTTTCTCCGTGATTGAAGGTCGACGGCCATTTTGCCAATCTACCCGTTGCTTTATGTTCTGGTGTGATCAACTGGTGGAGAAAATCAACTCCCCACAAACCATCAATGACTCCAAAACGCCGTCTGGCCGGGCCCATGTCGGGGCCCTCCGGGGACCGTTGATCCACGACGCCATCTATCGGACCCTCAGGGACAAAGGCGTCCCGGTGCGCTACCTTTTCGGGGTGGACGACTATGACCCCGTGGACGAAATCCCGTACGGTCAGGCCGAGCACTTTTCCCGATACCTCGGCGCTCCTCTCTGCAATGTGCCTCCGCCTCCGGGATCCAAAGCTACGGACATGGCGGATCACTACATCTCGGAGTTCTTCGGAGTTTTCGCCGAGTTGGGCATTCGCCCTGAGTTTTATCGGATGCGCGAAATCTACCGCTCGGGCCGATTCAACGAGGCCATCGACGCCATCCTCCGAAAGGCTTCGGTCGTCCGCACCATCTACAAGGAAGTGAGCGGCGCCGAGCGCCCGGAAGACTGGCATCCGTTCCAGGTTATCTGCGAGAACTGCGGCCGCATCGGGACCACGGTGATCAACGAATACGACGGCAAAGAAGTTGCCTATCATTGCAAGCCAGACCTTGTCAAATGGGCCACGGGCTGCGGCCACCGCGGCAAGATCTCCCCGTTCGACGGACGGGGCAAGCTGCCATGGAAGCTGGAGTGGTGTGCCAAGTGGCACACTTTCCCGGTAACCATCGAAGGCGCTGGACAGGACCACAGCACCAAGGGCGGTTCCAGAGACGTGGCCATGGCCTGCCTCCGCGCCATCTTTGACGAGCAGCCGCCGCTCAACTGTCCGTACGATTTCTTCCTGGTCGGAGGCGCCAAGATGAGCTCCAGCAAGGGAATCGGCGTTACCTCGAGAGACATGGCGGATTTTCTTCCTCCGGAGATCCTCCGATTCCTGCTCATCCGTCCAGCCCCCAGGCAGCCGGTGAACTTCGAGCCCTCCGAGGTTTACACCATCAAGTTGTTCAACGAATTCGACCGCTGCCATCAGAAATACCACCACGACACGCAAGCTGCCGCTGGCGACAAGCGGATATACGAACTCTCCGAAGTCGATTTGGAGCCGAACTACTGGGTCGCCGACTTCCAACTGGTGGCCGCGCTGACCCAGATGCCCCACCTGGATGTCTTCCAGCAGCTCGAGAAACGTAAGGGTTCGCCGTTCACTGACCTTGAGAGAAAACACCTCGAGCTTCGGGTTCGTGCAGCACGCTATTGGGTGGACCGCTATGCCACCGAAGACGAGAAGACCCGGCTCCAACCAACCCTCCCAGCGCGAGCACAGGAGTTGTCCCAAACCCAGCGCGCTTTTCTGCACCAACTCGCCCGGCTGTTGCCCGCGACCCCTTGGGAAGCCGATCCCCTCCAGGTCTGCATTTTCAACGCCACCCGGCTAACTCCAATCGATCAGCCTGGCGCCTTTAAGGCGATCTACCGCGTTCTACTGGATCGTGAGAGCGGTCCGAAAGCCGGCAATCTCCTCTCCTTCCTCGATCGCGACTTCGTCGTTCGACGCTGCCTGGAATTGCCCATCGATCAGGGCAAATTCTGGCGCGAGTCAGCCGTCACCGAATCAGTTCTCCTTCAGTGGCTCGAGAAAGAGAGACCCAATATCGCCATGCTCTCCTTTCAGGCCGAACCGTACTCCGAGCGCGATCCAGCAGACGCCGCTCTTGGCGCAATCGAGATTCATGCGTCGATGGCCGACGGCAAAACGCATTGCCGACGCTTGTTGTTCGAGGATCAAGCGCAGGCTAACGAAGCCCGCGAACGCCTCGGCAGCCTGCTTGGCCCCCACCTCGTGATTCGCTGAGCCTGGCGGGTTTCCCCACAGAGGGTGACGGCGGGCGGGGCCACCTCGCCGCAGTCTGCCGCTTCCTCGCCACCCGCCCGCAAGGATCGGACGGATCTACTGACATAAACTATTCCCGTTCAATTACTTGAAGGCTGATAAGCCTTCGAATGCAGCAGCGCTGGGTAGCCTCTAAAACCCCCTTGACGTTCGTCGTGATTTCGTTATGATATCACAACGATATGAAAACATCGCCCGATCATCCGACTCATTCCGAGCTCCCACGTTCCACGTTCCAGGGCGTTCCCTTGCTCTTGTTCGTTATCGCCCTGTTCATCGGTGGTATCGCCCTCCTTATTGCCGCAGCCCACAACGCCTCGGAGGAAGGCCCACTAGCGCTGGCGGGCATCTTTGTCCTCTTCACGGCGGTTCTCTGTTGCCTCGGCTTCTTCACACTCCAACCCAACGAGGCGCGCGTGCTGATGCTCTTTGGCGCTTATAAGGGTACCACACGCCGCAGCGGATTCCATTGGGTGAACCCGTTCTTCAGCAAACGGAGAATCTCTCTCAGAACTCGCAACCTCCTAAGCGATAAACTGAAGGTTAATGACAAGCGCGGTAATCCCATTGAGATCGCCGCCGTGGTGGTCTGGCGCGTCGACGAAACAGCCCAGGCCTGTTTCGACGTCCAGGATTACGAGGCTTATGTACGGATCCAAAGCGAGAGCGCAATTCGCCACTTGGCCAACGCCTATGCTTACGATTACGGCGAAGAGCACGAGATCACTCTGCGTGGCGGCGGCGAGGAAGTGGCCATTGCCCTTCGCAAGGAACTTCAAGAACGCTTGGGCAAAGCTGGCGTGTTGGTAGAGGAAGCTCGTCTGACGCACTTGGCCTACGCGCCGGAGATCGCACAGGCCATGCTGCGTCGCCAGCAGGCTGAGGCGGTCATCGCCGCCCGGCAAAAGATCGTTCACGGTGCAGTGAGTATGGTGGACATGGCGTTGCGCGAACTGCGTGAAAAAGACGTCGTCCAACTCGACGACGAACGCAAGGCCGCGATGGTTAGCAACCTCTTAGTGGTACTCTGCGGCGAAGCCGAAGTGTCCCCCGTGGTCAACACCGGCACCCTTTACAACTAAGCGCCGCGTGGAGCCGCGAAAATCATTCCTCCTGCGAATCGATCCAGGGCTCTGGAAGGAGCTCGAAGCTTGGGCGCAGGACGAGTTGCGCAGCGTCAATGGCCAGATCGAATACCTGCTCAGACAAGCGGTTCTGCGCCGCCGAGGTGAACGCCCCCCGGTGCAGAACCCGGACACGCCGGCTTAACTGCACAAGCGCCGCTCCGAGGTCGGCAAGCGGACCATTCCGCTAAGGTCGCTCGCCACGCGCCAAGCGGGCGTTAATCTCGTCGAGGATCGGTGGGACGTCCCAAATCCCGTCCACCACATAATGCGCGCCGGTCTCTTTCATGCGTTTGTATGCAGTGCTCAACCGAGTTTCCAGAAGCTCGGGGGGGCATTTGCCAAGTTCCGCCTCGTTCATCCCTAATTCGTTGCCGGTCTTGGCCAGGCCAACGGTCCACATCCCCGCGTTGAGCCCTTCCTCGATGTCGGGGAGTGTATCGCCCACTTTTACGATCGCCTCCATCGGATAAATCCGCAGATGCATCGCATTCTGGAGGCACATCCATGGCTCGGGTCGGCCGGCGGGCACGTCGCTGGCGCAAACCGTCGCATCCGGTTCGTAGCCCCGTTTCTTCGCCTCGGCCATCAGAATGGTCATCATCTCAGTAGTGTATCCGGTGGTGGAGCCGATCTTGAGTCCGCGCCGGCGGAATTTGCCGACTGCTTCGAGGGTGCCGGGGATCAATTCAGCGTAGTCCGCAAGGCACGCCAATTGCAGCGGCACGAAATCCTGAAACATCGCCTCAACATCCTCCTCGGAGGGTGGGCGCCCGTGAACTGCTTGCCAGCGCTGGGCCACGCTCTCCATGCGCGAGATCTTCCGAATATGCACTTTCTTGTGAGCGCCCATGGGAACTCGGGCCTCGGCAACGCTGATGGGCACCTGCTTGCGCTCGAACACCTGCACAAAGACCACCGCTGGTGCGTAACACCCGTAGTCCATCGTCGTCCCCGCCCAATCGAGGATGACCGCTTTCAGGCCGCCGCGGTAAGACCGTTGAAACACAAAATCCATGGCTAGTCGTGTCGCTTTCTGGTTGAAATTCTGGTCCGTGAGTTACCCCCGTCCGCTACTTGGATGGGGAAGGTTTCTGAAGGTCTCGCAGGTCCTTACTTGCCGGGCGCGAATAGACGGGAATCCGAGCCGATAGAGCATCGAACCCGAGGAAGAAACCCGCCGACTTTTCAGATTTGCCCATACACTCGAACCGCAGGGTGTGCCGTCCGGCAGCCAGGGTGTGGAATCCCCACTTGTGCTGCACCGGCTTGATTGTGGCGCTGTAGAGGTCGATCACGGCCACCTCGTTGCCATCCAGCCGGGCGCGATAAGTCCCATAATCGAAGGAATGGAGCATCTTGGTCCACAACTCCACGGTTCCCGCATTCTCCACTGTGAAGTCTACTTCCACCCAGCCGTGTGCGTCGGCTGGAGTAAAGAACAATTGCTTGCCGTCAGTCACCCCACCCACCTCCTGGACTTGGATGGGATGCTCGGAGTGCCTGGCGCCGGCGACCGCAGAGTGGCCCACCACCAAGTCCTTCTCCGAAAACGGCAAACGCGCCGCGCCCGCGGGCAAAGCGGGCCATGGCTTATGCGGCTCGGTTTGATACCAAAAGGCCACGGATGACATCAAGTCGTCTCGCTCGATGAACCCATCTCCTTTGCCGTCGGGAAAAGTCTGCGAGCCCTTGTGCTCAATCTCGACGCGCAGCGATTTGCGGAACGGCACTGGATCGGCGATGTGCCACCGATAAGCCGTCCCGCGGTCTCCGGTATCGAAGCCCTCCCAAAGGGGCGTGCCATAAAACGGGCCGTCCTGCTGGCGGAAACCCCAGCCGTCACAGAAATAATCCTCGGTACCCGTCCCACGCAAACTGGGCTCTTTCTCCCCGTCGATGAAAAAGAAATCGTCCCCTTCCCCGTACCAGCCGGGAGAGACATGGTAGACGCTCTGCACCGTGCCGACATAGTGGCCGCGCCCGGCCAAATCAGCCAAGAGGTAGTTCTGCCCCATAACGCAGGGAAACTCTTGGCGATACATCGCATGGAAATAGGCTGAATCTTTAGGTAGAGCGCGGTGTTTCTGCCAGTCGATGTAGTAATAGAACGCGTCGCACCGCACCGAGCTTTCGTTGCTCACGGTGATTTTCGCTGACCTGCGAAACGGCATCGGCCAATAGCAATTGCGCCCGCGCCCGTCCGAGGTCACTCGCACAGGCAAGGAGCTAAACGGTTTGTCCACGCCGTGGCCGATGACGAAAAAATCACCCACCGGACATTCCACGCTGGGGTGATCCTCGCCATCCCAGTACATCCTTAACGTGAGGAGCCTCGAGTAATGAGGCGCGTCGTGCGCAATGGTGAACCAAATGTGGACGATCTGGCCTGGTCCCGCCAACTCAGCCAAGGTGAGCGTGCCGCCCGGCTCGATAGGTCGAGAATCGCTGTTTCCATTGTGCCAGTCCGGGTCGGAGGAAGAGGCCCGCATGGCATCAAAATCCTTCAAACGTTCCAGGCCGGAGAGCGGGTTACCCGGTGAGAGTTGAGCGTTTAGAGCGACGACGAAAACGCCGGCGAGGAAGCCGGTTAAGCCGCGGAACGTTCTCATAAGCAGGTCCAGGTTTCGATGCCCGGATGTATACCTCCCCGACCCCGGCCTTGCCAAGGCTGTTCAGAAGCCGGTCTTCCGGAACGCCCGCGCTAGCTTCCGGGAACCCGGAGGCTCCCATTAGAGTCCGATCTGTCCATCTTCCACTTTAGGATGCCAAACAAGCTGGTGAAGTCATCGGTCCAAGGCTCGCCCCGAGCATTTGCAGTCTTGGGCGGGCGAGCCGCCTCGCGAAACGGCGCTCCACGCAGCAGTTGTCGATCGCGCGTAACCAAAGCCCAGGTCGATGGATAAACCCACCAATCTGTTGCCGGGGGAACGTGCTCAATGACCGCCGATTCGTACCCGAAGGCAGAAGCGAGGCTGAGGACAACCGGCTCAAGATTCAGAAAACGGTTAGAAATATGGAAAGCCATCACGCCATTGGTTCGGAGATGCTTCTGATAGACGATGAACGCTTCCTTAGTCAGCAAGTGCGCCGGAACCGCGTCACCGCTGAAGGCATCCAGCACCAGCAGGTCGAACCCTTGCGACGCTTCCCGATCGAGCGAAAGCCTTGCGTCCCCTTCGACTAACTCGATTCGCGCGGGGCAATTGGTCAGGAATCCAAATTGTGCCAGCGCCAAACCCGTAACCGCCGGGTTGATCTCGTAAATGCGGATGGAATCACCGGGACGCGCATAGGCGGTCAATGTCCCTGCCCCTAGCCCGACCAATCCGATGCGCCGGTTTGGCCTGGCAACCTGCTCCATCGCGAGTCCCACCCCGCTACGCTCTCCATAGTAGGCAGTGGGACGCCGGGCTTGGGCTGGATCGACAAGCTGCAACCCATGAGTGATCCGACCGTGCCTCAGACGCAAGTGGTGGAGGCTGGGCTCGCTCCGGTTCTGCTCATACAGGGTTAAAACCCCGTAGAAATTCCGGCCCTTGTACAAGACCTCGTCTCCTTCGTTGCAACCGTGGAAACCCAACACAACCATCAGCGCCACTAAGCCGGTTCCGAGCCAAACACAGGTCAGTTGCGGCCAACCCCTGAAGCTTTGAATGCGCCTGCGCAAAACCCACACACCCAGCAGCATAACGGCAATTCCGCCAGAACGATACGGCGCGAACGCTGTGCCCGCTTGCACGGGCGGGGCCGAGTCTCCTGAGAAGGCCGCCAGGAACCAGCCGACGCCGCCGATGGCCAGGACAGTCAGCAAAGTCGCAGGCCACTTCCAGGGATCCCTTTGAGCATCCGCCGTCATTCTCCGAACTTCACTGACACAAATCAGCGTAAACAAAAACGCGCATGTCAACAGTCCCCAATGCAACTCGAAGAAATCGCTGAATACGACGGGCGCAATCACCGCTACGAAAATCCCTCCCAGCATTCCACCCGCTGCGATGCTCAGATAGAACCGGGTCAAGTAATCGGGCTCGGGTTTTAGGAGGTAGAGTTCGCCATGACACACCATGCAGCACACGAACAATGCAGCGCTGTAGACAGCCACCTGTGGGCCGATCGACATATTCACTCCCCGAAACAACATCCAACAGACCGCTCCTAAGGCGGAGATCAAGATCGGAGTAAAGACAAGGCGCGAGTACAACCATGGGCTGTCAAAACAAAGAACAAAACTGAACAAATAGAGGGCTAGAGGCAGGACCCAAAGGAACGGGACCACAGCAATATCCATACAAAGCTTATTTGTGATCGCCAGGAGAAGAACGGATGCGCAGCCGGGAAGTAGGAGCCATTGCGCCTGGTGCCACGTCGTTGGGGCCATCCCCCTGCGGGCCCCCAATGGTACGGCTGGCCCCATCCGGACCTCATGTGCCGGTACGTTCCAAAGCTTGACGGCGCAGATTGAGCAACAAACCGCGAACCCGATCAGGCCCCACGCCCAGAGCCGCGCCTGGGTATTCCGCGCCAGCGTAGGCTCAAGGAAGAAGGGGTAAATTAAGAGCGCAAGCATTGAGCCTAAATTCGAGAGCGCATACAGCCGGTAGGGCGAGCGGCTGGGATTCGTGCAGACCCACCAGTGCTGTAGCAAAGGGCTAGTGGCCGAGAGCACGAGGTACGGAAGGCCCAGGCTGAAGGTGAGTAAAGCCACGATGCGCCATGTGGGATTCTCCGCCCCTGCCGGTCTCCAAGACTCCGAGGGCGTGATCGGCAGGGAGGCAAACGCCAAGGCGATCAAGGCGAGGTGGAGCACCACTTGGGTGCGCAACTTCAAGAATCGGGAAATCAGATGAGCGTAGGCGTAGCCGCAGAGCAGCAGTACCTGAAAAAACAACATGCAAGTGGTCCAGACCGCCGGACTGCCGCCAAACCAGGGGAGGATGTACTTGCCGATCAGCGGCTGGACAAGAAACAGGAGAAAGGCCCCGGTAAATGTTGTCAGCCCGTATGGGACCATGAACTCGCCTCAATTAAGGTTCCCGCACGCAGGCCACGCTGATGAGGTCCAGTGCCAGGCCAGAGGACTTCTCGTTTTTGCCCACCAGTTTCAACATGAGGTTGTTGCTCCCTTCGAAAAGATCGAGTCGGCCCAGCAGAACGCGGCCAGACTTGCTTCTTTGGTCGGAGTAAAGGTCGACTGGTTCTCCCGCTGGGTTTTCATTTTGGAACAATTGGACCACGGCCTGGCCTGGTCCTTTGAGCGCCTCGATATACACGGAGTAGCTGCCTGCCGCAGGCAGGTCGCAGACGGGCGAAAAGAACTGCGGCCCGAACCAGTCCTGACCTGTGCCGGTTAACGAGAGGAAGCGGACCTCCTCGCTGCCGATCTTCTCCATCCTTCGCGTCAAACTTGCATGGTCGAAGGACCAAGCATGGATGGGGGTCTGCCACCAAGCTGGGAACACCACCTCGCGTGGGTCCACGACGCCACGGTCCCTCAACGGAGGCACTGTAATCGGGACGTTTGGACGGCGCTCGGAATAAAAGTAAGCTACGCTGCAATAATCGGTTGGGATGTCGTTCTTCTCCCCGGAGTGCTCGATTGTTTGGAGAATGCTCTTCCGGTATGAGTAGGCGTCCCCGAGGAACAACCGATATGCCCCGGTGCGCCCAAGATGCTTGTGGTAACCCAGACAACCGCTGAGTGGGAAGGAAAGCCGCTTCTCCCAGCGATCCGGCACGTCATACCAACCTCCGTTGAAAAAGTCCTCTGAACCTGTGCCGTGAATGGTCAACTCGCCGTCGAGGGTTGTTTCATCATCCCCCTCGAAAAACAGGGTTTTGCCCGACTCGAAGCCCTGCGCCTGGAGCGCAACGCCAACCAGGTGGCCGCGACCTTGGGCGTCCAGGAAGGTATAGGGTTTCCCCATGGCGGTGGGATTCTCACGATGCCAGAGGGCGTAGAACTTCCCCTCATCCGGCCGGCGAGCAACCGGTGTGTGGAGCACCTGGACCTGAAGTTCAGCCGCGCGGTCCGACTCCGAAACGAGCTCGACCGTAGCCGCATGATCAAACGGCATCGGAAAGTACGCGTAGTCAACTCCATCAGCCGTGCCGACCAATAAAGAGCGCGTCGCCGGCTCGCCCCAAGCGTGTCCAAAAAAATCGCCAACCGGGCACAACACGGCCGGTTCCTCCCCGTCAAAAGAGACCTTCAAGAGCAAGCCACGCGTCTTCCCGGCCAGCGCCGAGGCCGGAGAGATGCGCAACCCCACAATACGCCCGCCCTTTTTGGTCTCGAACACACGCTTGGACGAGCCGGGCTGCAGGTTTACCTCCGACTTGGCGATCTGAATCGACGCGCCGGGTGGAGCTGTGAAACGACTGATGTCCCCCCCAGCCCTGCTGAACAGCTCGCAGGTCTTTTTTAGCAGCGACCGTTCGTCCTCTGAGGGCGAGGGCGTGAAGCTGGTCAGCGCGGTCTCCGGTCCGTACAAGGCATAGTTGATCTGGTAGAACTGCATTTTCGGCGCACGCAGCCGGATTATGCACGAACGGGCGAAAGAGATGGGCACGTAGCAATAGTAGCCCCCCCCGCCATAACCCACCAGCGGACTGGGAAACCCCGGGTGCTTACCCAGGAAGAGATCGCGGAACTTGAGGCTCAAGCGCGGCGACGCCTCACCATCGAAGAGGAACTCAATCACGTCATCGGTCGGTGTAGGAGTCGCAAACCGGTAAATCACCCCAGGGCCCTTCAGGTCAGCCAGGATCAGCCCCTCGGGTTCTTTCCGCACAAATGAGTATTTGCCGGAGAAACCGTCGTCGTTTCCACCGGTGCGATCATAGCTCGAGATCGAAGCTACTTTGATTGAGGTTTTGAAGGCTGGCAACCGATCCAGCCGGTAGAGATCCTCGAGGCCAACCGCCCCAGCCGTCCGCGGGAAAAGCAGGCCAAGCAGGATCAGGCACAAAAGGCACGGTCTGACGACAGGTCTCATGGGGAGCTTTATACCAGACCCGCGGGGGGATCTGCCACCTTCAATCGACGTTGGTTGGTCTGTTCCATACCGAGACACAGCCGGTGGTCCGGTCCATAAATGGACCACCGCTTGGTCCGTTATTACGCCATTCGTTAGACCTGGCCAGGACAAAGAGCCTTATTCTTGCTTTGGAGCAAGGCCGGACAGGCGAATGGCCACGATGCCCCCCTGTTTGGCATAACAGGTGCTAAGGTAGCCGTCGTGGTCTCGAGTGGCAATAGCGTGAACCACAAATGCACTAATAATAATAAATAACCCGCTGCTCGAAAGGTTCACACCACCAGCAAAAACAGGTAAACCAAATAGAACAGTATGAACACGAAACCTACGCGCAGGTCGGGCTTCACCCTCGTCGAAATCATGATCGTCGTTGCGATCATCGGTCTCCTGGCCGCAATCGCCATCCCGAACTTCGTCAAGGCACGCACCACCGCTCAGAAGAATGCCTGCATCGCCAACCTGAAACAGATCGACGGCGCCAAGGAACAATGGGCGCTGGAAAACAAAAAGACCACCGGCGATGCCTCGGACGACACCGCGGTCAATTCGTACCTGAAGAACAGCCAGGCGCCTCAATGTCCCGGGAATGGCACCTACACCTACAACACGGTTGGCTCAAATCCGACCTGTTCGATAGGTTCCACCTTAGGCCACACACTCTAAGGGCCCCCACCACCCCTCTGAAAGCATAACCGGCTTGAGGGAGCTACTTCCCTTAAGCCGGTTCGCGGCTTTAGATGGATGCGGGGCTGGAGGCCTGCGATGCAAACTCACACCCCATCGGTTCGAGGCTTTACGTTGGTCGAGATCCTGATTGTAGTCGCGATTATCGGGCTGCTCTTGGCTCTCGCCATACCTAATTTCCTCCGCTTAAGAACCACCGCCCAGACCAAAGCCTGCCTCACCAATCTCCAGCGCATCGATTCTGCCAAGCAGATCTGGGGACTAGAAGCCGGCAAAATCAACGGCGACATAGCAACAGACGCTGATCTGGTACCAGCCTATATCAAGAAAACCCCTGCGTGTCCTGCAGGCGGCAGCTACGACTATAAACCCATCGGTGAACCGCCCACCTGCACGTTCTCCGGCCACACCCTTTAGCGGCTCAGAACCAGCAGATCAGGCTGGAGCGGGTTGATAACCAAGGTTTCGACGAGAGACCGCTCGGTCTCTGGGTGCTCGTGAGAGTAAGGCCATACCGCTTTAAGCGCTCCCACCTCACGACACCCTAGCTCTAAACTTAGAACAGCCCCGCAGGGCCCGCGGGAAGTTCACATCTGCCGAAACCCTGCACTGCTGGAGGCCCTGGCAAGGACCGTGGGCGATCTTCTCGACTCACATCCGTCCAGCCAGGCGGGCGTTTGGACGCGCTGGGCAAGAAAGCTATCCTGGGTTGAGCTCGGCAGGCTCGGCCCTTAGGCACGCACCACCAAAAGCAGATCTTTGCTCTGAACCGAGTCGCCAACCTGCACGTGGAGTTCGTCCACCACGCCATCCACCGGAGCATAAATGGTGGTCTGCATCTTCATCGCTTCAAGGGTGAGGAGTTTCTCGCCTTTCGTCACCCGCGCGCCGATCCCAACCCCTAGGGAGGTAATCATGCCTGGTATGGGCGCGCCCACGTGGAGGGGATTGGCTGGATCCGCCTTGGAGCGCGGCTTGACCTTAGGCAGCACGGAACGATCAGGGACACTGGTCTCACGCGGCACTCCGTTGAGCTCGTAGAGCACCGTGCGCCGTCCATCCTTGTCCGGGGGGCCAACGTTAATCAGTTTGAGGAAGAGAGTTTTGCCCTCCTCAATATTCACCGAGATCTCCTCGCCCTGGCGCAGACCGTAAAAGAAGGCGGGCGTCGGGAGCACCGAGACATCGGTGTAGTCGCGCTGGAATTTGGCAAATTCGGCGTGGACCTCCGGATACATCAGGTGGCTGAAAAGGTCGTCGTCGGAGACCTCGTGCTTCAGCCGCGCGGCGAGCTCCGAGCGCACCTTATTGAGGTTCAAGGGCGGCAGGGACGCACCGGGCCGGCCGCGGATGGGCTTTCGGTCCCCAAGCACCACTTTCTGGAGTTTCTTGGGCCAGCCTCCCACGGGCTCCCCTAACCCACCCCCCAGCATATCGATGACCGACTCAGGAAAAGGGGTAGCGCCAGGCTCGAGATTCAAGACGTCGGCCGGCTTGATGCCACGGGTGATGAGAAACATGGCAAGGTCGCCTACCACTTTGCTGCTAGGCGTCACCTTGACGATGTCGCCAAGCAACTGGTTAACCTCGGAATAGGTCCGAGCGATCTCACGCCAGCGATGGGATAAGCCCATGCTCACGGCCTGCTCTTTCAAATTGGTGTACTGCCCCCCGGGCATCTCGTGATCGTAAACCTCGGCGGAACCACTCCGAGGCGCGGTGTTGAATGGGGCATAGAACTGCAGCACGTGCTCCCAATAATCTGAGAAAGCGTTGAGGAGGTTCAGGTCCAGTCCTGTGTCCCTCGGAGTGCGCTGCAGCGCAGCCACGATCGAGTTGAGGTTGGGCTGGCTGGTCGATCCAGACATCGATGCAATGGCCAGATCGACGACATTCACTCCAGCCTCCGAAGCCTGCAGCACCGAAGCGGCGTTGACGCCACTGGTGTCGTGGGTGTGAAAATGCACCGGCAAACCAATCTCCTCCTTCAACGCCCTGACGAGCGCACGGGCGGCGAAAGGGCGGCACAGCCCCGCCATGTCTTTGATCGCCAGAAAATGGGCTCCCATGCGTTCGAGCTCGCGGGCAAGTTTCAGGTAATACTCGAGGGAGTACTTGGTGCGCGCCGGATCAAGCATGTCCCCGGTGTAACAGATGGCCGCCTCGCAGATTCCATGCGTCTCTTGCACAGCTTCCATCGCCACCTTCAGGTTTGGGAGATAGTTCAGCGAGTCGAAGAGTCTGAAGATGTCGATGCCCGCCGCGGCGGAGTGCTTGACAAACTCGGCCACGACATTGTCCGGGTAATTCGAGTAACCCACCGCATTCGATCCCCGAAAGAGCATCTGAAAACAGATGTTGGGAACTCGCTGACGGAGCTGGCGAAGCCGCTGCCAGGGATCCTCACGGAGAAACCGCATCGCCGTATCGAAAGTCGCGCCGCCCCACATTTCCAGGCTGAACAATTGGGGGACGTCGCGAGCCAAGGCGCTCGCCACCGCCAGCATGTCGTAGCTCCGGATTCGCGTGGCCAGCAGCGATTGGTGGGCGTCACGAAAGGTCGTGTCTGTGATCAAGAGCCTCTTCTGCTCCAGGGCCCACCTGGAAAAGCCTTTTGGCCCGAGCTCCAGCAGCAGCTGGCGAGTGCCCGGGGGAGGGGCTTGCCGATGGTCGTAGGGAGGAATGGGAGCGGCGAGCAGCGCCGTTTTGGGCATGTAACCCTTCGCATGGGGATTTCCGTTGACAGTCACATCGCCCAAGAACGCCAGCAGCTTGGTCGCACGGTCGCGCCGCGGCGGGAACGCCAACAGCGACGGCGTATTGTCGATCAGCGTGGTTGTCGCTAGGCCGGAACGAAACGTCTCGTTGAGGATGACGTTCTCGAGAAAGGGAATGTTCGTTTTGACGCCTCGTATGCGGAACTCGCGTAACGCGCGGTCCATGCGAGTCAACGCCAGCGGAAACGTCTGTGCCCACGAAGTCACTTTCACCAGCAGCGAATCGTAGAACGGCGTAATCACTGCTCCGGAATCGCCCATTCCCCCATCCAAGCGGATTCCCATACCCGAGGCTGACCGGTAGGTCAGGATACGGCCGTAGTCCGGAGTGAATTTGTTCTGCGGGTCTTCGGTGGTCACGCGGCATTGGACCGCAAAACCGTTGCGCGGGATTCGTTCCTGCGACGGCAAACCGATTTCCTCCCCATCCAACCGGTGGCCTTGGGCGATCAAAATCTGGGAACGGACCAAATCCACTCCTGTGATCATCTCCGTGACCGTGTGCTCCACCTGGATTCGCGGGTTCATCTCGATGAAAAACCAGCGCCGGCTGTCCAGATCATAAAGAAACTCGACCGTGCCAGCGTTATCGTAGCCGACTTCGCGAGCCAAACGTGCCGCAGCGGTGCACAACTCCTCCCGAACCCCGTCATCGACTCCGACCGAGGGGGCCACCTCAACGACCTTCTGGTGCCGTCGTTGGACGGAACAATCTCGCTCATGCAGATGGAGTACGTTTCCGTGCCGGTCTCCTAAAACCTGGACCTCCAGGTGTTTGGCGCGGGGAATGTATTTTTCCAGGAAGACCGCCGCGTTGCCGAAAGCAAGTTCTGCCTCGTTCCGCGCCTCGTCCAGCAGATTGGCCAAATCGCCGGCCTTCTCTACCACTCGCATACCGCGTCCGCCGCCGCCAAAAGCCGCCTTGATGATAATCGGAAATCCGATCGCCGGAGCCAGCTTCAGGGCCTCTTCCCGGTCGGCGATGGGCTGTTCCGTCCCCGCAAGGATCGGAATCCCGAGTTTGGTTGCAGCTTCGCGAGCGGCCACCTTGTCGCCCATCAACTCAAGCAGTTTTGGGCGCGGCCCGATAAACGTGATGCCCGCCTCTTCGCAAGCCCGGGCGAATCCCGCGTTCTCCGAAAGAAAACCATACCCGGGATGGATCAGGTCCACCTGCTTCTCCTTCGCCAGGGCCACGATTCCCTGGATATCCAAATAAGCCGCTACCGGGCCTTTTCCTTCGCCGATCAGGTAGGACTCATCGGCCTTGAAACGGTGAACGCTAAAGCGATCTTCTTGCGCGTAAATCGCTATGGTCCGCAAGCCCAATTCGGTGGCCGCTCGCAAGACCCGGATAGCGATCTCGCTTCGATTGGCTACCAGGAGCCTCTTAGGCCCCTCGGCCTTGACGGCTAAACGGCTTTCACTGCTTTGTCCCGCGCGCGCGGGGGTGTTTGTGTAACTCATTTGCGGGGTAAGAATAGAAAATCCCCCCGTAAGTAGCAAATAGTCACGAGATCTCAACGTTAGGTTTCAAGCGATCTCGGCTAGGGGGACGACCTGGTCTCAGAACTCGTCCAGGCGGGTTCCTGGAGGGCGGAGGCAGCCCCTGGCAGGTGAAGCCAGCCCACCCCGGGGTCAGCGGACAGCCACGGATGCGGCGACGGGGGTTGCCCCGATCCCGTTGGCGGCAACGGGCGAATCGCTGCCCTGCCAGGATCCCCCAGCCGCTTTGATCAGTGCCACACAAGCCGCCAGGCGCTGGGCCTTGAGTTGCACGACCGTTCTTTCCTCCGTCAGAGCCGCGCTTTGGGCCGTTGCCACTTCGAGAAAAGTTACCAAACCCGCACGGTATCGATTACTGGCCACTTCCAAGGTCTTGCGCGCCGACAGGAGTGCCGCTTCCTGCGCTCGTTCTTCTGTGGCAAGAAGCTCCTGGGCGGCCAACTGATCCTCGATCTCCTGGAATGCGCCCAGCACGGTTTGTCGATATCGCGCCACCGTTTCCTCGTAGGCTTGGCGAGCCACCGTGAGCTGTGCGCGATTTCGCCCGCCAGTAAACAACGGTAGTTCCAAGGACGGCCCGACCGCCCAGATCCGGCTCGGCCAGTTGAACAAGGTGCCGATGCTGATCGACTGAAAACCGGCCAATCCGTTGACTTGCACATGCGGATAAAACGCGCTCTGGGCTACCCCGACATCGGCGTTGGCCGCCGCAACCCTCCGCTCGGCGGCGGCGATATCCGGGCGCCGTTCGAGCAACTCGCTTCGCAGCGCCGTGGGTAGCTCAGGCGGGTCCACCACAGCCTCGGTCGAATCAGCCAGCGAGAACGCAAACGCGGCTTGCCCACAAAGCGTCGCCAAGGCGTGCATGGCCTGAGTTCGGCGCAGCTTCACCTCAGGTAGCTGAGCTTCGGTGGTCTTCACCTGGGTTTCCGCCTGAGATACATCCAAATCGCTCGCGACTCCTCCCAAGCGTCGGTTTCGGGTTAGGTCCAGCGAACGCTGGAACACATCGATCATCGTCTCGAGCAAGTGGTACTCAGTGTCCAGCGTTCTCACCAAAAAATAATCGGATGCGATCTCGGATTGGATGGCCAACCGGAGCGTTTCAAGGTCGTCGCCCGCAGCCGAGAGGCGCGCACGCGCACCCTCTACTCGGCGTCGGATGCGGCCCCATAAGTCCAGCTCCCAACCAGCTTCAAGGGGTGCCGTAAAAGTATGGTAGGTGTAGCTGGTGCCCGCCGGGCGCCCTTGAAGAAATTGGTTCGCACTGGTGCGCTGCAGGTTATCTCCGGGGTTGGCTGACACCTGCGGGAAGAACTCGGATCGACTCACAGCCACCAGAGCCCGCGCCTGCTCCAGGCTCGCCATCGATGCGGCTAGGTCTTGGTTGTTCGTGCCGGCCAACCTCTCGAGGCGATCCAGATCAGGGTCTCGGAAAATACCCCACCACGCCCCGCGGGGGAGATGTGCCGACGGCGTTGCGGGCTTCCAAACCGAGTCGTTCGTGCCCGCCGTGCTCGAGGCGAAGGGCGCCGGACGCTTGTAGTCAGGGCCAACGGCGCAGCCTCCGAGTATGACGACGGCGAGGGCTGGCCAGAGAACGTATGCGGGTCCTCTCATTTCTTGGGTTCAACCTTGGGCCGTTCGATCACTCGGACGGAAGTCCCGCTCACCAGGGCATCCGCCGGATCGAGTACCACGTGATCATCCTTATCCACGCCGCTCAGGACTTCCAGGGTTTGGCCGAAGTCACGCCCCAGCACAATTCTGCGCAGCTCAACCTTCCCATCGGCCTTCACCACCCCCACCTGAGGGCCTTCTGACCGGAAAAGCAACGCATTGGAAGGAATGGAAAGGTGTGCCTCTTGTTTGGCTTCGGTGAACCGCACTTGGGCAAAACTTCCTGCGAGGATCTCGCCTCCTGCATTGTCCACTTCCAATTCGACCAGCAGGGTGCGCGAATCGGCTGACATCGCTCCCGCTGTCTGCACCACGGTGGCAGTAAACACCTTATCGGCCCTCTCGGGCAGACGAAGTTCAGCCGACTGCCCAGGCTCGATGTTCCTGGCGAAGGCCTGGGGCACGCGGACGTACACGCGCAACCGGCCGATCTGAGCTAAATGGAACAACTCCTGCCCGCCGCCGGCGCTGATTAATTGGCCGATGTCGGTCCGCCGCGCCGTAATCGTGCCCGCGAACGGCGCTACCAGTCGGTCAAAAGACTGCAACTCCTCCAGGCGCCGCACATTGGCCTGAGCGCTGTCCAGGGCGGCCTGTTTGAGACTGAGGTCTGCGCGCTTTTCCAGCGCCTCCTGCTCGCTGACGCTGGCCGTCTTGAGCAACTCTCCCCACCTTGCGGCGGTGGCTTCTGAAAGCCCGAGCGCTGCCTTGGCTTGAGCCAGATCGGCCCGGGCACGAGATAGCTCCTGGTCCAGCTCAGGGGTTTCGATCTCCGCCAACAACTGACCGGCCTCAACCTTTGCTCCAATATCCACCAGCCAACGTTTCAAAAACCCGCTTGCCCGCGCATAAAGCGGAGCATCCAGCCATGGTCGCACCTCGGCCGGCAGATTCAGCATCGAAGCCGGATGGAACGATGTTGGGGTGGCGACCGTGACGGTCGGAATCGCCAGATCGCGGGTTTGGCTGACTAGCGCCGCCCGCTGCCGCCATCGGGGCACATATCCAACCACCAATCCCGCCACGATCAGCCAGGCCAACACCATGGCGATCAACCCCAAGCGCATCTTCGGACGTGCGGCTAAAGAGCCCGGCAGGCCGGGACGCAATTCGGGCTCCGTTGTCGCCAAAAGCCCCATACTCTCAGGTTCCACAGGATTCATAGACATGCACAACTACGTATTTGCCGGCGAAGGTTCGAGGATCGGTCCGGCGGCGGTCGACGGTGACGTTGCGGCCTGACGCCGATGCGCCAGGCTAAAGACCACCGGCACAAAGAAAAGCGTCGCCCAGGTCGCCAGGATCAAACCCCCGATTACCGCGCGGCCCAGCGGTGCGTTCTGTTCTCCACCCTCTCCGAGTCCCAGGCTCAGCGGCAACATTCCGATGATCATCGCCACCGCCGTCATGATCACCGGACGCAGACGGCTTGTGCCCGCCTCCCAAGCGGCCTGAGTCGAGGTCATCCCCTCGCGCAGATTCGTCCGGGCAAAGCTCACCACCAGCACCGAGTTCGCGGTAGCCACGCCCATGCTCATGATAGTGCCCATCAGAGCCGGAACGCTCAGAGTGGTCCAAGAGAGATATAACCCCCAGACCACTCCGGCCAACGCCCCAGGCAATGCGGTGATAATGATGAAAGGATCCAGCCAGCTCTGGAAGTTCACCACCAGAAGCAGATAAATGAGCACTATGGCGACCAGCAGCCCTATCCCAAGCCCGATGAAGCTCGACCGCATCGTCTCGGCTTGCCCACGCACGGTAAGGAAGCTACCCCGCGGCAAATCCTGCTGTGCCTTGGCGAGGAGCGGCTGAACGTCTCTGAGCACCCCGCCCAGATCACGGCCCGAGACACCGCCGAACACGTCGATCACCGGCATCACGTTGTAATGAGAGATGACCTGCATCCCGTTCGTGCGGCTGAAGGTCGCCAGGTTCGCCAGCAGTTGCCCGTCCCCCTGCCCCGGTTGGCTAGCGCTGACCGGGATCGAATCCAACGCCGACACCGAGTCCATCGCGTGCTCCGGGGCGCGGACGTTGACCAGGTATTGGATGCCGTAGCGCGGATTGAGCCAATAGCCGGGTTGCACTTGGGCACTGCCGCTCAAACTCAGCAAAACAGACCCGGCAACGTCCTTTTCCGCCAAGTTCATCTCGACCGCTTTGCTCCGGTCCACCACGAACCTCAACTGCGGGCGGTCAGCCGGTTGCTGGACGCGAACGTCCACCGCGCCCGGAATCTCCCGCATCTGCGCCGCCAAGCGAGAAGCGATCTCGCGGTTCTTAACCAGGTCGCGCCCGCTGATCTGAATGTTCAATGGCGCCGGCAGCCCGAAGTTGAGCGTCTGGCTCACAATATCCGCCGGTAAAAAATAGAACATGGTCCCGGGAAACTCGCTGTTCAACCGGAGCCGCAACTTCTTCACGTATTCCTCGGTCGGCCGATGGCCGTGGCGCAGCGACACCAGGATGTCCCCGTCCCCGGTGCCGACCAGGCCGCTGTTGCTGTAGCTAAGGCTGATTCCCGAGGTCGGGATTCCGATGTTGTCAAGCATGCCGCCGTAATCCTCGGCCGGTATCTCCCGGCGGATGGCCTGCTCCACCTCATCGACCAGCTTGGCGGTTTCTTCGATTCGAGTTCCACTCCGCGCGCGCAGATGCAGGCGGAATTGGCCCGCGTCCACTGAGGGAAAGAAGTCCTGGCCCAACTGCGGCACCAACAGCCAAGTCCCAAGGCAAAACAGCAGGAACATCGCTCCGAACCAAAGTCGGTGCTCGAGCGCTGAGGCGAGCAAAGCCCGGTAACCTTCCCGGAAGCGATCGAACCCACGCTCAAATGCCCCTTGTAACAGGGCGAAGGGTCGCAACAAGCGTGGCACGCTATCCGCCTCCACGTGAGAGCCGTGATACTGCACGCGGCGGTAAAACCACATCACCAAAGTCGGGATCAACGTGCGCGAGAGGAAGTAGCTCGCCAGCATCGCAAAGACCACCGCTTCGGCCAGGGGGACAAACAGATGTCGGGCCACACCCGTCAGAAAGAACATCGGAACAAACACGATGCAAATGCACAGGGTCGAGACAAACGCTGGCAAAGCAATCTCTTGCGCCCCATCGAGGATCGCGGTCTCCAGCGGCTTGCCCGTCGCCATTTGACGATGCACGTTCTCAATCTCCACCGTGGCATCATCCACGAGGATACCCACCGCCAGAGCCAGTCCACCCAGCGTCATCAGGTTGATGGTCTCCCCGAGGGCACTGAGGGCCGCGAGCGACGCGAGCACGGAGAGAGGGATCGAAACGGCGATGATCACCGTCCCCCGCCACGAGCCGAGGAACAAGAGGATCATCAGGGCGGTCAGCGCAGCCGCGATCACCCCCTCCTTCACCACATCTCCAACCGCCGCACGGACGAACAAAGACTGATCGGCAAACTCCCTGACATCCAGCCCAGCGGGGAGCGTAGCCAGGATCTTGGGCATTTCGGTCTTCACTCGGCGAACAACGTCCATCGTGGAGGCGGATCCGCTCTTGAGTATCGTGAGCATGGCCCCGCGCATGCCATCCTGGCGCACGACGTTCTGCTGCGGCTGATAGCCGTCGTGCACCTGCGCCACGTCCCGCACGTAAATCGTCGCTCCTTGAACGGTCCTGATGGGAATATCGTTCAGTTCATCCAGCACCCGGGGTGTCGTATTGAGGTCGATGTCGTACTCAGTCGACCCAATCTTAGCGGTCCCGCTGGGCGAGACGATGTTCTGAGAGTTGATGGCGTTGACGACGTCCTGGGCCGAGAGGTTCCTGGACTTCAGGGCGGTCAGGTCCAAATCCACCGCCACCACCCGCGTCTTCCCGCCATAAGGCCAAGGCACCGCCGCGCCGCGAACGGTTGAAAGTCCTACCCGGATTTGGTTCTGCGCCATGTCGTAGAGCTCTTGCTCCGACAGTGTTTTGCTGGTGACGCTGTATTGCAGGATCGGGACGGTGGACGCGTTGTAGCGAATGATGAGCGGCGGCGTCTGCCCCGGCGGGAGCTGGCGCAAAATGGTCTGGGCAATAGCCGTGATCTGCGCCACGCCGGCATCCACCGAAGCGCCTTGGCGCAAAAACACCTTGATCACTCCCACTCCATTGTAGGAATTGGACTCGATGTGCTCGATATCGTTGACCGTGGCGCTGAGCGAGCGTTCGTGGTTATAGACGATCCGTTGCTCGATTTCCTGCGCATCCAAGCCCGCGTATTGCCAAATCACGCTGATCACCGGGATGTCGATCGATGGAAAGATGTCCGTGGGGGTATGAAGCAACACGAACGGCGTCAGGAGAAGGAGCGCCAGGGCGCACACGACAAACGTGTAGGGCCGGCGAAGGGCGAGGCGAACGATCCACATAAACGGGCTAGCGCCAGGCCGCACCGGCGGCGCCCGGGAACCCACGCCGGCCGGGACGGTCGGCGGATGGAAAAGCTCGATGCACGCTCTTATTGTTGCGGATCAATTGAGTGCTGCCCAATACAAGTTTGCGCACGAATTGATACTTGGTTATTATCAATCAAATGGAACTGCGACATCTGCGCTACTTCTTGGCCGTCGGCGCGGAACTCAACTTCCGCCGCGCCGCGGAGCGCCTGCACATGGCCCAACCCGCCCTGAGCACGCAGATCAAGAATCTTGAATCAGAACTTCAAGTGAAGCTCTTCGATCGCACGACCCGCTCCGTCCGGCTCACCCATGCGGGGCGAGTCCTCATGGAGGAAGCGCAGTCGGTGCTTGGAGTTGCCGCCCAGGCGGAACAACGGGTCAAGAGGGCTGAACACGGTGTGGTTGGCACGCTGCGCCTGGGCCTGATTGCCCCGGCCGCCAACGCGTGGCTGGCCGGAATCCTCCGCAAGTTCCGCCAGGAGTATCCGGGTGTTCAATTAGCGCTGTTCGACCTGACCAGTCCCGAGCAAATCCGCCGACTCCGTGCCGATGAATTGGATGCGGGGTTGCTTCGGCCCCCGGTGGGTTTCCACGATCTGGAGTGCCATTTCGTCGAGGAAACCGAACAGGTTCTCGCTCTCCCCGCCGGTCATCGTCTGGCGGACGTGGCCCGGCTGGAATGGAGCGACTTTCATGGCGAAGGCCTCGTGCTCATCCACCCAAGCATGCAACATGGTTACTACGATCCGTTCCTGGCTGCTTGCGCGCGAGCCGGAGCCCGCCCCGGGCCGGTGCAACATGCCAACGATATCCAGACCAAGATGTGGCTAATCTCCGCTGGATTTGGCATCGCCCCCACCACAGCCACCATGGCTAAAGTGAAGCGGCCGGGCTTGCTTTTCCGCCCCCTGCCGCCCGGGCTTCCGCCAGTGCATACGGTGCTGGCCTGGAGACGCAACGACACCTCTCCTGTGCTCGCCCACTTTCGCTCTTTCTTTGGGCACTCGGTCGTTAAGACCTACGGGGTTTAGAGCCCCTGGTAGGAGGGGCTCCCCGTTTTGACCCACGGCTAAGCCAGTTCCCAGCCTGAGCGATACGTTTCTTTTAGGAAGCGGTCTGAGCCCGGGTCGTTGGTCGCTTTCATTGCCTCGGCGTCCCAGAGGAGCTTCTTGCCAGCGCGCATCGCCACTAAACCGAGCAGCCCAATCTCCGTGAGACCGGCCCCGTATTCGAAGTTGGCGCTGGCGGGCTTGCCGCCCTTACAGGCGTCCAACCAATCGCGATGGTGGCCTTTCGAACGCGGCAAGGTCTTGGGCGGGCGTTTGTAGGTGTCGTTCTTGGTGCCTGGGAGCAACCGCGGATCCCCTGCCCATCCCGGGCAAGTGATCATCCCTTTGTCACCGACGAAGAGAATCCCATTCCCGTTGTTGCCCAATTGATCGTCATCTTCGAGTCCATCGGGGCGAGGCGGCATCAACCCGCCGTCGTACCAGGTAAACTTCACCGCCGGCATCTTGCCGCGCGGACCGAACTGATAAGTATAGAGCCCGCCGACCGGTGCCATCTCGGCGTCGACGCCACCAGCGCCGTGCGCCTCGATGCTCAGGGGGTGGCGCAAATCCAGGGCCCAGAATGCAGGATCGAAATTGTGACAGAAGAAGTCGCCAATGGGCGCCGTGCCGAAGGCCCAGAAGTCCCGCCAACTCACCGGTGAATAGACCGGGCTATAGGGTCTTTTGTCCCTGGGCCCGAGCCAGATATCCCAATTCATTCCCTGGGGCACCGGTTCCTCGGGAGGACGCCCGCCGGTGCGCTGCCGATTCCACCTCGACGCAGTCGTCCAGGCGTGCACTTCGCGCACGTCGCCGATCGCTCCATCCCAAATCCACTCGCAGGTGGCGCGGATGCCTTCTCCGGAGTGTCCCTGGTTGCCCAACTGGGTAGCGACGCCCGTTTCCTTGGCGACCTTGGCCACGAGACGGGCTTCAAAGACGTTGTGAGTAAGCGGTTTCTCGCAATAGGCGTGCTTGCCCTGGCGCATGGCGGTCACGCAGACATAAGCGTGCGCGTGGTCGGGCGTGGCGCAGAGGATCGCGTCGATCGATTTCTCCTTCTCCAGCATGACGCGGAAATCCTCGTAATCGGCGACTTTGAAGCTCGGGGTATTCGCCGAGTACTTCTTTTCGATCTCGGCCTTGACCGGCAAACGGCCGGCAACACCTCCGAAATAGAAGGCTGAAAGGTCGTGATGCTCGGCCGGATCAGCCACGGCGATGACCTGGGCATCGGCATGGTTGAATAGCTCTCGCACGTTGGTGCGCCCTTGGCCGCCGCAGCCCACGATGGCGACATTGACCTTCTCACTCGGGGCCACGAACTTAGGGCCTCCCAGCACATGCCGTGGAACTATGGTGAAAGCTGTCACTGCAGCCGCCGTCCCGCGGATGAATTTGCGACGATTCAAAACTGCTTGAGAGGAGGACTCGTTCTTCATAATCAGGAATAGTGAGGCCAAGTCTGAGGCAAACGCCGGCCTCGGTCGAGTCTTAAACGGCTGGACATTTGGGCCGCGGATGTTTCTCCTTTGCCGGCACCCATGCCCTGCTGTTCGGAACCCGGAATGCGCGGTACTGACGCCCGAACCTTCCCCTCGCCTGCCGGCGCGGTAGGGTGCGTGCAAAGCCTTGGTGAGGGTTCTACCGCCGCCAAGAACTGATCCGTCAATCGGCTGCCGCTGCCATGTACTCGACCATCGATCTCATTGTTTGTCTTGGCTACTTCGTCGTGGTGGTCGCCATCGGCTTCTTCTCCGCCCGCCTTCAACCTGCCACGGTGGCGGGCTATTTCCGAGCCGACAACCGGTTACCCTGGTATGCCATCGGGTTCTCAATCGTGGCCGCTGGCATCAGTTCAGAACAGTTCGTCGGTGAGGTCGGTTACGCTTACAAGCTGGGCATGCCGGTGGCTAACTGGGAATGGCTGGTGCTCCCGGCGCTTTCCACGTTGCTGTGGATTTTCGTGCCGCTTTACGTGCGGAACAACATTGCGACCATGCCCGAGTACCTGGAGCGGCGGTTCGGCCCGCGGTCGCGAACACTCTATGCGGTCTTGACCATCGCTAGCTATGTCCTGGTCAACTTCGCCCTGGTTTTCTATACGGGCGGCTTCGCCCTGGAGAAGATGTGGGGCATCAACCGCATCGTTGCGGTGTGGGGACTGGCGCTGGTCACCGGCGCCTACACGGTTTATGGCGGCCTCACCGCGGTGGCCTGGACGAGCTCTTTCCAATGTGTCCTCCTGTTGGGGGGCGGTGTATACGTGTTCTTCGCAGGGTTGGCGAAAGTTCACTGGGACGTGGCAGCGGTGTTGGGGGCAGGCCAGCGAGCGCACTTGTTCACTCCGGCGGACTACGAAGTTCCCTGGACCGCCCTCCTGGTTTTGATGCTCTCGACCAACGTCTGGTACTACGCCACCAATCAATACATCAATCAGCGTTGTCTGGCGGCCCGGAACGAGTGGCACGCAAAAATGGGCGTCTTGTTCTCCGTGGCGCTCCAGCTCCTGATCCCGCTGGCGACCTGTTTCCCCGGCATGATCTACCGCGTCATCAACCCTTCGCTGGATAACCCCGACGCGGCCTATCCGCGGGTCGTAGCCGAAGTCGTGCCGGCTGGGTTGAGGGGCCTGGTTGTCGCGGCGGTGCTGAGCGCCATCATGTCCACGGTCTCGGGACTGGTGAACTCGACCTCCACCTTGGTGACCCTGGATCTGGTTCAACGCTGGAAAGGCCATTTGTGGTCGGAAAAAAAGTTGGTCTCGGTGGGCCGGTGGTCTGGGGCTGTGGCGTTGCTCATCGGAGCGGGCTTCGCCCCGGTGGTGATGAAGTGGGAGAACATTTTCCGCTACGCTCAGGACATCTGGGCGCCGCTGGCCGGTCCGGTGGTCGTTGTGTTCCTGGCAGGGGCGCTCTGGAGCGGAGCGAGGGAAGCGGGGGCCATGGCCTGCTTGTGGTTGGCCGTGCTCTCGGTTCCGCTGACGCTTGGCAAAGCGATCCTCGCGGACATGAACATACATTTCATGCCGTCGACGCTGGAAAACCCGATGGTATTCGCCGGGGCGTTCACCCTCGTCTCGCTAGCGTGGATGATCTGCCTGAGCTGGTCGGGCAGCCGGCTTCGCCGTTGGTCAGTAGGCGTGGTCTCGTCGGCGTTGCTTTTCCTGCTCGCCACGGTGAGCCCGTCGGCCACGGCGCTGCTCTTGTTGGCAACGACTCTCGGGTTGGTAATTCCCTTGATGATCATTCGCCGCTTGCCCTCAGCCAATCTCTGGGACCGGTCCATGAGCAGGACCGACGTGGCTGTCGCCTGGTATGCTAACCTCTGGCTGTGGTGGTCGGTGCTCTCGGCCATCTTGATTGGCATCTATATCAAGTTTTGGTAAGGACAGCAGACAAGCCCATTATGAGCAGCCTGCGCACGGGAACGAACTTGGACGGCGTACCCACGGTACACCTTGAGTCGCGATTTCTGGAAGTAGAGGTCGCGCCCAGCGTGGGTGGGCGAATTGTCAGCTTGATCCATAACGCGACGGGTTCCGAGCTTCTCTGGCGCAACCACGCGCTCCGGCTCCAGCGGCTAAGCGCCGGCAGCGAGTATGATCCCAATTTCTACGGCGGGATCGATGAGCTGTTGCCCAATGATATGCCGGAGACCATCGACGGCGTGCCCTGCCCGGATCACGGGGAATTATGGACCACTGGACTGGATTGGCATGAGATCGATAGCGGCATCAAGCTGTCCGGCACCCTGCCCGGTTTTGGTCTGGGATATGAACGCACCATGGCGTTGGGAGCAGAACGCCCGAGACTGGATTTCAACTACCGTATCACCAACCTCACCGATCAGCCGCGCCATTTCCTTTGGAAGCTCCATGCCGCCCTGGCGGTGGAAGCCGGCGATCTGATCGAATGCCCCGCCCGGAAGGCTCAGGTGGTGGACCTGGCTTGGTCGCGCCAGAAATCCGCCGAGCCGTTCCCTTGGCCGGAGTTGCAGGGCAACCAGGTGAATGTGGTGCCCGCACCGGACGGCACGATGGATTTCTTCTATCTATTCGACCTGTCCGAGGGCCGGCTGGCACTGCACCGCCCGAGGTCCGGGCTGCGCCTCGAGTACCATTTTGACGCTCGCGTTTTCCCTTACGCCTGGGTGTTCGCGTCCTACGGAGGGTTCCTGAGCCATTACACGGTAATCCTGGAGCCCTGCACGGCGATGCCTATGTCGGTGAACGAAGCCGCCAAACTCGGACAGTGCACCGTCCTCGCGCCGGGCGAGACGCTGACGACCGAGGTCTCGATCCGGGTCGGCCCCGCTAAACTCTGACTCCGGGCGCCATTAGTTGAGGGATGAGTCGGAGAATCGGCGGACTGATCCAGAACGTGAACCGTTGATCGAACGGCTCAATCCTGTCGCGGAACGTGAGCCTCACCCTGAACCTGGGGAGATAGCCGATTCTTCCCATCCGCAGGTCAGGGTCAAGGAAGCCACTCTAGCCCGATGGAGTTGAGCAAGCTGCTCATGCTATCACCCGAGGCGGGTGCGCAGGGGAGCATCTGTCCACAGCGTTCTTTCGTCCATTGGCGGCCTGATTCAAGCGGTCGCAGAGAGCCTTTGATACCAAGCAGCCGTTGCCATTCCTCCCGCCATTCCTCATTGTACCGCTGCAACAGTTCCAGAGGAGCAGCGTACTTTGTGGCAAGACCACCGCTAGCGGGAAACCCTCAGAGTCAGGTGGCAACCGCATCTCGCCCAAACGCTTCTTCGGATCGTAAACACCAATTGAAGCGATGGGACGACCGCGCCCCAGGACTTCCCGTGCGAGCCCGATCCGGTCAAGAAGTTTGAGTGTGCGTCGATGGATTGCACAGGCGTGGCTGCTCGTGGTGGCGCGGCCAGCCTGGTCGATGATCACCACCTTGACGCCGCCTTCAGCCAGCCACAACGCAGTGAGCAATCCGACCGGGCCCGCACCGACTACCAAGACATCCGGTTCACCACGCGCTGCCATACTGATCTATGCTTGTGGAGAGTGCATCCAAACAAAGGGATGTCACTGTCCCCTCGTTTTCACATTTTGGCTTCCCCGTTTTTGGCCGATTGCGGGCATTTCTTGCACCGTAGGTTATCACACCCTGCCAGTGATGCCCGCGTTGGACCGAGCCTGGGAACTGGAGGAACAATTCTGGGCGGCGATCGTCACACCAACCTTGTCAACGGTCCTGGTTGCCCTCTACCGATATGTTGTGCGGAACGAATAACGGTCGAGCCTCCTGCGCTGGCCAGTTGAGGTTACCGAATTCGGCCAAAAGTAGAGCGCGAGAGCCGGATTCCGGTGGGCTCCGTCAGGCTAATACGAGCGCAAGATCTTCCAGTGCCCGTTGGTCATAGCTACCTGGTGTCGCGCCCATGGGTTGAAACCATCCGATGCCTGTTTGTCGTAAACGACCACGTAGATTCGATAGGTGCCGTCCTCGTCATCGATGAACCTGTCGATCTTCTGCTTAAACAGGACCTGGACACTGCGGAAGAACCAGCCAAACTCGCCGGATCGCAGCTTGTCGAGGCTGTAACGAAGGGTGTATCGCCGACACAAAGCACCGATCCGCTGCTTATCGCGCTCGGTGAGACTCCCAGGGATCGGCGTCGGGTTGTCGGGAAGGAGGCAGTGCCACAAGAGCAAGACTCCGACGGCCAGCACGGCCACCAGGATCAAAAGGAATCGACCATGGACCAGGTAGTGGCTTTGCCGGAATGCCGTTGTCCGTTTAACCCTGCCTCCCATATTTAATAAACTCCCACTGGTCCGGGTCGCCCCAAAAATCCCAAAGCAGGAGGTGACTGTTCTCTTCCGTGAGATTCAGACGAATGCCGAAATCCCCGATTCGGATCATCACCTGGTTCTTTTTCTTCTTTTCACTGCCCGTGCTTATGTCGTGTTCGAGTTTCCAGGAACCGCGGGCGTCGCGGTAGTCAGTTTTCCCCGCGAACCCGACAATTGAGCGAAAATCGCCCGTGCCATCTTCGTGGAAGATGATTTCGTGGGGGGTGGATGCGGCCGGGGCATAACCGTCGCGCTTGGCAATCATGAGCGTCTGCGGAACGAGTCCCCATCGACCGACGATCTCTTTGTCGGTGGCGTAGCGATCCAGATTGATGTTGGGGGCGAAGTATCTTCCGCATGCCGCCAAGAGCGTGGTCGCGAGCAGCGCCAGGGTGACGCAAAGGGTCCGCATCTTGGGGCTAGGCATTACTTCAGCGAATCATCCGCGGGAAGGCTGAACAAGCCCAATCTGGGGAGCGCCCAGGTTGGGCGGATTCTCCAAAAGAAGGGCCATTCACCATGGCCCACCTCCTGGTAACGGTGGCTGACCCGAAGGCCCGGCCGGAGATTCCCGACCCTGCGGAGTCAGTCTATGAACCCACATCGCACCCAAAGGTCGGATCCGTGGGCTCGACGGAACCTGCCTACAAATTCCTCTAACCCTCGCCGACCGGCGCTGAAGAGATTTCCCGTCGGCACGTCCCAAGACCGCATCAAGATGTCCGGCACCCGTATGGACTCTCCAGCCCGGAGTCGATAGAATATCGGCGTGCAGGACAACCCCTAATCAATGGAAGAAGCGTTCCCTATGTCAGCCGTTGCGGGACGCTGTCCTCGATCACCCTCCCCTGCTGCTGCCAACGCGTCGAGGTGGTCCTGGTGGAAAGTGACTCTTCCCTTGCCATCGGGCCCGGACACGATTGATGCCACGCTTTGGTAAAGCGGATCACCCGGAGCCATTCCCTTAACGAACCTGCCTCGAGAACCCGCTCTGGTAGTAGAACGGCACCCATGCCCGCCGCCCATTCCGTACCCCGAACCGATCAGGATGTTGTCCTGATAGTGGAGGACGAGTCCAATCTCCGCCATCTCGTGGAGTTGGTGCTCGTGAGGAGCGGCTACCGGGTGATCGCGGCGAGCGACGGAATCACAGCGCTTAGGCTGTTCGCTGAGCATGGCGAGAACCTGTCGGTGGTGCTCACCGACCTCGAAATCCCTGGTCTACACGGGCTGGAGTTAATCCAGGCCATTCGGATGAGGAGCCAGAGTATCCCCGTGATTATCGCCAGCGGGACCTTCGCCGAATGGTCTCCTGAGAAGTTCGAGGGACTCGCTATTGCTGCTTTCGTGGAGAAACCCTTTACGACATCCCAACTGTTGAAAACGATTTCCGACGTCAAGCGTCGGCCTTCCGCCTCTGAGCCGCCCCCGTGAAATAAGCCGCCGCTTGGCTTCGATAGGGAAGAAGCCTCTTCGGCGGACGCCCTGGCCTCGCGTTGCACACCCAAGACCGTGGGGGCAAGAGCCAGTTGAGCAAGCCCCTACCGTTTCGGAGCGTCGATGGTTGGGTCCAAGCGAGTGGGATTCCGCCCGGGCCCCCGTCGTAGGATCCTTGCTGGTAATCGGGGCTGATCGGCAGAAACGGGTTCGAAGCACCGTTCGGCTATCTCGGCCGTCCTCCCGATCGGGAACCACGCGCCCGAGGCTGGGTTTTGGAATCACGGAATCTTGCTGTTTCCACGGCCGGTGCTTAAGGTGGTGAGAGGTGAACGCCGAAGGCCCTGACACACTGCCCGCCGACGATTCGGACGGACTCTCGGCTCAGGATACCGGCGAGGTAAAGGAGAAGGGACCCGCCCCGTTGAGCGTTGCCCATGAAGAGACAACCACGCTCACTAGCATGAAGGGGCATCAGAATCTGTTCCGCGAGCTGATCGAGCTCTCGATAGATGCCATCTTTGTGGTAAATCCGGCAACGGGGCGTTTGCTGGATGTGAACGCGAGCGCATGCCGTGCACTCGGTTATACGCGAAAAGAGCTGCTGGAGTTGACGGTTCTAGACATAACCTCAGGGGTTGATCCGGCTTTGTTCTCGACCACCAAGGCCCGGATACACAACAGCGGGTCTGCTACGGTGGAAGCTCTGCATCGGCGAAAGGATGGCACGACGTATCCGGTCGAGGTGAGCCTATCGCCCGCGACGCTTGACCAGGAGTATCTGCTGGCGATTGTGCGAGACATCAGCGAGCGCAAGCGGATCGAGGAATCCCACGACTGGCTGGCGATGGCCGTGCAGCAAGCGGGCGAAACCATCGTGATCACGGACACTCAAGGGACAATCCTCTATGCCAATCCGGCGTTTGAGAAAACCACTGGCTACACCTGTGCCGAGGTGCTTGGCCGGAACCCGCGGATTCTCAAGAGCGACAAACAGGACGCCAGCTATTACCGCCAGATGTGGGAGGTCCTCAATCGTGGCGAAGTGTGGCACGGTCATTTCATCAACAAACGCAAGGACGGGACTCTTTTTGAGGAGGAAGCCACCATCTCCCCATTGCGAGATGCCACCGGCAAGACCGTCAGTTATGTGGCGGTGAAGCGGGACGTGACGCGCGAGAAGGAACTGGAGGCCCAGTTCCGACAGGCCCAAAAGATGGAGAGCGTCGGCCAGTTAAGCGGCGGGATCGCGCATGATTTCAATAACATCCTGGCCGTGATCCTGATGCAGGCCGAGCTGGCGTGCCGAGGCCGAACCACGCAAGAGCGAATGCGCCGGGCCTTTGTAGGAATCAGAGCCGCTGCTGAGCGCGCAGCCAATCTCACGCGGCAACTGCTGCTCTTCAGCCGACGACAGGTCATGCAGCCCTGCCAGTTGAATCTGAACGAAGTGGTTACCAGTCTTGCTAAAATGCTCCAGCGCCTGATCGGCGAAGATGTGAAGTTGCGGCTCTCGCTTCACCCGGGACCACTGCCGACGTTCGCGGATGCAGGCATGCTCGACCAGGTGTTGATGAACCTGGCGGTGAATGCCCGCGACGCTATGCCAAAGGGCGGGAGACTCATGATCGAGACCTCCCGCGGAATCATTGACGCTGAGCAAGCGGCGCAGGACCCGGAGGCGTCGCCCGGGCCGTGGGTGTGCCTAAGTGTTAGCGACACGGGCTGCGGCATTCCACCGGAGGTCCAAGCCCGCATTTTCGAGCCCTTCTTTACGACCAAGGAAGCGGGCAAAGGCACCGGTCTTGGATTGGCCACGGTCTTTGGAATCGTCAAACAGCATCATGGCTGGCTCAAGGTCCACAGCGAGATCGGCCAAGGTACGACCTTCCACGTTTTTCTGCCCGCGAGCGATAATCCGACCGGCGACGTCCTGGCTAAGGAAGCGGAGCACCCCAAGCCCTGCGGTGGATTTGAGACCATCTTAATTGCCGAGGATGACCCAGCGGTGCGGATGTTGACGCGAGCGGTGCTGGAAACCAACGGCTACCAGGTGTCGGATGCCGAGGACGGAGCAAAAGCGCAGGAGATCTGGAGAGAGCATCATGGTCGGGTCGCCTTGCTCTTGACCGACCTCGTCATGCCCGGAATGGACGGGCTTGAACTGGCTGCGATCCTTCAACGCCAAGCGCCGGGACTCAAGGTCATCTTCACCAGCGGCTACAGTGCCGAAATCGCGGGTCGTGATCTAAAGCTGGGGGCGGGGCAATATTTCCTGCAAAAGCCTTTTCAGCCGCATCATCTCCTGACCATGGTCCGCAATGCATTAGACAGTTAGTGACGAGGGCCCAAAGCGGACCGACCGCCTAGGGGCAATTGCCCCCCAGGGTTGCCAAATGAGGATAATGAACACGGCGATGGCCGGTATCAAAGGCTCGGCAGCCGATATTGGCAAGATCATCAAGACGATTGATGAGATCGCCTTCCAAACCAATATTCTCGCCCTAAACGCTGCTGTGGATGACGACAGAAGCGTCACCCTCGCCAGGGGTCAAGGAGGCACGGGTCGCCGCTCCGGCGCCCAGACGATCTGTCAAAGTTCGTGCCAAAGGTTATGCACTCGCAGCGCCGAGAGCGGGGATAGCCAATGCTCGGAGCGAGATCCCCTTGGACGGTGACTTCGAAAATCTCTGAGCCTCTACCGGAGGGATTTGATTAACCACTCTCGGTCGACGCAGCCCAGTCCTCGCCCTGGCGTTCCCAACCAGAGCGGTGGAACTCAATCGCAAAAGGGTTTGCACCAACCGTGTCGTTCTGGTCTGCTAAGTGTGCTTAATATTACCACACGCCTTGCATCAGAAGAACCCGATTGAGGGCCAATGAAACCATTCAGCTCACTGAGTTTTAATCGTTCTCCGCTCTGTCTGTGCGCAGTGTTCTGGGCTCTCGCAGCAAATGGGCTGCAACTCGAAACCCTAACCAGCTTTACATCTCCGGCACCCCCCTATTCCAGTTTGGTGCAGGGACCAGATGGCAGCTTCTACGGCGTTTCCGGACGTGGTGGCGATGACGGGGGCGGGGCCGCCTTCAGCATTTCGACCAACGGCCTGTTGACCACGTTCAGGGCGAGTACTGGGAATAGCGGTGCAGACTTGCCCGCGGGCCTAATCTGGGGGCCCGATGGCAACTTGTACGGGACCAGCATCTCCGGCGGCACCAATGACGGAGGCGCGATCCTCAGAATTGCACCCGATGGGACAATGACGACGCTTGTGTCTTTCGCTCTTGGCGATACCAACGGGTCCCAGCCCCGGGCTGGCTTGGCGCTGGGCTCCGATGGCTGCTTATACGGAACCACATCCAGAGACGGAGGCGATAACCACGGAACGGTCTTCAAGATGTCCACTGACGGCGTGTTGACGGTTCTCACATCATTTACAGGTACCAACGGCGCGAATCCCCGGGGAGCCCTGGTTCCGGGGGGCGATGGCCAGTTCTACGGAACGACCGAGGAAGGTGGCGCGTACGATGCAGGCACAGTCTTCAAGGTCACGACGAACGGCACGCTGACCACCCTAGTATCATTCGACGGAACCAACGACGGCTATCCTGCAACGGGACTCGTGCTGGGGAAGGACGGCCATTTCTACGGGACCACCAGCGTCACAGCCTACAGAATCACACCCACTGGTAACTTTGCTTCATTGGCATCGTTTAAAGGCACCAATGACTCATCCCCCAGCGGGCTCATCCAAGGAGCAGATGGCATTTTGTATGGGACGACTGCGGCTGGGGGAGCCTATGGTTCGGGTTCGGTTTTCGCGCTATCCACCAATGGCCTGTTGACCACACTCCTGTCCTTCAATCGCACGAATGGGGCATCACCCTCCGCTGGCTTGCTCCAAGCAACCAATGGGAATCTCTACGGGACCACGGATGCAGGTGGGGCAAACGGCTGGGGCACGGCCTTCCAGATCACAACCAACGGTAATCTGACTACCCTGCTTTCCTTCACGAGCGACAACGGTACCGGACCTGAAGGGCCTTTGATCCAAGGTGCCGACGGCAGCCTTTATGGAACGACTTATTCTGGCGGTGGCGGCTCACCTCCAGTCGGCACGGTATTCCGACTCACGACGGCAGGAGCGTTGACATCGCTTGCATCCTTCAACCACACCAACGGTGCCTTCCCTGGTGCTGGGCTCGTGGAGGGGGCACGTGGGCACTTCTTTGGAACCACCTCCTCGGACAAGGGTCTCGGCACGATATTCGAGATCACCAGCCAAGGCGTGCTGACCACCCTCGTACGGTTCGCCGGCACCAACGGTGCGGAACCGGATTTGGGACCCGGCGGCACCCTGGTGCGAGGGTCAGACGGCAATTTGTACGGCACGACAGCGTATGGCGGGCCCGAGTTCGGGAGCACGTTCGACAAAGGCACGGTCTTCAGGATGACGACCAATGGCATCCTTACCACGCTCGTGGCGTTCAACGGTGCTAATGGCGCAAGTCCTAGTAGCGGCTTGGTGCTTGGCTCGGACGGGAACTTCTATGGAACTACTTCGCGAGGCGGAACGGAAAATCTTGGTACGGTCTTCAGAGTCACGATGGATGGAACCCTGACCACGCTCGCATCCTTTACCGGCACAAACGGGGCGAGTCCTTCTGCTGGTCTGGTGCAAGCCTCGGACGGCGACTTTTACGGCACCACCTTTGGGGGCGGAGCCAGCGGCGTCGGCACCGTATTCAGAATCACAAGCGACGGCAGATTGAGCAGCATCGCATCTTTCACTCCCGCTACAGGCATCTGGCCTCAATCGGGCCTGGTAGAGGGGCCCGATGGCAATTTCTATGGAACCACCTCCACCTTCGGTCCGAGTGGGGATGACCAAGGAACGATCTTCACGGTGAGCCCTACCGGCGGATTAACCGTCCTCCTGTCGTTCAAAGGGGCCAATGGTGCGCATCCGTCCGACTTGGCGCTCGGCTCCGATGGCAGTTTCTATGGCACCACAGAGGAAGGCGGAGCGAAGAATTACGGGACGGTCTATCGTCTGAGACTTTTTCCCAGATTCACCAGCGTAATCCGAACTTCCTCAAGTGGTATGCTGCTGAATGGCACCGGACCCGCCAACGATCCCTTTAGTCTTTGGTCTAGCAGTGATGTCGGGTTGCCACTCTCGTTCTGGACGTTGCTGACGACCAGCAACTTCGATAGCACAGGACACCTTACTGTCTCAGACGAAGGCTCCACGACGGACAGCGTACGGTTCTATAGGATCACCAGTCCCTGAGCCCCTCGGGCTCGGCTTTTGGGGTGCGAACTTTTCGCGCGGAGAGTGTTCTACATCCGGGTGCGCCTGTGTTAACACCATCCTCACTTGGGAAAATGTCCACACCGGCTTGGCCGAATCAGTCACCAAGGCGGGGGACAAAACCGGAGAGGACCAAGTATGAATCCAACCCGGGCCAGGATCGCGCGTCCTGGTATATGCTGGGATGGAGATCGGTTACTTCGCTGCCAGGATGGCGTCCTTCGCCGCTTTGGCGACGCGGAATTTCACCACGCGCTTGGAGCTCGTCCCATCTCGTGGCCACCTTGCCTCGATATTCGCAGCGCGCGGGAGTGTAGAATCGGTCGAGCCAGCCTCCGTTTTTCCAGGCGGAAACGTCGACATAAACACGATCCTCAGCGAGGCAGCGTGCCCGTTCACGACTCTTCCAAATAGCGGGCGGAGCCTTCCATTCGACCGCACAACGAGATCCACGTTTGTCGGGTCTAGCATTGATAGGGAGGCAATTGGGGTTGAGCTTTTCCCAAAGGACGGTGAGCCGAGAGGCGAGGTGCTCGAGTGGAATGTCCCATATTGGGACCAAAAAACGATTCGCGATGCCAACGACCCGGTCAAGCCGTGGCAGGTCTGGAATTGATGACGGCAGCAGAGCCAACCACAACGAGAGAATGAAGAATCCCTTTCTGACAGCAAGCCCCACCATGACCTTGGCCCTCTGGCTTAACGAGTTCAACGTCCTGCTGCTCCTACCGCTGCTCGTGCTTTCGCCAGTCCAAGCCGATGAGGACAAGCACAGGAGCGGTGAGACAGATGTCGGCTTTGCCAGGCAGACTGGGATTAGCCCTGCGACCATCAGCCCCGGAGATGATGTTCAGTTCGACGATACCCACTCCTTTCTCATATTTTGCTCGCCGAGAAAAACCGGAAGCTACTCGATCCCCATAGGGGTGCTCGGCATCGGGAGCTACGCGTTCTCGGGATGCACCAACCTCACCGAGGTTATCATCCCCGACACGGTGACCGACGTTGGCGGATTCGCTTTCTATGGCTGCCTCAACATAAAGAGAATCACGATGGGTAACCGCGTCGCCAGGATCTGGCAAGGAGCGTTTATTGGGTGCAATGGGCTGACGAGCGCAGCAATGCCCGGGAGCCTCCAAACCATCGATGACCAAGTGTTTGAGGACTGCGAACATCTGACCAACGTCACGATTCCCCTCGGTGTGGGCAGGATCGGTTATGAGACGTTCAGAAACTGCATCCGCATGACGAACGTGACGATCTCTGACAGCGTGACCAACATTGGGGAGGCTTCGTTTTATAGCTGCCATTCATTACCAACCATCACGATTCCCAGCAGCGTCACCAGCATTGATCTAGAGGCGTTCCGTGACTGCGACAGCCTGACGGAGGTCTATTTCGAAGGCAACGCCCCAAGTATTGGCGCGGGTGCGTTCTGGAATGACAACCAGGCAACAGTCTATTATCTGCCTGGTACTTCGGGCTGGGGTCCTACGTTCGGCGGTCGGCCAACGGCGCTGTGGTCACTCCCATCCGATTTCAACTACACAACCAATAACGGCAGGATCACTCTCGCCGGATACAGCGGTTCCGGCGGCGCGGTGACCATTCCAAGTACGATCGATGGCTTGCCCGTCACCGGCATTGGGGATTCCATGTTCAGCTACTCTAGCACTGTAACCAGCGTCTCGATACCCAGCAGCGTTACCAGCATCGGATCTTGGGCATTCCTCGGCTGCGCAAATTTGAGCCAGATAGCCGTGCAGCCGGATAACCCCACCTACAGTAGCGTGGACGGAGTCCTGTTTGACAAGAGCAAGACCATGCTCATCCAGTATCCAGAGGCCAAGACGGGGAGCTACACGGTGCCTGGCGGGGTCATCGAACTGGGCAACCAGGCGTTCTTTAACTGCGCAAACCTGACTGACGTTACTATTCCCGCTACCCTCAGCCGAATAGGCGTTCAGGCGTTTTCCGGTTGCAGGGGGCTTACCAACGTTGTCATCCCCGATGGCGTCCTTTCGGTTGCGGACCAGGCTTTCAATAACTGCACGGGCTTGATCAGCGTTTCTATCGGCGCCAACGTCACCACCATCGAACCCGCCGCATTTTATGGATGTACCAGCCTCTTGCGCGTTACCATTCCCCGCAGCGTTAAGAGCCTGGGTTCAGGTGCCTTTTTTACCTGCACGAGCTTGGGCGAGATAAGCGTGGACCCGGACAACTCCTCCTATAGTAGCGCGGATGGAGTCTTGTTCGACAAGAGCCACGCCACCCTGATCCAATACCCAGGCAACAAGCCTGGCACCTACACCATTCCCAACACGGTCACCGGCATCGAGGACATGGCCTTCTTCTCGTGCGCTCGCCTGGACCACGTTACGATCCCCAATATCGTCTCTCGGATCGGGGCTTCAGCCTTCCAAGGATGTGCGAATCTGACCGACGTCGCAATTCCGGCCAGTGTCAATAGCATCGGGACCGATGCGTTCGGAGGTTGTGCGAGCATGAAAGCAATTGAGGTCGACGCGCTCAGTCATGACTATTCTAGTCGAGACGGGGTCCTATTCGACAAGACGGGGCTAAAGCTCCTCCAATTCCCATCGGCGAAGAGTGAGAGCTACCGAGTCCCTGATGGCGTCACGAGCATCGCAGATTGGACCTTTCAGGAATGCTCGCACCTGACCGGCCTCACCATACCCAGCAGCGTCGCCAGCATTGGGAATCAAGCGTTCTATGGCTGCACAAGCCTAGCGGAAGCCTATTTCGAGGGTGACGCTCCCGCTATTGGTGCAAATTTATTCTGGAATAACTACACGGCGACCATCTATTACGTGCCCGGCACTGCGGGTTGGGGTTACGCCCTCGGCGGTCGTCCGACCGCCCCCTGGAAACCCCAGGTGAAGACGGGCGACGGCAATTTTGGAGTGAAGGGGAACGGATTCGGGTTCACTATCAGTTGGGCCAGCCAGCGAGTTGTCGTCGTGGAAGCCAACACGAGCCCGAACAGATCCACATGGTTTCCCGTGGGCACGAACACCATCATCGGCGGTTCGTCCTATTTCAGCGATCTTCAGTGGGTGAGGTATCCCGCTTGTTTCTACCGGCTCCGCACCCCTTAAGGTCGGACGGAGGGTTTACCTGCTCCTTCGCTCTCCAACCTCACCAACGTCACGGTCCCGAACAGCGTGAACAGCATTGGGGACGGTGCCTTTTCGAGTTGCTCCAGCCTCACTGAGGTTACGATCCCAAGCAGCGTTACGGCCATCGGCTCAGAAGCATTCTCTTTAGGCACCAGCCCAAGAAGCGTTACGATTCCCAGTGGCGTGTCCAAGATCGAGCAAGGCTGATTCGCGAACCCATTCACTGAATCTGCCCCCCTGATAGCCCTTGGGGGCGCGATTGAGGGCGACAGGAAAAAAACGCAAAAAACTGTTGACGGCACTTACTGTATACCATACAGTATGCGCCATACGGTATATGGCATCCAGCATTGAGCAACACGATGACTTGCTGGGCCAGCTCCGGCTGGAGTTGCGGCGGGGCTGCCTGACGATGGCCGTCCTGGCACAACTTCGCTCCGAGCAGTACGGCTATACGTTGCGCAAGGCCTTGGAGGAGCGCGGGCTGGCCATGGACGAGAGCACCCTGTACCCGCTGCTGCGGCGGCTGGAGAGCCAGGGCCTGCTGGTCAGCGAATGGCGGGAGGAGAACAAGCGCAACAAGCGGTTTTACCGCCTTTCGCCGGAGGGCAAGGTGTTACTGAAGCAACTGCTCGCCGAATGGGAGAGCATCAACCTATCACTCAAGCAACTGATCTGAGTATGAACCCACCTATGGAATTACTCGAACGGTACCTGCAAGCCGTGCGGTTCTGGCTGCCGCGAGGGCGGCAGCACGACATCATTGCGGAATTATCGGAAGACATCCGATCGGAAATTGAGGAAAAGGAGGGCGATCTGGGGCGGCGGGTGAACGAAGTGGAGCTGGCGGCGATTCTCAAGCGCTGGGGCTCGCCCGATGCGGTGGCCCAGCAGTATCTGCCGCAGCGGTATCTGATCGGCCCGGTGTTGTTCCCGATCTACCTACTGCTACTGAAGTGGTTCGGAGCGATCTGGGTTATCCCCTGGTTGCTAATATGGGTAGGATTCGTCTGTTTCAGTCCCGAGTATCGTGCTCATGATCCGATCCACAACCTCCAGGGATTGTGGCTGAGTGTCCTGTACACCGGCTTCCTTGGCACGACGGGATTCGCGATCGTGGATAGGTTCATCAACCGGAAGACTTCGGCACGCAAAGAATGGGATCCGCGTGAATTGCCGCGCGGAATGCCTTCGGTTTTCCCTCTCATTCCCCGAATCAATTCGGCGTTTGGCCTGACTATGTACCTCATCGTATTTGTCTGGTGCCTGTTACATATACCCGGTGCGAAGGTCATTACGATTTCGGGCAGCCAAGTCACGCTGAGGCCCGCTTGGGGATTGTTTTTCTGGGCCATTGTGGCTCTGGCGGCAGTGCGAAGCGCGCATTGGGGCGTCAACCTGATCCGTCCTTACTGGACGAAGCGGAGCCTTATTTTCCGGCTGATTATTGATGTGGCGACCTCCGTGGTCTATTGCGGCGTATTCAAAGTGCGCATTGTGGAAGCGCTCAGCGGTCCCGACGGATCGGAGCATGCGCTCGATGCGTTCGATACGTTCAGGTTCAGAGCCTTCTGGGTCGTGCTGGGGCTTTGCCTCACGGCTGTCGCCTGCGATTTGTGGCGGCTCAGGGGATTAGCCAAGCGGGGAGGCACGCTGGCCCCGGCGCTGGCCACACTGCTGCTGCTGGTGGGGATCCTTCCGCACCAGGCGGCAGCGCAAGCCACCAGCGCGGGCCCGGTTGCTTCGCTCTCGTCGCCCTCTGACGCCGAAATCGGCGAGATGCTCGCGGATCACCGTTGGACTGTGGACCTCACTCTCGAGACAGTGCCTGGCAGAGTATTCTCACGTAGCTGAATGTCCGTTGGTTGCGCCCGTAGCCCAGTTGGCCAGCGCCGTCAGATCCGGGCCGCCCGTCTACCTACTTAAGCGCGCCGCGCGCCGACGAGTCAATCGCTTGGCTATGTCTTCCCCTGGGGACTCACGGCTTACGTCCTTCATCGACTTCGAAGTAGTCGAAGAACGTCAGGAGATCCGTGCGGTGGGCTAAGCCGCTCGAAGCCTTGTCACTCTCCAGACCCTCGATCGCACCGTCGTCCTCGTCCCGCCAGCCGCGTTTGAGCATGAACTTGTTCCAGACCAACACCTGCTCCTCGCCGGGATGCGTGCCATGCTGGAGACACCAGGCGAGGATTTCGTGGTCCGTCCCGCCCTCCAACACACGGGCGCGCAGGGCGGGATACTCGACGCCCAGGAACCGGCAGCACCGGCCATCGAAGCCAGAACCAAGGTTGGCGTGAAAGTCAGCGCGGAGGCGACCAGCGGCGTGGAGCCGGGCCTTGTTAAGCATCCGGGCGAAGTAGACGATGCCCCCGGTCCGATCGTAGGGGCTGCGCGGCACAGAGTCTTGAATTGGCGCTGCCATGGTATCCACGGAATCGAACGTAAGCTGGTGGCGATGCTGTGCAAGGTAAATTCTGACACGTTCTATCGGCTTCGGTCCGCGTATTCGGTTTGGACCTGGTATCCACCGGTCGCCTGGGTACGATCCCGGCGGCGCGCCAACTTCCTGAGGCGACTTGTTTGCTAACAACCTTTGCATCCATGATCCGTGAATTCACGCGGCATGCGGAGGGATGATGGCGTTCCGTTGACAACTTGCCCGGTTGCTGGTCTGATACCCCCCCCGACACCACAACCATGACCGTGCCCCACCCACCGCCTGTTGCCGACGCCGCGGTCGTCCTTTTGGTGGAAGACGAGATTGATCTTCGAGAAATCATGGAGTTGCTCCTCGTGACGCGTGGCTACCAAGTGCTCACGGCGGGCGACGGGGTCGAAGCACTCAAGCTGTTTAAGCAGTATGGCCGCACCTTGTCGGTCGTGCTCACCGACCTCCGCCTCCCGCGTTTGAACGGCTTACCGATGCTTCGTGCGATTCGCAAAGCGGATCGGAAAATCCCTTTCGTGGTTGTAAGCGGGACGATCGCCGACTGGCCGCCCTCGGAGTTTGACGGGCTCCACATCAAGGCGCTGATCGATAAGCCCTTCACGACAGACCAACTCTTAAATGCCATCTCAAACGCGATTGGCCGACCAAAGAATTCGGGACCAGCAGAGTAGCTGCCGAGCTGGCATTAGGGAGCGTTGCGCCTCCTGAGGCTCACCCCGCCAAGACAGAAACCTCCCTGCGGTTACACACCAGGGTCATGGCGTCCAGCGGCCGAGTTGTCGTAAACGGCTTATAGAGGAATGCCCTAAAACTCGGGCTTGACTCGCCTTTATCATGTACGAATGTGATGCCATGTGTTTACAGGTTTCCTCGGTCCTCCCGTGGCACGACTGGAACTGGAGCGGTGACGAAATCATTCACAAACCGGTCATCCCGGCCTGCCGTCCCATCCCCGGCGCTCGCAAGGGGAACCGTTACCCTATCGACATCCGGGAGTATCTAACCACGGCGAACAATGCGGTAGTGAGCGACACATTGGCCACGATGGCCAAGGAATTGCCCCCAGGAGAGGAGGCGCTCTTTCGTTCGCATGCACGCGGCAGCTTCGACTTTCGCGCCGACAAGGTCGCTCAGTTTTTCGGCAGATTGCGCTACCTCAAGTCCTACAACCGAACGCGGCATAGCCCCGACGCTTGGCTGTATCCCGACGAGACCCTGGCGCAACGCGGCGGCGATTGCGAAGACTTGGCGTTCCTCCTGGCGGCCCTGCTGGTGGCTGCGGGCGTGAGCAACTACTGCATTCGCGTCGCGCTTGGGTCACTGCTAATCCATCGGCCCGGTGGCAAGGCAAGGAAACACGATCACTGCTGGGTGATGTACCAGAACGAAAACGGCGTCTGGGAGGTTCTTGAGCCCACGGTTCTGGTGGATGGGAACGCCCTCGCCTCGACTTCCAAGGCTGCCGTATTCGAGCCCTGCCCCACCGAATACGTACCGCATTATGTCTTTAACGCGGACCACCTCTGGTTGATTCGCTCGGCGCACGTCGATCCCGGACAGGGATTCGCGGATTACTGCGCCAGCCGCCGGGACTTCTGGAGCAAGTTCGATCCGCGTTTCGCCGCGAGCGTTCATGCCACCATCTTCGACGCCGCGCTGGGAAACCTAGTTCCCCAGTCCGCGATGGCCGCGATTAAGCGCAGGAGCCTCTGGCTCGATGCCAATATTGCCACCTACGACCCGCGCGACCACTTCGACGACGGCTACATCGCCGCAGGCTGGGAGGGAGTGCGGCGGAACCTGGAGAAGTTCAAGTCCGATAATTCGGATTGGGAGAGCTTTGGCGCGGCGGGCCACGGCATCGGCGATTTCTACGCTCACTCGTCTTACCTTCATTTCGCCCAACTCCAAAACGCCTCGGGAGCCGATGGCCGAGCGCTGCTCTACGCCCCTGAGGTGCCTCTTGCCGGGAGCCCCACCTATGGGGCCGATCCGGCCGATCCGTCTCTGCCTCCATTCGACTTGACTTCGGGCAAGTTCTCCATCAATGCAAAACTGTGCCCCGGCACAGGACAGGACGCGGCCAACCAGTGGGCGGGCCAACTCATCTCCGGGCGCTACGCCCAAAAATATGATCCCAAGGCAGGTTTCTGGGAGGGTTTGACCAGTATTCCGTTCGCATTGTCCAGCACCCCGGATTACAAGGTGCGCGGGCTTCTCCCGCACCACAATGAGATCGCCGTGGACTCTGGAATCCCCACCGAGGAGCACCGTCTCTACAGCAATGAGCCCAACCCGGACCCGGAGGATCGAAGCGCTTTTCCAAACCAGTTTCGGTGGAGGACCAACACGGCCATTGCCCACATCAGGCAAGCCTTCGCCGAGAACTGGCATGGTTCCCAACCCTGAAGCCTTTGGTCCTCGCCGATAATGCCGGGAATTGATGAGCACTTTCCCACGGCGTTAGGGGGGGGCCGTAACGCTGGCGGTTAAACGGGGCGGATGCCTTTGGCAACGCCGCTGCCGTCGATGGTGACGATTATTCTCAGCCGTGGCCAAGAATAATTGTCATTGAACGCTGTCGAGACATTCCTCGACGACTCCAGGCGAGCAACCGCCTGAACATCGCCCCTTTCAATGGGGGCATGTTCGTTTTTCAATTCACGGCCACGTCGGGTGGGGTGTATTTTGATGGTATGAATACGGAATCCTCCACGCCGGTTCCTGACTCGCCCAGCCCATCACCTTCAACATCGACCGAGCAACTCACAGCGCCAGCCGAAGTGGCCGTGACGCCGACACCGCGGTTCACGGGCTGCCGGGCCGCCCTAAGATGGACCGCCCGCGTTTTGAGCCTGCCCTTCATCCTGACCTACTCGATCGTCATGATCCAAGCGGTGTTCTCGGGCGACTACCCGGGCAAGAGCGACATGATCACCGGGCTCAGTTCCCTCTTCGCCTTGCTGGTAGCCTGGCGCTGGGAATTAGTGGGAGGCGGGTTGATGCTGCTCGGTAGCTCGGTGACTGCCTGCGTCATGAGGATGCAGGAGGAACCTTGGGCGTTTTACATCGATTGGATGCTGGGGTTCCTGTTCCTTGCGTCTGGGTCGCTGAGTATGGCGGTCAGGCCCGCTGCGAGCGCTAAGGCACTGAGGGTGGGGAGGACTCTGGCGCTCGTTTTCGCGTGTCTCGCTCTGGCGTCCTTGGCAGGGTGCTTCGGCTCCGGAGCATATCGGAAATTCAACGGCTGAGCCGGTTCTGCTATTCGACGGCTCGTAGTGCAAAGAGGGCGTGGATTAGCCCCCGTCTACCTAACAAAACCTAAGCGCAATCGGGTCCACCGCCGCGCCAGGTGCAAAGAACTTGGAGCTTGAGCTCTCGGCTCCTGCGGACCTACCGGTCAATTGCTGGGCTACGTATGCCGGTGAGAAGTCACGGCTTACGGCCTTCATCGACTTCATAGTAGTCGAAGAAGGTCACGAGATCCGAGCGGTGAGCTAAGCCGCTTGAGGCCTTGTAACCCTCCAACTGCTGGCTCCAGCCCTCGTCCTCGTCCCGCCAGCCACGTTTGACCATGAACTTATTCCATACCAACATCTGCTCCTCGCCAGGATGCGTGCCATGGGCGAGGCACCACGCGAGGATTTCGTCGTCAGTGCCGCTCTCCAAGACGCGGGCGCGAAGGGCGGGATACTCGACGCCCAGGAATCGGCAGCACCGGCCATCGGAGCCGGAACCAAGGTTGGCGTGAAAGTCAGATCGCAGGCGGCCGGCGGCGTGGAGGCGGATCTTGTTGAGCATCCGGGCGAAGTAGACGATGCCGCCAGTCTGGTCGTAGGGGCTACGCGGCACGGAGTCTTGAACAGGCGCTGGCATGGTATCCACGGAGTCGAACGTAAGCTGGTGGCGATGCGGTGCAAGGGAAATTCGGAAAGGTTCTACCGGCCACGGTCGCCATGAACCGTTTCGACCTTGTGTCCACCGGTGGCGTGGATAGGCTCCAGGCTGTTCACCAAGTTCCTGAGACGAGTTGTCCGCTAAGAACCTTTCCGTTCATGGTCCGCGAGTTGAGTCTCGGACTGTCTTCCTGCATTCTTATTTCGAGGAGTTAGCGGGTGAATCGGTCTGGAAGACAACATCTTGTGGAATCCGTCGCATTCTCGCGGGTAGGATTTTCTTCAACCAGCCGGGAGAACTGTCGATGAGACCGCGCGTTCGTGCAGTGAAAAAGGCGCTCCAAACCGCATTTGTACCGAGGATGAGGGTCACTTCCTGCGTTTCGCCTGGCCTCAGTTTGAAAGACGATGGAAACGAGGGCCATTCGTCTTGGGCCCAATCCTCTCCCTTCTTCACCATCACAATTTGCGAACCATGTCCCAGGCCGTGCCAATAGGTCGGCTTCGAGCTATTCTTGATCACGACCTCCTCGGCGGCCGCCATGCCGCACACTTGCACCAAACACGGGCCGCTGTTGCTTACGCTCAGGAAAGCGCACGCGCGGTTGGAATAGATCATAGCCGTCCCGTACCGATTGAAGCTCACCACCAACGATGGAGTCTGAGTTCCTCGACTTGTTGTGCCAAACACCCTGAAAATCAGGACGACGAGCAAGATCATCGCCGCACAGAGCACGAGCGCCCACTTGAGTCTCACGCAGATAGGATGTCGAGCGCTCCGGAGGAATCAACCCTTTAAGTGATGGCTCGCGCTCCATTCATAATCTGGCCGAATGGCTCAATGGGGCGAAACCTTGACTCGGTGATTCGAAGACTTGCTTTCCTGGCCGAAACGGATTTACGTTCTTCCTTAAGGAACATCATGAAAACGGCAGCCTCTTCCAACCACGAGCGGTCCGGGAGCCTCCCTTCGGTAACGGCTGGTGCCGTGAGACTCTGCCGATGGCTTCTCCCGACGCTGGTCATCATGGCGCAGGCCCAGGATTTCAGTTACAGCACCGATCACGGCACCATTACGATCACCGGGTACACCGGCCTTGGGGGGATTGTGACCATCCCTGGCGCGATCAATGGCCTGCCGGTCACCAGCATCCGGGCCAATGCCTTCAAGGGCCGCGGCAGCTTCACGAGCGTGGTCATCCCGAGCAGTGTCACCAACATCGGATACGCTCCATTCATAGGCTGCACCAACCTCAGCGAGATAACGGTGGATGTGCTCAACGCTTTTTATCGGAGTGTGGACGGGGTCCTGTTCGACAAAAGCCAGACCACACTCATCCAGTATCCGGTAGCCAGGACCGGGAGCTTCACGATCCCCGACGGTGTCAGGACGATCGGGAAACAGGCGTTCTATGGCAGCTTGGGCCTGACCAGGCTGGCGATGCCCGACAGTGTGAGAGTTATCGAAGACGGTGCGTTCGCAAACTGCATCGGCTTGAACGAGGCCACGATCGGCAAAGGGGTTGTGGTCATGAGAGCCCAAGCATTTATGAACTGCGGCCGGTTGAAGGGAGCATATTTCAGAGGAGACGCTCCCACCCTGGGCTCGGCCGTGTTCGACGGCGACTCCTATGCGACCGCCTATTACACGCGGGGCACTACCGGCTGGGAGCTCGGCCACGATGAGGGCTTTGCTGGCCTTCGGACCGTGCTCGCTCACACGGAAAACCGGTGGTTTTGAACAGCGATCGCAGCTTCGGTGTGCGAGCCAACGGCTTGGGTTTGAGCATTTCGCCGGCAAACAACAGATCCGTAGCGGTGGAGGGTCTGCCCTCCTCGCCCATCAGAGGTGAGTTCCGGTTTCGCGCCTACAGGCTCGCTGCCGACACATCACGTTTCGGCGATTGGCGGTGGGCCGACTATCCGAATTGCCTTTACCGGCTCAGATCCCGCTAAGCCCGGCTTGCCTCGAACCTGACATGAAACGGAATTCACCCTCGACCTTGGTTCCCGGGCCGGCGCTGATCCAGCTACTGGCCTGGTTGGCCATGCCCGCTGCGGCGCAGGCTCAGTTTACCTATGTGACCAACAACGACTCGATCACGATCACGGGATATACCTGTCCTACCAATCCGGTCGCGGTGGGCATCCCTGGCATGATCGCGGGCCTGCCGGTATTGAGTATTGGCGCGAATGCGTTCTCCTACTGCACCGGCGTGACCAGCTTCAGCATTCCCAACAGCGTCACCAGCATAGGCAGGTATGCGTTCAACGGCTGCACTACGCTGACCAACGTCACGATCCCCAAGAGCGTCACCACTATCGGAGAAGGCGCGTTCTATAACTGCAAGAGCCTAACTGCGGTGGCGATCCTCAGCGGAATCACTAACATCGAAGACGATTTGTTCTACGGCTGCACCGGGCTGATCAGTGTGACGATCTCCGCGACCGTCACCAACGTCGGCGACTACGCGTTCTTGGACTGCACCGGCCTCGTGGGGGTCTATTTCGAAGGGAACGCTCCCGGCGTTGGCTCGCACGTGTTCGACAACGACAATGGGGCCTTGGTTTATTACCTGCCCGGAACCACGGGTTGGGGTTCGGCGTTTGGCGGTCCTCATACCGCACTGTGGCAACCTCGACTGCCGACCACCGCCCCCGCGTTTGGAGTGCGAAAGCATCCATTCCGCTTCAATATTGACTGGGCCGATGGGAGGGTTGTTGTTGTGGAAGCCGCCACGAACGCCAGCAATGCGGCCTGGATTCCCCTGGCCACCAATACGCTCACGAGCGGCTCTTCCTTCTTCAGCGATCCGCAGTGGACAAATTACGCGGCCCGGTTCTACCGGCTGCGCACGCCGTGATCGGTTTCCACGAGGAGCGACGCCCGTCGGGGAGCGAGCCAGCAGTGGCGCGCGCCAGAGTCAGGGCCTTTGAAGATACCATGGTCGAGAGCAAAACGGGCAACAGCGTTTAACCGGCTATGAAACCGATCCCGTGCTCAACCTCGGCGCTTTTGCCCCTTCTCGTCCGATTGCTCCTCGTTTTGTTGCCGCTGTGCGCGATAGTACAGGCCCAAGATTTCACGTACACGACCAATGCCGACGGCATAACCATCTGCCGCTACACTGGTCCTGGGGGTGCTGCGACCATCCCCAACAGGATCGGCGGCCTCCGGGTAACTTCGATCGGTGACAGGGCGTTCCTCCAATCCACTAACCTGACGGCTCTCGTAGTTCCCGCCAGCGTCACCAGCATCGGGGACGGTGCGTTTTGGGGCTGCGGCAGCTTAGCCAGGATCAGCCTCCCCAGCGGGGTCATCAGCATCGGAGGCGGGGCTTTTCATGGCTGCGCCAATCTGACCGGCGTCACCCTCCCCAAGAGCGTCACCAGCATCGGCTTCTCTGCGTTCTCTGGGTGCGGCAGTCTCACCCGGATCAGGATCCCCAACAGCATGACAAGCATCCCGGACCACGCCTTCGAACACTGCACGAGCCTTGTCAGCGTCACGATGCCCCGGGGCGTTTTAAGCATCGGAAACTCGGCGTTCAACGGCTGTGAGAGCCTGACCAGGATCGAGATCCCCAATCATCTAACCACCATCGGTGATTGGGCCTTCCAAGGCTGCCTCAACCTGGCAAGCGTTACGATGCCCGCAGGCGTGACTAGCATCGGCGCCGGGGCGTTCGAAGGTTGTCTAAACCTGAAGAGCGCCACGATACCCGACGGCGTCTCAGCCATTGCGGACATTACCTTCCATGCCTGCACGAGCCTGACAAGTTTATCGGTACCGAGGAACGTTACCAACATCGGCGTTTGGGCATTCTGCGGCTGCACGAGCCTGACCAATGTCACGATTCCGGCCAGCGTTACCAGCATCGGAGAAAGCGCTTTCGCCTACTGCTCCAGTCTGGCGAGGGTGTCCTTTGAGGGTGCCGCTCCCGGCCTTGGTTCGGAGGTTTTCAGCTACTCCGACAAACTAACCATCTATTACTCGCCGGGAACCTCGGGATGGGGGCCGACTTTCGCCGGCCGCCCGACCGCCCTGGATCCAAAATCACCAGTGCTGAGGCAGCCAAGAGACCGCCCGCCTAATCGGTGAGGCATCCAAGCCCCGCTCAGGAGCTTAACTCCCCTGCCCCCCACCCTGTGGTCTTGAGGCTCCTAGTCGCGCGTCGTTCGTTGCCTGGATCACGTGGCTGCAGAAACCAAGGATTACCACGGGCGAGCACGCCAACACCCACCTATTGATATAAGGTGCCACCTCGCGCTATCTAGTTCACTGGATCCCCGCCATCTCCCCGCGTCCGCGTAAGCCATGGGAGGGGGTGAATCGTGGTTTTTGTGGGTTGACCTACGTCCAACTCGAGGCATAAGTTGGCCAGAATCATAACGCTGTTTACAGAACTCAATCTTTTGCGGTGAGGTAGCCACCGCTTGAGCTCGCTCGAGCGGGGTCACCGACCCGGCTCGGTGGGCCTAGTGCAAATGCTGACTCTGGCTCAAGCTTACTGGGACCTGATTCGCAGTGCGGAGAAGTGGCTGGCCTTTACTCTTTGCCTTTTCTGTCTCGGATTAGGTGGAGCAGTAGTGCTTGGCGCGGCAAATCCGGCCCTGATTGCACACCTGGTGGAGAACCTTCGTGGAAATCCTGCGACGGGATTCGCGGCCTTCATCCTCTTTGTTAAGCATAATGTGACGGCCATGCTGATCAACTGGTGCGGAGGTTTGCTCCTGGCTGTTGCCCCCATCCTGACCAGTCTTGGAAATGGATTTGTCCTTGGCGCCTTGCTCGTGGACAGAGGAGTTCTTTATGGGCTTCTTTCCACTCTTCCGCACGCCATCGTCGAGCTCACGGCTATCCTCCTCTCCAATGCCTTTTTCTTAAGGCTCGGGCTAAGATGGGTTTTTCAGAAAAATGCGACCGCTCGCAAGCGCACCTTTGTTAGTGATTTCCAGGCCAGCCTTAAGATTGCCCTGGTGTGCATCGGTTTGTTGTGTGTCGCGGCCATGATTGAGACTTTTGCCACACCCAAAATCCTGTCGGTTTACGAGAATGGGCATGGGTCCGGTAGCGCCGTGATGGAAAATCGAGGATCAGTGGCGCCCCGGGTCGCTGATCCGGCACGTTAGGCATCCTCAGAGCACCTTTATGAAGTGGTCAACACTGATCGGTTTCCTGGTGGCCGCTCTCGGCATTGGATTCTTGTGCTGCTGCGGGCCACATTCGTTCGGCCCTGGGCTTCAGGATATTCACAACCCCATGGATGCTTGGCCCCGGCAGATCCACCTGGCGCTCGATGGCTTCGGAGCTCTACTCCTGCTGTTGAGCTATTTTCTCTACCGAGGTCGGAACTGGGCGCGTCTGATGCTGATAGGTGGCTGCACCGGTTTTAGCGTTCTAACCGTCCTTGGCGCAGCTGCGTTGGGTGTGTCCGATGCGGACATCCCGGATGTCGTTTACCTCACGGGCCTCTTGATATGGTGCGTGGCCGGGCCGGTGTTTTTGGTCTTGGTTTTGCGGCGGCCAGAGGTCGCTAAAGAGTTTGGCAGCGCCTGAAAAGGGGGGAGCTCAGCTCTGCTCCGAGTTATGCCCCACCGGAGCATCGGTCGGGATCGACACTCCCCACGCCGGCCTCATCCGCGGCGGCAGACCCTTGCCTTACCCACCAAGCCCGGCGTATTATTTGGTGGTTGCCAACATCCGCCGCCGCGCATCTTTCTCCTTGAAACCACAGTTAAGCAGAACGTCGAGGAGGAGAGCGCGCTGCAGCTCAAGACCATACACCGCTAGCGTTCCTATGGGGGGGCCGAAGACCACGAAAACGGGAATTGTCCCACCCGCGTGCATGCGGTTTCTATTGAATGGACCCAAGAACAAGGATCCACGTCGGCCGACGGATCAAGCTTGCTCCAACCTCTCCCCTCAGGATATTCGAACTGCTGATTGAAATCTCTACCCAGAATTGCGCAACTCGGAGCCCAGCCAGCCCACATGTGGCCTTACGTGCGTTTCGACAAATGAACCGGCGGCCGTAGAGCGATTTTTGCCAGGCAGGAAATGAACATCCTCTCACGGTTATTCAGCAAGAAGGCACCCCCGCCGCCGAACACCTGGCCGAACAATCCCACCTGGGGTGCCTTGAAGAATGAGGTCACTGTCGAAACCAAGGACGGCCCTCGGCACTTGTGGACAGTGGCGTGTGGCGAGTTGGCCGTTCCGAGTGGCCGCCTGGTCGCGTGCGACCCCTTCGTGTTCCTTTCGCCAAAGGATACTCCGTTCATCATCGTGCCACGCGGCAGGTTTCCGGTCGTTGTCACCCTTGCGGATGTCAGCGAGGACCAGGACCGATCCCATATCCGAGAGGCATATGCCTCAGTCATGTTTTCGAGTGCTGCCGAGGCCTACAGGAAGTGCATCCCGTTGGCGACGGAAGGCCAGGAGCGGCCCGAGCTAAACGGGGAGGAGTTTGTCGGGTTCGGTGTCGATGCCGGGACAGCGTGCTTCGTTGATGAATCTGTGATCGGGCCCTGCATGCCAGATCCTCGGACCTGGTACGAGTCACTGTTCGAGAACGAGCGAGCTGATTGCTGGTTTCGTCGGATGGATGATCCGGCTCATATCCGTGAAGGCATCGCAAACATCACCCTTCCGCTTGCCAAGAACGGAGAGAACCTGATCCTGTTCCACTCTGGCTGGGGAGATGGGCACTACCCTGTTGTTGGTTCGTTTGATTCAGCGGAGGGCTTGGTCGCGGCCCATATCGACTTTTTTGTTTTGAACTGAGGAACGCGCCCAACGAGACAGCGGGCGGGGCGGCGGGATGGCATCGTTGCGCCTGTAGCCATCGGGAGGTAAGCGTGGCATGCGTGCTCGATCGTCCGTGACCGCCGCATCGGGTCCGTTTTTTCGCAGGCGAGTTTTATATCAGGGTAGCGACAACTCCATCTCAGCGCCTTACGTGCGCCTAAGGATCCGCGCGGGCGATCAAAAGCCACTCTCCTATCGACTTGGCGGCCTGGCTGGCTTGGGTGACCCGGAGTTGAGCCATGCCCTCTGCTCTTCCTTGGTCCGCACCGTCCCATCGCCAAAGACCTGCTCCACTTCGCTTTGGTTCATCAACATAGGATCCTCGATGGTCGTTTCCCAGTAGCCGGCCATGTTTTTGGATACGAGCGGCACGCCCTTGGTTTTCTCGATGATCTCGGTTTGGAGGGCCATCGGCAGTTTCCGCATCGCTTGTGCTCCGAGCCCGGACTCACAGAGCAAGGCTGGGTGAACCTCGTGATTACCGACCCGGACCACGATCGCGAGAAATTGGCGCGACATACCGCCCGCGAGGAGCGAATCGACCCACGCACTATCGTCTATCCGTCTCGCGGCGTTCTCGCAAAACTCCAAGATCTGGGGTATGGTCATTTGCCGTAGCTGACTCAAATGGTTCATACGGTAGGTTGGTCGAGTCTTTCTGGTTTTCTGTGCGCCAGCGGGCCCTTTCGAGCCCTCCTGTGGGCCGCAGTTGAGGATAGCCACCAGTCACGCACAATTTACACACATTCCCAAGGAGTTGCGAGAAGGCGATACCGCACGAAACCATTGATTCTAAAGGGTAAAGCCTCAAAATGGCGGAGAGAGGGGGATTCGAACCCCCGGTACGGCTTTTGACCGTACAACGGTTTAGCAAACCGCCGCCTTCAGCCACTCGGCCATCTCTCCAACCAAATCGTTACTAATCACTTACGTCATTTCTAGCGTCTTTTTGATTGATCCCGCATGACGTTTGCGTGACATTTGATGCGTGTTTTATGGGCGAACGTAAACGCGCCGGTAAATGGCCACCAATTTATAGGGCACCGCAACGAAGCGGTCAAGTGAGCTATCAAGTTGATCTGGGAATTGTGGAAGGCCGACGGAAGAGACTCACCTTTCCCACCAAAGCGGAAGCTAAGACCTATGCAGAGCAAGCGAGGATCGCCAAGGCCAACGAGGGAACCGCCGCTTTTTCGTTACCAATGGACCTTCGACTCGATGCCGCAAAGGCTCATGGATTGCTGGCAGCCCACGCCGTGACTCTCACCGAGGCGGCCCGCTATTATGTCCAGCACGTCGTTGCCTTCAGGCAAGCTCCAACCATTGCCGAGATTGTCACCCGCATGCTCGGTGAGGCCGAAACCAACGGAAGGCGCAAGCGAACGGTAGCTGAGCTTCGCACCAGATTGACCACCTTTGCAGAGGACTTCCCTAATCGTCGGTTGGCAGACCTGACAGTAGAAGACCTGAACGAGTGGATTGCTGAGGACGATTGGTCGTAAGCGTCAAGAGTACTACAGAGGGGGCTGCTTGTGGGGAGGGCCTGGGTCTGGCTGCCGGCCTCTTACGTGAAGTGGGCTGGGAGGGAAGAATGTGAACGTTCGGGCCGGGACATCAGGTAG